>Ga0180216_1002619_pt1 | contig 14795 bp, 17 predicted proteins | sample eDN3rd37CBELigMG_FD_128879 | JGI IMG/M metagenome (GOLD analysis project Ga0180216, IMG submission 128879) | Enriched Miracle-Growth compost microbial communities from Emeryville, California, USA - eDNA 3rd pass 37_C BE-Lig MG (version 2)... ... | reverse complement strand
GTGCCGCACAACGGCTGCCGTCCGCCCAAGCGTCGTCGTATCTAAGGGGATCACTGTGGCACGTTACATTGGACCTAAATGCAAGCTTTCGCGCCGCGAAGGCACCGACCTGTTCCTCAAGAGCGCCCGCCGCTCGCTGGACTCCAAGTGCAAGCTCGAATCCAAGCCCGGCCAGCACGGCCGCATCTCGGGTTCCCGCACCTCCGACTTCGGCCTGCAACTGCGTGAAAAGCAAAAGCTCAAGCGCATGTACGGCGTCCTGGAAAAGCAGTTCCGCAAGTACTTCACCGAGGCCGACCGCCGCCGCGGCAACACGGGCGAGACGCTGATCCAACTGCTGGAATCGCGCCTGGACAACGTCGTCTACCGCATGGGCTTCGGCTCGACGCGCGCCGAGGCTCGCCAACTGGTGAACCACCGCGCCATCGAGCTCAACGGCCGCACCGCCGACATCGCCTCGATGCTGGTCAAGGCCGGCGACGTGATCTCGGTGCGCGAAAAGGCCAAGAGCCAGTCCCGCATCAAGGAATCGCTGGAACTCGCCACCGGCAACGGCCTGCCGCAGTGGGTCGAGGTCGACGCGAGCAAGCTCTCGGGCGTGTTCAAGCAGGCCCCGGATCGCCAGGACGTCGCCCGCGACATCAACGAATCCATGGTCGTGGAACTCTATTCCCGTTGACCGGACGGCTTCGCGCATTTCCGCAGCCCACTGCGCCCGCGACGGCGCCGTGGGCTGCGTGGTTGTCTTTACCGGCCCAGCCGGTCTTTCCATCAGCCTTATCGGTGTAACGAGCCGAGGGTATTGAAAAGGGAACACATATGTCTTCACAAGGTTTTCTCAAGCCGCGCAACATCAGCGTCGAGGCGCTGGGCCCCCACCACGCCAAGGTCGTGATGGAGCCCTTCGAGCGCGGCTACGGCCACACGCTGGGCAATGCCCTGCGCCGCATCCTGCTGTCCTCCATGACGGGCTACGCCCCCACCGAGGTCCAGATCACGGGCGTGGTGCACGAGTACTCCACGATCGCCGGCGTGCGCGAGGACGTGGTGGACATCCTGCTGAACCTCAAGGGCGTGGTGTTCAAGCTGCACAACCGCGACGAGGTCACCCTACAGTTGAACAAGCAGGGCGCCGGCCCCGTGCGCGCGAGCGACATCGACCTGCCGCACGACGTCGAGGTCGTCAACCCCGACCACGTCATCGCCACCCTGACCGACGACGGCAAGCTCGAGATGCAGATCAAGGTCGAGCAGGGTCGCGGCTACGTGCCGGGCAATGTCCGCGCCCTGGTCGACGACCGTTCCGCCACCATCGGCCAGATCGTGCTGGATGCCTCCTTCAGCCCCGTGCGCCGCGTCAGCTACGCGGTCGAGAACGCCCGCGTCGAGCAGCGCACCGACCTCGACAAGCTCGTCCTGGACGTGCAGACCAACGGCGTGATCTCGCCCGAGGAGGCCGTGCGCCAGTCGGCCCGCATCCTGATGGACCAGATCTCGGTGTTCGTCTCGCTCGCCGACAAGGACGCCGGCCAGTCGCCCCTGGGCGTGGGCCTGGGCCAGGGCGGCGGCGGCGCGCAGATCGACCCGGTGCTGCTGCGCCCGGTCGACGACCTCGAGCTGACCGTGCGTTCGGCCAATTGCCTCAAGGCCGAGAACATCTACTACATCGGCGACCTGATCCAGCGCAGCGAAAACGAGCTGCTCAAGACCCCCAACCTGGGCCGCAAGTCGCTCAACGAGATCAAGGAAGTCCTGGCCGCGCGCGGCCTGACACTGGGCATGAAGCTCGAGAACTGGCCGCCCGTCGGCCTCGAGCGCCCCTGATCCATGCAGGTATCGTCCCCCGGCACGGCCCTCGGGCCCGCCGGGGATCATTCTCCCGGACCGCGGCTCGACCGATAGAAGATCCGGACAACGCGGGATGTCCCGCCCATAGATTCACAAGGAAACTGAAATGCGCCATCGCAGCGGCCTACGCAAACTCAACCGCACCAGCAGCCACCGCCTCGCCATGTTCCGCAACATGGCCGTGTCCCTGCTGACCCACGAAGCCATCAAGACCACCCTGCCCAAGGCCAAGGAATTGCGCCGCGTGGTCGAGCCCCTGATCACCCTGGGCAAGAACCCCACCCTCGCCAACCGCCGCCTGGCCTTCGCCCGCCTGCGCGACCGCGACGCCGTGACCAAGCTGTTCAACGAAATCGGCCCGCGCTACCAGGCCCGCAACGGCGGCTACACCCGCGTGCTCAAGATGGGCTTCCGCCAGGGCGACAACGCGCCCATGGCCTACATGGAGCTGGTCGACCGTCCCGAGGCCGAGGCTTCCGCCACGGCCGAGTGATGCCGTCCCCGCCCCGCGGCTTCATTGTCGCGGGACGGGGTCCAGGATCGAACGACACCCCGGTGCAGGATAGAGCCCTGCGCCGGGGTGTTTCACATGGGCGCCGTTCTGCCACGGGCCCCGCAGCCGGACGAGGGCGTCGCTCGGGTTTTCCCTCGCTCGAGTACAATAATCGCCGAATCGACAAGGACTTGCGACATGACGGATGATCGGCGGGGTTCGCTGGAGGCGCCGGACGTGGCGGCGAAGGCGGATGCGGCGGGCGCGGGCTTGCGCGTGCAGCGCGGCGGCGGGGCGGACGCGGTGGTGGTGCTGAGCACGGCGCCGGACGCCTTGCTGGCCAAGCGGATCGCGCACATCCTGGTGGAGGAATCGCTGGCCGCCTGCGTGCACGTGGGCGCGCCCGGGGTGTCGATGTACCTCTGGCAGGGCAAGCTGGAGGGCGGCGAGGAGGTTCCCCTGACGATCAAGACCACGGCCGCGCGGCTGTCCGGCCTGCATGCGCGCCTGCGCGAGCTGCATCCCTACGAGGTGCCAGAATTCCTGGTGCTGGGCGTGCGCGCAGGCGCCGCGGATTATCTGGACTGGGTGGCCGAGATGGCCCCGCCCCCCGCGGGCAGCGAGCCGCGGGAATGAATGGCGATGGACATGCGTGAATTCCCCGGGGCGCCTCGCCCGGGTGTCTCCAAGGCTTCCGCTGTGCCGACCATGCCGATCCGGGCTCGTCGAGGCCGGTACGCCTGGTTCTGGCTGGCGTCCCTGCTGCTGGGCCTGGCGGCCCTGCTGGCGGGCGGCCGTGCGCAGGCCGATGAGGATTTCCTGGATCCGGCGGTGGCCTTCGTGCCGGCGGCGGCCATGGCCGATCCCCTGACGCTGGACGTGCATTACCGGATCGCGCCGGGCTACTACATGTACCGCGAGCGCTTCGAGGTGCGCATCCAGGCGGCCGACGGCCGCACGCTGATGTTCCGGCCCTCGTCGCTGACCCCGCCCGAGGACGTGGCCGCCGCGGGCAAGCCGGCCTGGCCGGCGGGGGCGGAACTGCCCCACGGCACGGTCAAGTACGATCCGACCTTCGAGCGCGACATGGAGGTCTACCACGAGGGCGTGACCCTGCGCGTGCCGCTGCGGGCGGGCGAGGCCGGCCCTCTCGCGGTGACGATCACCGGACAGGGCTGCGCGGACGCGGGCCTGTGCTATCCGCCCATGTCCCAGACCCTCGCCCTGGAGGCCGCCGGCGACGGGTATCGCGCCGTGGGCGGACAAGTGGTGGACCGGGTGCCGCCGCCGCGCGACGAGGGCGGGGCGTCCTCGGACGCCGGAGCCGCCGGTGACGAGGGCGCCCCCCGTGCCGCGGCTGGCGCGGGTCCGGACGGCCTGTTCGACATGGGCGACACCGGCATGGCGGCGTGGCTCGCCCAGGCGGGTCTGGGCAGCATCCTGCTGTTCAGCCTGCTGTTCGGCGCCTTGCTGTCCTTCACGCCTTGCGTGCTGCCCATGGTGCCCATCCTGCTGGCGGTGATCGCGGGCGGCCGGCAGGCGCCCTCGCGCCTGCGCGGCCTGGGCCTGGCGGCCTGCTACGTGCTGGGCATGTCGCTGGTCTATACCATCCTGGGCGTGGCCGCGGGGCTGCTGGGCGCGGGGCTGGCGGCCTGGCTGCAGTCCCCCTGGGTCCTCGGGACCTTCGCGGCGCTGCTGGCGCTGTTCGGGCTGGCGATGTTCGACGTGTTCACGCTGCAGGCGCCCGTCGGCCTGCAGTCGGCCCTGCAGGCGCGCCTGGCGCGGGTGCCGGGCGGGCACGCCGGCGGCGTGTTCCTGATGGGCATGGTGTCGGCGCTGATCGTCGGCCCCTGCGTGGCGGCGCCGCTGGCCGGGATCCTGCTGTTCATCTCCCAGACCGGCGACGTGGTCGTGGGCGGGGCGTCGCTCTTTGCCATGGCCTGGGGCGAGGGACTGCTGCTGCTGGCGGTGGGGGCCGGGGCCGGGACGCTGCTGCCGCGCTCCGGCGCCTGGATGGACCAGGTCAAGGCGGTATTCGGCCTGTTGCTGATCGCGACGGCCTGGTGGATGGCGCGTCCGATCGTGGCCGCGGGCCCGTACGTGGCTGGATGGGCGTTCCTCGCCTCGTGGGCCGCCCTGATGCTCTGGCGCGTCGGCCGGGGCGACGGCGTTGGCCTGCGCCTCGCCCTCCGCGCCCTGGGAGGGCTGTTGGCCCTGTGGGCCGCCGCACAGTTCGCGGGCCTGCTGGCGGGCGGGCGGGACATGCTGCGACCCCTCGCGCCCTTCGCGGCGGGGCAGGGCGCGGCCGGCGGCGGGGCCGTGGACCTCGAGGCCATCCGCGCCCGTTTCACGCGCGTCGGGTCCGCCGCCGACCTGGACGCGCGCCTCGCGGCGACGGACCGTCCGGTGATGCTGGATTTCTACGCCGACTGGTGCGTGTCCTGCATCGAGATGGAGAAATTCACCTTCAGCGATCCCGAGGTGGCGCGCCGCATGTCCGGCGTGCTGCTGCTGCAGGCCGATGTCACCCGCATGACCGCGCAGGACCGCGAGCTGCTGGCGCGTTTCGATCTGTTTGGCCCGCCGGGGATCGTCTTTTTTGATCGCCACGGCAAGGTGCTGCCCGATGCCCGGGTGGTCGGCTTTGAAAAGGCCGCCGATTTCGCCGCCGTGCTGGATCGGGTGCTGGGCACGGCAGCCGCCCGCTGAGGCTGTGGCCGACCCCGCTGAGGTCGCGGCGATCCCGCCGAGGCTGCGGCCGATCCCGCTGAGCGGCGATCCCGCAGAGGCCGCAACCGATCCCGCTGCGGCCTCAGCCGAGACGTCTCGGGATCAATCGCCGAACACCTCGTCGAGGGTTGCCGCGTCGAGGATGTTCAGCGACCAGGCCTCCAACTGCGCCGAGGTGCCCTGGCGGATGCGGGCGGCGACCGCGTCGGGCAGGGCGCCGAACTTGCGAGTCAACAGACGCTCCAGCAGGATCGCCTGACCGATGAGGGCGCCCTCCTGGCGGCCTTCCTGGCGGCCTTGCCGCAGGCCCTTCTGGATGCCTTCCTTTTCCCACTGGCGGGCCCACATGCCCGGCTTTTCGCTGATCAACATGGCGAGCTCCTGCAAGTTCGTGGCTGTCGGCATGGCCTCCAGCGGTCGGGCGCGCGACAGCACGATGTGGCGCACGTAGGCGGCAAAGCTGCGGTTCAATTCCTCGAATCCCGGCCCGCGCAGCGCCTGCTCCAGAGTGTGCAGCATTTCCTGCAATTCCTCAATGCTGTCGCTGTGCTCGAGCCGGAACAGCAGCGCGGCCAGGTTCCGGTCGGGCAGGCCGCCCGCGCGCAACAGCGCCCCTTCGTCGATCAGCAGATAGCGCATCTGCAATTGATATTCCGACAGGCCCGGCACACCGGTCTCGATCAGCGAGGCCAGATCCAGCGGCGCGCGCCAGGGCCGCCGGCCGCTGTAGAGGACGATCGGCAGGATGGGCGGCAGCGGCAGCCGGATCAATTTCTGGCGCAGCAGCGACTGGTACAGCAGCCCGGCATAGGAGGCGGTGCGCAAGGCCATGATGCGTTCCGGCCGGCCCTGGTTCTCGAGCATGAGCAGCACGTACAGGTCGCCCTCGCGGGCTCGGTACGGGATGCGCCAGGCCCCATCGCCCGCGCGTTCCTGAAGGCGGTCGCCCACATAGTGGATATTGACCGGCTGCAAGCCGGACCAGTCCAGCCTCGCCAGCCAAGCGGCGTCCAGCACACAGGCCAGCAGATCGCGCAACAGGTGGGAATGCTCGAACAGCCGCCGGTAGCTGGCATCGTGCTCGCCCATGGCGGCTCCCTCGAGAGGACATGAAAGCGCTCATCATGGCCGAAGCGTAGCGGCATCGGAGGCGTGCGTGAATGGAATTGTCCATGCGGGAATGGCGTTGCCGGCCGCCGCCTGGCGGCTCGTCCAGGCTCAGGAGCAGCCGCCTCTTTGCACGGCTTTCAGGGGCGCGCGCCCCGGCGGCGGTCAGGAATCCGCGGGGTCGTCGGTGATGCGGGCCGGGACGTCTTCCGGCCCGTCCTCGGACTGGGCCGTTTTTTTGCGTTCCAGGGCCGAGGCCACGAGAACGCCCGCCTCGTAGAGCAGGCACAGGGGCGCGGCGAGGAGGACCTGGCTGAGGACGTCGGGCGGCGTGACCACGGCCGCGATCACGAAGGCGCCGACGATGACGTAGCCCCGGATCTCGCGCAGCTTGCGCACGGTGACGACACCCGTCCTGACCAGCAGGATGACCGCGATGGGGACCTCGAAGGTGACGCCGAAGGCGATGAACATCGTCAGCACGAAGCCCACGTAGGCTTCGATGTCGGGGGCCGGGGTGATCGACTGCGGCGCGAAGTTGGCGATGAAGCTGAACACGGTGTGGAACACCACGAAATAGCAGAACGCCATGCCCAGCAGGAACAGCAGCGTGCTGGACAGAATGAGCGGCAGGGCCAGGCGCTGCTCGTGGCGGTACAGGCCCGGGGCGACGAAGGCCCAGGCCTGGTACAGCACCACGGGCAGGGAGATGACGAAGGCCGCCAGCAGCGTGACCTTGATCGGCACCATGAAGGGCGTGATCACGCCGGTGGCGATCATGCGCGTGCCTTGCGGCAGGGAGGCCAGCATGGGCTGCGCCAGCACGTCGTAGATCGCCGAGGGGCCGGGAAAGATGAACAGCACGACGAATACGACCAGCACCGCCATGACGGCGCGCAGCAGGCGCGTGCGCAGCTCGACCAGATGCGAGATGAATGTGTCCTGGGAGGAGTCGTCGCTGGCGTCGGTCATGCCTGTTTTTCGCTGCTGGAGGCCGTGTCGGCGGCCCGGGGCGTCACCGGCGCGCCGGGCATCGTGGTTGTTTCGGGCGGCTCAGCCGCCACGGGCGTCGCGGGGGGGGCGGAGGCTGCGTCCGCTGGCGCGGCGCCGGAGTCGGAAGCCGCGCTGGATGGTGCCGCGCTGGTAGCGGACACGGCGCCCGCGGGCGGCAGGGCCTCGGGCTTGACCGCCTCGCGGGCCTCGTCCAGGGCCTGGCGCAGGCTGTCCGTGGGCTCGGTGACGGCGGCCTTGAGGTCGCTCACCGAGCTGCGCATCGACGTTTCCACCGAACGCGCCGCGTCCTGCATCTGGTTCTTGATGTCGCCGATCTCTTTGAGGTCGATCTCGCGCTGGATGTCGGACTTGACCTCGCTGACGTAGCGCTGCGCCCGGCCCAGCAGGTGGCCGACGGTGCGGGCGACCTTGGGCAGGCGCTCGGGGCCGATCACGATCAGCGCGATCACGCCGATCAGCATCAGCTCGCTGAAACTGACATCGAACATGGCGGGTCCAGGCGGGACGGGGTGGGGCCGGCCGCCCTCAGGCGTCGGTCTTTTCCTTGGCCTGCACGTCGATCGTGGAGGAATCCTGGACTTGCTGGGTGACCGGGGGCTTGCCCTCGTCCTTGGCCTCGTTCATGCCCTTTTTGAAGCCCTTGACCGCGCCGCCGAGATCCTCGCCGATGTTGCGCAGCTTTTTCGTGCCGAATATCAGCGCCACGATCACCAGAACGATCAGCCAGTGCCAAATGCTGAAACTACCCATGGTTTGGAACTCCTAGGCGGCTGGCGCCGCGCGTTTGTCCCAGGGACGCGCGCCCCCGAGGATGTGAAAATGCAGGTGGGCGATTTCCTGCCCACCCTCGACGCCGGTGTTGACCACCAGCCGGAAACCGCCCTCGGGACCGGGATTGCAGCCGTTGCCGTAGGCGATCCGCGGGGCGAGGCGCATGATCCGGCCCAGCCAGTCGGCGTCCCCCGCCTGGACCGCGGCGAGCGATTCGATGTGGTGCTTGGGCATCAGCAGCAGGTGCACCGGCGCGGCCGGATTGATGTCCTTGAACGCGATGAACTCGTCGTCCTCGTAGACGACGGTCGAGGGGATCTGGTGCTGGGCGATCTTGCAGAACAGGCAGTCGTGACTCATAGGAACTCGATGGAACACCGGGGATCCGTACGGATCCATTCAACATGCTATGTTGCCACATTTCCCGGCCTCGCTGTGGCGCGGGGCCGGGTTTTTGGGCCGCCCTGGGGTATGCCCCGAGGCTCCCCGCGCGCCGCGGCACCCTGCCCGGCTCGCGGGGCGCGAGGCCTCAGGAAGGTTTCCGGGACGCCTTTTCCTGGAGGCCGGACAGGCCCTCGCGGCGGGCGAGCTCTGCCAGCACCGCCTCGGGGCGCAGCCCGTGATAGGTGAGGGCGACCAGGCAGTGATACCAGAGGTCGGCGGTTTCGGACACGATCCGCTCGGGGACGCCGTCCTTGGAGGCCATGACGAGTTCGGTGGCCTCCTCGCCGATCTTTTTGAGGAAGGCGTCCGGGCCCTTGGCCAGCAGCTTGGCCGTGTACGAGGTGGCCGGATCGCCGCCGCGGGCGGGCAGGCGGGTGGCCAGGGTGTCGGCCAGGCGGGCCAGCACGTCGGCGGTGGAGTCCTTGGAATGGGTCATGCGTTGCCGTGAGGGTTCGGGATGCGTCGGTGCCATCCGGGTTCAGGAGGGCCCGCCGTGGATTCAGGAGGGCTTGCCGTAGATCTCATCCGGATCCTTGAGGACCGGGTCCTCGGTGATCCAGACGGGCTCGGGTGCCCCGGTGTCGAGGCGGCGATAAAAGCAGCGCTCGCGGCCCGTGTGGCAGGCGATGCCGCCCTGCTGGGTGACGCGCAGCAGGATGACGTCGCCGTCGCAGTCCAGGCGCATGTCGTGGACGAGCTGGACGTGGCCCGAGTCCTCGCCCTTGCGCCACAGGCGGCCGCGCGAGCGCGAGAAATAGACGGCCCGGCCGCTGCGCGCGGTCTCGGCCACGGCCTCGGCGTTCATCCAGGCCATCATCAGCACCTTGCCCGAGTGCGCGTCCTGGGCGATCGCCGGGATCAGCCCGTCGCGGTCGAAGGAGAGCTCGTCCATCCAGGCGGGCGTGCTCATGATGCCTCCTTGGCGTGGGGCGGGCCGGCGCGTCTCATGCGCGGACCTTTATGCCTTGCGCGGTCATGAACGCCTTGGCCTCGGCCAGGGTGTGCTGGCCGAAATGGAAGATGCTGGCGGCCAGCACGGCGCTGGCGTGGCCGATCCGGACGCCGTCGACCAGGTGCTGCAGCGTGCCCACGCCGCCCGAGGCGATCACCGGGACGGGGACGGCGTCGGAGACGGCGCGCGTCAATTCCAGGTCGAAGCCGGCCTTGGTGCCGTCGCGGTCCATGCTGGTCAGCAGCAACTCGCCGGCACCGTAGTCGGCCATGCGGCGCGCCCACTCGACGGCGTCCAGGCCCGTGGCCTTGCGGCCGCCGTGGGTGTAGATCTCCCAGCGGGGCGCCTCGCCGGGGCCGGAGACGCGGCGCGCGTCCAGCGCCACCACGATGCACTGAGAGCCGTGGTGGTGCGCGGCCTCGCGCACCAGCCCGGGGCGGGCCACCGCGGCGCTGTTGATGGAGACCTTGTCGGCGCCCGCGTCCAGCAGGCGCTGCACGTCGGCGACCTCGCGCACGCCCCCGCCCACGGTCAGGGGGATGAAGACCTGGCGCGCGACGGCCTCGATGATCGGCAGGATCAGGTCGCGCCCGTCGCTGGTGGCCGTGATGTCGAGGAAGGTGATCTCGTCGGCGCCCTGCTCGTCGTAGCGGCGGGCGATCTCGACCGGATCGCCGGCGTCGGCCAGGTTGACGAAGTTCACGCCCTTGACGACGCGCCCGGCGTTGACGTCCAGGCAAGGGATGATCCGGCAGGCGAGGCCGGTGTCGTGGCCGGCGGCCTGCGCCGCAGCCTGCGATGGCGCGGGTGGTGCGCTCGGCGGCGTGGCCTGTGGCGCCGCAAGCGGCGCGGCCGGCGACAGGCCTGGTGCGTTGCCCGTCATTTCGATGCCTCGCCCGCGCCCTTGCCCGCGTCCCCGCCCGCGCTCTGGCCCGCCGCGTCGGCCAGGGCCTGGGCGGCGGCGAAGTCCAGGGTGCCCTCGTAGAGGCTGCGGCCCAGGATGGCGCCCTCGACGCCGTCCTCCTCGACCGCGCACAGGGCGCGGATGTCGTCCAGCGTGGCCACGCCGCCCGAGGCGATCACCGGGATGCGCACCTGGCGGGCCAGGCGCACCGTGGCCTCGATGTTGACCCCGCTGAGCATGCCGTCGCGGCCGATGTCGGTGTAGATGATGGACTCGCAGCCGTAGTCCTCGAACTTGCGCGCCAGGTCGATGACGTCGTGGCGCGTGAGCTTGGACCAGCCGTCCGTGGCCACCTTGCCGTCGCGGGCGTCCAGGCCGACGATGATGTGGCCGGGGAAAGCGGTGCAGGCGTCGCTGAGGAAGCCCGGATCCTTGACGGCGGCGGTGCCGATGATGACGAACGACACGCCGTTGTCCAGGTAGTACTCGACCGTGTCCAGGTCGCGGATGCCGCCGCCGATCTGGATGGGGATTTCCTCGTCGATGGCGGCCACGATGGATTCGATGGCGGCGCGGTTCCTGGGCTTGCCGGCGACGGCGCCGTTCAGGTCCACCAGGTGCAGGCGGCGCGCGCCCTGCTCGAACCACTGGGCGGCCATGGCCGCGGGGTCTTCGGAGAACACGGTGGCATCGTTCAGATCGCCTTGGCGCAGGCGCACACAGCGCCCGTCTTTGAGGTCAATGGCGGGAATGAGGAGCATGGTGGTCCGTCGTCAGTGCAAGGAGATGGAAGGATACGTTAACAGGCCCCGGCGGTCAGGGCCGCCAGCGGGCGAAATTGTGGTACATCCGCAGGCCCGGCCCCGCGCTTTTCTCTGGGTGGAACTGTACGGCAAAAATATTGCCCGCGGCAATCGCGCAGCAAAACTCCACGCCGTGCCGGCTGGTGCCCGCAACCAGCGCGGGATCCTCGGGCACGGCATAGTAGCTGTGCACGAAATAGAAGGGGGTGTCCTGCGCGATACCCTCCCAGAGCGGGTGCGCCCGCGTCTGGTGCACCGGATTCCAGCCCATGTGGGGAATCTTGAGGCGCGCCTCGCCCGCCTCCGCCGCGTCGAAGGCCGGGCCGGCGAAGCGGCGCACCGTCCCCGCAAAGATGCCGAGGCTGGGCGTGTCGCCCTCGTCGCTGCGCGTGAACAGCATCTGCTCGCCGACGCACACGCCCAGCAGGGGCTTGTCGCGCGCGGCGCGCAGCACGGCCTCGCGCAGGCCCGAGGCGTGCAGCGTGCGCATGCAGTCGGGCATGGCGCCCTGCCCCGGGAACACCACGCGCTCGGCCGCGTCGATGGCGGCGGCATCGCGCGCGATGCGGATGTCGTGCCCCGGAGCGGCCGCCTGCAGGGCGCGGGCGACGGAATGGAAATTGCCCATCCCGTAGTCGACGATGGCAATGGTGTTCACGAGTGTCGCCGCGAGGGGTTCAGAGGGAGCCCTTGGTCGAGGGGATGGCGCCGCCGCTGCGGGGATCGACCTCGACGGCCATGCGCAGCGCGCGGCCGAAGGCCTTGAACACGGTCTCGCACTGGTGGTGGGCGTTGTCCCCGCGCAGGTTGTCGATGTGCACGGTGGCCTGGGCGTGGTTGACGAAGCCCTGGAAGAATTCCCGGGCGAGGTCGACGTCGAAGGTGCCGATGCGTGCCCGGGTGTAGGGCACGAAATAGTGCAGGCCGGGGCGCCCGGACAGGTCGATCACCACGCGCGACAGCGCCTCGTCCAGCGGCACGTACGAGTGCCCGTAGCGGCGCAGGCCGGCCTTGTCGCCCACGGCCGCGGCAAAGGCCTGGCCCAGGGTGATGCCGACGTCCTCGACCGTGTGGTGGTCGTCGATGTGGGTGTCGCCGTCGCAGTGGATGTCCAGGTCGAACAGTCCGTGGCGGGCGATCTGGTCGAGCATGTGGTCCAGGAAGGGCACGCCGGTCTCGAGCGTGCGCCGGCCCGTGCCGTCGAGGTTGAGGGCCACGCGGATGCGGGTTTCGTTGGTGTCGCGGCGGATGTCTGCGGTGCGCATGGTGCTTTCTTGGGCGAGGGGTCGGAGGAGGCCGCTAGGGCCTGTCGGCGGGTTCCAGGCGCAGGCCGGCGCTGGCGGCGTGCGCATGCAGGCCCTCGCCGGTGGCCAGCGTCGCGGCGATCCGCCCCAGGGTCTGGGCGCCGGCGCGCGATACCTGGATCAGGCTGCTGCGCTTTTGGAAATCATACACGCCCAGCGGCGACGAGAAGCGCGCGGTGCGCGCCGTGGGCAGGACGTGGTTGGGGCCGGCGCAGTAGTCGCCGAGGGATTCGGAGCTGTAGGCGCCCAGGAAGATCGCGCCCGCGTGGCGGATCAGGGGCAGCAGCGCCTGTGGATCACGGGTCGAGACCTCGAGGTGCTCGGGCGCGATGCGGTTGGCGATCTCGCAGGCGTGGTCCAGGTCCTCGACCCGGATCAGCGCGCCGCGCCCGCCCAGGCTGGCGCGCAGGATGTCGGCGCGCGGCTGCGCGGGCAGCAGGCGGGCGATGGCCGCCTCGACGGCGTCCAGGTAGGCCTCGTCGGGGCACAGCAGGATGGCCTGGGCCAGCTCGTCGTGCTCGGCCTGCGAGAACAGGTCCATCGCGATCCAGTCGGCCGGCGTCGAGCCGTCGGCGATGATGAGGATTTCCGAGGGGCCGGCGATCATGTCGATGCCCACGGTGCCGAACACCCGGCGCTTGGCGGCGGCGACGTAGGCGTTGCCGGGGCCCACGATCTTGTCGACCGCGGCGAGGGTCTCGGTGCCGTAGGCCAGGCCGCCCACGGCCTGCGCGCCGCCGATGGCGAACACGCGATCGACCCCGCCCAGGGCGGCGGCGGCCAGCACCATGGGGTTGCGGACGCCGCCCGGAGTGGGGGTGACCATCACGACCTCGGGCACGCCGGCGACCTTGGCCGGGATGGCGTTCATCAGCACCGAGGAGGGATAGGCGGCCTTGCCGCCCGGCACGTACAGGCCCACGCGGTCCAGCGGCGTGATCTGCTGTCCCAGCATCGTGCCGTCGGCCTCGGTGTAGGTCCAGGTCTCGGCGCGCTGGCGCTGGTGATAGGCGCGCACGCGCCCGGCCGCGGCCTCGAGCGCGGCGCGCTGGTCCGCCGGCAGGGCCTCGAGCGCCGCCAGCCAGTCGGCGCGCGGGATCTCGAGGGCGGCGACCGAGCCGGCCTCGAGGCGGTCGAAGCGCCGCGTGTAGTCGAGGACCGCCGCGTCGCCGCGGGCCCGCACGTCGCGCAGGATGTCGCGCACGGCCTCCTCGATGGCCTCGTCCTGGGAGGCCTCGTAGGCGAGCAGCCGGTCGAGGGCCGCATCGAAATCGCAGGAGCGGGCGTCTAGGCGCTGGATCAGTGGCATGGCGGAAAATGACGGCATAAAGAACGTATGTTAGCGCGCATTCAGTCCATATCGGCCGATGCGCGCGCAAAGGCGTCGATGAAGGGCCGCAGGCGCGCCCCGCGCATCTTGAGCGAGGCCTGGTTGACGATCAGGCGCGAGGAGATCTTGCGGATTTCCTCGACCTCGACCAGGCGGTTGGCGCGCAGCGTGCCGCCCGAGGACACCAGGTCGACGATGGCGTCGGCCAGGCCCACCAGGGGCGCGAGCTCCATCGAGCCGTAGAGCTTGATGATGTCCACGTGCACGCCCTTGGCGGCGAAATGCTCGCGCGCGGCGCGCACGTACTTGGTGGCGATGCGCAGGCGCGAGCCCTGGCGCACGGCCGCCTGGTAGTCGAAGCCCTCGGGCGCGGCCACGCACAGGCGGCAGCGGGCGATGTTCAGGTCGATGGGCTGGTAGAGGCTGCCGGGATGCTGCGCCATGTGCTCGTGCAGCACGTCCTTGCCGGCGATGCCGAAGTCCGCCGCACCGTACTGCACGTAGGTCGGCACGTCGGAGGCGCGCACGATGATGATGCGCAGGCCGGGCGAGTCCGTGGGCAGGATCAGCTTGCGCGAGGTTTCCGGGTTCTCGGGCACGCCGACGCCCGCCGCGGCCAGCAGGGGCATGGTTTCGTCGAAGATGCGGCCCTTGGAGAGGGCGAGCGTCAGGGGAGTGTCTTGGCCGATGCTCATGCCGTCGTGGTTCCTTGCAGGTGTCGTCCGGCCCTAGCGGATCCGCTCGATGCGGGCGCCCAGGGCCTGGAGCTTGGTTTCCATGCGCTCGTAGCCGCGGTCCAGGTGGTAGATGCGCTCGACGGTGGTCTCGCCGCGCGCGGCCAGGCCCGCGATGACCAGGCTGGCCGAGGCGCGCAGGTCGGTGGCCATCACGGTGGCGCCCGAGAGCTCGGGCACGCCGGTGACCACGGCGGTGTGGCCGTCGATGTCGATGTCCGCCCCCATGCGGCAGAGCTCCTGCACGTGCATGTAGCGGTTCTCGAAGATGTTCTCGGTGATCACCGCGGTGCCCTCGGCCAGGGTGTTCAGGGCCATCACCTGGGCCTGCATGTCGGTCGGGAAGCCCGGGTATTCGCTG
>Ga0180216_1002618_pt1 | contig 14803 bp, 15 predicted proteins | sample eDN3rd37CBELigMG_FD_128879 | JGI IMG/M metagenome (GOLD analysis project Ga0180216, IMG submission 128879) | Enriched Miracle-Growth compost microbial communities from Emeryville, California, USA - eDNA 3rd pass 37_C BE-Lig MG (version 2)... ... | reverse complement strand
TCAGGAGCCGCCCGAGTCGCCAGCCCATCGCTGCCGCGACCCCCGCCGCCACCATGGTACGCACCGCCGCCAGCGACGGCCAAGGCGGCCGGCGCAGCGTGGGGGAGGGCACGGCACAGCGTGCAGGGAGCGCCGCGGTGGACGGAGGATGCACCCACGGAGCACGGCGGACAGCAGATGCGAGGCGCTGCGGATGGACGGGGCGCGCGAGGATGGGCGATGAGCGATGGGGTGCGCGATGCCGCGTGCACCGCCCACGCGCCATCCCGCGGCGCATTGGCCGCCGCGCGCGCCGTGTGACCCGCAGCGCTGCAGCGACGGGCGCTCGGCGCGGGGCGGCCGGCTGTGCTGCCGGATCGCGGCCTGCCGTCGGCCTGCGGGGCGCGGCGTGGAGGGGGGCGGATGCGGATGCGCGCTGGCGACACATGCATGAGCGGACGATGCCATGCGCTCTCTTTGAGCCGGAAGTGCAGCGGACCGCAGCGGCCCCGTGGCTTTCGGACAAGCAGGGGCGCTAGAGTTTCCGCGCGTGCCGCCTCTCAGCGCCGCGCATGGGCCCTCTGCGAAGTAGGGTTCCTCCCCCCTGGACATGCGCGGAGCCGAGCGACGCTCTGCTTGTAGACGGGTCGGACGGCTGGCTAACCTGCCTGCGTGTGCGGACCTGCGCGTGATCTGTGCCTTGAACGACGGCAGGCGCCCAAGAAGAAGGAGGAGCCCAAGAAGTCGGCCAAGCAGGCCAAGGCCGGCGCCAGCAGCGGCAGCGGCGGCAAGGCCAAGAAGAAGAAGTGGTCGAAGGGCAAGGTCAAGGACAAGGCCAACAACGCCGTCCTCTTTGACCGCGCCACCTACGACAAGCTGCTGAAGGAGGTGCCGTCGTACAAGCTCATCACCACCTCGGTGCTTGTGGACCGCCTCAAGATCAACGGCTCGCTCGCACGGCGCGCGCTCCGTGAGCTGCACAGCACCGGCAAGATTCGCCTGGTGTCGGCCCACGGCAGCCAGTCCATCTACACCCGCAACCCGGGTGCCGGTGGCGACGACGACGAGAAGGAGGCCGCCCCGACCGCCGCCGAGAAGAAGGCTGCCAAGAAGGCCGCCGCTGCCAAGGCGGAGGAGGAGGACGCATAAATGCCACGCACGAAACGGCCCGTGGTGGTATTTTGTTACATTTCGGCCTGCTGCCCCGTCGGGACACCAAAAAAGAAATAAAATTTGATAAAAACAAGCGTCGCGCCCCCGGCCCCCCGCAGCGCTCGCCGTTGGCGAGACGCTCGCGGCGGCGTTGCAAGCAGCGATCTTCGAGCAGCAGTTCATGAGACTGTACATGTGGGGCCCGCGAACGCCGTCCGGCGCGGCGGACGGCGCCCCACGGCCCAAAAAAGCGATGCCAGCGCGGCGAAGCAAAGACGTATCGTACAAGAATGGGTCTGCGCACGCTGGTCACTTGGTTCCGAGCACCTTCTTAAACTTGGCCTCGAGGCGTTTGGAGTAGTCGTCGATCTCCTTCGTGGCCTGCTCCAGCACCGTCAGGTTCGTTTCGATCTGGTCGATCTGCTCCAGGAACGGCAGCAGCGACGCGTCTGTAGCGACGCAAACGCAACCAGCCGGGGGGGGCAGCAGAACGCGGCGTCAGCGGCGTCCGGCTTTCAGCGCGCCGCGGGGTGAGTCCGCGTGACCGCACATTTCTCGTGGAGCGCGGCCATGCTGACGTTGAGGCTCGCGGCGAGCGCGGTCAGCTCCGCGTACTTGTCCTTGGACAGCTTGTTCATGCTGTCCAGCAGCCGGTAGTCCTCGCGCGTAACTGCGACCCGCCCCGTGCGGCAGCGCCCTTGGGCCGCGGTGTGAGGTGAACACAGCTGGCAGCAGCGACGTTCCTTTCGGGTGGCGGGCGCCGCGCGTACTGGACAGCTCTGCCTGCAGGTACTTGCCGACGTTGTTGAACGCCTGCTCCGACAGCGACACCAGCGCGTCGTTGCTTGCGACCGAGGCCGGCCCTGCCGCCGGATACCACGACCGGCCCCACGCCGTGGGCGCTTTGTCAGTGCGCCAGCGGCGCGGCGGCGGTGGCACGGCGGCGGCGGCGCGCAGCCCGCCCCGCTCCGCTTGCGTACCGCTCGAGGTGGCCGGCGCTGCGTTGGTGTCGGCCATGGCTCTAGCACTTCCAGCCGCCAGCTGGGACCCCGACGAGGCGTTGCAGACGCAGAACAGACAGCGCGCGCAGGCGGCAGGAAGACGCGGATCGCCCGTTTGTCCTCTGCGCGGGGTTGAAAGTGAGGGAGGAATGGGGTAGAACAGGGAAGAAGGGCGCCTTGTCATCAGTCGATCGCCACACGCCAACGCCCCGGCAGAGGGTTCACTGGATGACGTCATCGCGCCATCGCTCAGTCAGCGCCCGTACAGCGTATGTCTGATGTCGCGGCCGGCGGGCCGCGCCGGCATGCCGCAGGCCGAGGTGCTCGTGAAGGCTAATGCAAAAAAAAGGTCGCCGAGTGGTGGATGGGCGCGAGGCGCGGGCATGCCTACAGGCTCCTTGTGCGGAACGCTGGACACTGGGTAGGTCGCGCGAGCGAGCAGCGACACGGATCGACGAGGGGCCGCGGGCGGGGGCCCGGCGTGGACCGCACCAGCCGGCCGTAGGGCAATGTCGCCCCCCCAATGCGCCTGCATACGCCCCATGGGCATGCACGTGCTGACATGCCCGCCGGCTCCAGCGCCATCCTGTGGGTACCTCGTTCGCTCAGCAGCCAGATGGCGGCTGCCAAGGGCCGCTGGGCGCTCCTGCGCAGCGCCATCTTGGCCGAGGCGGCCGGCGCCCCGGGCGCCGTACGCGGCCGCGACCCGGCCACTGCGCTACGCGTCGCCAACGTACAACAGACACGGCTGACGACGCGCCCCGCTGTATCGTCGCGTAGCGTTCCGCAGGCACGCCCGCCGCCCGGCGTCTCCAAGCGCGAGCAGCCGTCCGTACTGCAGCTCTACAGCCGCGAGGAGACCACCGCCGACCCGGCCGAGCCCACCACCACCGTGCGTACGGTGCAGTTTCTCTCTGGCGGGCCGCCGCTGCGCCTCCGGTACGCAGGGCGACGTGTGGTCGTGTCGAAGCCACGGCATGCTTAGAGCGCGCGAGCGCCGCTCTGACAGCGTGGTGGACGGCGCCGCAGGGAGTTGCGGCCCAAGCCGTCCGTCCGCGACGCGTTCGGCGCTTACTCGGGCTTTCTCAATACGGGCAACATCTGTGCGAACCCGGCCCAGCCGTGGCCTAGCGACGACACCGCACGCTCACGCTGCTTGTGCACGCTGTTGCTTGCGCCGCTCGCGGCTAGGCATCTGGCCCGCCGAGGAGGTCCTCGCCGCGTACCTCGCGAAGCATCCCGAGCTCGTTCGGTACGGCTTGCGCGTGCGCTGGCCGCCGTCAGACGCGGCCTCGCTGACCGCAGCGTCCCTAGACCAGCGGGGGGCCGGGCGATCGCAGCGGCCAGCGTGTGCTGGAGCTGGGCGCCGGCATGAGCGGCATGGCCGGCATCGCCGCGGCCGTGCACGGCGGCGCCTCGGCCGTGCTCATCACGGACGGCAATCCGGACTGCGTCGCCAGTACGGTTCCGTCCGCGGGTCCGCGGCAGACCGCCGGACGGCTGTGTGTTCACCTTCTCGTGTCTGCCCGTAGCGTCGCCCGCGGCGCTAGACATCACGGCGACCGTGGCCCTGAACGCGGATCACCTGGGCGCCGGCACGGTCAGCGCGCGGCAGCTGCTGTGGCGGCTCGACCCGGCACCCGAGGACGGCGACATCGCCTGCGACGTGGTCGTCATGGCTGACTGGTACGTGGGGCCTCTGCACCACACGCGATCAAACGCCAATCCTTATCCCCCTCCGTGGTCCTTTGCATTTTGCGCGAGCAGTTTCTTCTTGGTCGAGGCGCACGCGGCCCTGCTGGCCGTGCTCAAGCGTGCGCTGGCCGGCAGCCAGGCAGGCCGGGTGGTCAGCCTGGCGCCGCCGCGCGGCGGCAGCTTGGACAAGTTTGTGGCGGCCGCGCGCTCGGCGGGCTGGACGGTCACCGTCGCGGATGCGTACGACGACGCCTGGCACGCGCAGCACCGCGCTGCCCTGGCTGCGCCGCGCCAGCCGGGGGCGCCCGCCTACGATCCCGATACGCACTACCCGCTGCTGGTGACCATGTGCGTAGCGTAGTTACAAAGATGTACAGGTGTGTACAGCGCTAGACGTCGTCGTAGTGGATGGTGTGCAATGGTACAGTGAAGGGCGCCGTCGCGGTTGGGAACGAATCGCGGTGCATGCGCCGCGCGCGCTTTGGGCGATCGCCGGCCTCAACGTCGTCCGGCACCGGCCACGCTGGCACGGCCACGCGCGCCAACACCGTCGTCTCGCCCGCCCGGGTCAGCACCACCACCGCGACCGCCCCCGTGTCTGCCCAGCGCGACAGATCCACGTCGGCCACCTCGCCGGTCGCGGGCCGCGCCGGATCGTACAGCGGCCCGCGCCAGACCGGTTGCCCCGGCGGCGCGGTGTCCGCGGCCAGGTGCACGGCAACCTCGCCAACGCCGCGGCACGGTCCCGCGCCGTCGGCGCCGCGAAGGCGCACGCTCGCGCGCTGGCGCCCCGTGCGCACCACGCCCACCTGGCCCTCGGCCGAGCGTGTGAACGCCGTGTACGGCAGCGGCAACGCCAGCCGCCGCATGACCAGACGCATCACTGTGTCGACGGGCGCGCGAATCATCAGCGCGGCCAGCCGGTCCACGCGCGTCGGCTGCAAGTTGACAATGACGACGCGGCCGCGGCTCGCCTTGCGCCGGCGCGCGCAGCGGACGGCCAGGGCGGTGGCGGGCTCCATCTGCAGGCTCGTGCCGAGGCACAGGCTCAGGTCGCAGCGGGCCGTCCACGCATCGGCGCGCTTCAAATGGCGCGGCGGCAGCGGCTGGTCCCAGTCCAGCGCGGTGTCGCGGTACGGCCCGCCGCACCGGTCGCAGCGGCGGCCGGTCGGACGGCAGCCGACGCTGCGGATCTCGAAGGGCCGCACGGCCTCGTGGCCGCACGCGTCGCACGCCTCGACAAAGAGATTGCCGTGGAGTTCGGCGAGCTGCTCGCGCGGCAAGCCCGACACGACGTGGAGGCCGTCGACGTTCTGGCTCACGACGCCCGCCACGCGGCCGGCGCGCGCGAGCGCCACCAGGGCGGCGTGGGTGTAGGACGGCACCGCCCGCTCAAAGACCGTCAGGCCGCCCGCCGCCAGCTCGGCCTCCCGGAGGGCCGCGGCGTCCAGCTCGCCCCGGGCTTCCAGCGTCCACACGCCCTGTGCACACGTCTTGTAAAAGGGCCGGGTCCGCGGACCGGCGTGAGCTCGGGGATGTCGATCTACCTCTGCATGGTTCGGCGGTCGGACGGCATGCCTGGGGCCCGCGAAAATCGGGGATACCGGCGGCGGTGGAGATGCCCGCGCCGGTGTGGACCACGGTGAACTTGGCCTGGGCCATCCAGTCCGCCAGGAGCGCCGCCTTGCTCTCCACGACCGCCGGATCGTCGGGCAGCTGCATGCGGCGGTCGGAGAACGCCGTGTCAATCTAGTGCCGTAGTACGTTAGCTTGTGCTCAATGAAGCAGTGGGGATGCGTGGCAGTCGTACCTCGGCAATGCCGCAGACGCCGCGGTGCCCGTGCGGCGACAGCGCCGCCGCATACGATGCCATCCGCGGGACGGCCGCGCCGGCTGCGGCGGCGCCGCCGACGCACCGTCCAGAGAAAAGTGGAGGAAACCAAATCATCACACGGCGCCTCGACCGCTGACGCCCTTTCCACAGATAGATCACGTGTACCTACATCACGTGAGGCATGCGTCTGTCGGCGAGGCGGCAGCGCCTGCATCTGCGGGGCGCGGCGCTGCGCGCTTTCGCTCGCGCGGCTCGCAAGCGCAGAGAAGCGTTGAGCAAGCGCGCGTTATGCGCCCGGTAGCGCGGGCCCCCACGCGGACACAAAGCCGCGAACCGTTGTTGCGCACGTGCGATTAGTCACGTGTTATTGATGCATGTGACCTGGTCACGTGACGTATTTACGGAGGTGTTTGTTTCAGTTGTTTTGACGGCGTTTTGGCGCCGTTTTCGTGGTGGCGCGTCGCCGCGATGGGGCGCAAGGGCGGCAAGTCGCTCAACCCGGCCGACCAGCTGCGTACGTTGCAGGGCAGCGAGCACGGCGAGGGGGCGCTGGCGTGGCAGGAGCGCTCCTGGGAGGGTGGGGGCAGGTGGCAGAGGTGCCTTGGGCAGGCTTTGTTCGCGTTGGCAGTGAAGAATCTGGGCTGCAGGGTGCCGCCCGGTCGCTCAACCCGGCCGACCGGCGGCGTACGTTGCAGGGCAGCGAGCACGGCTGGGGGGCGCTGGCGTGGCAGGAGCGCTCCTGGGAGGGTGGGGACAGGTGGCAGAGGTGCTTGCGTCTGTGTGGTCCTCCTTGAAAATGTGAAGCAATCTGGTCTAGTTCGGTGGTCATCCGAGCCGACCAGCTGCGCACGGCGCAGATGCCGCGAAGGTGTGGTTGAACGGGAGAAACGCGCTGGAGAGGGCTCTAGAACGCCCCGAACGTCGCCGCTGGTCGCTTTGAGTAGCGCTGGAAGGCTGTGGTGCTCGCTCGGCCCATTCTGGTGCCGTCGACTCGGGCAGGCAACTAACCGACCTGGGTCTCTTGTCACCGACGTGGGCCTGCCCGACCAGGCCGCATTCAGCGGCAGAAGGAGAAGGAGAAGGTACGCGCAGGCGCCTGCGAACCGTGCCGTCGCACATCGTCCGTGCTGCTTACACTTGGACGGCCCGTCCGACCGAACGCTGGCGCCGGCCAGAACAAAAATGCGCGCAAGGCGACGCGCGAGTTTGCGCTGAAGCGCAAAGACCCGCTCAAGATCAAAGAGGAACTCCAGCGCTACATCGACCTGGGTACGTCGCGGCCTAGTTGGGGCGGCGACTGCGGGCGCCTGGCCATTTGTCCTCACCTGCTGTGCGTCCAGTCACGGTTGGGAGCCGCCGCCGCCCGGCAGACAAGCAGGGCAAGCTGGACAAGAATGGGCGCGACAAGAAGAAGCAGCTGGAAGAGGCCTTCCAGAAGGTCCTGGAAGCGCGCAAGGTGCGAGGACGCCTGTTCCGGGCGCGCGCCGCAGCTAGGCTGAGAGTACTAAGCAGCGCACTCTGCGTTTGCGGCACCGGTCCACCCCGTCCAGGCGGCTGGCTTGGAGACAGACTTGGACAAGCTCAAGTGCGTGCCAGACGAACGCTGCGGCGCACAGCGGTTGCGCGACAAGCACTAATGGGTGAGGCATAATGCTTTCTTCTTACGTGTCGCCGTCGATCGCGGCAGGCAGCAGCGGGAGAAGGAGCTGCACCGCATGGGCTACGACAAGCCGGTCGAGCGCGGTATGTCGGCAAGCTGCTCCGTTCAGCGCGCCGGTCCGTGGACACCAACGCCGAAACGCGACTGTCCTTGTCGGCATGGGCGCGGCGCAGGCCCGGAGTGGTCCCGCATGGTTAAGCCGCCCAGCGACGAGGAGAGCGACACGGAAGGCGGGAGCGACGAGGACATCCCGCTCCCGGACGACGACGGCGACGACATTCCGCTGCCCGACGACGACTTGGACGATATCCCGCTTCCCGACGACGGTACGGTGGTGGAGGTCATGGTTGGGGCGCCTCGTGTTCGTTGTCTGACGTCGTGCGAGGTGTGCAATCGGTAGACATTGCGGCGCCGGCAGAGCCGGAAGAAGACGGCGGCGCCGCCGGTAGGGCGCCGGCCGCGCCAACACCTGGGGCCGGCCTCCCGCCGCCACCGCCGCCGCCGCCAGCAGCGGCCTTTCCGTTCGCCGGGCAGTACGGCGCCTACCCGCCGCCACCCCCGCCGCCGATGTACTACCCGGGCATGCCGCCGCCCATGGGATACCCGCCGACCGGCCTCCCGCCGCCGCCCCCGCCGCCGCCGTCCGGCTATGCCGGCTACGGCTACCCCGCTGGACTGCATATGCCGCCGCCGCCGCCGCCGCCGCCGTCCGGTGGCGCAGGCCAGCTCCCGGTGGTGCCGCCCGGTTTTCCTTCGTTGCCGCAGCTCCCCGCTGTGCCCCTGCCCGCGCCGGTGGACCACGACACCGCGACGGTCCATGCTGGTAAGCGCGTTGAGCTGCCCCAGCCGGCTTGCTTGTTCCTCGTAGCTCACGTGCATAGGGCCGTTAAGACGTTTGCCCATTTGGCTGCAGCGCCAACCCTGTCAGCAGGCAGCGTCACCCTCTCCAGCGCGCCGCAGGTGTGCAACGCGACACGCTGCTGCGAGGATGGGTTGGGAGGCGGCTGACCAGTCCGGCCACCCTCGCGCGCGGGGATGGCGCACGCAGATCAAGCCGAGCATGCAAGTGACGTCGCTGGTGCCCGCCGCGCTGCTGACCAAGCGCGCACCGCCTGCACGGCCCGCTGCGCCCGCAAACAAGCAGGTGCGCCTCTCGACAGGCACGGAGGCGACGCATGGCATGCATGGCCTAACCGTGGCCGAAGTGGTGGGGCTTGCTCCGCTAGCCGTCGGCGGCGGCGGCCACCGCGCCCCGCCCGGCCGCTGCCGCGGCGCCGGAACCGGCGCGCAAGGCCGCGCCGGCGAGTGCGCCGCCCGCTGGGGACGATGCGTACGACGCGTTCATGGCCGAAATCAAGGACCTCGTCGAGTAACGCTAGGACGGTGGGCTCTGTACAGAAACGTGATCGCGCGACAACACCTGTACAATCTACGTGGCCTCAATGCAAGGTCGTCACAGCGCAGCTGCTCTGGCCACGGGCGAGACGCGCGTCTCGAGGATGCACTCGCGCACCAGCCGGCGGAAGAGGCGCAGCCACGTGGGGCTCTCCTTGTACCGCTCCACGGCCTCGATCCCGTCGATCTGCCGCAGCTTGAGGTTTTCGCTTCGCTCGCCCAACACTTCCAGCACCTGGCGCGGGGGGGCGACCACGCACAGCGTAGAGCGCGGGGCGTCAGCCACCACCGCGGCGCGGCCCCGCGTCCCTTGGTGATGCCTATTCACCTCTTCGGCGGCAGAGAGCGAGATGCCGCGAGACCGCTTGGCCAGCTCCAGCTCCTCGGTCAGGAACGTGACCGTGTCGACCAGCTGCGCCATGCACTGGGCCACGGGCCCGGGGCCGCGCGGGGTGCCCGGGTTGGTGCCCGCCGGCTCCAGCAGCAGCGCTGCAGGTCCGGCACGGCGGACAGGACACGCCTGCTTTGTCAGACTGAGCCCCTGCGTGGGCCTCGGCACGGCTGTGGAACGCACCGGCCGCGCGCAGGGTCTCGCAGCCGCCGGCGTGGCGCATGAGCTCGTAGAGCAGTCGGGCGTAGCTGGCGTTTGTGGGCAGCAGCATGTCGCCGTAGATCAGCCAAATGTTGGTGATACGCGCCAGCTGCAGCCGGAGACCCGCCCGAGCTACAGACACGGACGCGTCAGGGAAACCTTACAATGGCTAGCACACACGGCCGACGACTTGGCGCCCACCTTGTCGGCAGCCGTCCACAGCGGATCGTCGGCGGTCGTGGCGGTCGCCTTGATGGTCGCCGCCACGGCCTCGACCATGGCGAACACGCTCTCGTACAGCGCCGACCAGTCGTAGCTGAGCCGCACGCGGAGCCGGATTTGCTGGTGCAGCAGGCGCTGCAGCAACGTGAGCGCGGCCCTGCACGCCCCATGCGGCGCAACCGCTACCACGCCGGGGGCTATCAGCGTGGTCGGCCGCGTCGGCTGGCTCCGCCGCCGCTGGCCGCCCACGTACACGACCGCGTCGACCGCCAGCGGCTTGGTGCGGCAGCACCACAGCACCAGCGCCAGCGAGTCGTAGATAGCGGCCGCCAGCGGACGCGGCTCGTTGTCCAGCGGGAACTTGCGTTGTTGCTGCGACCGCCAGCGCGCGCGTTGGCCCGACGCGGATGCCCGGTTGGTTCACAATCTTTGGCGCCCCATCTGTTTCCATCATCTCGGGGCGTACCATCTGAGGCAGCGACGGCCGGAAGATGAGCTTGCGCGAAAAGAGGTCGCCGGCGTGGCCGGGCTCTTGCGCGATGGCGGTGAGCGTCAGCAGCAGGACCGCCAAGTGGGCGCGCGCCAGCGGCACGTGTGCCACGGGCACTTGGGCGAGCAGCGCGCAGACCCGCGGGATGGCGCACAGGAACGCGTCCGCCGTGTCCTCGCCGGCGGCCGACGCTGCGGTGGTGCAATAGCCCAAGCAAGGGCAGCGAACCGACTAGTGAGAGTTGATCGGCATGCGCAATTTCCCGACGGAGGAGATTGCGCGTACTTGGCGGGGGCACCGCGCTGTCCTCGGAGATGCCGTCGGCACGTCTGCCCGGGGGAGGCAGCGACAGCCTCATGAATTGCGACGACGTTAGCACCGCCACTGTTGCTTCTTTCACAGGCATGACCATGCGAGCGTACGGTCGACGCGTCGAGGTGCCAGGCCGCAGTGCCAGCGTGACGAACGCGTAGTTGGCGCGCCCGAGCTCGTACAGCGCCAAACACGTCGCGGAAAAGTGCGGGCCGCTGCCATGCATGCGCCATGGTCATGAACGAGGGCCGTCGCTCCGTCAGCGCAGCCGTGCGAGGGCTACTTTAACCTTCGGGCCCGGCGCCGTACGGATTCGAGGGCGCCTTGGTAGCCGGCGACGCCGGCGGGGCCGGCGCTGGCGCTTGGCTGCTGCTGCTGCTGCTGCTGCTGCTGCTGCCCCAGAGCCAGGAGCTTTCACACCCGCAAGCCGCGGCACAGGCAGGCGCCATCGCCTTAGCGCGCCACGCTTTGACAAAGGGCGCCTCCCTCTGGAGACGTACGTGAACCAGCTGCCGCCGCTGCTTGTCGCGGTCGGGGTCGTTGGCGCTGCGGCGGTCTTGGGCGAGGTTAGTGGCAGCGACAGCAGCGACGGCGTGGTGATTTGCTCCGTCAGGAACCTAGCGGGGCGCACACGAAAAGAATTCCCCGGGCACAACTCAGCCGCCAGAGCCATCTTGGATGGCGTGCCACGCGCAGCAACGTACGTGCTGTATGCCCGCAGCTGCTGGGCCAGCACCGCCATGACGCCCTGCCAGCCACGCCATGCCCCACAGCGCAGACGCCGAGCATTCAACACCACGGGTCAGTCGGCAGGCGCACCGCCGCACGCCCCAGGGCGCGCCGGCCGTACCGCCACCAGGGACGGGCTGGCGACGCTGGCGACCTGCGTGACGAACGGGTTGGCGCCTTCGTACTTGCGAAAGTTGATCAGCAGCGACAGCGCGGCCAGCGCCTCCGACGCGTACTCGGCCATCGTGGGGTCCGACAGCGTCTGCGCCGCCTCACCAGCAGCGTCGGTGGCGAGCGCGACCACCCGTGAGCGGCGAGGGCACCGCCACGGTCAGCGGGCACGCCGGTGCTACCATACGTGGAGCAAGGTCTCAAACAGCGACGGGTGCATCAGGTACTGGACGAGGCTGTTGGCGTTGAGGTTCTCCGTCGTGGTCAGCATGACGCAGAGCAGGTGCAGCGCGGCGCGCTTCTGCGGCACGGCCAGCGTCCGGCTGCGCAGCGCGTCGTTGATCACCGTCACCAGCTCCTGCGCATCGCACACAGCGCCGCGACGAAAGCGCACCTTGTCCGTGAGCCCGAGCTGGGCACGCGGCAGGTGCGCCGATTCGGCGGGCGCACGCACCCGAAACGCGTCCTCGGCGCGGTCGATGCCCGTGAGCAGGTCGATAATGTCGAATGTAAAGTTGTTAAAGTTCTTGGTGCAGATGCCGCGAAACATCAGCGCCAGCGTCTGGACGCGCGCGCGCAGCGGGGTCTCGCCACAGTGGGACGGCGGTGAGGCTCGCTCATGCGACCTCGCTGCACGACCTACTGGTGCCCCCCTCCCTCCCTCTACCTCGAACGCGTTGGCGGCGCGAATGCCGTTGGCGTCACGGGTGTACTCGAGGGCCGTGAGCACGATCTTGTTGATGTTGTCCTGCACGGCCCCCATGTGCCGATAAGCGCGTGGGCGGTCGAGCGGCATGGCGTTTAGTCCGGGCGACCTTGGCCCGCGTCAGCGCGCGCTGCCGCCCTGACCTTGAGCGCCATGAGCTGCTCGGCAGTGGTGAGCTCGATGCAGCGGGTCAGGAAGGCCTCGTTCACGCGCAGCAGGAAGAGCTCGTCCCAAAAGGACGGCTTGCCGAGCGACGGGTCATCCCCCTGCGACGGGCCGCGCACCCAAGCGCCACACGTGAACGCGTCAGCAGGGCGACGCCCCTCCTCCTAAGCCCGTTGAGCGTGCTCGCCGTACGGTAAAGAACGCCTCGTAGATTTGGACAAACTTTTCCTTGAGGGCAAACTTGGAGCCCGCCGCCGGCCGCAGCACCACGTTGGGCTGCTTGGCCATGGCGAACGTCTGCGGGCGCATCATGGCGGCGCCCTCCCACTCTCTGCTCGGCTCAAGGCCGGCGAGCCGTCGCGCGTCGCGCCAAGCGAGCACGATGCAACGCTCCTCTTGATCGCTCCAGCTGCGTCGTCGACAGTCTACCGACCGGCCGCTGCCCACCAGTGTGCCGCCGGGCCCCCCCTGCCCGGTGCTCCCCCAGCGCCGCCACGCGCCGCCTGCCGCGCGCCCGCACACGCCCGCCGCCGCGCCGTCGATGACGTCATAAATGGCCACGTGGACCAGGCAAGGGTTGCTGTGACTCTATATATGTATGTTTGGGAAAACGTGTGATCCAAGGTACATACATGCATTGTGCTTGCTCTTCCATGAGCACTGACGGGCGCACTAGTACACCAGGGCCGCTTAAATCATCGACATGCGCTGGTTCTCCACCAGGTGGTGGTACTGGCCCTTGAGCGCCATGAGCTGGTCGTGCGTGCCCTGCTCGACGACCTTGCCCTGGTCGATCACGACGATCTTGTCCGAGTCGACGATGGTGGAGAGGCGGTGCGCGATGACGATGGTGGTGCGGCCGAGCCGGGCGCGGTCCAGCGCCTCCTGCACGATCTTCTCCGACTCCGAGTCCAGCGCGGAGGTGGCCTCGTCGAGCAGCAGGATCTTGGGGTTGCGGACGAGCGCGCGCGCGATGGCGATGCGCTGCTTCTGGCCGCCCGAGAGCTGCGTGCCCTTCTCGCCGACGTAGGTGTTGAAGCCGTCCGGCAGCGACGTGATGAAGTTGTACGCGTTGGACGCCTTGGCGGCGGCCTCGATCTCCTCCATGGTGGCGTCGGGCTTGCCGTAGCGGATGTTCTCCAGGATGGTGGTGGCGAAGAGGATGGGCTCCTGGCCGACCAGGCCGATCTGCGAGCGGAGCCAGTTCAGGTTCAGGTCGCGCGTGTCGATGCCGTCGACGGTGACCGAGCCGTCGACCGGGTCGTAGAAGCGCTCCAGCAGCTGGATGGTCGTCGACTTGCCGCAGCCCGAGGCGCCGACGAGCGCGACGGTCTGACCGACGCCGACCTCGAGGTCGAGGCCGCGCAGGATGGGGATGTCGGGGCGCGACGGGTAGGTGAACTTGACGTCGGAGAACTTGATCTCGCCCTTGAGCTGCGTCGGCGTCTGGCCGTCGGTGGACTCGGAGTCGATGAGCGGCTTGCGGTCGACGATGGCGAAGAACTCGGCCGCGGCGATGATGGCCTTGGAGTAATCGCCCGAAATGCTCGCGAGCTGGCCGATCATCATGCCGCCAAAGATGACGGAGCTGGTGGCGCGCATCATGGCCGCAAAGTCGATGAGGCCCCACGTGACGAGCTCGGCGCCGTAGTAGAAGGCCATCGCGTTGACCAGCATGTTGACGGCTTCGCTGAAGGCGAAGGAGGCGCCGCCGATGTGCGCGGTGCGCATCGACGAGCGGTTGGGCTCCGCCAGGGCGTCGTGGTAGTCCCGCATGAAGGCGTCCTCCTGGTTGATCTGGATGACGGTGCGCACGTTCTCGACGGCCTCGGAGGCGACGGAGCCGGACTGCTCGTAGGCCTTGCGCGCCTTCTGGTTGAAGCCGAGCATGACCTTCATCTGGGCGTAGCCGGCGAGCGCGAGCAGCGGCATGCAGGCGAGGACGGCGAGCGACAGCTGCCAGGTGGCGGTGAAGGCGATGACGAGGGCGACGACGAGGGTCGAGATCAACTGCACGGTGGTGCCGAGGCGCGTGCCGGTGACGCCCTCGATGCGCACGACGTCGTTGGCCAGCTTGGTCGCGAGCACGCCCGTGGTGCGGCGCGTGTCGTCGAACCAGCCCATCTCCTGGCGCATGAAGCTCTGGAAGAGCAGCAGCCGCAGGCGCTTGGTGAGCTTCTCGCCCGAGTAGGCGAACGACCAGTGCTGCACGAGCTCGGCAATGAAGACGGCCACCGCCTGCGAAGAAAGCCAGCGGGGGAAAAAAAGAGGGGGGCAACGGTACCGAGAGGCCTCGATCAGCGTGCGTCCCTGAAGCGCCAAGCGGCCCGGTCGCGGCGCCCCTCGCTGCGTACCAGCACGATGAACATGCCGCACCAGAAGGCGACGCGGTCCTTGAGCTCTTGGCCCGTCTTCATCAGCAGGTCGGAGAGCATCTCGGCAAAGATGAGCGCAAAGACGGGGAAGGTGGCGCCGTGCACCGCGGCGCCGAGCGAGCCGGAGATAAAGGCAGGCCACTCGGGCGCGTTCATCTTGTACGAGCGGACGAGGGCGCCCTTGGTCTCGACATTGTCCACGGTGAGCACGACCTCGTCCTTGTCGGGCTTGCCGTCGCTGCCGCTGGCGCCCGACTTGTCGGACTTGGTGCTGGTGTGGCTCTCGGTGCGCGTGTTCTGGCGGGGCTTGGTGGGCTTCTTGGCG
>Ga0180216_1002616_pt1 | contig 14810 bp, 4 predicted proteins | sample eDN3rd37CBELigMG_FD_128879 | JGI IMG/M metagenome (GOLD analysis project Ga0180216, IMG submission 128879) | Enriched Miracle-Growth compost microbial communities from Emeryville, California, USA - eDNA 3rd pass 37_C BE-Lig MG (version 2)... ... | reverse complement strand
ATCTCGGGGGCGCCGGCGGCCCGCAACATGTGGTTGGCCATGGTCCACAGGCCCACAGGGGCGCCGTCGCTCACGAAGTAGGCCTTGCCGGAGACGCGCTCGGGATCTTCGAGGAGGCGCGCGCCGGCGAGGAGGTGGGCGTGGACGCAGTTGTCGACGTAGGTGGTGTCGGTGAGGGGATCGCCCGAGCCCACGCGCTTGAGCTTGCCCGCGCGCGCGACGAGGCGGGGCAAAAGGTGCCGGTCGCCGGGGCCCCAGATCAGGTGGGGACGCAGCGAGATCGTCGGCACGACTTCGCTCCGCAGCACCAGTCGTTCGGCGAGCGCCTTGGTCCGCGGATAGTCGGCGAGGAAGCGGCGGGCGTAGGGGAGTCGCTCGTCTCCGCCTTCGATGGGGCGGCCGTCGAAGACGACGCTGGGCGAGCTCGCATACACGAAGGCTCGCACGCCGGCCTCGCGAGCCGCCGCGAGCAGGGCCTCGGTGCCGCCCACGTTCACCGCCTCGTACTCGGCGGGATCGCCCCAGCCCCCCGCCTTGGCGGCGGTGTGGAAGACGAGGTCGATCCCCCGGCACGCGCGGCCGAGCGACTCCGGATCGCGCAGATCGCCGAGGACGACCTCCGCATCGCCGACGTCCGTGGGCCGGCGCACGAGCGCGCGCACCGCATGCCCGCGCGCGCACAGCTCGCGAACCAGGGCGCCGCCCAAGAAGCCCCCGGCGCCGGTGACGAGGATCCGCGTGCCGGGAGGAATCACGACTTCCGCTCCGAGAGCCGCTTCGCGGCCCAGCTCGCCAACACCTCCCGGTGGATCTTCGCGTTGTGGCGCACGTCCACGGGGAAGGGCTTGGGGTGGACGAGGATGTGCCGGACCTCCCTCGACGTCTCGAATTTTTCCCCGAGGGCGAGGAGCTCGGCCACGAGGACGTCCGGGCGAATCCGCGCATCCGCTTCCGGCTCGACGACGAGCACGGGGATCTGCGCGCCAGGTTCGCCGACGCCGACCAGCGCCGTGCGGCGGACCGCGGGATGCTGGTTGAAGATCTGCTCCACGGGGACCGGGAAGATCGGGCCTTCGGCCGCGCGGACGCGCTGGGCCTTGCGACCGCACATCCACAGCCGCCCCTTCTCGTCGAAGTAGCCCACGTCGCCCATGCGGTGGACGACCTCGTCGCCCTCACGGATCTTCGCCCGGCGCGTCTGGTCCTCCCGCGCCCAGTAGGCGCGGGTGACCACCGGGCCCTTCACGGTGATCTCGCCGATCTCGCCGTCGGGAAGCACGAGGTCCTCGCTCCATTCCTCGATGGGCTCGTCGGTCAGGCGGACGATCCGGACCGTGACGCCCTCCACCGGCCGGCCCACGCAGATGCCGGCGCCGCTCCGCGTCCTCGCCTGCGTCTCGGCGAGCACCTCGTCGCTCCCGATGCTCGCCACCGGCAGGGCCTCCGTCGCGCCGAAGGGGGTGAAGACCTGCGCGTCCTTGGGGATGCACCGGGACATCCGCTCGAGGATGTCGAAGCGGACGGGGGCGCCCGCGCTGAGCACGCGGCGCAGCGAGGAGAAGGTGACGCTCTGCTTCTCGGCCCAGCGCGAAAGGTTGTCGAGGAGCGCGGGCGAGCCGAACATCGAGGTGCAGCCCTGGGTGAAGATGGCGTGGGCGAGCTTCACCGGATCGGCCTTGGCCGGATGCCGCGCGTCCATGTCGGGGATCACCGAGGTGATCCCGAGGGCCGGTGCGAAGAGGGCGAAGGGGGGAAAGGTCGAGAGGTCCACCTCGCCGGGCTCGATGCCGTAGGTCCCCTGCAGCAGCCGCACCTGGGCGTCGAAGATCCCGTGCGTGTACATCGCCCCCTTGGGCACGCCCGTGGCGCCCGAGGTGAAGAGGATCGCCGCCAGCTCGTCGGGCGAGGTCTCCGCCATCTCGAAGGGGCCGGGGTCGCGGAGGCTCGCGAGCGAGGGCCCGCCCCAGAGGAGCTTCGGCCCCACGGTGACGTTGATGCGCACCGTGCGGAAGGGCGAGGGGAAGAACGCGCGCGCCAGATGCGCGGCGGGAACCCCGATGAAAGCCTCGGCCCGGACCTCCTCCAGGCAGCGGAGGAGCGAGCGCCGGCCGATCCCGGGATCGATGAGGACGAGGACCGCGCCCAGCTTGAAGAGGGCGAAGACGAGGGCGAAGAAGTCCAGCGAGGGCGGCACCATCAGGATGACGCGCGTCCCGCGTCCGATCCCGAGTCGCGCGAGCCCGCGCGCCAGGGCGTCGCTCTCCTCGTGGAACTCCCGGAACGTGAGGTGTCTCCAATTCCCCCGCTCCCAGGCGACGACGGCCCGGCCTCGGGGATTCGCGGCGGCGCGCAGTTCGAGGTACGAGGCGATGTTTCCGGCGCGCATCGTCATGCCCCCAGGAAGCCGCCGATCTCGTCGAAGAGCCGATCGCCGGCGTCTTCGTGCACCCAGTGGCCCGCGTCCGCAAACTCCACGTAGCGCGCCGACGGGAGGCGGCGCTTCCACTCGGCGAGGAAGGCGTCGTCGAAGACGAAGTCCTTCCGCCCCCATCCGATCAGGACCGGCCGCTCCGCGAGTCGACCGAGATTGCGGGACACCTCGTCGACGATCGCCCAGCTCCGATCGCTCGGCGCGAGCGGGATGTCCTCGACGAAGCGCTGGATGGCGATCCGCTCGCGGTAGCTCCCGTAGGGCGCCAGGTAGCCGAGGCGCTCGCGACGGCCGAGCCCGCGCGTGGTACAGGTGAGGAGGGCGCCGCGGAGGAAGGCGTTCAAGCCCTGCACGAGCAGGGAGGATCCCCGCAATCGGCGCACGATCGCGATCTGCCAGGGGAGGCGCTTGTCCTCCGGAAGGCCGAAGCCCGCGGTGTTGAGCAGCACGAACCTGCGCACGCGGTCGAAATTCCGCAGCGCCCAGGCGAGGCCGATCATCCCGCCCCAATCGTGGGCCACGAGCGTGACGTCGCGCAAATCCAGGTGCTCGACCAATCGCTCGACGTCGTCCACGCGTCGCGCGAGCGTGTAGGCGTAGGCCTCGTCACCCGGCTTGTCGGAGAGGCCGCAGCCCACGTGGTCGGGCACCACCACGCGATGCTTGGGGGCGAAGCGCTCGACGAAGCGGCGGAAGCTGAAGGACCAGGTGGGATTTCCGTGGAGCACGAGGAGGGGCTCGCCGCTCCCCTCGTCCAGGTAGTGCATGCGGATGCCGCCGCCCACGTCGAGGTACCGACCCTTCCACGGGTAGAGGTCGCGGACGGCATGGAGGTCGACGGCGCTCACCACGAAAGCCCCAGCATGATGGAAGAGAGACCGCTGCCGATGCCGAGCAGGGCCACGCGATCCCCCTCCGAGAGAAAGGCCTGCTCCTCCGCCATGGCCAGGCTCATGGGGAGGGCGACGGTCCCGGTGTTTCCGAAGTTCGGGAAGGTGGAGAAATCCTTCTCCTCGGGGAGGCCCAGCGCCTTGAGGATGCTGCGGCGGTTGCCCGCTCCCACCTGGTGGCAGATGACGCGGTCCACGTCGTCCGGATGCCAGCCCATCTCCGCGAGGAAGCGCTCGAAGGTGCGCACGCCCAAGTGGACGCCTTGGACCAGGAGCGCCGACGCGTCCGTGTTCGCCACCTGCGGCGTCTGGCCGAGGAGGCCCTTTTCCGGTCCCCACGTGCAAAGCCGGTGGTGCTCGGGCGCCGAGAGCGCGGTGCCGCCGAGGATGCGCCGTCCCGTGCGGGAGATGGAGGCGTCGGCGAGGACGATGCCCGCCGCCGCGGATCCGCCGGTGAGGGTCGCCACGCAGAGGCGCAAGGTCTCGAGCGAGGGATCGGCGTTCATCCGCGCGATGGTCTCGTCCACGATCTCCCGCGCGCTCTCCGCCGCCACCACCAGGCCGGCCTGAATCTGGCCGAGCTCGATGCGGTTGGCGATCTCCACCATGGCGTTGAGCATGCCCAGGCAGGCGTTGGAGACGTCGTAGACCCAGGCCTCCGGCGAAGCGCCGAGCGCCTCGGCCACGGCGCAGGCGGTGGCGGGCTCGAGCTTGTCGCGGGTGACGCCGGCGTAGATCACGGCGCCGAGCTCCGACGCGGCGATCCCCGCCCGCTGCAGCGCGCGCTCGCCGGCCTGCGTGGCGACCTCGTGCATGGGCGTGTGCGGCGGCCAGTAGCGACGCTCCCGGATCCCCGTCAGCGCCTCGAGCTGGCCGGGGGCCAGGCGAAGCGCGTCGTAGACGGGGGCGAGCCGCTCCTCGAGTTCGCGCGAACTCACGCGCTCGAGCGGGAGCTGGTAGGCGACGGATTCGAGGCAAACGCGCGACCAACGCATCACTTCACCCAGGACATCCAGTAATCGCGCATCTCGTAGATCACCTTTCCGTCCACCGCGAGCCAGCCATCCACCCGCATCGCCGGCGCGGGCTCGTCGACCACCTCGCGCACGGAGATCTGCACGTCCACGCGCCCGGCCGAGGGGAGCACCTGCCCCCGATACCGCCAGAGGTGGCGTCCCGGCGCGGGGGAGTGGATGCGCTGGTCTACCACCCGGGGCCACCGCCTTTCACCCCAGATCCGCGCGAGCTGCAAGAAGGCCTCGATGCCCAACGAGCCCGGCATCACCGGATCGCCCGGGAAGTGCGCGGCGAAGAACCAGTCCTCCGGGTCCACCCTCTTGCTCGCCCAGGCGAAGCCCTCGTCGAGCGAGAGCGCCTCCACGCGGTCGAAGAACCGCCACGAGGGACGGAGGTCGGAGGCCGGGAGGTCGAAGCCGCCCTCCCGGAGATCCGTGCGGAGGGTGAGTTCGGGAAGGCCGGCCTGCGAGCGCAGTGCCTCCTCGGGGAAGAAGCCGAAGCTCGTGCGGCCCTCGTAGATCGGGCCGCCAGGACCGAAGACCTCGAAGCGGAAGGCCTGGAGGATCATCGAGCCGGCCTGCGAGACCTTCTCGAGCGCGGCCTTCACTTCCACCTCCTCTCCACGGAGGTCGAGGGGGGCGTGGAGGGTGGCCTCGCCCTCCAGGTTGCGGAAGAAGAGATCCACCTCGCCGCCGAGGAGGGCGGAGCCGCACCAGGCCGCGAGCCAGCCGCAGGGCTGGAGCGCCGCTTCCAGGAGGACGGCGTAGGGGAGGGTGTCCTGGCGGCTGGCGGCGAAGTACCAGGCGTCCTTCGGCACGCGGTAGCGGCTCTCCGCCTTCGCTCCCGCTTCGAGCTTCCACTGCGTTCCGGCCGTGGGGACGATGCGGTCGATGAAGCTCAGGGGCGGCGCCGGGAGTCTCGCCATCCTCCGGCCCATCTCGAAGGAGCGGTAGCGCTCACCGAAGGCGGCCACGGGGCTTCCCAGGGAGAAGGCCTCGATGTGGCGCCGATCGTAGACGGGGCGACCGGCCTCGTCCCGGCCGGGCGGGATCGCCGCAGCCGACCACGCCGCCTCGATGTCTTCCTTTTTCACGCCCGCCAGGCGGATGGACATGTTTTCCATTTCCACCGCGTGCTGGCCGTCGATGATCATGGAAGCGTCGGCGATGGCGTAGGGCTCGGGGTCGTAGCCGATCTCCTTGACGTCGATGCGATAGCGCACCGCCTTGGTGTTCGGCGTCACCTGGCCCCGGCACTTGAGCTGGCTCTGCACCCCGACCACGGGGGCGTAGTGGATGCCCTCGGGCGCGTCCGCCTCGTCGACCACCCAGCCCATGCGCAGCAGGAAGACGCGCAGGGTGTGCAGGCAGCACTCGTACATCAGCGTGCCCGGCATCACCGGGTCGTCCGCGAAATGGCAGGTGAGGAACCACGCCTCGGGGTCGATGTCCGCCTCGCCCACGATGCGCCCCATCCCGTAGCGGCCTCCCTCGGGTTCGAGCGAGACGATCCGATCGACCAGGCGCATGCGCCCCGTGGGGAGGCGCAGCGGGGCGGCGAGCCTGCGCCCGGCGAAGAGCGGGCCGAAGGCGCGCTCCAGATCTCCCTCGCGCAGCGCCTCCACCTGCGTCTCGTCGAGCGTGAGGCTCTCCATGGGGACGAGGGGGCTCGCGGGATCGGCCTCCTCGCCATTCGCCTTCCGCCTGCGGGGCGGGCGGTTCGTGGGCAGCTCGCCGACGATGCCCCGCCCGGCGTCGAGCTGGGCCTGGCTGAAGAAGCCCGCGCAGCCCTCGCGCATGGTGATGAAGGGGGCGCCGTCGATGGTGCCGTCGAAGTCGAAGAAGAGGAGGTGGGTGCTCCCCTGCTCGATGAACTTCCGCACGCGGATGTCGTAGCGGATGGTCTCGCCCGGCCGCGGCAGGTCGCGGTGGAAGATCACCTTGGCGTCGAGCAGGCGGTAGACCCGTTCGCCACGGGTGTGGAAGTCGATCCCCGCGAAGGCGCAGAGGAAGAGGTCCGCCTGCCCCGCCTCCACGCTGATGCAGGTCGGGGCGCGCCCACCGTCCAGGTACCACTGGTCGGGCAGAACGTCGTGCTCGGTCACGCAGCGGGCGGGCTCGAGTCTGCCCAGCGTGCCCTCCACCTCCACGATGCGATCCACGAGCATCAGGGGCTCGTCCGGCAGCCGCACGCGGGTGGGGTGCGCGTCCACCGCGGCGAAGGCGGGCCCGAGCACCTTGGCGAGCGAGCCCACCGCGAATTCCATGCAGAGCTCGCGGTCGAAGGCGGGGCGCTTCGGGCCGGAGACTTCCGTCGGAGCCGGCGCCGGCGCGGGGGCGGCCACACCCAGTCGCGCGAGGATCCGACGGCGCGCCTCGAGCGCCGCCGCCTGCAGGCCGAAGGAGCGCGCGCTGGACTCCAGGAAGGCGGCGTGGGCCGCCGCCGTCTGCGAGGCGGCGTGGGCGAGGCCCTGGGCGACCGAGCCCAGCGCGTTCGCGGAGCGCAGCGCCTCGGATCGCGAAACGACACTCACGTTGTTCTTCCTCGACGATGTCTCGTTTTTCCAGGGGAGGGCCGGCGGCGTTTCGGGGAAGGCACGGCCCACCGGGATCTCGATCGCGGCGGTGGGCAGCGGCTTCGCGGGGGCGGAGAACCGCCGGGCGCGGACCGCTTCCAGGTCCACCTCGTATCCCGCCGCGCGCAGTCTCACGAGCGCGTCTTCCAATGCATCCAGGGGATCGCGATCGCGGCTGCTGATCGATACCGCCAGATGCTCCTTCCCCGCGAGGATGCGGCGGATCATGCGGGTGCAGCTCCCCTGCGGCCCCACCTCCACGAAGGTGCGGATCCCGTCCTCGTAGGCGGCGAGCACCGCGCGGGAGAAGTCGAAGCCCTCGAAGGCGCCCCGGAGGATGGATTCGACCGTGCTCTCCCGCGTCGGCACGTAGGCGCGGCCGAAGGCGCCGCTGTAGATGCGCACGTCCGGGGTGACCGTCGGCTGCTCGTGCAGCGCACGGTATTCCGCCTCCACGCGGCGGGCCAGGGAGCAGTGGACGGAGGGGACGTTCCGCAGCGGGACCGCGGGGGCGCCCAGGGCACGTACCGTCGCCTCCACGTCCTCCTCGCGCCCGCCGATCACGCATTCGTCGGGCGCGTTCACGACGAGGAGTTCGGTGGTCCCCGCGAGCCTTTCGCGCACCGCCTCGGCGGGAGCGGACACGATCGCCGCCGCCCAGTGCGCCTCCTCGCCCCAGGCCTCGCGCACCACCCGATACTCCCCGAAGACCCACTCGCGGAAGAGCGGGGATTCGAGGGTGCGGCGGAACATGGCGTCGCGCTCGGGCCAGGCGCCGCTCGCCAGCAGCGCGGCGGACTCGCCGAGGCTGTAGCCGAGGAGGGCGGCCGGCTCGAGGCCGAGGTTGCGCAGCAAATCGTGCGCGGCGATCCCGAAGGCCACCTGCGCGAGCATGGCCTTCTCGGGGTGGCGGGACAGCTCCGCCTCCGCCTCCTCCCTCCAGTCGTCGGGCCAGTCCGCGCGCCAGGGCGAGAGGAGGGGCTGCATCATCTCGCTGCGCCAGTTCCGTCCCTCCTCCAGGCGGTCGGGAAAGTGCGCGAACAGCCGGTTCATCCCGAGGAAGTGATTGCCGGTTCCCGGAAAGACGAAGGCCAGATCCTCGCGGGGCATCGCCCGCCGACGCGGAGACCTCTTCGGCCGGGGAGGCTCGGCGAGCACCACCTGCATCGCGGCGCCGCCCTCGAATGCGCTTACGCAGGCGATCCGCGTCTCGTGGCGATCGACGAGCCAGGGCTCCGCCGCGCGCGGCAGGTGGAAGGCGGCACCTTCGACCGGAAGCTCTTCGGGCTGCGGGGGAAGGACGCCCTCGGAGATCGCCAGCGCCGCCTTCACCAGCGAGGCCATGCCGGAGGCGGCCCCGGCGTCGCCCACCAGGGTGCGCGCGGAGCCGAGGGCGATCGGCGCCTCGGCTTCGAAGAAGGATCCCAGCACGGCGCACTCCTCGCGCGTGCCGGAGGTCTCGGCGAACGCGGGCGCACCGCGGAGCCCGGCGTGCTCCCAGGCGCGCGCGAGGGCCTCGCGGGGATGGGACGCCGAGCCGATCCCGCGGACGACCGCGAGGATCTTCCGTCCCTCGCGCAGGGCGTCGTCGAGGCGGCAGAGGACGAGGGCTCCGGCGCCCTCGCCGAGGCGGGCCTCGTTCGGATCGCGGAGGAGCGCGTTGCGGAGATCGCCGAAGGCGTCGACCGCGCCGGCGATCATCCAATCGACCTCCCCCGAAGCGAGGAGACGCGCCGCGACCTCCACGGCGCGGAAGGCCGAGACCCGGCCCTCGCTCACGGTCATCGAGGGGCCGCCGAGGGAGAGCTCGCGGGCGATGCGGCTCGCCACCACGCCGCCGAGCGCGCCCAGCGTGCGCGACGCGTCGAGCGCGGGACCGAGGGCGTCGCGGAGCGCCTCCACCCAGGCCGCGATCTCCTCTTCCGGTACGCGCTCCCCCGTCTCGGTGGCGAGCCGGCGGGCCCATTCCTCCACCAGCCAGCGAAGGTGGAAGGTGGTCGCATCCCAGTCGAGGTCGAGGCCGACCACTGCGCCGGCGCGCAGATGTCTCTCTTTTTTTCCGATGCCGGCGTCCTCGGCCGCGCGCAGCGCCGTCTCCAACGCGAGGAGGTGCTGCGGAAGGAGGGTGGGCAGCTCCTTGGGCGGGATGCGGAAGCGCCCGGCGGCGATCCGGAGGCGTTCGAGGAAGGCACCCGCCCCCGCGCCCTCGAGGTCGGCCTCGAAGAACCACCTCCCCCTCGGGCGCGCGTGGAAGGCGGGCCGCCCTTCGAAGAGCGCGGAGCGGAGTTCCGCCGGGTCTTCGAGCGAGCCGAAGTGGGCCGCCATGCCCACGATGGCCAGGGGCGTCTCCTCGCGTCGCTTGCGCGCCTTCGGCCGCGACGCGGGCCTCCATGCCTCGACGAGCACGTGGGCGTTGGTCCCGCCGAAGCCGAAGCCGCTCACGGCGGCGCGCCGCGGGCCCTCCCGCTCGGGCCAGGGGCGCGGCGATTCGAGGACCTCGAGCCCGCTTCCCGCCAGGCGGGGGATCGCCGTCTCGCGCGAAAAGCCCGCGGTGGGCGGGAGCACTCCTTCACGCAGGGCGAGGAGGACCTTGGCGAGGGAGGCCGCGCCGGCGCCGGTCAGCAGGTGGCCCACGTTGGATTTCACCGAGCCGATCACGCATCGCTCGCCCTCGAAGAGGGCCTGGAGGCTCGCCACCTCCACCTCGTCGCCCCGCGGCGTGCCCGTTCCGTGGCACTCCACCAGGTCCACGTCGGCGGGGCTCCAGCCGGCGTCGGCGTAGGCGGCGCGCATGGCGCGCAGCTGCCCCTCGGACTCGGGGGAGAGCAGGCTGCCGCCCAGGTCGTTGGAGAGGCCGATCCCGCGGATCACGCCGAGGATCTCGCGCCCCTCGGCCACGGCGTCCTCGAGGCGCTGCAACACGAAGAGGCCGCCGCCCTCACCGACGAGGAGCCCGTCGGCGCGGCGATCGAAGGGGAGGCAGCGTCCGCTCGGGGAGAGCGCCCGGAGCTGGGTGAAGCCCACCAGCGTGTAGAGCGAATCCGGCAGCGAGAGCCCGCCCGCCAGGACCACGTCGGAGCGGCCCGCCTCGAGCTCCAGGCAGGCGAGGTGCAGGGCGAAGAGGGAGGAGGCGCAGGCGGCGTCGAGCGTGAATCCGCCGCCGCCGAGGCCGAGCCTCTCCACCACGGTCCGGGCCGCCCCGGCCACCGGCCAGCGCACGCCCGCGAGCCGTGCCGTCGACGGCCTTCGCCCGAGCGCCCACGCCCGGAACGCCTCGCCCACGGTCTCGCGGGTCAGGCGCGAGGTCTCCACGGTGGGGAGCACGATGTTCGCCACCACGGCGCTCGCCCGCGCCCGATCCGCGTCGGAAAGGCCCGCGCTTTCCCATGCCTTCTCCGCGAGGACTCCGGCGAGCCAATGCGAGGGCTCGCCCACGCCCTCGGGGATCTCGAGGAAGCAGCCCCGGGTGGAGACCAGGCGGTCCGGTCGTCCCTCGGGGTCGAGCATCGAGCGCGGATCCACGGGCCACCGGCCCTCGGGCACCTCGCGCGCCGCCGTCTCCCGGGCGAGGATCCGCCGCCAGAAGGTGGAGAGGTCCGAGGCGCCCGGAAAGCGCACGGCGGCGCCGACGATCGCGATCGCCCTCACGCCGCCCCCCGGAAGGCCGCGTCCAGGGTGGGGCTGCAGGTGCAGACGTAACCCTCCACGATCGCGAGCACGCGGCCCTCGTCGTCCACGACCTCCGCGTCCGCCACCACCGAGAGCCCCTCCGCCTCGCGGACCGCGATCCGCGCCGTCACGAGCGGGGGGAATCGATCCACGTACGAGCGGAAGGCGCCCAGCCGGCTCGGCAGGGAAGGCATTTCACGATGTCTCCGGCACCAGAGGACCATCCCCTGGAAGACGCCGTCGAGGAGGAGGGGATCGGTGACGAAGGGTCGGTCGTCGTCGCCGTCGATCCAGTGGGAGCGGGGCGGCGCCGTGCGGAGACGGAGGACGAGGCCCGGCTCACCCAGGCGTTCGACCGCCTCGATCGCGTGGAAGATGGGACCGTGGAAGAGGTCCTTGTCGGCGTAGACCTCCTCCGCGCCGCGATCGAACGCGGGCAGGGCGGCGAGATCGAGGGGGAGGCGTTCGCCGGACGGCCGCGCGGGGGAGAGCTTCGCGCGCGCGTGCACGCGTCCGTCGGCGCCGCGCAGCTCCACCTCGAAGCCCTCGCCCGAGCGGCGTCGCCAGACGAAGAGATCCCGCTCGGCCTCCGAGAAGACCACGCCCTTGAGGAGGCGGAAGTCCTCGACCACCGGGGCCTCGGCCGTCGCCGCGCGGGCGAAGAACTCCACCATCATCACCACGGGGAGGACGGGCCTTCCCTCCAGGCGGTGGTCGAGGAGGTAGCGGTGCCGGCGGGGATCGAGGCGATGGTGCGCCCAGAGCCGCCAGGGGGCGGCGTCGGGGAGGGGCCAGCCGCTTCCCACCACCCGTTCGATCGCCGGGCCGTGCGCGCCGAGCACCTCGTCGGCGAAGCGCGAAGCCCCCGCTTCGAGGGGGATGAGCGGGATGCCCTCGCTCTGGAAGGCCGCGGCCAGCGCGGGGGTGACCATCCCGCCCTCCCACGGTCCCCAGTCGAGCGCGACCACCTTGCAGCCGGGGCGGCGCGCGGCCTCCCGATGCGCCAGCGCCACCAAGGCCTCGTTGGCCATGGCGTAATCGCTCTGCCCTCGCCGCCCGAAGCGGCCGCTGACGGACGTGAAGAGCATCAGGGCGCGAAGGTCGTCCCCGCTGGCTCCGAGGAGGTTTTCGAAGCCTCGGACCTTGGTGTCGAAGACGAGGGAGAAGTCCTCGTCGGTCTTCTTCTCGATCCAGCCGTCGCGCAGCACGCCCGCCCCGTGCACCACCGCCCGCACCGGGCCGAAGCGCGCGCGGGCCGCGGCCACCGCGCGGGCCACGCCCTCGGCGTCGAGGATGTCGACGGCGGCGTACATCGCCTCGGCGCCGGCCGCCTCGAGCGCGGCGAGCGTTTCGCGGACTTCGCGCCCGGCGAGGATCGACTGCGCCGCCGCGCGCAGCGCCCGCGGGCTGGGCCGCTCTTCGGCGAAGGCGTTCTCCAGCAGCGCGCGCTGGATCTCCGCCTCCGTCTTCGCGTCCGCGAGCCAGGGCGCCTCCTCGGCGAGCTCGGAGCGGCCGAGGAGCAGGAAGCGCAGGGGCATCCTCCGCGCCAATTCGATCGCGCAGCGCGCGGTCACCCCGCGGGCGCCGCCACTCACCACCACCAGATCGCCCGGCTCCAGGGGTGCCGTGCCGTGGTGGCGGGAGGTGGGCTCGAGGTCGAGACGCACGCGCCCGGCGGGACCGATCCCCACCTCGGCGGGGCCTTCCTCGGAGAGCTCCGCCACGACGGCGGCGGCGGCCTCCTCGAGCGAGAGGCGGGCGGAGACGTCCACCGCCCGCGCCCGGACCTCGGGCCACTCGAGGGGGATCGTCTTGGCCAGGCCGAAGAGCGCGCCGCCCAGGGGATCGCCGAGCGCGGGCTCGAGCCGACCGAAGGCGCCGTCGCGCCGCGAGACGAAGATCACGTTCGCGCCGCGCTCGCGCAGGCGCGGGGCGAGCGCGCGGACGAGGCCGAAGGTCGCAAGCGGCGGGAGGCCGGCCGGGACGACGAGGGTACCGGGGCCGCCCTCGGGAAGCGCGTCCGGAGCGATCACGCGCGCTTCGATTCCACGGGCCTCGGCGGCGCGGGCGATCGCGTCGGCCAGGCGGTCGCCCGCCTCCACGATCCAGAGGGGGCCGGCGGGCGGCTGCGATGCGCTTCGTTCAGCGGGAGTGAGGATGACGTCGTAGGCGGCCGGGCCGCGACTGTGGGGGTCGGCCGCGTCTTCCGCAGCTCCCTCCTCTCTCTTGCGCGAGGGCTTGGGCGCGCTCTCGCGGCGGGCGACCAGATGGAGGACGTTGCGCAGGGTGCGCAGGTCACCGAGCTTGTCGGGTTCCACCCGCGGCGCGCCGGGGATGCGCTTGGAGAGCACGGAGAGGATCTCCACCCGCTTGATGGAGTCGATCCCCAGGTCCGCCTCCAGATCCATGTCGAGCTCGAGGGTCTCGCGGGGATAGCCGGTGAGCTCGGCCACGACCTCGAGCAAGGTGGCCTCCGCGTCCACCGCGGCCTCGGCGCCGTTGGCGTGGACCGCCGGCTCGGGCGCCGGCGCGCCGTTGGCCGGGGCCGACGCGACGGGCGCCACCACCGCGGGAGCGGCCGGCTGCGGCGCCGAAACGACGGGCTGCGGCGCCGGAGCGGCAAGGACGGGCGCGGGCGGTGTCGGCACAGGAGCGGCGAAGGCGGGCGCCTGGGCGATCGGCGCCGGAGCGGCGTAAGCCGGTGCGGCGAAGGTCGGCGCGGGCGGCGGCACGAAGGCGGGCTGCGACGGAGGGGCCGGTGGCGCCGGCGGCACGACCGCGGGCACCGGCATGGTCAGGGTCTCGGGCATCCCCGCCGCCTGCTCGAGCAGGCGCTGCTGGCCCAGGAGGAGCTGGTGGATGCTCGCCTGCGCGTGGGCCTGCGTCTCGAGGAAGCGCTGGTGCGCGAGCGCGGTCTGCTCCTGGAGCTGCTGCAAGGCGCGCAGGGTCTCGCCGTTCGCGCGGAGCGCCTCGACCAGGACCAGGGAGGCCTCGGGGTTCGAAGGAGAGTGGCTCATCGGGGTCTCCATGGAAACCGAAGGGGGTGGGGATTTTCGAGGCGGCAGCTCCTCGCGCGGCGCGCGGTAGTTCGCGCCTCCTATGGGAATGGCCATCCTCTTCTTGCGTTTCGGGGCGGCGCCCCGCACCGGAGCGGGCGTTCGCTCCCACTCGCTCAGCCGGACCGGATGGCCGAGCGCCGCGAGCTCGGCGAGGGCGGAGGCGAGATCCCAGAGGCCCGGCTTCTTGCCCGCGCTGGCGTCCATCGCCACGGCGGCGAAGCGCTCGCCTTCGAGGATCGAGCGGACCAGGCCGGTGAGCGTGGAGCGGGGGCCGACCTCCACGAAGGTCCGCGCGCCCTCGCGATACAGCCGCTCCACCACGTCCACGAAGCGGACCGGGCGGGCGAGCTGATGGGCGAGCAGCCGCTTCGCCTCCTCGGGGTCGGCGGGGTAGGGCGCGGCGGTGGTGTCGGAGATCACGACGCCCGAGGGCGGGGCGAAGCGGACCTCGGCGAGATCCTGCAGGAAGGCCTCGGCCGCTCCCGCCACCAAGGGGCCGTGGAAGGCGGCGCCCACCTGGAGCGCGCGGGTGGGGACGTCGCGCTCGGCCAGCGCGCGCTGCGCCTCCTCGATCGCCTCGCGGGAGCCCGAGAGCACGCACTGCGTGGGCGCGTTGTGGTTGGCGATCACCAGGTCGAGCGAGGACTCGTCCAGGAAGGCCTCGACCGCCTCGCGCGCGGCGAAGACGGCGAGCATGGTGCCGAGGTCCTTGCCGTTGGCGCCCATGCGTCGGCCGCGGAGCACCGAGATGCGGTGGAGCGTCGCCTCGTCGATCGTACCCGCCGCCGCCAGCGCCACGAGCTCGCCATAGCTGTGGCCCGCGAAGAGCCGGGCACGGACGCCGAAGCGCTCGAGCACCCGCAGGGCGCCCCATTCGACCAGGCCGAGGGCCGGCTGGGCGCGGTCGGTCCGCGTGAGCGCCGCCGTCTGCGCCCTCCGCTCCTCGGGGTCGAAGGCGTGCGGGGGGTAGATCTGCCTGGCGATCTCCGGGTTCGACTCGAGGACCTCGAGCATCTCCGGGAAGACGTTCGCCAGGCCGCGGAGCATGCCCACGGATTGCGCCCCCTGCCCGGGGAAGAGGAAGGCGATCTCGCCCGGCGCGGGACCGGCGCCGTAGTGGACGCCGCTTCCGCTCCCCGGCCCCTTGCGCAGCCTCTCGCGCGCCCGCT
>Ga0180216_1002613_pt1 | contig 14817 bp, 16 predicted proteins | sample eDN3rd37CBELigMG_FD_128879 | JGI IMG/M metagenome (GOLD analysis project Ga0180216, IMG submission 128879) | Enriched Miracle-Growth compost microbial communities from Emeryville, California, USA - eDNA 3rd pass 37_C BE-Lig MG (version 2)... ... | reverse complement strand
GTGGCTAGGGTTGAAACTGGCTAGGGTTAGCCCTAAGATCGGCGAAGGTAGGGCTTGGGGTGCAATTGCCACCGCACAGCGGTCGTGGTTCAAACACCGCTGTGCCGTTGCTCCCAGGTTGCATGTCAGCATGCCGACCATGCAGTCATCCCGACCGGCAGGTGGACCGATCGAGAGCGTACCAGCAACGGCGTCCAGCGACAGGCGTCCAAGCGGCGGAGGCGCGGCGCGCCGTCCGGACTATGATGCATGTCGCCAAGCAGGGCGCCGCCCAGCTCTTCGCAGCAGTAGCCGCGCGGGCGCTGCTTGCCGCGCTCGTTCCCCTGCTGCGGCCGGAAGGACTCGGCGCCGTCGTAGAGCAGGACGAACGGCGCCTCCGTGGCTTCTCCGGCCGAGGCAGGCGGCCGCAGGGCGCGGAGGCAGTCGGCCGTGGCGACCCACCCCGTGATCCGTGCCGCGGCGACGTCCCACGTCAGACCCAGCGGGGCGGTTGGCGCGCGGAACGAGCCCCGGAGCTGGACGACGCCGTCGGCGCCAAAGACCACCGACACGTCGCCGCTGTGGCCCTCGGACCACGCAAACGAGTGGACGCAGCAGACCAGGCGGCCCGCCGCCGCCGCCGCCGCCTCGAGCGAGCGCTCCGGCGATGGCACAAAGACGGGGTCCTTCACATGCAGGTGCGCCGGGTCGTCCGACCGGATGAGCGGGACCACGCCGCCGCGCTCCGCTGCAGAAACACACGCAAGACACAGCATGACTCCGCGGGTTGGCCATCTGCAAGCATGCAAGCGTCCGCACGCTAGATTGCCGCGTACGCGGCGCGGCCGGATCGAGGGACGTCCAGTCGGCGGCGTGGAAGACGTCCACGCTCCAAACGCCGGTGCCAGGCTTTTGCCAATCCCGCACGGCCTCCGGATAGCTTCGCTCCTTCTCCGACGCCACCAGCACAAATACTCCTAGGAGCAGCCATGAGAGAGCAAACGAAAATGCCGAATGCGGCGGTGAGCGAAAATCCTCTCAAGCCGCCGGCGGTATATGCTTGTCACCGTACGGCCGCTGTTCAGCAGAACCAGTTGGCTGCCCTCGATGCTGATGACGCGGCCGCCACCGGGCGGCGTCAAGGCGGCCTGGACGGCGGCGCGAGGGATTCGGCGATACGGTCTAAACTTGGGCCGGCCGCGCAGCCCATCCATCGTCCGTCCTGTGACGCGGTGCCGTACTTTGCCCCAGCTGTGAAGCTTGTCCCACGTTGTGCCGCGGTCCTTGGAGCGGAAGATGGCCAGCTCGCGGCCGCGCTCGCCCTGCGCGGCGGGACCGCCGAACGAAGGCACGGCTGCGGTCGGGTCAGCGACGCTGAGGGAGAACCAAGGGGAGATCGACCGCCGCGGACCTTGTCGAGCGCCGCCCGGCTGTCGCCGCCATCGCGGTAACGTGCACTCACGTAGAGCCTGCGCCACGTCGTCGTATGTACCGCGACCACAGCCACGCACCCGCTGTGTGAGCTCCCGGCTTCCGCGGCATTGTCCAGGTTGGTTGCGCAGCATCCAATGTACCATCCGCTCCGGTGGTCGTGCACGATGCTGGCCGCACCGACCCAGTAGCCCGGTTCGTCCCGCGTCGGCCGGGCCACCAACGTGCAGGCGTCTTGGTTAAAGAGCTGGCGGAGGACCTGCGTGTGGCGTTCCGAACCCAACCGGCCAGCACCCGGTGAGCGACGTGGGCGGTTGGTCGTCGCAGCGACCCGCATGCAGTCAAGTGTGGCCCATTCGCCTTGGTGTGCTCTACCGCGCGCTCGGACGGCATGCCGCCCCTAGCCGGCGTGGCATCCCCTTACAGCCTTATGGCAACCTTCTGTGGCAAGGTACCTGCCCACCACGCCCGCGTCCACGAGAGCGGCTCCGTCGCTCTCCATACCCGCATGCCCAGCCCCGCGAAGGACCTGCTCGCCCTGCCGCCGGCGGGTCCCTGCGGTCCCTGCGTGGCCCAATTAAGCGGGGTCGCCCGGCCGCATAAGCAACTGGCGACCGGCCGCATAAGCGACTGGCCACTCGCCTTCGTCTTCGTCTGCTTCTTCGGCGGCACCGGGCGAAGAACACGACGGCGCAGAGCTGGGCTAGTGCGCCCTCAGAGCTGGACGTGCGTGTCCTCGGCATCGGCATTGACGCCGGTGTGGGCCGCTGGCCCGCATCGCTTGATAGAGAGGCGCCTCCTCGTCGTTCTCCTCCAGCCGCATTCGGCAGGTTCGTACCTGGGCGATTTCGGCGTCGCCGGCCACGGGCGGCGGCGCCTGAACTGTGTACGGGCCGGCCATGTTTTGGTGTGTCCCCTCAGATCCCGCCACGATCGCGCTCGAAGATGGCGTGGCCAACTGCAACCGCGGGCGGCCTGCCGTTCCAGCCGCGGCCCCACTGGGTGGCCGTGTGCAAAACGACCGTCGCCACGACGCACCCGCAGCTGCTCGATCGGTTCCGGCAGCTCGGCGTGCGCCTGCGCTGTACGTCCTGCCGACGGCGCCCGCGGGCAGGGAGGGGGGCGTGTTTTGACTTTCGCGCCTTTTTGATTGCGTGGCGGAGATCGTTGGCTGTAGTCGCGCCGGATGCAGAGGCGGTGGGCGCCGCGCTGCTGCCGTCCAAACTACGCGCTCCTGCTCATGCACCACGCAGCGAGGCCCGTTACGATCCATCCACTGCTCGCGCCCAGGAGCTCGTCCTTCCCAAGCAAAGCCTGGCCGTAATGCTGTTGGACGGCGGCGGCATCCTGCGACCGGATCCCACTGCACCGACCTCCAGCTGGGCCTTCCGGCATGCGCCTATCGCAGGGATGCGCGTCGGGCATCGGCGGCGCTCCCTAACGTATACACGTATCCGCGCGCGCCCCTGCTTACTTACATGCATGCATGCAGATTCCGCTCGTTGCGCAAGCGCTACCGCCACGTGCTCATTGTGCTCGAGACGCACATGCTGCAATCGGCGTCCGACGCGAACCACTGCATGCGGGCCTTCCATCGTCTGTCCGTATCGCCACGCGATATCCATGCATCCATGAACGCACGGGCTCACAGGCCGGGCACCCTCCGCGTACCGTTGCCGTAATTGAATTGCGCAGCCTGCTGAAGGAGCAGCTGCCCGCGGTGGCCGTCCCTGCCGACAACGAGACCGCGATCTTGGATACCCTGTACACCTGGGCGGCGCTGAACGATCCCACGGAGCTGACCCTCATCCGCCGGCGCGGCGAGCACGCCCTGCCGCTGTGGGAGGCGGCCCACCAGCCCGGCGTCGTGACCAACGTCGCCGCGACCCTCGCCGCCAGCCCGGGCCGCCGCCGTACGGCGGGGGGATCCACATTTGGCATGTGGATGCTAACTTATATACACACGGCTCATACAGCGCTCCTTAAGCATGCCGGCATCGGCGCGCAGGCCATGACCAAGCCGGGGAAGACAGCAAGGCCATCGAGGGCTTTGGCAGCATCCGCGCCGCGCTGGATGCCGCGCTGGACGCCGCGGGCGCCGCTACGCCTGCCGCGGCCGACGACGCGGTTGGGCCGTGGATCGCCGAGATCGCCGGCTTCCTTGCCGCAGACCACGCCTTGTAGCCACCCCCTGGAACCATACACACGTACGGCACAGTGCGTGGCCGCAGCTGCAAGCAGAGCTGCGTGGGTGCGTTCGCGCCGGGACACGACGTCAATACAGTTGACGTCAGCCAAGCACGCCGAAGCGGCACGCCGATGGCCGCGGCCGCTGCCGCCCGCCGCGTCTCGGCCGCGGTCGCTGCTGCCGCCGCTCGTGCGTGGCCGCCTGCTTCTCGACGTCCGCCTCTTCCTGTGGTTGCTCGCCCGCTGGCCCTGCCGCGGCGCGCCGTCGCCACCGCCCGCGTCGCCGCCATGCCGTTCCGCGACGCCGCCGAAGGCGAGCTGGGCTGCGGTTGTGCCGCCCGGCGCGAGGCCACCTCGGCCGCCTGGCACGACGCCGCGGCGACGGCGGCCGCGGCGGCCGCCCCGCCCAGCGGCTTCGCCCAGAGCAACCCGGACCCGAGCTACGCGCCGGACCTGACGATCACGCCGACCCACCTGGGTGCGTGGAGAGGACGCCCGGCGCCACGTGTGGCGGCAGACGCCCCATCGCTGACCGGGCGGGACGCCGTGCGTGGCCTGCGGCATGCAGACATTTCCCTGCACTTTGACCTGGCGCGCAAGCGAGCGGTCGGCCGCGTCGTGACCACGGTCGTGGCGCCCGTCGCGACTCGGAACCGGACGCTGGCGCTGAACGCGGTCGCCTTCCGGGACGTCAGCGTCGAGGCCGTCGACGGCGGCGCCGTCACCGGCCGCTACGATGGCCAGGCCGTGCAGCTGGTGCGGCCCGCAACGCGGCCGAGGGCGCGACGCGCACCGTCTGGGCTGACTCGCCTGCCGGCCAGGCCCGCCTGCGCCCCCGCGTGCGCAGACGTGGGCGGCGCCGTTCGCGCCGGGCGAGCAGCGGCGCGTGGCGGTCAACTACGTGGTGGAGGAGCCCATCACGGGCCTCTTCTTCTCCGTGCCGGACGAGGCGTACCCGCAGCGCGCCGAGTACGCCATCACCGACAACGAGACGGAGCGCGCGCGGTACTGGATGCCGTGCGTCGACTTCCCGACCGTGCGCACGACGCTCGAGTTCCACCTGCGCACCGACGCCGGCTTCCTGGCCGTCGCTAACGGCCGCTTCGTCGGCCAGGCCGAGCACCCGGACGGCACCACCACGACCACGTACGGCGTTCGGCACGGGTGGTGCGGCGGCCGACGGGGAGGAGTGTCCACCCTGCTGACGCGCCGCGCCTCGCCGGAGCGTCGCTGCCGCACTCGCAGGTGGCGGCTGGACTACCCGTGCCCGTCGTACCTGGCGTGCCTCGCGGTGGGCCGGCTCCAGCGGGTGCCGTTCGGCGAGGTCGACGGCCTGCCGATCACGCTGTGGGGCCCCGCGGCCACGCCGGCGGACCGGCTCACGCGGTCGTTCCAGGAGACGCCGGCGATGCTTCGGTGGCTGGCGCAGCGCGTCGGCACGCCGTTCCCGTTCCCCAAGTACGACCAGATCGCCGCGCCGGCGATCCGCGGCGCCATGGAGAACATCAGCCTCGTGACGTGGAACCACGCGTACCTGCTCGACGAGAAGATGGCGCGCGAGCGCCAGCACCTGTTCAACCTCATCAACATCCACGAGATGGCGCACTCGTACTTTGGCGACGCGCTGGTCATCCGGCACTTTGAGCACGCGTGGCTCAAGGAGTCGTGGGCGACGTACATGGAGGCCGTCTGGACCGAGGAGCACGTCGGCCCGCTCGACTTCCAGTGGGAGCTCTGGGACCACCTGACCTCGTACGTGCACGAGACGGAGCGCTACGTGCGGCCCATCGTCACGCGCGTCTACGACTCGTCCTGGAGCATGTTCGACTCGCACCTGTACCCCGGTATGGCTGACGCCGGGCGCTGCCGGTGGGGAAGCTCGCTGCCTGACTAGCCGTCTCCCACGGGCCCAGTGGGCGCGCGCCCCGGCAGGCGGCAGCTGGCGGATTCACATGCTGCGCCGGCTGCTGGGCGACACCGCGTTTTGGGAGGGCGTGCAGTCGTACGTGCGCACGCACCAGCGGCAGGTGGTCGAGACGGACGACTTCCGCCGGCACCTGGAGCGCGTGTCGGCGCGCAACCTGACGCGGTTCTTCGACCAGTGGTTCTACGGCAAGGGCTTCCCCAAGCTGAAGGGTGCGCGCCGGCGCGGGCGTGCGCGTTGGCGCAGCGCGCGGCTGACATGGATCGCGCGCGAGGGGCGGGCGGGTCTCCTTCTGCCGGTGCTCCCAGGCGAGTTCAAGCACAACGCGGAGCGCAACGAGGTCGCGGTGACGCTGGAGCAGACGCAGCCGGCCGACCACACCCTGTTCACCGTCGACATCGAGGTTCTCGTGACGTACACGCTGCCGGACGCGCCGGAGCGCCACACGGTGCTCCTGACCGTGCCGCTGGGCACGCGCGGCACCGCGCGCAAGGAGACGGCGGTCGCGCTCCTCCCCGCCGGCGCCAAGCCCATCATGGTGCAGGTCGACCCCAAGAACAAAGTCCTCTTCACGCTCGAGTTCAATCCAGGTACGATCGTTGAAGCGTTTTGGCGGGGTGGGAAGCGCGCGCGTGGTTAACGGTGCTGGCGCGCCCTGTGGCTGGCCTCGGTGGGGCACACGCAGGCGAAGAATTGCTGAGGGAGACCCTCAAGTCGGCGACGAACGACCTGTTCTCCCGGCTGCGCGCCGTCCAGGAGCTGGCCAAGGTCGGCACGCCGGCCGCGGTGCAGGCCATTGTTGACGCCATGGCCACCGAACGTGCGACCGCGGGCGGCGCGGCGACCAAACGCGAGGCGGTCGTGCTCAATGTTCATCCGGCGTGGCGTGGGTGAGGGCTGGCCGTACAGCGTTCTACGGCGTGCGGCAGCGGGCCGCGGAGGTGCTGAAGGAGACGGGCACGGCGGCGGCGCTGCGCGGCCTGGCCACCCTGCTCGACCGGGAGACGGACCCGCGCGCCCTGCAGTTCATCGGTACGCCGCAGTGGCGCGTGGGAAAGGCCCGGCACGGCAGAGGCGACTAACAGGGAGCCGTCAAGACCCGGGGCGAGCCAATGCAGTCGGCGCATGCTCGACGCGGGACGAGGTCGTCCGCCAGGCGCTGCTGCGCTTCCTGGCCCGCGACGACCTCCCCTACCGTGCTGAGGCGGCCGCCTGGCACATGCTCGGCAAGCAGCGCCGTACGAGGAGGGCGCGCTCAGCCTGTCTGGCGCTGTGTGGCGGTGCTAACACCCCCAACCGCGCTGTGCGCCTTGGCTCGCACACAGATCCGGAGGACGTCGCGCGGCTGACAGAGGTCGTGCGCGACCGTCGGCGCGCGGGCCTCAACGGCCACGTGCACGCCGGCGCCTGGCGCGGCCTGGGCGAGCACACCGCGCCTGCAGGTCGGCATGCGTGGCGTTCTACGCGGTCCTCGCTGCTGCGAGTTGCTGATAAATTGCGCCGCCACTGCAGTATCCATGGCGCTCGTGTCGCTAGTCTTTGCCCTCCTCAAGGCGCAGGTCGCGTACGGCGTGGAGCCGGAGGAGTTGGTCCGCCCGGTCGTGGTGAGCGCGCTGGCCAACTACGCCTCGCGCCTCGCGCCGCACCTGCAGAAGGAGGCGGCCGACCTCCTGGCGGACCTGACGCGCGACCCGAGCCCCGACGTGCGCAGCGCCGCGGCCGCCGGCCTCGTCCAGATCCGCGCGCGCGAGCACGCGGGCCACCTGGAGAAGCTCAAGTACGCAGCCGCCCACAGAGGCACTGCAACAAGACACGCGGCTCACCCGCGTTGCCTCCGCTTGCCTCTTGCTGCGCCGTGCTCAGGGCGGTCACGGCAGCGCAGGACCACTTCCGCTTGGACCGTCAGCTGCGCCGCCTGCGGGACAGCGGCGACGCGCCAGCCGTGGAGAAGCTCAAGAGCGAGCTGGAGGAGCTGCAGCGCCAGGTGCGCAAGATGGCCGAGCAGCTGGCCAAGCTCGAGGCCGATGGCAAGGCGGTCCGCGCGACCGCGGGCGGCGCCGCCACGCCCGCGGCTCCGGCGGTAGACGCGCCGGCGACCGCGCCCACCCCCACAACGACCGCCTAAGCAATTTTTTACAGGGCATGCATTACAGTACACGGCTTTAGTATACAGTCGACATTCAGCTTTGGTACCGCCGGAACACGGCCAGCTCATCCAGAATGACCTGCAGCTCCACTTCGTTGATGCGGCGCAGGCTGTGTGCAGCCAGCACCTAACGGCGCGTGGGTCGCCTCGTGAGCAGGCCGGCCGGCCGCGCATTTTGGGACGCAGCAGCGCGAAGCACTACCTGGGAATAACCTCCATGGCCTCCTCGATGGTCTCCGGGTTCAGGTTGCACAGCTGCGCGACCTCGAACGAGCGCAGGACCGGGTGTCGCTCCAGCGCCCTGCCCGAAGAGAAACACGAGGCGGCAGGGGTTGCGCGTTGTTAGGACCATGGCCGCCTAGCCACCTGAACCGCCGGGTGGGCACGTACTCGCGCGCCGCCTTGGCGCTGGCCTCGTTCTTGTAGGGGTTCATCTGCGCCACATAGTTGAGCGTCCGGAGCAGCAGCCTGTGCGCAGAAACGGCACGGGCGGCATTGACGCGGCGCCCGGTGAGCGGGCGAGAGCGGCGACAAGCCGGCTCTCCCAGCTCGCGTACGCCTGCTGCGTGGCGTCCATGTCCTGCAGCATCTCGCGCTTCGGCTCCAGCAGCTGCGCGACCTGCGCGTGCGTCAGCGCCGTCGCGTTTTGCAGCTCTGCGATCGCACCGACCATGCGCCATGAGCCAGCCCACAACGTAAGCGGCCGCACTGGGCAACCTGGGCGTTGCGGCGCCGCCGTTACCTGGCCCGAGGTTGAGCGTGGCGGCGCTCTCGTCGGCCGGCGCACGGCCGACGCCCGGTTGCACCATGGTAGGCGGCGCGTGTGGGGTGTGGGGTCTGTCGGCCGGCCCGCGGTCGAGCGCTGCTCCGGCGTTGCAAAGGTCTTATTGTCCTCGGCCCCAGCTGGCCCGGCGTCCCAATCCTAGGCGGCGGCGGCGGCGGCGGCGGCGGCGCTTGTTGGCGTCCGGTGTCGGTTTGTCTGGCTTGTGCAGCGCCTTCTCTTCCTTGTTCTCCTTCGCCTGCGCCCTTCCTCGGCCTCTTCCTCCTCTGCTCCTCCCGTGCCTTGTCTTCTCCCCCCTGCCTCTCTCCTCCTTTGCGCCTCCCGTGCTTCTCCGCTTCCGCCGCCGCCTGGCAGACCAAATGCACATTGTACATTTGGAAATAAACGGTCATTAGTCGTCATAGCGCAAATGTTCAATTAACAAACGTTCCAACGAACGTGATTTTGCCGTGAAACAACCGTTGCAACGAACGTTCGTTTGGCGCTCATCGTCGCGCAGAGGCCGGCGAGAGACATTCAAGAGCCGTGGAGCCAGCATCTTGCGGCGTTTCAGAGCAATGCCGCGGCTGCGACACCCGGCGTGATCGTGCTGGACCGCGGCGCGCACTACCGGCCGTTGGCCGAGGTCCTGGTAGGCTACCAGGAAACGCTCGCCTACATCCGTCAGCAGGCTCCCGATGCGTTCATATTTATCCGAACCACGCCGGCGGGGCATCCGAACTGCACAGCCTACGTAAACAAGCCTGACGGAGCCGCTGAACATCTCCACTTGGCGCCCGTCGTGGCACTGGGGCGACTTTGAGGAGCAGAACCGCGCCATCCGTGCGATGGTTCACGGGATGCATTGGGTCTTTGTGCTGGACGTGGTTCCCGCCACGTCGCTGCGGGCAGACAGCCACATGTCCAGCACCAACGACTGCTTGCACTACTGCGCTCCTGGTCCCATCGACATGTGGGTCGAGCTGCTGTACAACGCCATTCTCCGAGCGCTCGAGCTGCACTTGATGTAGGCATGTGTCGCAACACGCCGTCCTACATGACACTGTATATTGCATGGCCCTGCACCAGCCGCACCGGCGCCGCACCGGCGCGCGGTCTCTGGCCCGTTGTGTATCTGCAAAGCTTGTAGCCCCATCGGCATAATATTATATGGATCGTTGGCTGCGTACGTGGACGGCGCTACCGCGAAACCAGTCATGGCCAGAATAGTACCTGTCATTAGCACGCATCCGTCCTGCTTGCGCCGTGCAGCTCACTAGGCATTTAGCGCCATGCGTCATGCGCCACAGAAGACAACGTAGTCCGCCGACCAGCTCGCACGCTGCCGCCCCCTTACGGGCGCGCCGAGAGGCCAGCGGCGCCAGGCGGTATCTATGACGTCATCAGAAGCCACGTGGCACGCAGCGGCGCAGACGGGCGCAGGTGCGGCGGCGGGCGCTGGACGGCGGGTGCGGAAGCAGGGCCGAAGCAGGGCAGGGGAGCGTGAAGAGGGCGATGGGGAGGTGAAGGAGGGCGCGAGGGAGGGCGGCGTTGAAGGTAGGAGGGGGGTTGGAAGGGCCCGTGCGCGGATTCGGTCACGCCCAACCGGCGCAGATGCTACAGCGGACGCTGACGAAGGGCGTGGAGATGGGCCAGAGGCGGGCGCCGGAGAGGCAGGAAAGGGCACGCAGGACGCTGTCGAGGGAGCCGGCGAGTCTAGAAGGCTCGGAGAGCGAGTGGAGCGGCGCTGGTAGAGGCCGAGGCGTGGATTCGTGCCACTCTGATTCGTGGCCCCGTGCAGGACCGCTGGGTGCGGAGGTAGCCAGAGTGCTGACGCTTTCCATGTACGCTGCATAGTGAACGCGTCGTCGATCGGCTTTGCGCTGGCGCAGAGAGCGCCGGACGGTCGTCGGCACCATGGTGCTCCAGGTGGCCAGCGCCAACGACGTCAAGGTCTACCACGTGACGGCCGGCAAGTCCATCCCGGACTGGCTCGTGCAGGCCAAGAAGAAGTCGCTGCGCTACGACCAAGGTGCCGCGGCGCCGGCCCGCTTAGCGGCCCGCCCGCCGGTGACACCACTGACCAGGCTGGACCAGCGGATCGCACGGTTGCCGCCGGCCATCGCCAGAATGGCGCAGCCGCATCGAGCTGCTCCAGGACTTTGAGTTTCCGACCGCGACCACACGGCTCAAGTACACCCGCGATGGCAGCTACCTCCTGGCCACGGGTACGGCGCCAGCATCACCTTGCCGCGGGCGTGGCGTGGCCTTGGCTAACGCCACGTATGCCCTGTGCCTGCTGCCGGCTCGTTTTGCGCCGCCGTCCCGCAGGCGTGTACAAGCCGCGGGTGCGCACGTACGACCTTTCCCAGCTGTCCATGAAGTTTGAGCGCTACATGGACGCCGAGTGCGTCCAGTTTGAGGTACCCCCGCCGAGTATGGCGCAGGAGAAGGCGGAACGGTGGGTGCGCCCCTGCTGACGGCCCAACCTCCTCCTCCCCGGCTAGGGGGCGGGCCAACTAGATCCTCTCGGACGACTGGACCAAGCTGGTGTTCCTGCAGGCGGACCGGCACGTCGAATTCCACTCCCAGGGCGGCATCTACTACCGCACGCGCGTGCCCAAGGTACCGCGCGCACTCAGCCCACGTGAGCGGGCGTTCGCCGCTAACGTGAACCGCCGGGTCTTTGGGTGGTTCTGCCCGCAGTTCGGCCGCGACCTGGCGTACAACCGCGCCAACTGCGACCTGATCGTCGTCGGCGCGTCCAACGAGGCGTGGCGGCTCAACCTGGACCAGGGCCGCTTCCTCAACTCGTTCGAGACCAAGTCGCCCGCGCTGAACGTGCGTGGGCGCGGGTGCTACGGCGACATCGGATCTTCGGCTTTGGCTGACATTTTCACGGGCGCGCTGCAGCTGCCCCGTCGCTGCAACAGGCGTGCAAGGTGAGTCCGCACCACCAGCTGACCTTGCTGGGCGGCGAGGACGGCTGCATCGAGTTCTGGGACCCGCGCGTGCGCAAGTGCCTCAGCCGCCTCAACATGGGCTCGGAGATCATGCGGCAGTTTGCCGAGTACGGCCAACAGCCCCCCGCGACCCAGTAGCGCAGGGCTCGTCCCGGCCCTGACGCGCCTATGCCACCGCCTGGTGCCCCTGTCGAATGCGCCAGCGTGACGTCGCTGCCGGAAGTGACCGTGGCGCAGTTCAACCCGTTCGACGGTCTGCAGTTTGCGGCGGGCTCGTCGTCGGGCCACGTGCTCCTATACGACTTGCGCTCCAGCCAGCCGCTCGTGACCAAGGACCACCAGTACGGCTTCCCGATCCGCACCGTCGCCTATCACGAGTCCGGCAATGTTCTGTCGTGCGACAACAAGATTGTCAAGATCTGGAACAAGGACACCGTGCGTCGCCCAGCCGCGGCGGAACGTGGCACAGTGGCACGAGTTGACCCTTTGCGTGCCAGCTGCGACGCCTGTGGCGCGCACAGGGCAAGCTGTTCACGTCGGTGGAGCCGTCGACGGACATCAACGAGCTCACGACGGATGGCACGTCGGGCCTGCTGCTGCTGGGCCAGGAGGAGCCGCGCGGGCACGCCTACTACATCCCCGCGCTCGGCCCGGCGCCCAAGTGGGCCGCGTTCCTGGACAACCTCACGGTACGTTGGTGCTGCCCAGTGCGCCTGGTGGCCACGGCGGCGCTCACGGCGCTGGCGTCGTGGGCCTGTGCGATGTGGGCGGGTGCGCAGGAGGAGCTGGAAGAGTCGAAGACGCCGACGGTCTACGACGATTACAAGTTTGTGACCCGCAAGGAGCTCGACAGGTGCGTACCGGATCGACGGCCCGTGCAGCGCGCCCACCGTGCCGCTCACCGCACGTGCGCCCGGCGCGCCACGTGTGTCTGCGAGGGCAGCTTGGGCCTGGACCACCTGATTGGCACGCCGGTGCTGCGCGCGTACATGCACGGCTTCTTCATCGACATGCGGCTCTACCAAAAGGTACGAACCGCGGGGCGGAAGGGCATCCCCGTTGGCCAAACCCTAACGCACCGTCGTCCGTCCACTGCGCACACTTTGCCCGCGCCCCAGGCCAAGGCGGTGGCGATGCCGTTCGCGTACGACGAGTACCGGAAGCAGGCGATCGAGCAAAAGATCGACGCGGCCAACAAGTCGCGCATCTCGCTGCAGCGCCGGCTGCCCAAGGTCAACCGCGCCATCGCGGAGCGCCTGCTCAACAACGCCGACGGCACCAAGGACGTCACGCCGGAGAACCCGCTTGGCGACCCCCGCTTCCGCCGCATGTTCGAGGACGCCGACTTTGCCGTCGACACCGAGAGCCCCGAGTACAAGTTGCTGCACCCGGCTGCCGTGCGTGGGCTGGCGCTGGGGCACGGCAGCGAGGGCGCGCGGACGATGCCGTTCGGCTGACGGCGTACAACGAAGCAGCGCACGTTGTTCGTTGATGTTTACAGAAGAAGCAGGCGGTGGCGTCGGCGTTCAGCCGGGAGGACGAGGACGAGACGGCGCACGAGCGCGAGGGCCGGTTCTCGGACGAGAGCTCGGACGAGGAGGACGAGGAGATCCTGCGCCGCCCGGGCGCACGGCGGCGGGCGCGCGACGACTCGGACGGGAGCGACGCCGAGGCCGGCAAGGGCAAGCGCAGGGCCGCCGACAACGCCTCGGACGAGGAGGAGGAGGAGGAGGACGCCGACGCCGACGCCGACGCCGACGCGCGGCCGCGCGGCGGCCGCAAGCCCGAGTTTTACTCGATCGAGGACGGGCACACGCTGCGCTCGGTGGCCGACATCACGGACCCGACCAAGGCGCTGGCGCGGCAGGAGCGCCAGCGCAAGGCGCTCGGCGAGCTGCTGCAGTCCACGCCCGACGCGACCGTCGCCATCCAGCACGCGCCGGTCGGCAGCATGGAGTACCGGTTCAACGTCGCCAAGCCGGCGCGCCGCGGCGGGCGCGCTAGCGCCGACGCCAACGGCGGTGCCGCCGAGCAGGTAGGAACGAGAGGTAGTCCTGTGGGGGTTTTTGTCGGACGGCGTCTCACTGCGCTGGGTGCTGGCTGGTGCGCTGTGCGAACGGCAGCAACCGGCCAAGTGGGAGGACCGGACGGACCGGCGCGGCATCCAGTCGCTGCATCTCAAGCGGCTGCCGGGCAGCAACCGGGGCCGTGGTGGCCGCGGCCGTGGTGGTGGCCGTGGGCGCCGGTAATCAAGCCGCGCACCCGTGTATAGGGCTATTGTACAGAAATCACGCGCAAAGTGTACAGAGATTCACCAGAGCGGCAACTGGTTGAGCGTCGTGAGTATGGTGGCCAACTCGGCGTGATCACGGCCTCCGAGTCGGTGGCGCTCCCGGATGGGCAGGCCGCGTTCCAACAGTTCCCGGCTCTTTACATTGCTGCCCATGGTCTCGTACGCCTTGACGAGGCTGTCCAGCGTTGGGGCTATGTCGAGATCGTCTGGACCCAGGTGCTGCTGCAGGATGTACAGCGCATGCATGCTCGTGGGCGCCGACCTGCCGTGCACACGCGCCCTGGGCCGCGTACGCATTTACGCATTGCCGAGATGGACGAGCGTCCGGCCGTTCTCAATGCGCATGGGCTCTAGCAAATGCCGCTCAAACTCCAACCCGCACCGCAGCTGCTCCACCGCCTTGGTAGCATCGCTAGCCCTGCAACACGCATTGCTGAGGTTGGCCGGGGTTCGGACCACCACCAGACGCGCATGCAGGTCCCAGCAGGCGCTCCAGAGTCGTCAGGGAGCGTTCAAGGTAAGGTTCCGCGCGGCCGTCGCGGAAGCAGTGGAGGTAGATGGAACCGGCTGTCTCCAAGCACGATGCCAACGCTGCATGTTGTGTCATCCGTGGTATGCGTATCTAGTAGCCACGCGATCAAGCTAAGCCGCCAGATCGCCAGAACGTGCTGCCACACGTCCGTCCTATGTGAATGTGCTTTGAGAGAACGCCGGAGAGTTTCGACCTGCACCGAGGCCGTCGTGGCCGCGAACGGGGCCGGCTGGACGCACCAGCTAGCGGTGAGCTCCAATAACATTCCGTTAGGCCCGCACGTCCATAATGGCAGGCCAACCACTCGAGGAGGCGCCTGGAGACCGTGGATGCATACTGACCGGAGCACACGCTGTACACACGATTCAAGCCAGTCGCGCCAGCTGAATGGTGAAGCGGCCGGCCGTGCGGATAGCCTGCTCCAGCTCCGCCTCAGCGAGCTCAAAGGTCACCTGCGCCGGCAGCGGCACGGGCTCGGCCGGCACGGCGCGCACGAGCTCGTCCAGCCGGGCGCACACGGCGCGCTCCAGGCGCGCCACGACGTGCTCCGGGGTCTGCGCATCGGCCAGGTGCCGCGCGAGCGGCGCGGTCGTCGCCAGCAC
>Ga0180216_1002610_pt1 | contig 14824 bp, 12 predicted proteins | sample eDN3rd37CBELigMG_FD_128879 | JGI IMG/M metagenome (GOLD analysis project Ga0180216, IMG submission 128879) | Enriched Miracle-Growth compost microbial communities from Emeryville, California, USA - eDNA 3rd pass 37_C BE-Lig MG (version 2)... ... | reverse complement strand
TGGAGAAGTTGGTGCCGGTGCCGGATCCATACTTGAAGAGCCGGGCTTCCCGCACCCACAGATCCATGATGCCGTTTTCGTTGACGAGATCGTCCTCGACCGACTGGATGAAGCAGGCATGCGGTTGCGGATGCTCATAGGCCGAGGTCGAGGCTACGAGTTCCCCGGTTTCATGGTCGACATAGAAGTGGCCCTGCCCCGGCCCATCGATGCCATAGGCCCAGTGCAGGCCTGTGTTGAACCACTGCGGGCTGTTGGGGGCGCCCATCTGCATCGCCAGCATGTAGCGGTGTTCGTCGAAGAAGGCCTGCGCATCTTCCTCGGTGGTGAAGTAGCCGCCTTTCCAGCCCCAGTACGTCCAGGTTCCGGCGAGGCGGTCAAATACCTGGCGTGAATCCGTTTCACCGACGTACCGTGCGTTTTCCGGCAGGTCTTCCAGCGCCTCCTCATCGGCAATGGAGCGCCACAGCCACGACGGCACCTGGGTTTCTTCGACCTTCTTCAGGCGGGCGGGGACTCCGGCCTTGCGGAAATACTTCTGCGCCAGGATATCGGCTGCGACCTGGCTCCAGTGCGCCGGTACATCAAACCCTTCCAGGCAGAAGACAATCGAACCATCGGGATTTCTGATCTCGGAGGTAGCGCTGCGGAACGGAATGGTTGCGTATGGCGAGGAGCCAGCCTGTGTGAAGCGCCGCGTGATCTTCATTCTAGAGAACCCCCCAAGGTCGTTTTGGTAAGTCGCAGCCCGGCCAGCGGACAAGACAACAGGACGCAACGCCGCGAAAGGCGGATTGCAGGACTTCAAATTTTTACTGGACACGCTCGGCGATGCTGAAAGTCAGAGAACATGGGTTCACTGTTTCGGTGCAGCAGTACGCGGAACGTGGGAAGAGCAGGAAACGTGTCGCGATGATCAATTCGATAGGCTTGATCAGTCAGAACGTATGACGATTCGTACTCCAAGGATAGTCTCAAGCACAAGGCCTAGGGGCTCGATTATTGAGATGTAACAACATGTGGATGTCGGGTATGGTGTGTTGATAACCGGTGGACAGCCATGGGATGGGGGTGGAACAAGGCGGCTGCAGCGCCCGCCACCAGTGGGAATCCCGCAAGAGAACAAAAAATGGCCTGTCCTGGAGACGCAGGAAGCCTATCTCGATTCCGGGGCGGGACACTGTGGCATCCCTGCAAGCCTCGTCTCTGTATGGACATCAACCTCGGGCTTTGCTCTAAGCAGGACAGCATCTGCGGCGGCACGATCCGTCGCTCGAGTAATCAGGCAGGCAATCGGCAATGAGCATCCTAAGCGAGATATTCAGTTGGTGGGGCGGCAACACGTGGGGCACGCGTTTCACGATCTGGAGGCTGGCCGACCAGGTGGGCGAGGACGAATTCGGCAATCGCTATTATGAGCAGCGCAAGGGCGTGGGCCCGCTCGGCCGTCCGCGTCGATTCGTTGTCTACAAGGATCTGGCGGATGCTTCGAAGGTGCCGCCGAAGTGGCACGGCTGGCTCCATTACACCGTGGACACCCGGCCCGATGAGGAAAACTATCGGGAACGTCCCTGGCAGAAGCCCCACAGAATGAACATGACCGGCACCAGTCAGGCCTATCGCCCCAAGGGATCGATTCTGCTGCCGCAGAAGCACACCGAGCCGCCCGCCGATTACAAGGCCTGGAAGCCGGAGTGAATGAATTCCGCAATGTAAGCTGTTCCGGGGCAAGGTATTGAGCGTTCGCGGACGGATGGTGTTCGCCACCTTGCTGCTGACATAATACTTTCAAACAAGGATCAGGTGCCGGATCGGGGTGTGCACAGGCGAGATGGTGACCGTGAGGGCAGCGACCGACATGAGGATGACGATGCGCAGCCGGCCAGCTTTCAGCATGGTTGCGAAGGCTATGGCGGTGCTCGTCGCAGGGGCTGCGGCGGCAGCAAGCCCGGCCGAAGCCGAAAGGTTGTCCAATCAGGTCGCGGTATTCGCAGCGCTGGACAAGGTCACCGCACGGATCAAGTCGCTGGATGTGCCCATCAATGAGACGGTCGATTTCGGTGCCCTGAAAATTACCGCTCGCGTCTGCTATTCACGCCCGCCGACGGAGCGCCCGAAAACCACGGCCTTTGTCGAAATAGACGAGATTGAGCTGGACGGCAGCGTCAAGCGCCTGTTCACCGGCTGGATGTTCGCGGAAAGCCCTGGCCTGAATGCCGTCGAGCATCCGGTATTCGACGTCTGGCTGACTGAATGCAGGCAGCCGATCAGCCGCGGCAATGTTGCCTCGCCTAGTGATTGGGACCCTTCCGCTGCCGCGGCTTCGGGCGAAGATGAGGGGGCGGTGGCGCCAATGCCGCGCCGCCGCATCCGCCGTTAGAAGGCGCGCGGGCACAAGACAGGCCAGAACACCGTGAAATGCGGTAGCTAGGCGGATCGCGTCTCCTTCAGAAGGCGCGCAACCCGGGGTGCAAAATAGGTGAGCACTCCGGCAGCACCCGCCCGCTTGAACGCGAGCAGACTTTCCAGAATGACCCTGTCGCCGTCGAGCCAGCCATTCTCGATTGCCGCCATGAGCATCGCGTACTCGCCTGAGACCTGATAGGCGAATGTCGGCGCGCGTAGCTCGCTGGCGATGCGCTGCAAGATGTCGAGATACGGCATGCCGGGCTTGACCATTATCATGTCGGCGCCTTCGGCCAGATCCAGGGCGGCTTCCCGCAACGCTTCGTCGGTGTTGGCCGCATCCATCTGGTAGGTGCGCTTGTCCCCCTTCAAGGTTGACGATGACCCGACCGCGTCGCGGAACGGTCCATAGAACGCCGACGCGTACTTGGCTGCATACGACATGATCATCGTATCGCTGTAGCCATTGGTCTCCAGCGCACGCCGGATCGCCGCCACCCGGCCGTCCATCATGTCGGAGGGAGCCAGAATGTCAGCCCCCGCCTCAGCCTGCACGAGGGCCTGTTTGACCAGCGCTTCAAGAGTGAGGTCATTGGCAATGCGACCGTTGACCAGCAGGCCGTCATGGCCGTGACTGGTGTAAGGGTCGAGCGCCACGTCGAGCACAAGGCCGATATTGAGACCGGCTGCCCGGATTGCACGGGTGGCGGCGCAGACGAGATTGTCTGGGTTGAACGCTTCGAGGGCATCATCGTGCCGCAGGTTCGGGTCGGTATAGGGAAACAGTGCAATCGCCGGAATGCCGAGTTCGGCCGCCTCCCTGGCAGCTTCGACCGCCAGATCAATTGAAAGCCGCTCGACACCAGGCATTGAGCCGACGGGAACACGCTTGTTGTCGCCGTCTATGATGAAGATCGGCCAGATCAGATCGTTGACACTGAGCTGTGATTCCGCGACCAGCCGCCGGCTCCATTCCGACTGCCGCACCCGGCGCGGACGCACCATCGGGAAGCCGCCAGTCGGAAACTCTCGGGTGCGTGCCGCGGAGTTCGCTGCGGCGTGGAATTGGCTTGTCGGATTGGTCGGTTTGGTCATGGTGTCTGGCCGGATGCTGAAAAGGTTGCTGCACAGGATCGCCCGCGCTCACACATCATGCAAGTGAGGCTGTGCGCCGTGCCTGTTATGTCCGGATGCTGCAAACAGCCCGATCGAGGAGAGCCCGCGGGCTAGCGGCAGTAGTTGCCCCGTTCGCGCTGGGCCAGATCGATATGGAAGTGATTGCTGTGGGCCTTGTTTGCTTCGGGACCGAGAACAGTGCCGAAAATCCGACAGGCGCTGGCATGCGCTTCGCGCAGAAACCTGGCGTATTGCGTATTGACTGCACGGCGTGAGGCAACGGATGGCGCAATCTTTGCCTTGGGCTCGGGAAGCTGCACTGCTGCCTGCGTCTCCGGTCCGCCAAGCTTCTGTGCGGAACCCATCGCATCCGGCTGGTTCTCGATTTCGGCCGTGCCGTCCTTCTCGTCCTCCACGAGGGTCCTGTAGAATTTTCCTGCGGTTGCCCCCAGCATCGTGAGAGCTGGCGTCGCGTCTGCCCTCATTGGCGGTGCCAGTTCCGCCGTCAATGCACGTTCACCTTCGGCTTTCCGCGTCGCCTGTGTCTGTTTCCAGGCTTCGCGTTTCCGTTGGGCCTCTGCAAGCCGGGCTGCTTTCGCGGCGGCGGCTTTTTCTGCAGCAAGCCGTTTCGCCTCGGCCAGCTCCTTTTGGGTCGGCCCCCAGTGCGCAAGAAGTTGCGACTCCACGCCCTTCTTCGTGACGAAGCCGCGAATGTCGAGAGCGTTGGCCCGGGCGTGTTCGGACAGGCTTCCATTCGTTCTGCCGTAGGCATTGCGGCAGGAGTAGGAGCTCATCACGTTGATGGTGGTGATCGGGCTGCGCAGATGTTTCCGGGCCAGCGGCTGCAGCTCCTTGCTCAGCCATCGGTGCAGGGCTTCCACCATCTGGCAGTTGACGATCGGTGGCGGAGACAATGTTACGGCGGGATTGGTGCCGATGCTGACCAGCCGGACCGGGGCCGGATCTCCGCACGGGCCTTCCTTGATGGGTTCTTCCGGCAGTGTGACGACATCAAGAGATTTGAAGATCTGTGCGCAGAGTGCGCGCGCTGAAGAGATTTCAGCTGCACTCCAGGAACTGGCGTCCGCGGACGTGCCTTCGCCGGTTTTCCCAGCAGCTTTCGTTGTCAATGTAACTGGCCAGCTCGCTTCGGGCTTCGGTCTGGCGATCTCGAGGGACGGCTTGCGCTCAGGCTTAGGCGGCGAATGTTGTACGGCCTGGTGGTGCTGGGCAGCGCTTGCGGTTTCAGGGGAAGCATCGGCCTCGGCTTCCAGAGGCTCAGGCGTCGGGATTTGCATCAGCTCGACGGGCTTGGGAGGCGAATTTGTGGTGCGAGCCGTCTGGCTGACGAGATCGTACAACGACTGCGCCTGCACAGCTGTCACCCCCCCGCAAATGCAGCTGACGAGGCAAAAAGAGATCCAACCGACGGAACGCAAAGTTTCCCCCTGACTCTTAGAACTGCCATTACGCCGGCAACAAAGCTCCCCACAGAGATGACGACCGGGGCAAGGTTGCCCTGGTGATTCGCTATATTTATAAGTCGGCATACAGCGCCAAAACGAGGCAAGGCAACCGCCAAAGCCCGTTCCACAAACACCTTGGGATAAGGTTAGGGACAGGCCGATCGATCGGGGGATTATGACCACACCAGACTTGACTTCAGCTGAGGAGAGCGGTCTCGCGGTTTCCCGGGAAGGTGCCCTCGGGCTCATCACCCTGGCCAGGCCACGGGTCCTGAATGTCCTGAATTCCGAGATGAAGGAACGGCTCGCCGGGGCCATCCCGCAGTTCGCCCGCGACCCTCAGATCTATGCCGTTGTTATCCAGTCCGCGTCCGAGAAGGCGTTCTGCGCCGGAGGCGATGTACGCGAAACTGTAACGCTGGCACGCTCCGACATCGCGGCAGCACGGTTGACGTTCAGGAAAGAGTACGAGCTGATCTGGCTGCTGGAATGCTTTTCGAAGCCGACGGTGGCTTTGATCAATGGCATCGTCATGGGATCCGGGGTGGGCATTTCGGCCTTCGCCACGCACCGCGTCGCGGCCGAGCGCTACCGGTTCGCGATGCCGGAAACGGCTATCGGCCTGTTTCCGGATGTCGGCATTGCCAACGTTCTGGCGCGTCTGCCCTGCGAGATCGGCATCTACCTCGGCCTGACCGGGCGCGCGATCCTGCGTGCGGATGCAATGAAGCTTGGCCTGGTCACGCATTGCATCGACGAAAGCGAGTTCGCCGCTATCAAGGCAGGTCTGAGCGAAGCCTGGCCGGTCGACGGTTTGCTGGATGAGCGCCACCGGGATCCGGGGAGCGGCGAACTGGAGCCCGTGACGGAAGTGATTGCTCACTGCTTTGCAGCATCAACTGTCGAAGAGATCATTGGCCGGCTGCAGGCCGTCACCGGTCCGCATCGCGAGTGGGCGCAAGGTGTGGTTGCCGACCTCAACAAGCGCGCTCCGCTCTCCTTGAAGGTCACGCTGCGGCATATCCGGGAGGCCCGCGAGTTGGATCTCCGTCAAACGCTGATCGCCGATTACCGTCTGGCCTGCCGCTTCCTTGATGACGCGGATTTCCACGAGGGCGTCCGCGCTGTTCTCATCGAAAAGGACAATGCGCCGATGTGGCGGCCGCCGGATCTCTCCGGGGCCACAGACGCTCTCGTCAAGCGTTACTTCGCCGAAAATCAGAGCGATGTCCTCGAACTGCCTCTGCGGTCGGAGATGCAGGCCGCCCGCGTGTAAATCGGGCGATCAAAACTGTCGACGCGGTTAATATTTTGGCTGGAATCGGCCAATTATGCCGTGCAAAGACAGTTTCTTCGTCTAGTCGATTGTGCGGTTAATAAAAAGAAAACGCCCGATTTACGGGCGTTTTCACCGCTTGCGGGTTAATAAAATCTTCCGCGGGACACCTGTTACTATTCTTTTACTATATCTATTTAGGCAAGGTTTAGCTGTACAAGGTACCTTGGGTGAAACCCGGAAAAAACTCGGGGTGTAGAGGTATGAGGCAGTCTTATGAATGTAGCTTTCGACGTGACCCCGCACGCCGCATCGAAGGAAGATGAATCGTTTCGTAACGAGTACATGCAGTCCCTGCGGCTGATCGAACGGCTTCATCGCCTCCTTCTTGACGTCATCAAGGATGAATTCGACCGCAAGGGCGGCTCGGACCTCAACTCTGTACAGGCTTTGTTGCTCTATAACATCGGTGACAGCGAGCTGACTGCGGGCGAGTTGAAGACTCGCGGCTATTATCTTGGCTCAAATGTCTCATACAACCTGAAGAAGCTCGTTGATATGGGCTACATCCACTACAAGCGCTCCGAGGTGGACCGCCGCTCTGTTCGCGTCAGCCTCACGGACAGGGGGCTGAAAGCCTGCGAGGTCGTGGATGAACTCTACCGTCGCCAGCTTGGCTCGCTCGAGGCCGTCGGCGAAGTGTCCGAAGATGATCTGGTGCGCCTGAACCGGGCGCTGGTACGTCTGGAGCGTTTCTGGACCGATCAGATCCGCTACCGGCTGTAGAATTGGCGGGTCGGGCTGACCACCCGGCCGTACCCGCGTGGGGCGGAGCGCGTGCCAAGGCGCTCCTGCCATTTGATGGAACGACACTTTGCCACGATCTGGCAACAATTCGTTGTCAATCTGTAGCCTGTCTGATGCGGCGAGCGGCTTGCACTTCGCTGTGCCCCGATGCTCGCCCGGGAAGGTGTTGCGCGCCCGCATCACCTTGTCTGAGCCTCGCCGTTCTCGCCGGGACAAGGCTTCCCTATTACGGGCGAATAGCTCACCTTCCTATAAAAAGTCTGTGCCCGCTCCTTGATCTGCGCGGCTGCCCTCTGAAGCGGAGGCTCGTTCCGCACCCGAACCTTTCCGGGGACACGTTCGGATCAGCCGCCACATGCGCAGCAAAGCAAAGGGATCACGGGCCAGGGGCAATGAGTAATCGGGCCCGATACCCGATAAGAGAGTTCGGTGCCGGAAAACAGGGGGGAGCGGACTGTGGTTGGTCGCCAATCTGGATCGGGTCTGTGTTGCGCCACGCTCCTGCTGGCGGTTCTTCTTGCTCAGGCAGGCGCTCCTGCTGCCATCGCCGGCCCGAACGACTGGATGTCGTTTGGCAGCAGGTCGACTGATACTGCAACCATCGACCGCAATTTCATTCGCCAATGGGAATCCAATCCTCCCCCGGGTTATCCGACACTCTCGCCGGCAAACATCGCCGCCACCCAGGCAGCGATCAAACGCTATGAAGCAATCGTTGCAGCCGGCGGCTGGAAAGAGATTCCCGTGGATGGCCTGGCGCTCGGCTCCAATGGACCGGCCGTCGAGATCCTGCGAGAGCGCCTGAAGCTGAGTGGCGATCTGCAGGACGACTCATGGATGCCGCAACACTTCGATTACTATCTGGAAAAGGCGGTCAAGCGCTTTCAGGCTTCAAATGGCCTGGCGCCGACAGGCATCGTCGACAAGCGGACCAGAGCTGCGATGAACGTGCCTGCGGATGTGCGCCTCAAGCAGCTCCGGCTGGGGCTGTCGCGTCTGAAGCAGTTCACGTCCAGGACAGGCAAAGGGCGCTATGTCGTCGTCAACGTCCCTGCTGCCCAGATCGAAGCCGTTGAGAATGACCGGGTGGTGTCGCGTCACGCGGGTGTCGTGGGCAAGCCGGATCGCAAGACGCCGGATTTGACGTCAAGCATTCATGAGCTGAATTTCAACCCGGTCTGGCACCTTCCACCCACCGTCATTTCGCAGGATCTGATACCCAAGGGCCGCCAGATGCAGAAGGCCGGCCAGAGTGTGCTGGTCAAGTACGGAATCGATGCCTACGACGGTGAAGGCCGCAAGGTTGATCCCGAAAAGATCAACTGGAACTCGAGCCGTCCGCTGTCGCTCTCCTATCGGCAGAAGCCCGGCGAGGGGAATCCGATGGGCTTCCTGAAGATCAACTTTCATAACAGCCACTCGGTCTACATGCATGACACGCCGTCCGACTCATTGTTCGGTCGCAATTTCCGTGCGGCCAGTTCCGGCTGCGTGCGCGTGCAGAACATAGAGAAGCTTGCGGCGTGGCTCCTGGCGGAGCAGGGCGGCTGGGACAGCGCCCGGATTGCTGAAATGAAGGCAAGCGTGAAGCGGGAAGACGTTCGCCTGAAAAAGCCGGTGCGGCTCTACTTTACCTACATCACGGCATGGGCCACGGAAGATGGCGTGGTTCAGTTCCGCCGTGACCTTTACCTCAGGGACAAGCTTGGCAAGCAGGTTGCCTCATACTGACGAGGCCTGACGCGCCGTTCCCCGCCAATGAGCGCCGGATCACCAGGTTTGCGGCTTGCTGCTCGCAAACGGGTTGACCATACTTGATCGGTGCTCTTCACTGTCTGCTAGGAAATTTCGGACCTTGTTATTATCACTTATGACCAAGCGCCGCATTGTTTTGCTCTATCATAGGTTATATTCGTTCTAAGAACCCTTTCCGATCAACCTGCTCGGTTTGCTGAAGCTGGGCCACCCACGGGCATTCGGGACCGCATGATGGATTATGGCAAAAAGTTTCAGGAAGCCATTGACGCCTTGCATCGGGAAGGCCGCTACCGCGTCTTCGCGGATCTGAAGCGCCAGCGCGGCAACTATCCCCACGCCTACCACGTCGAGTCCCACGGAGCCTCCGACATCACCGTCTGGTGCTCCAACGATTACCTTGGCATGAGCCAGCATCCGAGCGTGATCGCTGCGATGCACGAGGCAATCGATCTGGTCGGAGCCGGTTCGGGGGGTACCCGGAACATTTCCGGTACGACGCACTATCACGTGGAGCTCGAAGCTGAACTTGCTGATCTTCACGGCAAGCCTTCGGCATTGCTGTTCACGTCTGCCTTCGTCGCGAACGATGCCACCCTGTCGACCATCCAGAAGCTTATCCCCGGCATCGTGCTGTTCTCGGACGAGAAGAATCACGCGTCGATGATTGCCGGTATCCGCAATGGTGGCGGCATCAAGCACATCTGGCGGCATAACGACGTTTCGGACCTTGAGGCTCAGCTTCGGAAGTATCCGAAGGAGACCCCCAAGCTCATCGCGTTCGAAAGCGTCTACTCGATGGATGGCCATATCGCGCCGATCGCAGCGATCTGTGATCTGGCCGAGAAGTATGGCGCCATGACCTATCTTGATGAGGTTCATGCTGTCGGGCTTTATGGCCCGCGTGGCGGCGGCATCGCGGAGCGCGATGGGGTCATGGACCGGGTTGATATCATCAACGGCACCCTGGCCAAGGGCTTCGGCGTTATGGGTGGCTATATCGCCAGCAGCCGCGCCATTTGCGACGCGATTCGGTCCTATGCGGCCGGGTTCATTTTCACGACGTCGCTTGCCCCGGCCATTGTTGCAGGCGCTCTCGCCTCGATCCGTCACCTCAAGGTGAGCGATGTTGAAAGAAGGCACATGCATGAGCGCTCCAGGACATTGAAGCGCCGCCTGGGCGAAGCTGGCATCCCGGTTCTCGATAACCCAAGCCACATCGTGCCGGTCATGGTCGGAGATCCCGTTCACTGCAAGGCTGTCACCGACGCTCTCCTGAAGAACCACGGCATCTATGTTCAGCCGATCAACTATCCGACTGTGCCTCGCGGCACCGAGCGCATCCGGCTGACGCCCGGCCCGACTCACACCGACGCGCATATGGACCACCTCGTTGCATCATTGAGCGAGCTCTGGCGGCGCTGTCCCGTCGCCAAGGGCGAATACGTCAGTCTCGCGGCGGAATAGTACCGGTCGGCAGAGACTTGAGCGTTTCGCTGGGTTATTGTGGTCCCCGGAACCTGTGAAGTCGGGACGGCCTGCCCCTGTGACCAAAGCCGTTTTTGAGGTGGCAAAGAGCCGCGATGGCCGCGGCACCTTGTTCCATCGTAGCCGACTATGCTAGGCCATTGGGCCAACGCTGGAAGAATGATGCGAGATCTCGCAGCCGACCAGCGCTCCCAACAGCATTCGCCGTCATTTTGCAAGCACGAGGACAGCTTCATGTCGACAACCACGGCCGCAGCGGACGCAGCCATCACGAAGTTCTTCAACCAGCCGCTCTCCGAGCGTGATCCCGAAATCGCCGCTGCGATCGATCAGGAGCTGGACCGTCAGCAGCTTGAGATCGAACTGATTGCGTCGGAGAACATTGTCTCGCGCGCAGTCCTCGAAGCCGCCGGCAGCGTTCTCACCAACAAGTACGCCGAAGGCTATCCGGGGCGCCGGTATTACGGTGGCTGCCAGTACGTCGACATTGTCGAGAACCTCGCCATCGAGCGTGCCAAGAAGCTGTTCGGGTGCGGTTTCGCCAACGTTCAGCCCAACTCGGGCAGTCAGGCCAACCAGGGCGTTTTCAACGCGCTGATAAAGCCAGGCGATACCATCCTCGGCCTGAGCCTTGCTGCAGGCGGTCACCTGACCCATGGCGCGCCGGTCAACCAGTCGGGCAAGTGGTTCAACGCCGTTCACTATACCGTTGACCCTGTCACTCACCTGATCGACATGGACAACGTCCGCGCTCTCGCGAAGGAGCATCAGCCCAAGATCATCATCGCTGGTGGTTCGGCCTATCCCCGCAAGATCGACTTCGCGGCGTTCCGTCAGATCGCTGATGAGGTCGGAGCCTACTTCATGGTCGATATGGCGCACTTCGCAGGCCTGTCTGCCGCCGGTCTCTACCCGAGCCCGTTCCCGCACGCACACGTCGCCACCACCACGACCCACAAGACGTTGCGTGGTCCGCGCGGCGGCATGATCCTGACCAACGACGCCGACCTTGCCAAGAAGATCAACTCGGCGATCTTCCCTGGCATCCAGGGTGGCCCGCTGATGCACGTGATCGCCGGCAAGGCCGTGGCGTTCGGTGAAGCCCTGCAGCCCGAGTACAAGCAGTACATCCAGAACGTCATGGATAACGCCAAGGCAATGGGCGAAGTCCTGGTCGAGAACGGCTTTGCGCTGGTTTCGGGCGGTACGGATTCGCACCTGATCCTCGTCGATTTGCGTCCGAAGAACGTCACCGGCAGCGATGCCGAGAAGGCGATGGGCCGCGCCCACATCACCTGCAACAAGAATGGTATCCCGTTCGATCCGGCACCTCCGATGGTAACGTCGGGCATCCGTCTCGGTGCGCCTGCCGGTACGACGCGCGGCTTCGGCGTTGCCGAGTTCCGCGAGATCGGCCGCATGATCGCCGAGGTTGTCGACGGATTGGCCAAGAACGGCGAAAGCGGCAATGCTGCCATTGAAGAGAAGGTGAAGGCTGAAGCGATTGCACTCTGCAAGCGTTTCCCGATCTACAGCTGACCATTGAGCCCTGGCGGACATGTCCGCCAGCGGCTGAAATGATAGGCGTCGCGGGACCCATCCGGCGGGATCCCCGCGGCGCCTTTGACATCTCCTGGAGATAGACAGATGCGCTGCCCCTACTGCGCCTGTGAGGATTCGCAAGTTAAGGACAGCAGGCCGACCGAGGAGAATTCGGCCATCCGGCGCCGGCGTGTTTGCCCGGATTGCGGCGGCCGCTTCACCACATTCGAGCGCGTGCAGCTGCGCGAGCTTGTGGTTACGAAGCGCTCGGGCCGCAAGGTGCCCTTTGATCGCGACAAGCTCATGAGCTCCGTGCAGGTGGCTTTGCGTAAACGGCCGATCGAACCTGAGCGTGTCGAGCGCATGGTGTCGGGCATCGTCCGCCAGCTCGAGGCCACCGGTGAAACCGAAATCGAGTCCTCGTTGATCGGGGAACTGGTCATGGAAGCCTTGCGCGGGCTCGATCCGGTTGCATACGTTCGTTTTGCTTCCGTCTACCGGGATTTCCGTGAGGTGGCGGACTTCGCCGATGTGCTTGGCGAGATCGCCCGCGATGCCCTCCCCCGGCAACAGGGTGGGGACGGGAATGACGAGACGGAACCGGATGCCCGCGGGCAATGATGCCCCCAGATGACCTGAGCTTCAGGGAACTTCACGCGCTGACGTGTTGCAGTGAAGCGGGTCTCTGCGCGATAAGTGGCGCTCTCCCGGCTGCTGACCATCACGCGTTGATTGAACACCGGGTCATGGAACGTGCCCGATGAAGCAGGAATTATTGCCCATCACTGCCCGCAGCGACTTCGACCGCCAGATGATGACACTCGCGCTGAGTGCGGCCAACCGTGCTCTGGGCGCAACGTCACCAAACCCGACCGTTGGCGCAGTGATCGCCGACGAGAACACCCAATCGGTCATCTCGGTCGCAGCCACCGCTCCGGGAGGACGTCCGCACGCGGAACCGATTGCCATTGAACAGGCGGGCGAACGTGCAAGGGGGGCGACAATGTACGTGACTCTTGAGCCATGCTCGCATGTTGGCCGGACACCGCCTTGCGCCGATGCGGTCGTTGCTGCCGGATTATCCCGGGTCGTTATGGCTCAGGAAGATCCCGACCCCCGGGTCTCCGGCCGCGGGACTGCAATGTTGCGGGCCGCGGGAATCGAGGTGGAGCGGGGTCTGTTGAACGCCGAAGCCAAGTGGCTGACCCGTGGCCATATCCTCCGGGTTACGGAGCGCCGCCCGTTCGTGCAGGTGAAATTGGCGGTCAGCAATGAATTCACCATTGCCCGAGGTCGTGACGGTCGCCCGGCCTGGGTGACGGGTGGCATCGCACGCGCCCATGGGCATCTGCTGCGCGCGCGTTCGGATGCCATTCTTGTAGGGAATGGCACCGTCAACGATGACGATCCCGATCTGACATGTCGTCTTCCCGGCCTTACGGAACGCTCGCCCGTGCGGGTGATACTTTCCGGAAGCAAATTGCCCCTGCCTACGAGCCGTCTCGTCCGCTCAGCGCTGCAAACGCCGGTATGGATAATCAGCACCCGGCGCCTCCTGGCCCTTCAGTCCGCGGAGGCCGAGGAGCTGGCCGGGCTTGGATGTCGCATCATCGGCGTCAACGAAGTCGGTGGACGCCCCTGGCTGCCCGATGTCGCCGAGGCGCTGGTTGCGGAAGGTATCACGAGGCTTCTCGTTGAAGGTGGCCCAACCGTATGGCGCTCGTTTTCTGAAGCAGGTCTGGCGGATGAGGTCGTCATATTCCGCGCCGGAGGCGGAAAAGCAGCCGGAAATTATCGCTGCCCGGATATCCCCACTGCTGCTCAGATCGCATCACTCCTGCCCGGGCTCGCACTGCATTTGTACGATGTGCGTCACGTCGGCGACGACGTCATGCTAACCTATCGCCAGAGTTGAGGACCTACCCCATGTTTACCGGCATTATCACCGATATCGGCACCATTGTCGGTCAGAGCGACTCGAGCTTCCAGATCAGCTCATCCTACCCGGCCGCCGATATTGCCATTGGCGCTTCGATCGCCTGCGACGGCGTTTGCCTGACGGTAACGGCGCTTGAGGCCCAGGCGCAGGGAAGCAACTTTACGGTCGACGTATCCAACGAGACCCGCAGCAAGACAGCGATCGGCAGATGGGCCCCCGGCACCCGGATCAATCTGGAGCGCGCTCTCAAACTGGGCGACGAAATGGGCGGACACGTCGTCACGGGGCACGTCGATGGTATCGCCAGAATCATCGATGTGCAGGATGACGACGTATCCCGGCGGTTCTCCTTCGAAGTGCCGGAACATCTGGCAATTTACATTGCGCCGAAAGGGTCCGTTGCCCTCGACGGAACGTCGTTGACCGTGAATGAAGTTAACGGGGGACGCTTTGGCGTCAATGTCATCCCTCATACCTTGACGGTCACCACCTGGGGCGCGAAAAGCCCCGGTGAGAGCGTCAACCTCGAGGTTGATGTATTCGCACGTTACGTCGCGCGCATGATGGAGTTTCGAAAGTGATTGACCAGCCGGGGCCGGCCCCCATGCGAGATGCTGAGGGGGCAATTGCGTCCATCGAGGAAATCATCGAAGAGATGCGTAATGGCCGTATGGTCATCCTCGTCGATGCCCCTGACCGGGAGAATGAGGGTGACCTCGTCATTCCCGCTCAGATGGCGACGCCTGACAGCATCAACTTCATGGCCAAGCACGGCCGCGGTCTCATCTGCCTGACACTGACGCAGGCCCGCGCCAACGCGCTCCGGCTCGAGTCGATGGTACGCTCGAACCGTTCGCGAAACCGGACAGCCTTCATGCAGTCTATCGAAGCGCGCGAAGGGATCTCGACCGGCATATCGGCAGCCGATCGCGCACGGACCATCGCCACGGCCATCGATCCGAACAGAACCGCTGACGACATCGTCTCCCCTGGCCACGTCTTCCCGATTGCAGCGCGGGAAGGCGGCGT
>Ga0180216_1002609_pt1 | contig 14826 bp, 19 predicted proteins | sample eDN3rd37CBELigMG_FD_128879 | JGI IMG/M metagenome (GOLD analysis project Ga0180216, IMG submission 128879) | Enriched Miracle-Growth compost microbial communities from Emeryville, California, USA - eDNA 3rd pass 37_C BE-Lig MG (version 2)... ... | reverse complement strand
TATGCGCAGATCTCGCCCATGCTGGTCATGCTGGGCCACCGCACCCCCGTCACGGCCATAGTGCAGGCCACCGTCGAGGGCGAGTTCTCCGACTCGGGCGCGGCCGACGTGATTATCTCGGCGTCGGAGGACGGGTACGCGCGCCGTTCTCGGCCTGGCGGACGCGGTGTCGCCGTGCTGACGCAACGCTGCCGCAGTGATGCTGGACGCGTCTCGCAGCGAGCTGATTATGTGGAGCCTGGAGGATGGCCGCTGTTTGTTGGTGCGGCCGCAGGCTGTGCCGTGGTGCCCGACGGCGCTCAAGGTAGGGGCCCGCCGCTGTGTGCTCCACGGGCGTTGGGGGGGTGTCCTGACCGGCCCGCCCGCCAAACGGCGGTACCTTGCGCGGCAGCGTGCCCAGCTCACGTCCAACAGCAAGTACATGCTCGTCTCTGGCCGGTCCAGCGAAGTTGCCGTTGTTGACACCGCGACGCTGGAGGTACAGCACGGCGTGCTGGCGTCTGCGCGACCGCGTGTTAAGCGGGGTTCCTGACCGCGCCGGATGCCCGACCCACTCCTCGCCGTGCGGACCGCAGGTGGAGCAGACGCTGCGGCAGCATGATAACTGGGTCAGCGCCATGTGCTTGAGTTCCCTGGGTGCGTCCCATAGCCGTCGCTATCGTGCGGCTGCGTGCTCGCCCCGATGCTAATGCCGACGGCATCTTTAGAACGCACGGAGACCCAACGCGCTTCAGATACGCCGGGCATGGATTACGTCTTTACGGTGACGATGGACGGCAAGCTTAACCGGTGGCCGCTGCAAGAGATGCTGTCGGGCGAGCCGCTGCCGTCTTCGCCACCCGAGCCGCGGTACAGCGACGCTTTTCACCTGGCCATTCACCCGCACCGGTTCACGTACACCGTCCTGCTGACGCCCAGCGAGTGCACGGTACGACCGGCGTCGTCATCGCACGGAGCGCCTTGCATCGCCCCCTCCCGGCTTACATGCTTGCGCCTACGGACTCGTGCCCGACGGCCAACGGCCAGATTGTCGACACGCTCTCGCTCAAGCCGCTGTCGCGCATCCCGGCGCACTCCGCAGCTGAGCTGTGGTGCGGCGGCGTCTTTATCCACACGCACGCTGTCCTGCTTTGGAGCCAGGTACAATGTGGCCACCTGCGACAGTGGGGGTCGCGCTGCTGGGTCCGCTCACCCATGCTCCACGCTCGCGTGTCGCCGTCCCGCATCGACCAGACCGGGCACGGCTACGTGTACAACATCGAGCCGAACCTGGCGCCGACGGCGGCGCGGCCGCGGTCCGCCAGCCAGTCCGGCGCCGCTCCGGCGGTTCCCCTGCAGTCGCTGCGCCCGCTGCTCATCCTGAAGCGTGCTGGCGACGGTGCGCGCACACAAAAGCGCTGCGTCAGCGTAGGCGATGGGACGCGCTGACCGCCGACCTTGCTCATGCGGGATCGGCCCACGAACCCCAGATTCCACGTACCATTCGCCGGTGTTTGCCTACTTGCCGCTCAGCGGCGAGAAGGTCACGGGCGCTCTCGGCAGCAAGGCGGAGCGCGCCGCGGCCGCAAGCCGCCTGCACGGCGCCATCGTCTTTGGCCGCGAGGGCAACACCCCCGTGATCACCGTGTGGCAGTTCCGCTTGGAGAACGTTGCCGCGGCCGATGTGGAGCCGCAGGTCGTGACGCCCATCCTCGGTAAGGCGGCCGCGGCAGCAATGCGCGATGCGCCTTGGACGACCGCGCGCTCACGCCGGCCTCCCTTCGCGGTTGTCATGGCGGCCGTGCTGGGCAGATGTGGCGCTGACCACGCTGTGGAGCCTGCCGACCCGGACCGTGTGGCGCCCAGACGACCAGGTGCCGTCGGCGGTCAACCTCGTGCGCGAGCGGTGGTTTGTGCAAGGGTTTCATATCCGCTGGCGCACTCATCCTGGGTGGGCGGCGGGCTGGGCGGGCAGTCCCTGGTCTGGGAGTGTTTCCCGAGTTCCCTTAACTGCCGATGCGTTTCGGTGCTTTCTTGCGGCGGGGTCGTGTACCGAGTGGCCTGATTCGCGTGGCCACGCTGGAAGGCCTCGCCCGCGCCGCGGACCCGTCGGCGGTCCGCACCCTGCAGGGCCACACGGACAAGATCACGTGCCTGGCGTCGCCGGACTTGCCCACCAAGAACTACCTGCTCTCCGGCTCGGCCGACTGCACCGTGCGCGTGTGGAACCTAGAGTACGCGCGAGCGGCGAAAAACGCTGGCACAGAGTTGTGCGCGGTTCTTAAGGCGCTCGCTGCGCGCCGTCCGGCCGGCCTGCACGGCGCCACAGCACGTTTGAGCCGCTGTACGCGTTTCAGAACCACACGGGCGAGGTCACCGGCTTTTTCGTGCTGCCCCAGTCCGCGCCGTCGCGGCTGCGCGGCTGCGTGTGCTCGGTGGGCAGCGACAACTCCATTGCGGTGCTGTCCCTCGAGGAAATGAAACCGTCCGTGCGGCGGGTGTTTCTGCATATCGGATGCAGCGTGGCGCATGCTCATGCTCAGGCTGCCTGGGCCGTTCTGCGAGCGTTCTCCAGGCTTTACCTGCTGGGTGGCCACCCGTACCCGATCGTGGCCATTCACTGGCGCAACAGCGATGACTTTTTGCTGGTGTCCTGCACGGACGGTACCGTCTACGTGTGGCAGGTCCGTCGCCGGCTACGTGCCGGGGCGCCCGGCGGAAGCAAGGCCCTGACCGTCGGTGTGGCCCTGAGCTCACGTTGAACGACATGCCGCAGTTGGCCACGGGCCATTTGGACCGCCGCGCAACCGGTGTCATCGCGCAAGACCTGCTGAGCTGCTGTGACGGCTCCCTGAGGTGCGTGCCGCGGAGGCGCGGCCGGGGCACCCGTCGGGCGGCGCAGGGTACTTAACGACTGGCTCTGCGGGAAGCTGAGAGTTTGGGTCCTCTTCTTGCCGCAGTTTGAGCCTGGACCTGGGCATTGTCGCCAACGACAATGAGCCGATCGTGCGCTGCTTGCCCGTGCTCTCTGAAGGCAAAGGTACGCTTGCAAGGAAGACAGCTGCGGATGACGTGCGCATGGCGGCGTCTCACAGCCATGTCTTTCCACGCGTCGCCGCCATTGCACGTACTACCGTTCAGTCTCGGATCCGCAGATTGCGGTGCTTTTGATCAACATGAAGCGCTTGATCCAGGGCGTGCACGTCGTCGGCGAGGCCGTGCTGACGGCACCGCCGCCGCCGCCGCCACCGTCGCAGCCGCCAGCAGGGCAGAGCAGCGGCGACAGCCCGTCCAAGGCGACCGCCACGCCGTCGTCGTCGTCCGAGCGGCTCGCAGCCGATCGGTCGATGACCAGCCCCGACCTGTCTGGACTGGGCACGGCAACCGAGTCGGGCCCGTTGGCGGCCCTGCTGGGCCCCAAATTTGCGGTGCTCTCCATGGCCAAGGCCGCGCTGGCCGCACTGGTCTCGTGGGGCATCGACCCGACGCTGGATCGCATCTGCTCAGAGGCGCTCGGCATCAACCGGTTGCCGCCCAACCTCGCCCTCGGCAGCCGCGGGTGCGCGCCGCCCCATCTCGCACATCGTGTGCCGCCGCGTTCGCCGCTCATCAGGGGGCCGGCCCAGCGAGCGTTGGGATCCGCATCGCTCCGCAGGCCCCGAGGCACGCTGACGATCCATACGCCGGGCCACATCCCCTCGGGCACCGAGCTCTCGGTCTCGTCCGCGCAGTCGGCGCACCGCCTGCTCTCCATGGTGGCCTTGACCAACGCGCTGCGCATGCTACCAGGTACGCCGCCCAGCAGCGCGGATCGTCGGGGATACGAAGCGTGCTCATGAATCGCGCGGCATTTTGGCGTAGCCCGAGGCCGCGGCGGGCGGCAGGCCTCGAGGTGATCTGCAACGAGCTCATGACGCACTACTGCATGCTCTTCCCGACGGCGCCGCAAGTGCCGATGCAACTGCCGTCGCTGGTGGACCTCGCGCACTTTTGGCAGGATCCCATGCGTGCGTGCAGCGGAACGGGTCGCCCCTTTCAAGGTGCGAACCCGGCTGATATGCACACAATCTTTCTGCAAACGTCGTGGCACCGCCTGGGACAGCGGAGGTCAGCGAAGCGTCGCGCGCGCTCTTCTCGTCGACGCTGCAGCGCCTGCCGGCCACCAAGCTGGCGTCCATCGTCAAGTACTGGACGCGCTTCCGTACGGCCTACCAGCGCGTGTTGCCCCCATCGCTGCGCTGGGAGGTGGGGTTCATGCGAGTCGCTTTTTCCGCCGTCGTTGCCTGTGCGCGCCCGCAGTGCCGTACGGCAATGTGGCCAAGCGGAGCCGACCGATCTCGGCCATTTTACTCGGCGCCATCGGCCGGCTCAAGCCCGACGCGCTCCACCTCAGGTACATCGCCATCCGCCGTCGCCGCAGCAGGCTTGGTTGCGTTGCTAACGTCCGGTCCTGCCGCCCAACCGCTGCGTATGGTCCGGTACTGGCGCACAGTTTCCGCCCGCACGTGGTGCAGTCCCTGCTCTCGGTGATCCAGGACGACTCGCGGGGCGCGTACCGCGTCGGGTGCACCGAGCTGCTGGGCTCGGGCTACGCCACGTGGTCGCCGCGTACGTGCCTTTTTTACGCATCCCGGGTGCGACGCAACCGTCGTTGCACCTGGCATGCTCACATCGTTTTGGCCAGATGGCCTTGGTCGCCGCTGGGACGGCACAGACGTGAACGACAAAGAGGTGCTCAAGCTGCTCTTCCAAAACTCGTTCCCCACGGGCTCCCCCGCGTCCTCCAACGTCCCCACGGCCGTCGTCGCCACCATGCGCCGGGCGTTCACACCGTCGCACCTGCGGTCCGCCTCTATGGACGGCATTGCGCCCGCTCCGCACGCCCGCGGCTCGCTGGGCTCGGCGCTGCCGTGGTCGCACGCGCCCGCCGTGCGCTCGTCGCTGCACCACGTGGACGCGGAGGGCCTGTCGTCGCCGTCACCGTCGATGCCGCTGCTCCCCACGGACCCGTCGACGACGGCGCTGGCCAGTGGGTCGTCGATGGCGCTCGCGGCCATCGCACGCGACGGGCCCGCGCGGCCACAGACTGCTGGCCTGCGCCCGCCGCGCGACGGGCACGTGGAAGGGCTGTCCCCGCCCACGTCGCAGGGCGGGTCGCCCGCGCACAGCCCGCCGCGGTCGCGGTCGTCGTCGCTCCGCGGCAGCCAAGCCGCCGCTGCCGCTGCCCAGCCCGGCGGGCTCGGCAAAGAGCAGGTGGTGGTGCTGCAGCAGCGGCTGCAGGAGATTGCGCACGGGAACGGCACCGTCGCCAGCGAGCCGTCGCGGTCCGTGCCGTCGCAGCCGCCAACTCCCGCCACCGCGGGACCCGTGGTCATGGGCTCCGCGCAAGCCGAAGCGTTTGCGCGGCCTCGGAGCGACGCGACAGTGGCCAGCGCGTTCCTGCCGGCGGCACAGCCGCTCACGCCCGCGCAGATCAACTCGCAGCTGGTGCGGGCGTCCCGCGAGGCGCTCATCAACGTCGCGTGCACCATCCCGAGCACGTTTGTCACCATCCTCTGCCAAGAGAAGCTGCTGTCGAAGCACCAGGCCGACCGCGTCGGTGCACTCAAGCTCATCTCCATGATCGCCCGCAAGGTGCGGCCACCCGTGCAAAGCGCTGGGCGGCGCCAGGTCCACCAAACTGACGCAGGCCGGGTGGAGGGAGCGCTGGTGCTGCGGCCTGTCGCACGCCCGCTCGTGTGCGTAGCAACCACACGTGCTGCGCGACCAAGTGGCCATGACGGTGGAGGCGGTCATCAAGATCTTGGACCCGTCCGTGGCCTCGAGCGTGCGGGAGGGCCTCATGGCCTCGGTCACGACGACGCTGCGCGACCTGGTGGACGCGTACCCGACGGTCGACTTTAACGACGTCACGCAGCGCATGGCCGTCGGCACCGCCGATGGGTACATCATCGTCTACGACCTGCGCACCGCGACGCGCGTTCACGTGCTCGAGGTGCGCGGGCTCGCCTGGCTTTGGCGGGTGGCCGTGCGTGGTCACCGGCTGACGCCGTGGCCGGTGAGCTGCAGGCACGCGGCGCGGGCGCGCGGCGGTCCGCCGGCCCTCACAGAGCCACAAGACGCCGTTGACCGCGGTGTCGTTCGCGCCGGACGGCCGCCTGCTGATGTCGTTTTCGTTGGGCGACGGCAACATCCGCCTGTGGCAGATCAGCTCCACCTTCATTGCCAGCATGCTCGGCAACGCGACCAAGTGCCTCAAGACGATGCAGGTGGCCCTGTCGCCAGCGACCGGTACGCAGCCCTGGAGCAGTCTGGCGCGTGCCGTGAGCAAATCATCGGGCGGCTGACGATCACGCCCGCTCCGAGGGGCATGGCGTGGTCGGCGCCAGTGAAAAACCCGGCGCTCGGCATGACGACCGCGCGCTTTGTGTGGACCGGCAGCGCGGCGGCCGTGCTCAGGGTCGGCAAGGAGGAGATCGCCGTGGCCATCAGCTAGGGCCCTGGAAAGCAGTTGTGGCTGCAACGTTTTGTACAGTTTGCGCGCTTTTTCTTTTCATGTAAAGTAAACCTCATGCTATGGTACAGGCCAGATCCATACATTCAGTCTTCGCCAGCGGGGACCTCGTCCTCCAGCACGCGCACGAGCTTGACGCGCAGCTCGGTCTGGTCGCCCTCCTTGAGCGCGTCCTTGACAAACGTGCACTCCACCTGCAGCTGGACCATCTCCAGCGCGCCGCGGATGACGCCGCAGAGGATGTTGGAGTAGTGCAGGCCGCTGGCATCCTCGGGCAGCTCCACAAAGTCGGTCAGGGGGTTCTCCTCGAGCAACAGCGAGAACGCCTTGCCGTCGGGGCTCCAGTTGCTGATCGCGGGCGAGATGCCCAGGAACATTTTGAAGCCCACCTGTGCGACGCCGCGGCGCTGCAGGGCGGCCGCGGTCGTTTAGGAAGGGGGGCGCGTACGATGCGATGCGCCTCAGCGCATGGGCGCACCTTGGAGAGGACCTCGGCCGTCTCCCGAAAGTCCTGGCAGCGGCGGATGCTCGGCGCCCGCGCCAGAAAGTCCTCAATGAGCCGAACGCCAATGTTGTAGCCCCTGCAGATCCGCAGCCCGGGCGCAACTGTTGGGACCGGGTGAGCGCTGGACGAGCGCACGGCGGGGGTGGGGGTGGGGGGCGTTTCCCCACGCACATTTTCTCCAGCTGCTTGTTGACCTCGGCGTAGTCGCCGCCAAAGTCCTTGATGAGCTGCGCGACGACAGAGCCGTACGTCAGCGTCAGCAGCTCCGAGTTCTGCCGCTTCGCGCGCAAGAAGGCGTGGGACAAAGCGGTTGGTGAGCGGACGGCGGGCGGCCAGGAACAACGCACACCGCCAGGGCCATACGATCTTGTCGCGGGAGCGCCAGGCGTCCTCACCGATCTGCTTGAGCTGTTTCGCAGCGGCGGACATGGTCGCGAGCTGTCGCGCGCCTTTGCGCCCACGCCGGAGACAACCGCAACGTAGGACGGCCGATCGTCGGATCGACCCGCGGGGCCGCTGCCAAACGCCGCCCTGCTCCAGCTGCTGTCTGAAACGTTCTCTTTCTTCGCTTGCTGCTACTGCCGGAGGCCGGACGCGTGTTGCCGGCGGGCTCCAGGCGTCTGCCGCGTCCCGCCGACGTCCGCTTCGGCGCCGTCGTCGTCGTCGCCGGCGACGCACCGTTTCGCGCCAAAACTCGTGTGATGACGTCACATAGGGTCGCAAGTGGCCTGGCGGCGGCAGCCGGCAGCTTCCTGGTTCGTCCACGCTGCACGCGCATAGGAGATCTCGCTAGGGTGGGATGCGCCGCGCGGATGAAGAAGTGTGATAGTAAGGACCGTGTACGCTGTACAAGGGGGCTGTGCTGTACATGAACGCGCTGGATGTATGCGGGGTCTAGGACGCATCGCTGGGGGCTGCGGGCTCGGCGACGTCGGCCAGGGACGGCCGCCCGCGAATGTCCAGCGTGCCCAGCGACGCCACCAGCCGGTCAACCTCGGCCTGGCTCAGCCACGTGTCACGGTCCTTGCCGGCGGGCTGGTCCAGCAACACCTCGAACGGCGTCGGCGGGCCGGGGACGGGCAGGCGCGAGAGGTCGGACCAGAACCGCGCGTCGTCGTCGTCGCCGCCGCTAGCCTCGCCTTCCGTTTCGCTCTCATCGCCGCCGTCGCCGCCGTCCGTAGCCGACGCCACTGGCCGTGCGGTGGCAGCCGAGGCCGTGGCCTGCGTGCCTGGCTTGGGCGGCTGAGGCGGCGAGGGCGGGGCCGCTTTGCGGGGTGGCGACGCGTCGCCACCGTCGGCGGGCGATGCAGCGGGGCCCTTGGCGCCTTCGGGGCCCGGAGCCGGCGCCGCCGCGTCGTCCTCCGCGTCGTCCTCGCCCTTGGTAGCCGCAGGCCGCACGGGCAGCGCCACGGGCGAGAACAGCGGCGATGGCGGGTGCGCGTCGGGCAGGCCGAGGAAGACGTCGGCGGCCTCCGCGGACCGGCTGACGAACGGGCTCGGCTCGTCGTCAGCCTCGCCGTCGGCTTTCTGGGAGGCGGCCGCGACGTCGGCCGCGAGGTCGCCCCGTTCGTCGTCGCTGTCGGTCTCCGCCGACGCCCGGCGGGCCCGGCGACGCAGCGGCGGCGTTCGCGCCGGCTGGCCGGCGGCCCCTGCTGGATCGGGCTCGGCGACGGCCTCCAAGTGCAACCGCATCACGGCGTCGCCCGTCGTGTCCGCGGCCGCGTCGGCGTCGGCCTCGTCCACCGTCGCCACGGGGTCCTCGTCGAGCAGCCGCGCGGCGGTGTCGTCGGCACCGCCCGACCGCTCCGGGCCCTCGGTGTCGGCCATGGCCGTGGTCCGCCCACCGGCCAGTCCCCAGGCATCAAGTGCGTCACTGTCCGTGGGTCCGTGCCGCCGTCCCCGTCTGCTCCTCGCCGCCGCGCCGCCGCACCGCCACCGCTGCGTCGGCGCGTCGGCCGCTGCCCGTTCATCCACGTGGCCAACTATGACGTCATCAGAGGGCCGGCAGAGGCGCGAGGCGCGCGCGCGGAGGGCGCCGACGCGGAGCGCAGGAGACGGCGCGGAGGACGCCGACTTGGAGGGCAGGAGACGGCGCAGAGGACGCAGGAAAGGGGGGGAGGGACGAGTGGCACGACAAGGAGAAGACGGTACAGCAGAGGACGGCAAGAAACAGGGCGCAGAGGACGCGTCAGAGGACGACATGAACGTGAACGCAGAGGACGACGTCTGGACGGCCTGAAGCAGTAGGCCGGCGAAGACGACGGTGAGGCGAGGCGGACAGCGACGTGCGGGAGGAACGACCAAGAAGAACCGAATGATTCCAAAACGAATCGTACGCCGTGCGCGAGTCGCGTTTTTTTTTTTTTTTTTACCTCGGTGGGTTGTACGCGTTTGTTGGTGGCCGCCCGTCGGAGCTCGCCCGGCGTAACGGCCGTGGCGCGTCGCCGCCGTCCGACCATGCCGCCCCCGACGCCGGCCTCGCCGGTGCGCACCGGCAGCGCCCAGCCGCTGCCCACGGGCCCCACGTACCCGAGCGAGGTCGAGTACGTCTTCCCGCCGTCGCAGAGCATCCTCTGCCCGGTCTGCCAGGATGTCTGCAAGGAGCCGCTTATCACGAGCGTGTGCCACCACTCATTCTGCACGGCGTGCATCTTCCAAGCGCTGGAGCGCGAGCACGCGTGCCCGCTCTGCCGGCACCACCTGACCATGAGCGGTACGGCCGCACGGGCGCTCGCGAGGTTGCGCCAGCAGCGCCTGACGCGCGGTCCTTCCTGCTCGGGCGCCTCCGCCAGACATGCACCCCAACCTGGCGCTCTCGGGCATTATCCAGGAGCTGATGGTGTACTGCCGGTACAAAAAGTACGGGTGCCCAGCGACCATGCCCATGGACGCCAAGGAGTCGCACGAAAAGTCGTGCTCCTACGCGCCAGCGCGCTGCCCCAACTTTATCCACGGCTGCGGCTTTGAGGGTGCGGCGACGGTTAGCGGTCGCGCCTCGTGCGGAGCTGAGGCTGACGGCCCGAGGCGCGATCCAGAAAGCGCGGAGGATGCTCACAGGCGGCGAGCTGCTGGTGCGGCAGCACCTCAAAGAGTGCACGCTGGAGAAGATGAAGGGCTATATTGAGCGCAACGAGCGCCAGCTCGCGGCGATGAACGCCCAACTTCAGGTGCGGGATCGGCGCCGCGATTGCGCACCTGGTACCGCCAGCTCACCGTTCGCCATGACCGCCTTGGGCTACACTCCCGGCAGGCGCAAGCCAAGGAGCTGGAGGAGCTGCGGCTGACGATCCGGCGGCTTCAGCTCGCAGGAAGCAACCACGCCGACCACGCTTCGGGCAGCGCCGGCGATGCCGACCATGTGGAAGTGGCACGTTTCCTGCGACGATCCATTGCAAGCGCTCGCTGCCAGCTGCTGGTGGCCTTACACGCTTTCGTGGCTTCTGGCTCGCCTTGCTGCTGGCCACCCCCCGCCCCAGGCCAACTTCCCGCTGGGCGAGCTGACCTGCCTTACCACGTTGGCCGAGCACTCGTGCGGCGTCACGTCACTCGCGTTCGATCGGGGCACGCTGTACTCGGGCGGCCACGACGGCAGCACCAAGGTAGCGCGCCGCTAGAGGCGCGGCTGTACGCTGCCGACACGCGACTCGACGCGTCGTTAACTGGGTGCCGCCGCCCGCCCCCGGGTGGCCTTTCACATCGGCAGGTGTGGGACCTCGCGACGTCGACGGTGAAGCGCACGTTGACGGGCCACCAGTACACGGTGTGGTCCCTGGCGACGGATCCGCTGAACGACCGGCTCTACTCGGCATCGGCCGACAGCACCATCAAGGCGTGGAATACGGAGAGCGACGCGACGACGTGCGAACGGACAATCCAGGCGCACAGCGGCCGCGTCTACTCGCTGGTCATCCACGACAACCGGCTGTTCTCTGCGTCCTCCGACCGCACCATCAAGGTAAACCCCCAGCAACGGTCGCTGGCCGCCGCGTCGTCAAACGAAACCGGCTAACGCCCCGCCGGCCCCCCCGGCGCGGCGATGTGTGCGGTTCGCGCAGATTTGGCGGCTGGACACGCTGGAGCTGGTGGCCACGCTGTCCGGGCACACGGACGGCGTGAACACGCTCGCCCTCGTGGAGGACGGCACCAAGCTCGTGAGCGGCTCACACGACAAGACCATTCGGGTACGATGGCGCACCGCAATCGCCTTGCGCAACCGTTCGTGCGCCGACGGCGGTGGCTGCTCGGGCCCTTCAAGTGGAGGGGTCGCGCGCTAGGTGTGGGACCTGCAAACGGCGACGTGCGCGCGCGTGGTGACGTCGCCGTCGTCAGCGGTGCTCAACCTATGCACGGGCGACGGCCAGCTCTTTGCGGCGGGCTACGACGCCGACATCACCATCTACGACCCGCGGACCTTCATCCCGCACGCGACGCTCTCTGGCCACAAGTGGGAGGTGTGGCAGCAAGTGTACACGGACGGCGTCCTCTTCACGGGGTCGTTCGACCACACCATCAAGCGCTGGGACCTGCGGACGATGGCCTGCACCGCCACGCTCCGGGGTCACAAAGGTTAGGAGTGGGTGCAGCTCACCTGGCTGGCGAGCGCCGGTCGCACCGGCCTAATCCACGTGCCGCATGCCTTGAACGGGTAGAAGAACCGCGGCAGGCTACGTGCATGCCATGGTCGCTGGACGCGCCAGCATAATCAGTGGTTGCGCCGACCGCACTATCAAGGTACGTGGTGCCCGGGTGTGCGGGGCGACGGCCAGGGATAGCGGTGACCCCTAACCAGCGTTCGCCCAACAAGGTGGTTCTATGTATTATGTGCAGATTTGGGGATAACCGCCACTGCTGGACAGTCGCAATGCAACTCGAACCTCGCTGTATAGTCTAGTGTACAAAACGCAATGCTTGCAAACGCAGTGCTGCACGTTCTCAACCGCGCCCGTGGAACCCGCGGAAGCCCCAGTCGTAGTCTTTGTACTTGATTTTGACCGACTTGCCCTTGAGCAAGCGCTGCACGTCCTTGGCCTGCTCCAGCGCCAGGTACTTGTTGATGAGCTGCACCGCCTGGCCGCAGGCGATTCCGAAGGCGCGACGGCAGAACCAGATGTTAGGTTAGTCGAAAAGGCGGTTGGGCGGCATGGCGCGACTGGGTGCCCACAGCGGACCTCGAGCTTGGAGCCGCCCAAGTCAGCGGCATACCACTCGCAGATCCGGGGCAGGGTGATCCTGCGCCACACGCGCCACGACGGCGGACAGCAGCCACGCCGGTCAGCCAACCGACCTGTGTCTCATTCAGAGGGCGTGCTCGCGCGCCGACGGCGCACGTTTTGCTACTGACGTTGACGGCGACTTCGGCGCGCAGGAACTGCTCGGACGCCAAGTCGAGCTGCTCGTGCACGCGCTCGGGGTCAAAGACCCACACGTAGTAGGGCGAGGAGAACGTGCCGCAGTTGAGCACAAAGTTGATCCGAGGCTCCGGCTCGGCCAGCGCTACCGCCAGGCGCGGGTCCTGCAGCAGGCCGGCCGTGCACAAACGAAAGCAAATTGTGGATGTCAAACCAAGGCGGCCGATCGCGCTGCGCGCATACAGCGGCGTTGCACGCAGTGGCGTCGCATACAGCGGCGGCGAACCGCGGTGTGATGGCGTTGGACCAGAACACCTTTGGCCGGTTCATGGCGTTCCGCAGCACGCAGTGCTCCAGCTCCAGCAGCGAAAACAGCTGGCCGCCAATGTCGTAGTTGGCTGCGGGCGCCGGTTCCACACCGCACGCGAACGCGGGTCAGCGGGTGGGAAGGCCTCCACGGACCTGGCGGCCCGCCACAGCTGTACCGGAACTCATGTACGACCGCAGGGTCAGCAGCGAGCGGGGCTCGCCCATTTGCAGGCAGGCATGGATCGTGAGCGCGTGGTAAACGTTGAGGAAGAAGGCCAGGCGTTCGTCGTGGGTCAAGCGGTGCAGGTCCACCGCCTGCAGCCCATTGCGGCGTGTCGCGGCGCACCTGGCTCCTGGTGAGGCCCGCCCTCACCCGGCCGCCGTAGAGTAACAATCATGCGCCGGCGACGTACCTGCAGCTGGCATGCGTCGTGGATGACCTGCTGGAGCTGCTCGCGGATCTCGTAGCTCAGCATGGACGGCCGGACGTTGTGCATCTGCGGGAAGATCGCCAACAGGCCGTGGAGCAGCCGGGCCGAGAGGGCGCACGCGCCTTCGCTTGGCGGCTCAAAGGCCATGTGCCGGCGGTTGAGCACCTGGATGTACCGCACGTCCGCCTGGACGCGAAGCTTGCGGAAACGCAGGAAGCAGCGAACCATGCGGTAAAACACACGCTGGCACCAATGCTGTCAAAGGCCAACGCGCAGGTGCCTACCTGCTCGTTCAGGGTGATCTGCAGCGGCGGTGGGCCCGTGGGCAGCGCCGCGCGCGCCGCTTCGGCCGCCACCCTGAGCGCCTGCGATACCCGACCAAAACCGCGTCAGGCTCGCGCCGGCCGGTCCCGTCCCCATTGAGCACCACACCAGGGGTGGTGTCCACACTTCGCTAGGGCCCACCTCGAGCCACTGCCGCAGCTCGTCTCCGTTGCGGTCCTGGTAGACGTAGAAGGACTGGCGGGCGGCTTCGATGACGCCGATCGCGTAGCCGCCAAACACGGACGTCGTCGGCAGGACGACATTGCTGATGTCGGCCAGCGGGACCGAGCGCACCACCGGCTGAGGACGCCGCGCGCCGACCCACCAACGGACCCAACGCGCGAGGGTGAGCAGTCGGCGCGACCGCGTACGACCACCCGTGCGGCGCGCCCCCGCCGGACCTTGCCGATGGGCTCGGCGCGCGCGACGACGAGCGCGTCGTCCTCGAGGGCCAGCACGCCGTCGCACCACCGGAGCCGCCAGTGTGCCAGGGTCACTGGCTGCAGCGCCGTGCTTTGCCGGCGGAAGATGCCGTCCAGGGGCCCCGCCAGCAGATCGGCCGTGGGCGCCTGGAGGAGGATCGGCGCGTGCGAGCGCAGGAACGCCACGACCTTGTCCTCTGCGCTGACGCGGCACATCGAGCCGCTGGGGTCCACCAACGCTGGTTCCCGCGGGCCCACCCAGATGCACCCGCGGCACGCACAGCTCGCTGTCAGTGCCATCGTCCAGCCAAGCAGTGTGCGGGCGCCATGGTGGTACCCTGCAAGTACTGCTCGAGGCGGCGCCGGCGCTCGGCCTTGATCAGGTACATGCCGTAGTCGGTGCTGGACGTGCCCCGCACGGCGGGCAGGTCCGGCAGCGCCCACACCGTCCCCGGGACGGCCGCGGCCGCGCGCAGCGCGTCAAAGTCGTCGGTGGCCTTCTCCACCGTCCATGCGGCGCCGGAGCGCAGGCGCACGTCGACGAGGTAAACGGTCTGGAAGGCGCCGTTGCGGTACCGGTCGATCCACGCGGGCACGGTCACGCGGTCGCAGTCTGCCAGCGTGAAGGCCGTGCCCACCTCGACTTCTTGCACGGCGCGGTCGCGCGAGACGTTGATGCGCTGCGTTGGCGACAGCGCCGCGGTCTGCAGCGCCGCGGACGCGCCTGACGACGTCGAGAGCGAGTGCGGGCGGGACACGGCAGCGTCGCTGGGCAGCGCGTTGGACGCCGTGCGCACGCGCGGTGCGTCGGCCGCCGCGTCGCCGCGCACAGGCGTCGTGGGCGGCGGCACGTCGGCGACAGGCACTGTGGCGGCGTTCGTGGCGTCCTCCTCCACAATAATGTCGCCGTCGCCGTCAGCGGCCGCGGTGGACGACGCAAGCCGCGCTGCCGGCGACCGCGCGGCCTTCTTGCTGTCAGCGCGCGCCGGACCGC
>Ga0180216_1002607_pt1 | contig 14833 bp, 6 predicted proteins | sample eDN3rd37CBELigMG_FD_128879 | JGI IMG/M metagenome (GOLD analysis project Ga0180216, IMG submission 128879) | Enriched Miracle-Growth compost microbial communities from Emeryville, California, USA - eDNA 3rd pass 37_C BE-Lig MG (version 2)... ... | reverse complement strand
TGCAACCCTCGATTTTGACCTCCGCTCCCCGCTCAAAAAAGGCCCGCGGCCCCTCAAAGCCCAGGTAGTTTGTAAGGGTCGGGTCGGGATACGGGCGGCTCGGGCAGTGGAGGAACTCCGGGATCTCGTCCAACAGCGGCTTGTTGTGAGGGCCATCCCAAGGCTCGTCGAGCTTGAACTTGTTATACAGCTCCAGCTTATCCGTGTAGGGGAGGATCACCACCCGCCAACTTAGAAGCGGTTTGCCGTCCCTATCGACGATGTTCCCGGGGAAGTGGCCATTGGCGTCGTGGTAATTGTGGAGGGCCAAACCGATCAGCTTGAGGTTGCAGACGCACTCGGCGCGGCGGGCGGCTTCGCGGGCCGCCTGGATCGAGGAGAACATCCAGGAGATCCCAACCGCGACCAAAATCAACAATCCCAGCGGCGCCATCCAGAACTTGGCCGAGGAGCCGGCCGGAGCGTCGGCGTTGTGAGGAGAGTCGATGTTCGTCACGGCGGCCTCCAGCGGACGAGAAAGCTTTTGAGGGGAGCAAACCGCGGGATTGGTCCCCAACGACGCCCGCCGCGACGCGCTGGGGCGGGCCCACCGCCACCCGCGCGAGAGGACGATCAATCGTGAAAAAGCGCCGAACGAAGCCAATTTCGAGCGTCGTCCCAGCGTCGGAAATTCCGACGCCAAATCCAATTGCGCCAAAGTTGGCTTTGTTCGTCCGCGCCGAACGAAGCCAATTCGGCGCGGGGTCGCGACGGGGTCAATCCGGCGCGGTGGTCAAGCGGCCCGGATCGGGAAGGATCCGGGCCGCTCGCGCGGGTTTCATCGGAAGGAGTCGGCGTTGACGACCTCGCCGCCATTGCGGGTGATGAGCGCCTTGAGGGCGGTGGGGTGGATGGTCGTCTTGAGAAAGAGCACCGAGCCGTCGGTGAAGAGGGCGTTGAAGCCCCCCGGGTGCTTCGATCCCGCGCCGTAAAGCGAAGGGGGGGCGTTCTCGTCGAAGGGCAGGTCGTCCGGCTTGGTCCAGGGCGTCCCCTCCTGGGCCTCAACCACCGCCAGGGTGTTCGAGGTTCCGTCGGTGAAGCTGGCAAGCCCGATCTTTCCTCCCTTCTCGAAGAAGGTTCGCTCCCCCTCGAAGCCCAGGTAGTGGGTCTCGGTCGGGTCGGGGTACGGGCGGCTCGGGCAGTGCAGGATCATCGGGATCCGATCCATGAGCGGCTTGTTGTGGGGCCCGTCCCACGGCTCGTCGAGCTTGAACTCGTTGTAAAGCTCCATCTCTTCGATGTAGGGGAGGATCGCCACCCGCCAACTGAGAAGCGGCTTGCCGTCCTTGTCGGTGATGTTGCCGGGGAAATGGCCCTGGGCGTCGTGGTAATTGTGGAGGGCCAAGCCGATCTGCTTGAGGTTGTTGACGCACTGGGCGCGGCGGGCGGCCTCGCGGGCCGACTGGACGGCGGGGAGCAACAGCCCGACCAGGACGCCGCTGGTGGCCGGCGAGGTGACGCTGGGAAGCGATTCGCGCGTGTGGAAGACGAGACCCTGGTCGTCGACCGACAGGTCGAACGAGGCGGGGAAGAGCAGGGCCCGAAGCTGGTCGGCCGAGGGGACCTTCTCCGGATCCACGTTGAAGGAGATGTCGGGCCCGCCTTGCTCCTTGATCGCCGGGCCAAACTGGTTGTTGATCATCGCCGCCACCTGGGGAAGCCCCTCGATCATCTCGGGGAGGCTTTCGCGAACGTCGGAGATCGACAGCATGATCATCCCCTTGGGCAGCCGCTCGGCCAGGGGAACGAACGCCTCGGTCGGCTTCCAGCGCTCCGCCGGAGCCGCGCCGGCCGTGGCGACCGCCTTCCGCGCGGCGTCGCGCGAGGGGGAGATGACCAGTTGGCCGTTGCCCACCGCGATCGTCGGCGAGAACGTCTGCTCAAAGAGGGGAGGCAGGCCAAGCCCGGTGAGGCTCATCACATGCTCGATGCCCGGCCCAGCGCTCTTTGTGAACTTGGGAGGGTTGGGGTTGTCCTTCATCTGAGCGGCGATCTGCTGGTTGATGAGCTCGATGATTCGCACCAGCGGGCCGTCCACGGCCTTTTCATCGGATGTCTGAACGCTGACAACGAGCCCCGCGTACCCCGTGACCATCGTGATCATCGGGTTGGGGATGCCGAACTGAGGGGCGTCGACCGGCAGCGCGTAGATCGCGACTTGCGGGCCCAACGGCTTGAGGAAATCGTCGCGAAGGTCCAGGCCGAGCGAGTCGCGGACGAGCTTCTCGGCGTTGGCGGCGTCTCGGGCCGCGTTCGGATCGGTTTCCTTGAGCAGGCCGACGATCTGGTCGTAGGTCTTGAGAAGGTCGATCGAGAAGACGGTGAACGAGGTCTGGCCGGCCGGGATCGGCGGGAGCGAGCCAATGTCGAACGTGGGCTGGTCAAGCACGCTCAAGATCCCCCGACGCGGCGCCGGGGCGACCAGCCGCGAGAAGCTCTCAAGGGCGTCTCCCTGGAACCCCCACTGGAACTCGAACCGCTTTATGCCGTCGAAACCAAGCTTCACCACTTCCGGCGGCGGCTCCTTCAGCATGGCGAAGTCGAAGTAGCCGATGGCGACGGGCTCGAAGCCGTCGCGGGGCGTCGCCAGGGCGGTTCGGACGGGGCTGTCCGCCGCGCTGGGCTTCTTGCCGTCGAGCGCGGCCAGGACGTCGTCGACCGACTTGGATTCGGCGATGACGAGATCGTCCTTCTCGATCCACCAGGCCGAGTCTTCAGCGACCGCATGGACCGTCCGGCCCGCCTTCTCAACGGGGTCGGCCTTCGGAGTCTTATCGGCCGAGAAAATGGCCTCCATCACGCGGGCGGGCTCGCCCTTGCCCGCGCCCCGGAGAACGAACACTCCGCTTGCGGACTCCGGATCGCCGAAGAAGGCGAGCAGGAACCCGTGGTCCTTAACGTGATTGAACAAAACCCCAACATCATCCCTGGCGATGGGCAACTTCTCGAAATCGGGATTGGCCTTTTCGGCGAGGTCGAACACCTGGCCCGCCAGGTCGCCGATCAGCTCGCCGAGCTTCGTCTCGTGAAGCGCCCGCCAGGCCGCCGTCTTGCCCCAGGCGTCGCGGTGGGCGTCGAGACCGTCAAACTCAAACAAGCCGATCAGGCCATCCCCCGGCGCATACCGGGCCAGCGACTCGCCCGCCCCGGCGCCTGAAACCATCAGCGAGAAGCACAACGCCGCCCCCGCCGCGAACCGCGCCCATGAAAACCGACGCAAGCAACCCATAACGAAATTCCCCCGTTCCCCCGGAGCCGCTCATCAATCGAACGCAATCGACCCAACGCGATGAATCATAGGATACGAGTGCATGAATTCACGAAACAAGGAAAATCCGAAGTAGATTCGGCCCGGTTCTTGAAGCCCGTTTTCGAGAATGGCGGGAACCTCAAGATTCGCTCTCCCCCCTGGGAGCGGGTGGCCGGAACGGCCGGCTGGGGGGCATCGGATTTCGGAGCGAGCCTCGCCCTCCCGACCCCGTCCCGCGCTCCTTCCGTAAACGCGTGGCCACCTTCTCCCGGGAGTAGAAGGAGATTGGCGAATGCCTCTCACGGCGTGGCGGTCTCGCGGTCGGTGGGCAGGACGACGCGGAAGCAGGTGCCCACGCCGAGTTCGGATTCGACCTCGACGCGCCCGCCGTGGTCGATCACGATGCCGTGGCTGATCGGCAGGCCCAGGCCCGTGCCCTCGTCGGGAGACTTGGTCGTGAAGAAGGGGTCGAACACCTGAGAGAGCGACTCGGGAGACATGCCGCAGCCGTTGTCGCGGACCTCGACGCACACGTTATTGCAGCGCTGATATGCGGAAATGACGATTCGCCCATCCTCTCGATGCGTCGCCTCGATGGCCTGCTTGGCGTTGACCAGGAGGTTCAGGAAGACCTGACTGAGCTGCGACAACGAGCCCGGGACCAGGGGAATCGTCGCCCACTCTTGTTCGACGACGATCCGGCTCCGCTCGAACCGCCCCCGGACCATCTCCAGGGCCTCGCCGACGGCCTGGCGCAGGTCAATCCGGTCGGCGGCCCCACGGTCGAACCGGGTGAAGCCCCGGAGGTTGTGGACGATGTCGGCGACCCGCTTGACCCCCTTGCGGGTGCTGCCGAGCATGTTGCAAAGGTGTTCCTTGAGATAATTCAAATCGCATTCGTCGTCCAGTTCCCGGATCTCGGCCGCGAGGTCGGGTTGGGACGCTGCGATCACGTCGAAGCCCCGCTCGTAGCAGGCGATGATGTCCAGAAGCGAGCGGACGTCGCGCTCGAGGGAGGCGAGGTTGCCGCCGACGTAGGCCAGGGGGTTGTTGATCTCGTGGGCCACGCTGGCGCTGAGCATCCCCAGCGAGGCGAGCTTCTCGGACTGAACAACGCGAGCGCGCATCTGCGAGCGGTCGATGAACTGGCCGATCCGGTCGCCGAGCTTCATCAACATATCAATCAAATCGTCGTCGATCTCGCGAAACTCGCGGCTAAAGAGGGCCAGCACGCCCAGACACTCGCCCCGCGGCGGGAAGGGGATCGCCAGGCCGACGCGCTCGCCGCGGTCGATGAGAAGCTGGTTCAGGGGGCATTCGGGCTCCCGGGAAAGGTCCTCGACCCAGACCGGCGCGCGATCGGCCCAGGCCCGTCCGGCCAGGCACTCGCCTGGCTGGAGGCCCAGGGTACGGATCCGCTCGTCGAGTTCGGCCGCCGCCCCCTCGACCTTCGGTTGGAGGGCCAGGCACTGGACTCGGCCGGAGGCGGTGTCGACCCGCCAGAACGCGCCGAAGTCCCAGCCCAGGCGGTCGACGAGGACTTGCAGCAGGCCGGGCGCGGCGTCGGCCAGCGAGCCGGCCTCGGCCAGCGCGCGGGCCGTTTCCGACTCAACGGCCAATCGCCACTCGATTCGCTTCCGCTGGGTGATGTCGTGAAGAACGACCAGGCCCCCCCGGACGGTCCCGCGCTCGTCGACCAGCGGCCGGCCGTTGACCAGCAGACAGATGCCGCGCTGGGGGCTGGCGTGGCCGATCATGATCTCCTCCTGGCCGACGGTCTCGCCGCGGATGGCGCGATGCAGGGGAAGCAGGTTCACCTGAAGGGGACCGTCGCCGTTTGGGGAAAAGACGGGAACCCCCGGGCTCCAGGTCTCCGACGCCACCTCGGCCGCCCGCCGGCCCATCAGACGCTCGGCGGCCGGGTTGAACACCAGGAGCCGGAGATCAACGTCGGCGGCCACGACGCCCTCGCTCATGCAGTCGAGCACCGAGCGGAGGATCTCGGTTTGCTCGCGGAGGGCGGCCTCGGACTTCGCCAGCTCATCGGCGTGCCGTTCGAGGCTCTCGTTCAAGCGGCGGATCTCCTCGGCCCGCCCAAGCCGGTCGAGCGCCCGCCCCGTGTGGTTGGCGAGGGTTTCAAGCGGACGAAGATCAACCCGGGCCGGGTCCAGGATGGCCGGGGAGGCGACTTGAAGCGTTCCCAGAACCTTTTTTTCACCGATCAAGGGGAGGATGATCTGCCCCCGAATCCCGGCCCGCGCGACCGCCTCGCGATCGCACCGGGGATCGACGGTCGAATCGGCGATGACCAGCGCCCGCCCCTCGCGCACGACGCTCGCCAGCACGTCCGGCCCGTCCAGCGGGCGGACGGTTTCGCCGACCACCGCGCGGAGCGTCCCAATCGCCCGCGCGCCGCGAATGAGGCCGGCCTCGCGGTCGACCAGCGCGATCATCGCCGGGTCGTAGCCCAGGCGGGCGCAGAAGGCGAGCACCGAGTCGATGGTCCGCTCGATGTTCTGGGAATCGGGCTGGGAGGTGGTGATTTGGAAGAAGGCGTCGAGCAGGTCGCGGGCGGCCTCCAGGTCGCGCGTTCGCTCGATGATCCGCCGCTCCAGGTCGGAGCGCGAGCGGGCCAGCTCGCCGGTCATCCGCGTGAAGGCCCGGCTCAGGGCCCCGACCTCGTCGTTGGAGGCGATTTGGAGGGGCGCGTTCAGATTGCCGGCCGCCGCGTTCTCGGCCGCCTTGGCCAGTTGCCGGAGCGGCCGGGCGTGCCGGCGGGCCAGCAGGTACGAGGCCACCAGGCCAACCGCCAGGATCGCGCCGCCGACCGCCGCCATCCGCCACTGGAGTCGAACGACCGGCGCGCGCGCCTCGGCCTCGTCGATCTTGACGACCACGCCCCAATGGTCGACGCCGACGGGACGATACGCCTCCAGGACCTCGTGGCCCAGGTGGTCGGTCGTCCTCGCCAACCCGCTTCGACCCTGAAAAGCCAGGGCCATCGTCGCCATCTTCTCGATCGGGATGTGCAGGACCCCCGACGCCCGGCGGGGAGGGAACAGAAGGCGAACCTCGTCCCCCTCGCGAGCGCCGATCAGCAGCTCTCCGGTTCGCCCCAGGACCTCGGCGCGAGTCGCCTCGCGCGCGATTTGGTTCAGATCGACGGCCGCGAGGAGCCGGCCGATGAGAGCCCCATCGCGGTCGCGAACGTCGGCGGCGAGAATCGCCGCGGGGGTCGAACCGACAAGCGCCGGCGTGATCACCCGGCCGGCGGGAAACTTCGCGAGGGCCTCGCGAGAGCCGCTCTCGGCCGAGGTTTCCCCGTTCTCGTCCTCCAGGCGGACGGCCAGGAACCGATCCGAGCCCGCGAGGATGTCATCAACAACCGTTTGAATCTCGGCGCGAAACCGCGCGTCGTCGATCTCGCCCCGCCGGCGCTGGTCGAGCAGGTTCCGCGGACGGCTTCGGCTCGCGGCCATGCGGACCAACCCCTCCGCCTCGCGCAAGGCCATCAAGACCCGCGCCTGGTGGTCGTCGGCGATCACCGAGAGCCGGGCGTCGATCTGCTCGCCGACCAGTTCTCCAACGTACAGGTGCCCGACCGCGATCAGGCTCGCGGCCGTCAACGCGACCAGGAGCCCAACGAAAAGGCTCAGCTTCGCGACGATCGACCGCCTGGGCCGGGGCTCGTCGGAATCGGCGCCCGAGGGGGTTGTGGAGTCCGTCTCCATGGGGCACGTCCGGGCGCCTTCCGCGCCATCGAGAGATCAGCGGGGCGTTGGAACCGCCAGGATCGGGAATTCGGTGATCCGCAGATCGGTGCGACCGTAGGGAATCAATGTCAACTCCTCAAGCGGGGCGTCGCTCGTCACCGGACTCTCCGGCGGCGGCTGCGCGGCGTTCTTCTCCAACGTCCACCCCTCAAGCCGCCGGCCCTTGACCTTCAACGCGACGGGAGAGTCGCCCTCCGCCGAGAACGGGGCGAAGTCGTCGCCGATCGGGGTTTCCCTCACCTCGATCGCGTCGAGCTTCGCCGGGTCGATCTCCAGGGCGTAGTTCCAGGGAGACCTGGGATAAACCTCCCAATCGGCGAACATGGGTTGATCCCTGAGCTTCCGCCATTCGGGCTCGATCGGCAGAGCGAAGACGAGCGGGCCGAGCGTCAGGGCCGCCGAGCCGTTCGCGCCGCGATAGAGCATCGGCGTCCTGGGCGGCCGAACCCAAACGGTCTTGGTCCCGCTCCAGTCGGCCTCAACCGTAAAAAACCCATCGCGGGCGGCGGGATGCGTCCGGCGGCCCGGAATGTCCATCCGAAGGTCGAGGGGAAGCTGCGAAGGGCGAGCGGTCCCTTTGGGAACGCGGAAGGACAGTGGGAACGTCATCGGCTCGGGAACGGTCACGACGATCTCGATGGAGTCGCGGAACGGATAATCCGTCTTCACCTCCAGCTTCACCGGCTTGCCCTGGATCTTCGTCTCAACGACGCAGGGGGCATACGCGACGACGGCCAGGCCGCCTTCGGGGGTCTTCATCCAGAGGTTCGAGACGAACTTGGGCCAACCCTGATGGAGGTTCGCCGTGCAGCAGCCGAAATTCGGCTCCAAGCCGTAGAGGTTGGCCTCCGGGCCGTTGCTGGTGTAGACGTGTTCGCCTTCTCGCGCGGCGATTACTTGATTGCACTGCTGGTCGTACTGGTGAGCGGTCATGTCCTTTTTGAACGTGGCCGGCAGGGCGTTGAACGCGATCTTCTCCAGCCGGTCGCCCAACCGGGCGTCTCCGGTGATCGCCAGGGCGGTTTCCAGCGAGTACATCGCCTCGACCACCGCGCAAAGCTCCGACCCCTGCGAGGGGCTTCGGCCGGCGAGGTGCTCGTCGCACGAGTACATTCCGTTGGGCTGGCCGTGGTATTGGTCCAGCTTCTGGAGCATCAGGAAGATGGCGTCGCGGTCTTTGGGGTCGCCGGTCAGCCGGTATCGGACGGGGCCGTACTTCAGGGCCATGGCGATGTTGACGCCGTGGATGTCCAGGTCGATCCGGGTCGACTTGCCGGTGTCCTTGAAGTCCTCGAACTGGGCCCGCCAGTCGTGGCTTTGCTCAAACGCCTTGCGGGCGAGGTCGAGCAGCCAGGGCTCGGAAACGCGGTCGTGAAGCGCGTACAGGGCGACCGCGAAATCGGCGGCCCGCATCTTGCCCCAGCTATAAAGCGGCGTCTTGTCCAACTCCTGGCCGATCCTCCGGGCGCACTTGACGAGGGCGGGGATCACGCGGGCGTCGCCGGTGGCCTGCTCGTACTGGAGCAGCGCTTTGAACATCGGGAAGAGGGGCCAGGGGTCGTAGGGTTGGTGCCCTTGAACGTCGCCGATGGGGCCAAGCCAGCCGTCGGCCCGCTGATGGTCGAGGATGTAGTCGATGAACCGCTTAACCTTCGCCTTCAGGTTCGGGTCGTCGTTCAGGTAGGCCAGGGGAACCACGCCGTCGAGCCAGTAGGGGACGCGCTCCCAGCCCTCGGCCTTGCCGCCGATCCAGGCGCTGTCTTTGATGTCGGGCCAGTACTCGTCGAGGTGGCCGCTGAGGCCCTGGGCCTGAATCTCAAGTTGCGTCTTAAGCCAGCCCGCGGGCTTGATCTCGCCGAGGGGGAGGGGTTCAAGCGCGGGGGCGCGAAGCCCGTCGTTCCCGGGCGGTTCGGCGGCGAGGACGGTCCCCATCGCCGCCAGCATCAAGCCCAACGCGATCAGCCCGGCGCGGCGTCCCTGAAGTTGTTTCACGGCTTGGCCATCCTCGAATGTTTTAATTCTCGGCGCGCTCTGATGAGGTTTCCTTCATTTTACCGGCGGGGAAGTTGCGACGCCAGAAAGCCGGCGACGGCGAAGCGCCCCGGCGTGGGGCGCGGGGCGACTGAAGCCGGCGACGGCGCCCGCTCAGCGGCCGAGATGGACGTCGATGAAGAGCCCGTCCGGGTCGAAAACGACCGACTCGCGGAACCTCCTCCATTCGCCGGCGGAGGCGTATTCCGAGCGCTCGGGGAAGGGCCGGTCGGATCGGAGGAGGCGGCCTCGCGAGACGCGGAGAAGCTGGTCCACGAGCGCCGGGTCGGGCAACCTCCAGCCGGACTTCGCGCCGGCCTCCCCGCCGGCCGTCTCGGCGTACTCCTGATCGACCGCGAGCAGGGCGACCAGATCGGGATGGGTCAACAGCCTCAACCCCTCGGACCCCGGCCCGGCGCTGGCCGCGCCATGGTGGCCGACCCGGTAAAGGACCGCCCGCGCCAGCAGTTCGGCCCCGGTCAAGGGCGGATCGCCCCGGCCGCCGGCGTTCCAGCGGAGCCGGCTCCAGGCGGCCCATTCCCCGGTCTGGGCGTCGCCGGGAAAGAGGAGAACCGCGCCCCCCGGCTCAACCTCGATCGCCAGGGCGAGGCTCAGGCCGTCGCAATGACCGTCGAGCTTCAGGGCGAGCGGGGCTCCCGCGGCCATCCAGTCCTGGTCGACCCGGCGCCACGACTTGGAGTCGGCGAAATATCTGCGGCGGAAGAAGGGAACGCGCTTGGCCCGATCGAGCGAAAGTCGATAGCGGGCGTCGAAGGCGTCGCTCTGGAGTTTGTCCTCGGCCTCCCCACCGGATGGGCCCACCGCCGCGGCGAAGAGGGCCAGCGAGGTGGACGAATTCGCGACGGGGGCGGCCATTTCCGTCGAGGGATTGAGAACATACGCGCTGGCGCGGGCCGAACCCGAGAGCCGGATGACCGGGCCGCCGGCGCGCAGATAACGAACCCGGGGCCCGCTGGGATGGTCCTTCAGGTACGCGATCACCCGCCGGCCGAAGGCGCCGTCCCGCGGGCCGAAGAGGCCGAGCGGGACGTTGAACCGCGCCGTCATCGACCTCTCCTTGTTGTCGCCCGGGGAGGCGTGGGCGAGCCGGTTGGCCAGCGTCCGCAACCCCCGCAACTCACGATCGCGGCCGACGGCGAAGCTCGCGGCGTGGGGGTCGGCCGGGTCCTCCACCCACCCGAACCAGACCTCGCCGATGACGATGTCGTCAAACACCCGGCGCGCCAGGTGAAAGCCCGAGACCTGGCTCCAATGGTCATGGCTGACGACGACCACGTCGAGCCGCCCCCCCGTCGTCGCCGCGACATCGCGGGCCACCCGCTCCATCACCTCGGCCTCGTTGGGGGCCCCCATATGCAGGCCGCAGTCGATGAGCATCTGAAAGGATCGCCCCGACTCGCCCGGCAAGGTGACGAGGAGGCAGTCGCCAAGGCCCTGGCGATACATCCGGACCCGGGCGGAATTCGGCGGGATTGTTCGGGGCATCGGGGAAGCTCCGGGGACTTAGTCGTCGCGATGCAGCAGGGCGAAGGGCTCGCCGTCGTCGTCGTTGCCGAAATAGGTCGCCCGCAACGAGACCCAGCCGAAGTTCACGAGATGCTCGCGATGACAGCGGAGGCGGTAATCCGACAAGACGCCCTTGCGGATGATGTAGCGCGGCTCGGCCGTTTCCAGGTCGAAGACGAGCGTCGAGCCGCCTCGGAAATCGAAGTCGGCGATCGCGCCGGCGTCGAGCCCGCGATCCACCCGCGCCTGCCGATCCGGGTCAAGGAATCCCTTTCGCTTCTGGGTCAACTCGACGACGAGGTTCATGACAAGCTGGCCGTCCGGCCCGACCCGCCGCGCCGGGTAAACGGCGTGGACCTCGAACTTGGGGCGGCCCCGCTCATCGCGGTCGATGCTTCTCGGAGCCTTGTCATCCAGGGCCAGACCCACCAGATCGCCAAGGGCGGTTGGGTCGCCGGTTCGGCGGAGCCGCTCGATCCAGCGGTGAAATTCGATGCGAAGCTCCCTGGCGTAGTGGAACATCCGTTCCCGACCGGCCGAGAGGTTCCAGCGGTTGGCCCGAACCACCGGCGACTCCCGACGGGGGCCGAAGGGCGATGGGCGATCCGGAGCGTCGGGGTTCTCGTCAACGCCCCTCCAAAGCAGGCTGTCGGGCGCGAGGCTGCGCACGTCGTCGGGATACAGGCCGCGGCGGCGGAACGCCTCGATCATGGCGACGCGGTAGCCGCGGTCGTCATGGCGGACCAACTCGGTGTCGGCGGTGACCAGGGCGCGGAGGTACTCGCCGAACGCCAGATCGACGGGGGGGCAGTAATCAAGCGCCCGGATGCACATGGTCAGGACGTGCTGGGCCGACTTGGCCGCCTCGCCCGCCAGCCGGGTGACCAGGTCGGGGTGCAACTCGCCGTCGGGCAAGACGCCCGTCCCTCCGGTGGCGATCCGCAGCAGATCGGCGATTCGAGACTTGTAGATGGTCAGGAAGGCGTCGAAGACCGCCGCCACCAGGATCGCCCCGCGGGCGTGAGGCTCGAACGTCGTCCGATACGCGGCCGGATCGGGCTGGGCCGGCCTCCACTCCCCCGTCTCCGGGTCGGTCCGGCCGATCGCGTCGCGGAGCGCCCCGTAATGGCCGATCGCCTCGCCGAACTGCCGCGCGAGCTGGCCCAGCAGGTTCTGCGAGGCGAGGTCTCCGCGCGTCCTGGCGATCTGATGGCGAAGCACGCCCGGGAAGCTGAAGTGCTGAAGCAAGGCCACCACGTCGGCGAACGCCTCGTGGAAGGCCAGGACGTCGGGGTTGCTCGGTTCGAGAAACCGCCCGTGCATGCCGTCGAGCAGCGCGTGGGTCGTCTCGTGGGCGATGATGTCGTGAGAAAGGCAGGTGAACACGGTCCCGCCGGGAAGGTTCCGCCCCGGCGCGGTGGTCGACGCCGGGAAGTAGCCGAAAAGCAAAGCGCGTTTGGCCGGGCTGTAATACGCGTTGGCCTCCCTCAGGGCGTGGGGGTAAATCCGGAGTCGCTTGACATACTCCTCCCGGTCGTCCTCCCGCCCAAGTTCGTCCGGTTGCCTCGGACGCCAGAGCGCCTTGCGGCCCAGCGCCAGCTCAAAGTTGCGGATCGTGGTCATCGCCACGGCGTAGACCATCTGTTGATGGAACCCGGGGTTGCCCTCCGACGGCGCCAGGCCGTCGGTCGCCAGCAAATGTGGATCGTTCAGATTGACCGGGGCGTAGCAGCACTCCCCGGCCGGGTCATGGTCGATGACCTCCAGATACTCCCCCACCGGCCCCGGCGCGAGCGATTTGTCCCAGGGGACCGAGACGACGATCTGGTTGACGCCCAAGGTTTCGATTCGGGCGCTGAGCAGCGGATCGAAGGCGAAGACCTGGAGGCGCCGCCGATCCGGCGTCGTGGCCAACCGGCGCGGCGGCACGCGCTCCGAAGCCGCGGGCGTCGCCTCCGGCGGCGGCTGGGGTTCCTCGGGCGGAGAACGTTTCATCAAACGGCCACTCCGGAAAACAAGTCCGTCGCGTCGGGAAGGCGCGGCCGGTCGCGACCGGCCCTCCCCGACGATCGTCGACGATCAGCCGGCGTTGATGTTCCGGGCGAAGATGTCGCGGTTGACCCTCACGTTGTCCAGCTTGAAGTAGGAGGAATGAGCGCAACTGGCGTCGAATCGGCCGCAGCCCATGCTGGGCAGGTCCAGGTCCTCCTCGTCGACCTGAAACGGCTGGCCCTTCAACGGCCCGCCGACCGGGTCGCCCTGGGCGTCGAGGTTGATCCAACGACGGACGTTCCGCGGCTTGCGGCCGTCCCGGTTCGCCGAGCGGAGCCGCCACCTCACCGGGAACAACGACAGCGCCGAGCCGACCGTGAAGAAGTTGTGGATCAAGGGGGTCGAGAACGTCGATTCCAACTCGCGAAGCCCCTCATACGCGACGACCGTGCCCCAGCTATGGCTGATGATGTCGATCGCGGAGCCGTCCCGCAGATGCCTCCCGACCACGTCCGTGAAGCAGGCGATCACGGCGGCGCGAACCGAGTCGTTGAACATATAAACGGCGAAATCGTCAACGCAATTGATGCCGGGGATGCTCAGAGCCCGTTGCCCCTCACGAGTCAGCGCGGCCACGTCTCGGGCCGCGGCCGGCGAGGGGTCCTGGGCCAGGGCCTCGGACACCGTCCGCTCCTCAAGCACGGCCCGGACGCTGGCGGCGAAGGCCGCCTGGTCGATCTCGTCCGGGTCGCGAAGCTCGCGAAGCCCGCGGTGGGCGATCCCGCGCTGGTTGACCAGTTGGCTCCAAAGGACCTCGAAGCGCGTCTCGCCAAGTCCACCCTGGCCATAAACATTCGTGTACGGGCGCAGCGCGTCCCACCAGGGATTCGAGTATCCGGCGTCGTGCCGACAGATCCCGTGAACCGTGATCAGGACCCGCGGGGGCGCGCCTCGCCCAATCGCCAGCGCCCCGGGCGCCGCGGGGACGATCCGGGAATAGACATCCAGGGCCCGGCTCCGGGCTTGGGCGTCCAGCGCCGAGCCGTCGCCGACGATCCTCGCCAGCAATTCCAGGGCGTCGACCGCCTCGCCGGACGCCTTCGGGCTGGAGCCGCCGGTGGCGGTGGCCGGGAGAGTTGCGGCGCCCGTCGGAGCCTGAGGAGTCGCGCCCTCGAAGAGCGGGATGTCGCCGTCCTTTGCCTCAAGCTGGGGCACCTGGTTGAAATGGCCGTCGGCCAGCGCCTTCGCCACCTGGTCGATCAGCGTCCGCCGCGACACGCCGACGCCGTCGGCCCGGATCGTCTGGCAGAGGTTGTGGGTGAACGCGCCACAGGGCCGGCCGTTGATGGTGGCGTCGGCCGCCGTTTGATCGTCGCGGCAGGCGGCGAGCAACACATGGTTGAGCGGCGCCTTGACGAGCCCGCGCTTCCTCGACTTGGCCGCCTTGGCGCGCGCCGCGGCGATCTCGGCTTGCACCTCCGGGGGAGGCTCGACGTACCGCGCGCGGACCAGTTCGGGGCCGTCCAGCCGCAGGGCCCGGGTGGCCGCGTCGATCCCCCGCTCGCCGTCTCCGGAGGCGGTCATCGCCCGCTTGAGGGTCGACTCGACCTCAACCAGCGTTGGCGGCGCGTTCAGGGCGTCGCGCGAGAGGAGCAGGCGGGTTCCCGTCCCCGAGTGGCAGGTGTCCAGGACCACCAGCAACTGGACGCCCTCGGGAAGCTCCTCGGTCCACTCGCGCAGATCGTCGTCCAGGAGGTACGAGCCGGGATCGTCGAAATCCATGTCGTGCATGCAGAAGATTTCGTCCTGGCCGTCGGGCTCGTCACCATCCTTGTCCGCGACGTTCGAGCCGTGGCTCGAGAGGTGGAGGACGACCCGGTCGCCTTCCGACGCGCCGCGGAACAGCCACTTCATCTGACGTTGGACTTCGGCCTTGGTCACGTCGCCGTCAACGAATGTCTTAACGTTCCGGGGGTCGAAGCCGAAGACCTCCGTCAACAGGGCCTTCATGTCCTCAACGTCGTTGACGCACCCGCGAAGAGAGGAGACGTTCTTATATTCGTTGACTCCGAACAGAGCCGCTTTGTCCGCCATGGCGCGTCGCCTTTCAAGATGTCGACTCAGGGGGAGGGACGGAATCCGCCGCATCAGGCGACTCGTCGCGCGCCGCGAGCCGCGCGTTCGAGCTTATAAGAACTGAACAACCTCAGGATAAGCGAAC
>Ga0180216_1002606_pt1 | contig 14834 bp, 13 predicted proteins | sample eDN3rd37CBELigMG_FD_128879 | JGI IMG/M metagenome (GOLD analysis project Ga0180216, IMG submission 128879) | Enriched Miracle-Growth compost microbial communities from Emeryville, California, USA - eDNA 3rd pass 37_C BE-Lig MG (version 2)... ... | reverse complement strand
CGAAGCCGTATCGCATCCTCGCCATCTTCGAGATGGGCATGGCCGAGTACGACCGGACTATGCTGTTCATGCCGCTCGGGGAGGCGCAAAAGTACTTCTCCCGCGGGAATCAGGTCGATGTGCTCGAGGTCATCCTCGATCATCCGGAGCGGATCGACGATCGCATCGAGGAGATCAGCAAAATCCTCGGCGATGGCTACTCGATGGTGGACTGGCGGCAGCGAAACCAGACTTTCTTCACTGTGCTCGAGGTCGAACGCACGGTGATGTTCATCATCCTGTCGCTGATCGTGCTCGTCGCGGCGCTCAACATCATCTCCGGCCTGATGATGCTGGTGAAGGACAAGGGGCGCGACATCGCCATTCTGCGCACGATGGGCGCCACCAAAGGTGCGATGATGCGCGTCTTCCTCATTACTGGTGCGTCCATCGGCTTCGTCGGCACATTCGCCGGCCTCGTGCTGGGGATCGTCTTCTGCTGGAACATCGAGTCGATCCGGCAATTCGTGCAATGGCTCACTGGCACGACACTGATGGACCCCACCGTCTACTATCTCTCCCGTCTTCCTGCAGACATCGATATTGGCGAGACGGCGTCCATCGTGCTGATGGCGCTGGCGCTTTCGCTTCTGGCGACGCTTTATCCCTCCTGGCGGGCCTCGCGGCTCGATCCCGTCGAGGCGCTCAGATATGAATGACTGGGGCGGAGTGCAGGAGATCAGTCGAAGGCCGGTTCTGCAGCTGGCTGGCCTCACCCGGACCTTTCGCCAGGGCAATCGGTCGGTGAAGGTGCTTGCGGGGGCTTACGCGGACCTCTTTCCAGGCGAGGCGGTCGCGCTCGTTGGCCCCTCCGGCGCCGGCAAGTCGACGCTTCTGCACATCGCCGGATTGCTCGAATCGCCGGACAGCGGCCGGGTCATCGTCGGCGGACGCGACTGCTCGCGCATGTCCGACGATGAGCGCACGCGGGTGCGCCGCAGCAGCATGGGGTTCGTCTATCAATTCCACCAGCTCCTGCCCGAGTTTTCGGCCCTCGAAAACGTCGTCATTCCACAGATGATCCGCGGCCGCTCGCGCCGTCAGGCGGAAGCCCGCGCGCGCGAGCTACTTGCGTCCATGGGCCTTGGGCACCGGCTCGACCACCGGCCGGCGGAGCTGTCCGGCGGCGAGCAGCAGCGGACGGCCATCTGCCGCGCGCTCGCCAACGCTCCTAAGGTGCTGCTGGCAGACGAGCCAACCGGCAACCTCGACCCTTCCACCGCAGAGCAGGTTTTCCACGAGCTAATCGACCTCGTCGTGCGCACCGGCGTCGCGGCACTGATCGCTACGCACAACATGGAGCTCGCAGCTCGCATGCACCGCGTACTGCGCCTGGAAGGCGGCGTGTTGGTCGAGGTTGCGCCTGGAGCCGTGGCTTGAGCGGCGTCATCGACGCTGCCCCAGAGTCTCTCGGGCTCCTGCCCTGGCGCAAATGCGAATGCTGCTGCTAAGCTCGTCCAAACAAGCGCGCAAGATTGCGGGGAAGGAAACCCATCGTCATGTCGAAGCCGGAAAACGAGAACCCGCGTGAGCAGGGACTCCTGCAAGGACTCCAGAACTACGGCGATCGGGATTTTTCGATCTACATGCGCCGGGCCTTCGTCAAGTCCATGGGCCTTTCGGCGGACGAGCTGACGCGTCCCGTAATCGGTATTGCCGCGACAGCAAGCCAGTTCAACCCGTGCCATCGCCACTTCCCTGAACTGATCGAGGCCGTGCGGCGAGGGGTGACGGCTGCCGGCGGGCTGGCGCTCACATTCCCGACGATTTCGCTTCACGAATCGACGCTCGCGCCGAACTCCATGAAGTTCCGCAACCTCATGGCCATGGACACGGAGGAGATGATCCGTGCCCAGCCCATGGACGCCGTCGTGCTGATTGGCGGCTGCGACAAAACGGTGCCGGCACAACTCATGGCCGCGGCGAGCGCGGGCAAGCCGGCGATCCAGCTCATCGGCGGCCCACAGATGACGTCGCGCTACCGCGACGACCGCGTCGGCGCCTGTACCGACTGCCGCAAGTTCTGGGTCAAATACCGCGCTGGAGAGATCGGAAAGGCTGAGATTGAAGCGGTCGAGAGCCGGCTCGTCACGACAGCGGGCACCTGCGCCGTCATGGGCACGGCATCGACCATGGCGGCCATTGCCGAAGCGCTCGGCATGACGCTGCCCGGAACCGCTGCCATCCCCGCTGTCCACGCCGACCGGTTGCGTGCAGCTGAAGCGAGCGGCGTCGAAGCAGTCCGCCTCGCCCGAGCACGCCTGACGCCCGACAAGATCATCACCGCGAAGTCGATCGAGAATGCCGCGCGGGTGCTGCTGGCCCTCGGCGGTTCGACCAATGGAGTTGTCCATTTGGCTGCGATTGCCGGCCGCCTCGGGATTCAGCTGGATCTGCGCCGATTCAACGAGCTGTCGGACACCACACCGGTGCTCGCAGCGGTGAAGCCGGTCGGCAACGAGTTCTACATGGAGGACTTCTTCGCTGCGGGCGGAGTCGGCGCTGTATTGCGGGAGCTGAAGCCGCTGCTTCATCTCGATTGCCTGACGGTGACGGGCCAAACGCTCGGCGAGCGCCTCGCGGCAGAGGAGGGCGACTATGTGGATCGCCGGGTCATCCGCTCGGCAAAGCAGCCGCTGGAGTTGCAAGGCGGGCTCGTCGCGCTGTTCGGCTCCCTGGCCCCCGATGGCGCAATCCTGAAGCGCTCTGCGGCGACGCCAGAGCTGTTTGAGAAAGAGGGGCGTGCGGTCGTCTTCAGCTCCCTCGAAGACATGGCGCGGCGCGTCGACGATCCCGAGCTGGACGTCACTGCCGACGACATTCTCGTGCTCCAGAATGCTGGGCCGCGATCGCCGTACGGCATGCCGGAAGCGGGCTTCCTGCCCATCCCGAAGAAGCTGCTGGCGCAGGGCGTCAAGGACATGGTGCGCATTTCGGATGCGCGCATGTCCGGCACCGCATACGGCACGATCGTGCTGCACGTGGCGCCGGAGGCCGCGGCCGGGGGACCGCTCGGCTTGGTGCGCACCGGCGACCGCATTCGCCTGAGCGTGAAAGAGCGCAGGCTTGATCTGCTTGTCTCCGAGGAGGAGCTGGCCCAGCGCCGTGCCGAGCAGTCAAGCGAAGGGCCCGAGCTGCCAGCACGCGGCTATGACAGGCTTTTCCGCGAGACCGTTTTGCAGGCGCCCCAAGGCTGCGACTTCGATTTCCTCACGGCTTTGGGGCGGAAGTAGCCCAATCCCATCGAAAAGAGACCATCGGCGCGATTGCGCGCCATGTGCCCGGCTGAGGGCCGCGCCTGATCGTCGATAGCATAGGAAAGGCCTTCCGGTCGTAACGGTCCAAGCGCCCGTGCTGTCAGGCACACACCGCAGGTAATTGCGAAATACTTTCTGTTCGTGCACAACGCAGGCGGAAAGTCTTTGTCTAGGGAGGCATGCATGTTCCGAACTCTCGTGGGTGCGGCTACCGCCCTGCTGCTGTCCGCCGGGCTGGCCACCGCGCAAAATTACCCGGAGCGCGAACTGCTCGGCGTGATTATGTGGGGCGCGGGCGGAGCAACCGACGTCGTCGCACGCGGGGTGACGCCGGCGGTCGAGGAAGCGCTCGGCAAACCCATCGTCATGCTGAACAAGTCGGGCGGCGCCGGCGCGATTTCGGTCGCCTACGTCAACGCAGCGCCTGCAGATGGTTACACACTCCTCTACGGCGCAGAGAACCCGCAGCTTCACGGCGTGATGGGCCTCTCGAAAATCGATTATTCGAGCTTCTACCCCATCAACATCCTCGGACGCGGCGTCGCGGTCGTTGTCGCGCGAAAGGATTCCTCGTGGAACAGCTTCAAGGATCTCGTCGAGGATGCTCAAAAGCGTCCTGGTGAAATCAAGATGGCTTCCACGGGTCCCGGCGGTCTGCCGCATGTGGTGAGCGCGCTGCTGAATACCGTCGCGCCCCACAAGGTCACGGCAGTGCCGTTCGACGGCGAAGGTCCGGGCCTTACTGCTCTCCAGGGTGGTCACGTCGATTTCATGCCTGCGGGCGTGTCTGCGGCAGCCGAGTTGATCAAGAGCGGTAACGTCAAGCCGTTGGCTGTCGTCGATACGCAGCCCCTTCCGGGCTTCCCGGACATCAAGCCGATTACGGAAGAATATCCGGGAATGGCGAAGTACCTGCCGTGGGGTCCGTTCTATGGCGTGTTCGTAAAAAAGGACACGCCTGACGACATCAAGGCGAAGCTCGTCGAGGCTTTTGCCAAGGGAGCTGAAGCCGAGTCTTTCAAAAAGCTCATGGCCGCGCGTGGCAATGTGATGATGAACATTTCCGGCGCGGAGGCTGAGGACTTCCTGAAGAAATGGCAATCGATAACGACCTGGGTGCTGCACGACAGCGGTGCGACTAAGGTCTCACCGGCTGAGTTCGGAATTCCGCGCCCCTGAGCCGTCGGGAGAATAGGCTCCGGCGGATGATCGGCCGGAGCCCTACGTCTGGGAGTAGAGGCGATGTCTGGCGATCGCGCACGTCGGCCGGGCGAACTTGTTTTCGTTATTGCGGTCGTAATTTTCAGCGCTCTCGCGCTCTGGCAGGCTTGGCTGATCTCAGGCTTCAGCTCGCCATCCTCTCCTGGCGTTTTCCCGATGCTCGCAGCCGGGACCATGCTCGTCTCCGGTCTACTGATCCTGGCCGAAACAGCGCGGAGAGATCCTGCAGAACGGCAATCAAGCGCGAAAGCATTCCTTCGGGAGATCACGCCCGGTCGGCTGCTCCTGTTTGCAAGTTTGATGATCGCCTACATACTCGCACTTGAGCCTTTTGGCTTTTTGCCGAGCACATTCGTTTTCCTCCTCGCCAGCATCGCCGTACTCTACCGCGGCTCCATTCTCGTCACGCTCGCGGTTAGCGTTGTGAGCCTTGCCGCCATCTTCGTCGTGTTTCGCTACGTGTTCGGGGTGGTGCTGCCCAAGGGGAGCCTCTTCTAATGGAAGCGGTTTCCTATTTCTTCATGGCTTGGACGGATCCCTCGCTTCTCTTCATGGTGGCCGTAGGCACCTTCGCGGGGATCTATATCGGCGCCATTCCCGGCCTTTCGGTCACGATGGCCGCCTCCATCCTGATCTCTTTCACGTTCAAATGGGACGTCAACGACGCGCTGGCGCTTATTGCCGGTGTTTATCTCGGTGGCGTGTACGGCGGCTCGCGAAGCGCCATCCTCCTGAACATCCCAGGGGGACCGAGCTCGGTTGCGACCAGCCTCGATGGATATCCGCTCGCCCAACGAGGAGAGGCAGGGCAGGCTATCGGAATTACCACCGTCGTCTCCGTCATTGGAGGGTTCGTGGGGATCCTCGCACTGGCCACCGGCGCGCCGCTTATTTCCAGCTTCGCGCTGATGTTTGCTCCACGCGATTACCTGCTGCTGGCAATCCTCGGAATTCTCCTCGTCGGGAGCCTGTCGGGCAACTCGCTGGCGAAGGGCATATTTGCCGGTGCGCTCGGCGTTCTGATCGGCATGGTCGGGCTCGATCCAATGACGGCGGAAGGCCGGTTCACCTTCGGCACGATCACCCTGATGGGTGGCATTCCTTACGTCGCGGCGATGATCGGCTTTTTCGGGGTCGCCGAGGTGCTGTATCAGCTGCGCTACCTAGATCTGCCGGCCGTGAAGCAGAAGATCGAGCGAATTCTTCCGTCCTGGTCGATCGTTAAGAGATTTATGCCGCTGTCCCTGCGGACGAGCGTCATCGGCGTGATTGTCGGCGCGCTGCCAGGAACCGGCGGCGATATCGCTGCCCTCATGGCTTACGACCATGCGAAGCGTACAGTGCGAAACCCTTCGCGGCCATTCGGTCAGGGAGCCTATGAAGGCCTCGTCGCTCCGGAATCCGCCAACAACGCTGCGGTCGGCGGCGCTTACATTCCGATGCTGACTCTCGGCATTCCCGGCGATGCGGTTACGGCGGTGATCATCGGCGCGCTGTTCATCCACGGCCTGAAACCGGGCCCGTTGCTCCTGGCCGAAACCCCCCACCTGTTCTGGTTCACCGTCGGGTCGCTGACGCTCGCCAACATCTTCCTGCTGATATTCGGGCTGACGGGCGTGCGGGTCTTCTCCAAGGTCATCGAATGCCCGAAGGGCATCCTGTTGCCGCTTATACTGGTGCTGTCGGTCGTCGGCACCTATGCGATCCAGAATAATCCAGTCGACATCTACTGGATGCTGGCCTTCGGGATCATCGGGTATTTCATGAAGGTCTACGGGTTCCAGGTCGCTCCGGTCATCCTGGGCGTGATCCTGGGGCCGCTGATGGACGTGTCTTATCGGCGGGCGATGATCTCCGTCCGCGATGACGTGGGCATGTTCTTCCTCGAATTTCTGACCCACCCGCTTTCGCTGATACTCACCCTGTCGCTTGTTTTCATTCTGCTGGCCCAGACACCTGTTTGGACCCGCATTTTCGGTGCGAAAAAATCGGGGGCGAGCGCTCAACTGGACGACAAACAGTAGCCAATCGGCGCGTCACTTTTCGCCGATAATCCCGGCGGGGCGACCGGTTAGCGGATTTTCGCGCACAGGCTTTCCTTTTACTGACCGGACGAGTCCGGCCGCGTTTGTGGCAGCATGGAAGCCATCTCACGCAGCATCCTTAACGGCAGCCCATTCATCCCGCCACAACCCATTGGAGAGTGTTTCTGGATATACGCGCATTAATAAGCAAAAACGTACCTCGGTGTCTCAAAATGGGCCAACTGATGAGAAGTCAGTTACGCCTTGCTGCCGGCCGTCGCGAGCTGGCGTGTCATATTTCGGGACAGGCAATAATACTTGGGTTGCTGAGCATAACTGCTTGTGACACGCTCGGGGGGCAACACGATCGTCGACGTTCGAGAGGAGTGACGATGGTCTGTGTTGCGTCTTTGAGATCTGTGACCAACGATTCAGGGCAGCACGATGCGACCGCAAGCCATCGAACCGGCATCCATTCCGGCGGCCGGTCAAGAAAGTGATTTCTTAAGTCAAATCGAAGTCCGGTATGGCCCCGTTCCTTTACTTGGACGCTTTTTCCTTCGAGCAAATTCCGAAGCACGGGCGCGAGGAGTCACGCTGAACTTTGCTGACATTCGGGAACTGGTGAAAACGAATGAAACAAATCGGGAGAGCTGGCTACCATTGCTCCCGATTTTCGATTTCCGCACGTTTGCGGCCACGTCAGATAACTTCTTCTGCATTGTCGCGCGCGATCCGTATAACCGGATCGTCGGCACGCATGCATGCCGCCTTTATGATTGGACGGGTACGAATTTCCACCAGGAAGCGGAGAGCCTGAGGCTCTTTTACGGGAATCCGGAACAGATGCGCCGGCCGGGTGAGGCTTGTAAGGTGACTGCGCCGAGTGCAAAAACGGTGAGTGGACTTGCGGTTTTTTCAGGTGCGGCCTGGTACCACCCCGACTATCGAGGGCGAGGTCTGTCGAAGATATTGCCTCACGTCGGAAAAGCCTATGCTCTGACGCGCTGGCCAGCAGACGCCATCGTGAGCATCATGGCCGAGGAAATTCACCAACGCGGGTTCGCCAGCCGATTCGGTTATACGAAGGTGGATTGGGATATTTATCTGCAGAACTCCGCGGTGGGAACGCGCCGTGTTGCATTTCTTTCGGTGATGCGGGACGAGATGTTCGACATTATCGCGAAGTACCTAGACGGCGGCGCGCAAATCGATGCTGGCGTCCTCCGCAGTCACGCTTAACAGGTACATGGAGCGGCTACCGTCGGATAACGGCAGCAGAAGTCGCCTGTAGCGGCGCCGCTGCCGCTCAGCTCCTGGCCAGCTCACATAGGCGTCGATTTCCTGGAGCTCTGGCTCGCCGGTTTCCACGACCTTCCGGTAGCTGTCCACGCACGACCAGATATAACTGCGGTCCGGATGGTCGTAGATGCAGGAGCCGACCGTCTTCTCCATCCAGGTTTTGGCACAGCCCGGAAGGCCTCCGCCGAATCCTCTGAGGACGAAGCTCCGGTCACCATGGATTTCGAATAGCGTGTATCTGTGCTGGACAGCCGCTCCCAGGCCGGACACCAGGGCAAGCTTACGCCAGTTCCCGCCAGTGTCACGCCACAAGGCAAGGGCTTGAGCCAATGGTGACTTGACGGGAATCTCCGTCGTGTCGACGACCCGCGCGATGACATGATCTGCCTGGTCCGGCAGAGCTGGCGCGGATGGTTGAAATTGGCGCAGCGCGGCATACGCGCCCGAAGGCGCCGGCGCCATGATCTGGTGCTGCCAGCGACCTTCAGAGTAAGAGTTCACCAGAACACGGTCGATCTTCTCCTCACCGAGCCAGCTTGCCACCTCATCCAAAGCAGCCAGCGCGACCGTTTCCGGCCGGAGCCAGATCGTAGCCGACGACCTGCGCCTGTCGACCCGGATGAACCCCATGTTCCTGACGACGTACTCGGGAAAATCCCCGACCTCGAAGCCATCGAGATCGGATCTCAGTTGACTCGATCCCGTGTCCCAGATTCGTCCAGCATCGTCGAAGAGATACGAAACGACGGCCATCTAAACCCGCAGACAGACATGTCTGCGCCCCCACGCTTCACGGCATTTCCTGCACTCTGATCACCGATTAGCTTGCAAAGTATTAAAGAGGAAGCGAGGGGAGGCTTCTGGAGTTGTTCTCGAGAGTTATGGTTAGTAATTGGTATCAATTGTGCCGACCGGATCGGTGATCCCGCACGCCGGATTTCTGGAGTCATGGTCATCAAAGTAGCATAAATTCCGAGATGTCGGCCGGCAGTTACAACTGTCACTAAAACAGATCGCTCGGTATGGTATGGAGACCGATGAGCTTAGCTAAGCTTCTTCAGCTCGTGGATGAAAACACGTCTAGTCATTCTGAGGTGGTGTCACCTGAGAAGTCTCATCCGCGATCGGATGCTCAACTTTTTTGCAACTTGCTCAACAACTCGCAATAAGAACCTCGACAGAGAGGTTGGGGACTACGGGTGCGGCCCCAAAACGGGGCTTCGGGACGAAGTCAGAGCGTATCGTGGTGATTGATTCAGTGCAGTAGCTACAACGTAGAGGAAGGAGTTCCGGTAACTGGATTGAGAGTGCAGGTAGCCGTGCTCTGTTGGTGGAGTCAGGCGTTCTGCTCGGATTTTGGGGGACGTGCGCTGCCAGTCCGAGCAAAGCGGCTAATCTGAGACTGGTAAACGGGGTCGCGATGACAAGCCTCTGAGATGAGGCCGTGGAGGCCCGCGGCCGTTTGTCCGTCCACCCCGGCCGCGAAGGAAAGCTTCAAGTAGCGCAACGCCTCCGGAGGTCGCGATGCAATCTTAGCGGCGAGCGCGAGCGCCTCTTCGACGACCCTACCTTCTTCTGCGACAGCGGTGAGGAGGCCAAGCGCTTGAGCCTCTTTCTCATCGAACCGCCCTCCGCTTAGTGCTAATTCCAAGGCGTGCCCATACCCAATTAATTTAGGCAGTCGCTGAATAGCCCCGAAGGCCGGCACGCCGGCCGCAATAGCTTCCTTAGTGCTTGCCCCAGCCGCTTCGAGTAGACGTGGCAGATGTGCCGCCATTCAGGTCGAAACGACCCAATCCGCAGCGAAGGCATACCCAAGCAGCCACATCGCACGATACGTCGGCACGTGCGGATTGTTTGCGCCAATTGTCCGGTCCCCGCTCGCCCGCTGCCGCGGCAGGATCGTGAGATTGAGCGGTAACCCAACGAAAAGATGTGCCACCGCCCAAGCTGCACAGGTGTGTAGCGCCATCCGACAGCCGCATCGCCCCGGCTCGTCAGTGGCCAGCCGACTGTACTGGAAGACCCTGCGATGAGCGTGATTCCGGTTTTCTGAACGCGCGGACGCACCGTAGATGCGCCCCTGCATGGCAAGGGCAGCATCGTAAGGGTCTGAGGCCTATCGCCACACCGATGATAAGCCAGGCGAGCCACATCACGAACATGGTCGGAGAGGACGGCCAATGTGAGTAATCCGGCGGCCAACAGCAGGTTCGACAGACCAAGGACCTCACGTCCACGCAAGAGATCGATGGTCCGTCCGACCCGAGGGCCTGAAGGGCGGAGATCACGAGAGCCATGGAAAAGGCAGCGAATACGACGATGGTGCTCGTCGAACGGTCTCGCGCGATCGGATCGGCCACGATCGCAACGAGGTAGTAGCTTGAGGCCCAGGCCAATGTCTGGCTCGTGCCAATGGCGGCAATCAAGCCCAGTCGCTGCCGTTGTTCCGAACTAACCACAGCAGGAAGCAGCCGAGTTATCGGTTCGAGCGGGCGCGCAGCAACTTGCGACTGTCGCTTTCTCTGCTCTAGAGCCGCAGCAACCGGCGCCGCTTGCGTCAAGAGGTGGGGCGGAACACACCCCTGTTTCCGGCAGTTCCAATTCGACCCGCTCTGCAGCCTCATGGTCACCCGCGATGTCAGCGATGGACCTGACCTGCTCGTAGCTCGTCAGCAGAAGGAAGGTTGGTGCACGGCCGTAAAACTTCATACCGGCGATTTAGAAGCCCGGCTCGGGCTGCGCCAGCTCACGGGCACCATGCGGCCGGACGGTGCCGCAGCTGTGGACGTTGGGGTTGATCAATGGTGCCAACGCTGGCGGGCATTCGAGGGCGGGATCGAGGCTCAGGCGCAATTCGCGTGCGAATGAGAAATCAGGCCGAAAGCCTGTCGCGACCACGAGCTCATCGACAATGACGTGGCGGCCGAAGCACGCTGATCCGGCGCCGATCCGGAGACCGCCATCGTTTTTCGTGATGTGCGTGACCTGGAACCCGGCTTCCAGTGCGAGCCTGCCCTCCTTGACCAAGCGGGCGAAGGTGGTGCCCAGGCGCGGGCCTCGATAAGGTCAAAGACCAAAGGTCGCGAAAACGCGCCATTTACGATCCGATACCGGAACGGCGCGGGCATGCTTTCTCTCGAAGCGGATAGCGTCATCGACGCATCTGCTACATGGTTCAGCCCCAATCCAGCTGGTGCCAACGGGCTAACAGCGATTGGCGAGGAAGAGGCGCAAGACACCATTGCGTATGGCATGCCCGACGTGCTGGGCAAGGAGAGGTCACGCTATGCCGGAAAGCGTGTGGCGGTTCTTGGCGGCAGCGCAGAACCGGTGACAGCTTGTAAAAATGACGTCAGCGGCTCCAACGCGGCGGGATTGAGCGAATAGCAGATCCGCGGGCCATCAATCTCGCCGGTGATGATGCCTTCAGCTTTCAAGATGCGCAGGTGTACATAGGTCGTCGATTGAGCGCTGGCGCTTATGAGTGCCGAAGGCGCAGCGACACAGTGGGACTAGAGCAATGAGTGAGAGTGGCTGGAGCTTGCTGAGCAGCGCGGCTAATGTGGGTTTTCCTCACGACCTACAGCCTGACAGGCACCTCGATGAGCACGCCCACAACGGTGGCGAGCGCTGTTCCAGAAGAGAAGCCAAATAGGTTGATTGCAGCCTTGACCGCGAGTTCGAAGAAATTGCTCTGCTCAGCACACCGCCGACATCGCCCGCATTCCTGCCAACGAGCTGACGGGGTCTGGTCTTGGCTGAAATGATGGACGTTGTAATCTACCACAATCCCGATTGTGGAACTTCGCGCAATGTACTCGCGATCATCGAGGCGGCTGGATATCGGCCCACAATAGTCGAATACCTGAAGACGGGATGGATCAAACCTCAGCTGCTTGGACTTTTTGCTGCCGCCGGCCTAACGCCACGCGCTGCATTGCGTGAAACGAAGTCACCGGCCCGCGAAATGGGACTGCTCGAACCTACAGTCGACGACAAGACACTGTTGAATGCTATGGTCGAGCATCCGTTGCTCGTGAACCGCCCTATCGTTTGTACAGTGAAAGGTGTCAGGCTGTGCCGGCCGAGTGAGACAGTACTCGACCTCTTGGATCGTCTGTTGCCTGGACCGTTTTACAGGAGGATGGCTCGCTTCTAATCGATGCCGGCGGGCGCCGCGTGGTTGAAAACCCGGCAAGTGAGCGCTGACTATCGTTACGACGTACATGCATATGCTCGTGCGTTTTTCGCATGGAGGCGCGAGGCCCATGCTAGGACCTCTGCGACATTGCAGTCGAGATCGACAGCAAGGCCACCGTGGAAGGCAGCCCACGCAATGTCATAGGGGCTGCGAACGGCCGTAAGCACTGGGATGCCGGCGTAGGAGCGCAGCTTCAATGCATCCCCGCAGCCCACGGCCAAGGCTCTCGGCACGACCGAAGCGATTGATCACGAGCAGGTCGACGCGATCTGTGACCGCCGGTCGGATGGCGATATCGGATTGGGCCAAGCCCTCTTCATCGAGACGGCATCCGCGTGCACATGCTCCGCGCAATTGCCAGATGTTGAACGCTTGGCCTGTTCTGAGGTCGACGACGTGGAAATTGGTCGCGCAGTTGCCGCCGCGCTGACCTTTAGAAACCTGCAGCAAGCCTCCAAGGCGCATTCCAGAGACGGCCAACTTTGTGCAGGCGGTCACGAGGAACTGAAAGATATCGTGGCACCGATTGTAGTGAACGGCCGCCAGCGGTGACATGCATACCGACGAATGCATCATCGATTTCCCTGCAGTACAGTCGGAGGCACGGCCCGCTTCGGGTCGTGCCTCCAACTAAAAGCAACGCGAAACTCCTCAGCCAACCCTATAGTGCGGCGACTTGAAGCCCAGGTGCTTCACACTGTCCGGTGCATTAGACAAAGGTCGGATGTTGGCCCAGGTCTGCTTGTAGTTAGGCAGAATAAGCTCGTTGATGCCGGCGTTTACGACATTGCCCTGCACGCCCGCCGGATACGCAAACAGCATGAAGGTCTGGGCGTTCTTGGCGCTTGGCGCCGGGTAGACCATCGCCTGCGTGGAACCGTAATCGTTGTAGACCTCGACCAGATCGCCCTCTCGAACACCGAGCTCCTTCATGTCCTCGGGGTTCATCTCGTCGAACGGGTAGGGAAGCGATCCATCACGAATTCGTTGTCCTGATCGAGGTAAGCGTTTTGCCAAACGAGGTTCGTGCGGCCGTTGTTGATGAGGTACTTGAATGCCGCCGAAGAGCCGAGCGATAGTTGTCGGCGACTGACTGGCCAACTCCAGAGCAAGGCGCCTCTCCCTGTGCGACGGGGCATCGGCCCGCCAATTCTTTACAAAATAGCACTGACGAGGCGAGGGGGCAGATGGGTGACCAAGCCAGACCAGCGGACTGCAGGTCCGTCCTCAGTCGGTTGGCGCATACAAGTCATCAAACTGGGCAGGTCAAGTGAAGCCGCTGACCCGCAACGGCAATGATTGCAAGTCGCGGTTGCCACGATTGGTGGAGGCCTTTCGCTGCCCTGCCGGTCCCGTCCTGCAGAGCTTGCCGCCGACTATGGAGGTTAATCAGATCACAGCTCATTTTCTTTGACGATACTGCTGGAGATTGGCATGATATTGTCGAACCGCTTGGCTAAGGGGACCTGATGCGACGCGTAGCGATTTGGGCGACGAGCAACGCCGGAGCTTTGCGCATATGTTGACGGCGCTGCACGGGCCTATGCCGACCAGATGCCGTCAGCATCTGCGTCGTTGAAGTGCGGTTCCAGTCTCGTCGCAGAGTAGGCGTTTGTTGTTTTAAGTCCGCGTTTGAAACAATGCCGCCCCTTACAGGAAGCATTCTATCCCCGGACGCCGCCTAATTTTGTTGGCTTTTCATGCCGATCAATTGGGATTGGGACGCAATGCAATTGTTTCGGGACCACTTATTGTATCGACCGTATGATGCTGAATGCCATACTCGGTCTCGCGCTGGTCCTGCTGACCGGCTACATCGCTGATCCAAATCCGGAGGCCAACCAACAACAAGTCGGGGGAGGGACAATGCCGATTTCCTGGCAGACGGCCGTTCGGATTGCTCTTGCAGCTGCAATCCTGACTTTTCTCGGCGGCGAGGCTGGGGCAAAGACGATCGCGTTACGTGGTGGCGACAACTTGGCGGAAGCGGTCCGGCGCGCAGCGGACGGTGACGTGATCCGCCTGGAAGCGGGACGTTACTCCGGACCGGTCATTGTCGAGGGCAAGCGCCTCGTCATCGAAGGCCCTTCCGGCGGACAGGCTGTGATCGTACCAGGCCGATCGAACGTACTGGTTGGGGCGCAGAAAGACGGCCAAGTCGAATTATCCGGCTTGAAGTTCGAAACCAGCGCCGAGACGCCCATTGCACTTTTCGCCAAAGGCGGCGGGATACGCTGCACCGACTGCACGATCGAGTCAGCGCAAAACCAGCCGGTTTATGTCGAAAGCGGAACGTTGGCGCTAACCGGCAGCAAAGTCAGCGGCGCGGGAAATGATGTCATCGTCGCATCGCGCAGCGCAATCAGCCTTGAGGGCACGCAGGTCGAGGCACCAAAAGGCTCACCTTTGCGTATGGTCGGAGCCACGAACGTCGCGATCGTCAGCTCCCGGTTGAGTGGCCATGGGTCAACAGTCATATCCGGCAGCGCCTTGCAACTGCGGATCGTCGACAGCGAGATCGCCACGCACCAGTCTTACGGTTTCTATTTTGAGGGCGGCGGCGAGATCGAGATCGAAAAAAGCCGCATGAACGGCGGCGAAGCTGGTCTCGTCGCGAAACTCGGAGCCAGCGCTCAAATGCGGATCAGCGGGCTCGAAGCCCGCTCACCGAAGTGGGGGATTTATCTCGAATATCTTGGCGGAGAGACACCAGCGCAGGTTACGCTTGACGACGTCCGGGCAGTGGGCGGCCGCGAAGTTGCCTTGCGCGCGATCGGCGCCGTCCAT
>Ga0180216_1002605_pt1 | contig 14842 bp, 16 predicted proteins | sample eDN3rd37CBELigMG_FD_128879 | JGI IMG/M metagenome (GOLD analysis project Ga0180216, IMG submission 128879) | Enriched Miracle-Growth compost microbial communities from Emeryville, California, USA - eDNA 3rd pass 37_C BE-Lig MG (version 2)... ... | reverse complement strand
CGCAGCACCCGCCGCCGCCATGTTCAGCCTCGCGGCCGCCACCAAGGCCGGCGCCGTCCGCGGCCTCGTGGGCATCCGCGCGATGACCCACGTCCGCTGGGCGACCACCGCCATCGGTACCGGCACGGCCCCTTAACGTGACGGGCTGCGCGCCGGCGCTTACGGTCGTCGTCGGCGCCCGCCCGCCTCGTGGAGAACCGGCGTCGCCGAACTAGGCCAAAACCTCAAGCTGGACATCCAGGACGAGGTCGCCATTGTCCGCCTCGACGCGCCGGACGCCAAGGTCAACTCGCTGTCGCGCAGCATGATGACCGACTTTGTCCAGGTGCGGTGGCCGCGCCAGGTCGTTTTTCTGGGCGGGGAGTGCCCTATGCTGACGGCCACGCCCATGTGTCCTGTCCCCTGCCTGGTCGCTGGCCGCACGGCAGGCGCTGGACACGATCCAGGCCAACGACAAGGCCAAGGCGGTCGTGCTGATCTCCGCCAAGCCCGAAGGCTTCATCGCGGGCGCTGACATTAACATGCTGGCCGCCGCCAAGGACGAGAAGGAGCTGGAGGAGGTGCCGTGCCCAGCGTTACGGCGTCATGCCAACAGACCCGCCTCCGTGCTCACGGGAACCGTCCCGGTGCCGCTCTGCCCGTTTCATATGGCCCCCCAGCTGTCGCGCGCTGGCCAGGCGGTCATGGACCGCCTGGAGGCCTTCCCGAAGCCGGTGGTCGCCGCCATCCACGGCAGCTGCCTCGGCGGCGGCCTGGAGGTCGCGCTGGCCTGCCACTACCGCGTGGCCTCGACCTCGAGCAAGACGCAGCTCGGCCTGCCCGAGGTGCAGCTCGGCCTCCTGCCCGGCGCCGGCGGCACGCAGCGCCTGCCGCGCCTGATCGGCCTGACCAAGGTGCGCGCGCTCGCCGAAAGAAACGCCGGGCATGATAGGGGCACTGCCCAACGACGCTCGCACCGCTTCCTTGGTGCCTGGCGCCCGCCCGCTGCCCCAGTCGCTGGACCTCATCCTCACCGGCAAGAAGGTCCGCCCGGACAAGGCCCGCTCGCTAAAGCTCGTCAACGTGCTGGCGGACCCCACCGCGCTGGAGACCGCCGCCGTCACCGTCGCCAAGCAGCTGGCCGCGGGCAAGCTCGAGCGCCACCAGCGCAAGCGCGGCCTCGTCGACCGCGTCCTCGAGGACTGGTCGTTCGCCCGCGACTACGTCTTCAAGCAGGCGCGCGCCCAGGTGGACAAGTCCACCGGCGGCCACTACCCGGCGCCCTACGCCATCCTCAACGTCGTGAAGGAGGGCCTGGAGAACGGCATCGAGGCCGGCCTGAAGAAGGAGGCCCACGAGTTTGGCCGCCTCGGCCGCACCCCGCAGAGCAAGTCGCTGGTGTCGATCTTCTTCGCCACCACCGCGCTCAAGAAGAACCGGTACGGTGGCGAGCGCGCTGTGGCGGCGGCGTCCGTTGGATGGCGGCAGCGGCGGTGCTGACCACGCGCCGCATCGCCGCCCGCCCCCGTGACCGTCCGGCCGGGCGCGTACAGCTTTGGCAAGCCGACCAACACCTACAACAACATCGCCGTCATCGGCGCCGGCCTCATGGGCGCCGGCATCGCCCAGGTCAGCGCCGAGCGCGACTTCCGCGTCATCCTCAAGGACCGCGACAGCAAGGCCCTCGCCCGCGGCGAGCAGCAGATCTACGGCAACCTGAGCACCAAGGTCAAGAAGCGGTCGCTGACCACCTTTGAGCGCGACTCGATCATGTCGCGCGTCATCGGTGCGTTGGTCCTACTACCGGAGCCACGCCAGCGGTCCCCTCCCTAACGCGCGCCGACGCCCGCGCCTCGGCGGCGTGCGGGGACGGCAGGTATCACCGACGCCGACTCCTTCGGCAACGCCCACCTCGCCAAGGCCGACATGGTCATCGAGGCCGTCTTTGAGGACCTCAACGTTAAGCACAAGGTCCGAGGCCAGCTAAGGACGTGCCCGCCGTTGGTCACGGTGTGCTGACGCGGTCGCCCTGGCTGGCCGAGCTCGTGAGTATCTGTGGCGGGCCGCCAGGTCATCGCGGGCCTGCAGGACATTGTCCCGGCGCACTGCGTGATCGCCTCCAACACGTCGGCCCTCCCGATCGCCGATGTCGCCAAGGGTGCCAAGCGCCCCGAGAACGTCGTTGGCATGCACTACTTCTCGCCGGTCGACAAGATGCCGCTGCTCGAGGTGCGTCCCCCACCTCCCCTTCCCCCGCCCGCCCACACGCTCTGAGAGCGACCGACGGCCCACAGGCGGCGTTGCTCACTGGACGACGCCCCTCGTCGCTATGGCGGTGGCGTTGCGATCGCCGCCCAGGTCATCACCCACAGCCAGACCAGCAAGGAGGCCGCGGCCGCCGCCGTCGACGTCGGCATTCGCCAGGGCAAGACCGTCATCGTCGTGAAGGACGGCCCCGGCTTCTACACCACCCGCATCCTCTCGCCGTTCATGGTGCGCGCCGCGCTGGTGCGCCAACCTGGTGGGTCAGCGGTGCCCGTCGCTGACGCTAGTGACTTGCCACTTGTACTGCGACGAACGCGCCTGCGTCCAGGTTGAGGCCGGCGGCATCCTCCAGGAGGGCGTCGCGATCAAGGACCTGGACCGTGCGCTGAAGCGCTTCGGCTTCCCGGTTGGCCCGGCCACCCTCTTTGACGAGGTGCGCAATGGCTACGCGTTGGCGCTGTCGATTAGAGGCGAGCGCACTGGGCATCGCAGCTAACTGGATGGCCATTGGGGGGTGCACAACGATTGAGCCGGTGTCCAGGTGGGCATCGACGTCGGCAACCACATCCAGCCGACCCTGCTCAAGGCGTTTGGCAACCGCATGGGCGGCGCCGACACCGCCATGATGGAGGAGATGGTACGGCGGCGAGCGTGCGCGTCACGGTTGGGCGTGGACATGATATCTAAGCTTTTCTGCCGAGCGTCCCTAGCACGCGTGCGAGCTGCCAGGTCAAGAACGGCATGATGGGCCGCAAGAGCGGCAAGGGCTTCTTCCTGTACAACAACCCGAAGAGCAAGGAGGTCAACCCGGACGCCGAGGAGCTGCTCAAGAAGTACCGCGGTAGGTGTCAGCTGGCACCACCTGGCCAAGGGTTTCGTGGGCGCCGCCGTGCTAACTACGTGGTTGCTGCGCGGTACTGCGCCCTGTCACGCCGCAGTCGCGCCAAAGGGCGACCACCTCGAGCAGACCCTCCAGAACCGTGTGGTCCTCCGCATGGTCAACGAGGCTGTGTTCTGCCTGCAGGACGGCACCCTCGCCAACCCCACCGACGGCGACATTGGCGCCGTCTTTGGGTACGGAGCCCTCGAGAGGATGTGCGCACGCCGTAATCCAACCTAACGTGTCGCTCGCCTGCCGCGTGCTGCGGACGCGGCGCGCCCAGCCTCGGCTTCCCGCCGTTCCTGGGCGGTCCGTTCCGCTACATCGACAGCGTCGGTGTCAGCAACATTGTGGACACGCTCAACCGGCTGCGGTACGCGGACCTGGCTGCCGCAGACCGTCTGGCGCCGTCACGGCGGGAGCTTACTAGTGCGCCGTTTCCATCGATTTGGGACGCGGCGTGCAGGGACATCCACGACGAGCGCTTCACCCCGGCGCCGCTGCTGGTCGACATGGCCAAGTCCGGCAAGAAGTTCCACCCGCAATAAAGCCGCACGGCACACCTCTCACTAGAGAGATACATAAAACTTGCGCATTTTTTCCTTCAATACACAATGTCTTGCACTAGCAGAGTAGGCCTGTCAAGCGCAATTTAGCGCCCGGGGGTGCCGGCGAGAGTAGGTGCATGGCTAGGGTGTGCGGCGGCCGGCCGACCGCCGGCCGGGGCGGCCAATCCCCCCAAATTTCAAATTTACCCTCCAAGGGCGCGACCATGGAGGACGACGACGGCGCGGCGCCGCCGCTGTCGGCCGAGGAGGCGCGCCGGCTCCTGGAGGAGCGCGGCAGCCGCGAGCAGGAGCTCCGCGACCGCCTCCTTGCCACCTGGCAACGCCGCCAGCAAGAAGAAGGAGCCCAGGGCGGCGCGGGGCAACAGGCGGTAGGCGGCCGCAGCGAAGACAGCCGTTGCACGCAGCCCGAGGCGCGCTGACGAGGGCGTGCAACGCGGCAGGGCTGGGGTTTGGAGGCGTCAGGAGAACGACGGAGAGCTGGAGGAGGGCGAGCTGGTCGAGCCCGCACCTGGCCCTTCGGCTCCCGAAGCCGCGCCGGCCCCAGCCGCGATGGCCGACAACGTTACGCCGGTGACCGCCGTCGCCGCCACCGCCGCCGCCGCCGCCGCCGCCGCTGCCACGGCGTCGCGGCTGCCCAAGTCGCGGTGGCTGCAGGACGACAGCGACGAGGAGGACGCCGCGGCATCGGCGGCCGCGCGGCCGTCGAAGCGAAGGAAAGGGGCCGCCGCACCGGCCGCGGCTATCGCCAAGTCGGCCGGCACTCCCGGCACGCCGGACGCGGTGCGTCGCGTGCCTGCAAAGACAGGTGGCCGACCGGCACCGGGGCTGATTCGTAGCGACACCATGCTGGTCAGCCATCGACGCCTAACGCAGCCGGTGGCGCAGCCGCTGCCGGCGCTGGCAAGGGCGGCGGCGCTCGATAGCCCCGGGGCGGCGGCGCGGACGCCGACGCTGACGGCGGCGGGCAGCGGGAGCGAGTCGCCGACCGTTGTCTCTGGCCGCGCGGGCAACGAGACGCCCACCCGCGCGGTGGCTGCGGAAGGTGCCCTCCCGGCACTGGCCACGAGCGCCGCTAGGACGGGCCTAACCTTTCCTTACTCACTGCCGTACTTGATCGCTGCCGCAGGGCCCCGGCCGACGCCGACACCGGCCCCGGCCCCGGCCCCGGCGCCGCTGCACCGGATCCCGTTCCTGAGCGGCTGCCGGTCCGTGGACAACTACGAAAAGCTCAACAAGATCGACGAGGGCACCTACGGCATGGTGTACCGCGCGCGCGACCGCGAGACCAAGCGGGTCGTGGCGCTGAAGCGGCTCAAGATCGAGAAGGAGAAGGTGGGCACGCCCGGGACAGCCGCCGCGTGCTGGCGGCAACGCGCCAGTGATCCACCTGGCCCGCCGCAGGTGCTTGTGCGTGCCACTCCGACAGGAAGGGTTCCCGATCACGTCGCTGCGCGAGGTCCACACACTGATGATGGCGAACCACCCCAACATTGTCAACGTGCTGGAGATTGTCGTGGGCGAGAACGTTAATCAAATCTTCATTGTCATGGAGTTTGTGGAGCACGATCTCAAGGCGCTGATGGAGAACATGCGCGAGCCCTTCTCCCCCTCCGAGATCAAGACCATCATGCTGCAGCTGGTGCGGCCGCCGCGCCGCAGGCGGTATCGGCCGGCCGACTGGGGTATCCGCTAACGAAGCGGAGGGCCTGCACGGAGCAGCGGGACGCCGCATGCAGCTGTCGGCGCTGGCCCACCTGCACGGCAACTGGATCATCCACCGCGACCTCAAGACGTCCAACCTGCTGTTCAACAACGCGGGCGAGCTCAAGCTTGGCGACTTTGGCCTGGCGCGGACGTTTGGCAGCCCGCTGAGCAAGATGACGCAGCTGGTCGTCACGCTGTGGTGCGCGCTGCGAGTGGATGGGCATCCGGATGCTGCGTAGGGGCACGAGCTGATGCCGCCAAACGGATTTCCCAGCTCTCTCGTTCCTGCAGGTACCGCGCGCCAGAGCTGCTGCTGGGTGCGACGACGTACACGACGGCGATCGACATGTGGTCCGTTGGCTGCATCTTTGCCGAGCTGTTTCTGAAGGCGCCGCTGTTCCCCGGCAACGGCGAGATCGACCAGGCACGTCGTCGGCGTGCGCTTGCAACGCGCGCGGTTGCACGAGATGCTGACGGCGTCGGACACAGAGCCGTTGAAGTCTGCCGGCAACGCAGTTGCACAAGATCTTCAACGTGCTCGGGACACCCAACGAGTCCATCTGGCCCGACTTTAAGAACCTGCCGCACGCCAAGAAGGCACGCGTGGCGCTGCGCCATGACGTCAAGCATGGCGCACGCCTAGGTCACCATTCTTATTGGGCCCGCACCGGGCTGGACGCGACCGTGGGCTCGCAGTTCATCTTTGAGACGCAGCCGTACAATCAGCTGTCGGCCAAGATGCGCAACACCAAGATCACCGAGGCGGGGCTGGACCTCCTGAACGGCCTCTTGACCTACGACCCAGCGCAGCGGCTGACGGCCGAGCAGGTCCGCCTCCACGCGATAGCCGCTCCGACCGCAGCGGGCGACTTGCGCTAACGCATCGGCAGTTTCGGCGACCTGCTGGGGAGTTCCGGTCTTCGCAGGCGCTGGAGCATCCATACTTCAGGGAGCGGCCCCTGCCCAAGGATCCGTCACAGTTCCCAACCTGGCCGAGCAAGGCCGAGGGCGCCAGCCGGTACGAGGGAAGGAGGCCGGTGCGCTGACGCTGGTGCTCGCAACGGCTAACACGTGCACGACAAAACACGCCGCTGGCCACGGACGCACAGCAAGCACGACTCGCCCACGGCACCAGCGGGGCGCGGCAACGCGGCCGGCGACGAGGACGACGACGACCTGTACCTGCGCACGGTCAAGGATCCCTACGGCAGCTTCGCCGGCCCCGGCGGCGGCTTCAAGCTCAAGTTTTAGAAGCCAGCCACATGTGTAATTGCCCTGTACAAATGCTGTACATTATCAAACACTCTGGCCCGAGCCAGCCGGGGTTTCGGCAGTTGGCCCGGCGGATGCCGTCGTGTTTGCCTCTGCCGACGCAACGTCGTGAGCTGCGGCCGACGTCGCGCCCGACGCCGCGTCGTGCGCTGCGGCCGGCGCCACGGCGTGCGCTGCGGCCGACGTCTCCACTGGCGGTGGTGGAAGTGGGCCTCGGTAAGTCGAGCAAATAGAGCCTGGCTTCAAGAACCTCCGCACAAGCATGGGAAGGGCAGACAGCTTGTACTGGTCCGTTACGGAAGTCCGGCCAAAGTTGACGAGAGCGGTGTACCGCTCGCGCCGGCTGAGCGGTCTGCCTTGCGCGATCCACTGCGACCGCTCTGTCGCCGACAGGAAGTAGGAGAGCCAGTGGTCGGCGTCATCTGCCTCTGGCACGCGGCGTTCCCCGATTGTTACCCACCGCATTGGCACGTCCGCCAAAGCCAGCTGCTCCAGACGCCCCGGTATATTGGCGTACGGGTCCGCCGCTGCCGTGCGTTCGGCACGCCGACGTTCCTGTCCGGCACGCTGACGTTCCCGTTCGGCGAGCCGGCGCGCCAGCTCCTCTTGACGGGCCTTCTCCTGCTGCCGCTTCTCAACCTCGTACTTTGCGACGAGCTCGCGCAGGTGCTCGGCCTCCTTCGCGGCCTCCTCGTTGGCGAGTTGCCGCAGCTCGTCCAGGTTGTCTCCGTGCAGAACATAGCGCGTGCGCGCCACGAAGATGGGATGGGGATGCGGAAAGTCGGCCCAACGTTTCCGGCGATAGTAATACATCGGCAAGTTGGAACCAACCGGCATGGCGGCGTTGATGAGCTCCTCGGCCTCGCGCTCGCGCGCGACCTGCTCACGCGCAATGGCCGCGATGGCGGCCGCGGTCGTTGGCTCGCCATTCATCGTGCCAAAGTGCACAAACTGGCGACCGAGCAGCTCGTAGCCCTCGAGCCGCCGGAACGGCCAACAGCCGGCACATTCGCCGGCGCGCCGTGCCTGGGCGAGGTCCTCCTGGGGATCCGCCAGGTCCATGGTGAGGCCACCCGCAACCACGCCGGCCTGCCGAAACGCAGCCTCAAGGGCAGTAAACCGTTCCATGCGGTCGACCACCAGCACAATTTGGTCGCGCGAAAAATCGCCACGAACCGCTTTGAGGAGCGCGGGGTGCCGACGCCGCAGGGTTTGAAGACCGCGTTGCTTCAAAAGTTTCGTGACGAAGGCGCCCAACGCGCGCCGTTCCTTGAGGGCTTTCTGCTTTTCGGCGGCGACGGCGGCCTGTCCGTGCAGGAAGGCCTGGCGCTGGGTGTGCTCAAGCTCGCGCTCTGTCACGTACGCAGGCTTGGGGAAGGGCAGCAAGCGCCACTCATCAAGGGCGCGCGTGGCGTCGGCGTATGGCTGGCCACACTTGTTGGCGAGGATCTTCATGGCGGTTGTGTAAAAGTACATGCGCCTGTGGTCGCTAGAGTGCCAGAAAGTCCGCCTATAGTCGGCGCGCCCACGGATATCCGCCCGCGCCAGGCTGAACCGAAACATCAGCGCGGTGTGGCCCATCACGTTGTGCATGGGAAGCCTCTCGCAGTCCGTGCACAGGTAGCTGGGGGTTCTGCCCGTGTACCGCCGGGCCTCGACGAAGTAAACGTAATTGGTGCGCAGACAGTGGTAGCACCAGTGCATGCGATCATTGGGCGGCACGTGCCCGGCCACGGCGCACGCGAGCGCGTAGAACCGGCGGCACACCTGGCGTATCAGGCCCATTGGCAGGAAGCACCACCCCAGCTGGAAGATGCGGACCCAGACCTCGTCCGGTAGCTGCCACAGTGGCGACGGCCGGTCGGCGGGATCGCCCGTCGCCGCCTGGTAGGGGCCGGGCGACACGACCAGCCCCGCCTTGACCGATGCCTGCGTGGCGGCGCGCCGGCGCTTGACGTCAGGGTAGTAGTCGGGGTCGCCGATCACGTCGTCCTCATCGGGGAGGTCGCTGGGCGCGTAGAACGCGGCCATGAGCTGCTGCACTGCTGTCTCCGTGACGCCGTACGCGTCTGCCACCACCACCTCCTCCTCAACCTCGTCGCCGTCGGGATCGGATGCACCGTCACTGTCAGTCGAGCCATTGTCGTCGTCGTCGCTGCCGCCGCTGCCGCTGTCGGCGTCCGTTTCGTCGTTCATTGCCCGTGCAATGACGGCCAACGCCGCTGTCCTGGCCTTGCGTGCAGGTGTCAGCCGCTTGCCGGGCGGCGCTGCCGCGCCACGCTCGGCACCAGCCGCGTCACCTGATGCAGCAGCAGGCGACGGTGTGTCCCGCGTCCGCTTTGCCGGCGGCGAGGGCAGCTCCACGTCTGGCGCGGTGCCGGCGCGGTGGCGCGTCCGAGCGGCCACGGGCTCATCCGCGGTATTGGCCGCTCCCGCCGTCTCAGGATGTCCAGGCGGCGGCGCCATCAGCGGTGGCTGAGGCGGCGGCGCCATCAGCGGTGGCTGAGCTGGCGGAAGCCGCGCCATCTCCCCGCCTGTCCAGCGTAACGCGTCCGGCCGCGTCTGTGTGCGGCGTCGGCCGCCCCCAGCCACTGTTGGGCGTTATCGCGAGATGGCGCAACACCCGGCTGCCGTCCCGAGTCATGTTTTCCCCGCTTAATTCGCTGCTAAAACTGCTGCCCCGTCGTCCCTGCCACCCTCTGCTGCCTTTGTCGCCCTGCCTGCCGTCCACAGGCGGTAATCAAGGGGCCGCTAGGGCGCCAACTCTCGCTGACGCTGCGCGACGACCGCGGTTGCGTGCCGCTCCGCCGCTGGTGCGCGCTGATGACGTCATCACGCAATGGCAACAGAACAGGGAGCTGCCGCCCGCACCACCCTGGATCGCTACCAGCCGGCACCCTTCCGGGCCTCGTCTTTGGAGACCGCAGCTGGCGGCGCATGCCAGGCGCGAGATCTACGGGGCAAGAATGCCGGACACGTGTTGGAGCGGTGCATGTTGGCGGGGGCGGGGCCCCACTAGAGCCTAGGAAGTGAGGCCGGCCCGCCGGTGACGTCTGTGGCGCCCAGTGCGGCGCATTGCAGCCTCATGCTCTCGCTCACTGCCGGTGGAGGGCGTTTGAGGCCGACGATGCCGCACATTCGGCGGCCCCCGAGCGCGGCTACGCCGGCGCTGTCGCCGCGGCCGGTCGCGTCGTCGTCGCAGTCGCGGCCGGCGAGCGCGACCCCCGGCGCCGAGAGCGACGCGGACGACGTGCCGCCCAACTTTTCGTTTGTGCGGCCGCGGCTGGCGGGCATGGCGCACCCGACGAGCCGGGCGCAGATCGCGTACCTCGCCCAGCAGCACAACGTCGGCCTGATCGTGTACTGGGGCGACGACGACGCGGCGCTGCCGCCGGCGCTGATGGAGGGCACCGGCGTGCGCGTCGTCCGCGTCGGCTGCGCCGAGGACGGCGTGCCGGGCGACATGCACGCCATCCTGAGCGGCGTCGAGCAGACGCGCAAAACCATTGACGGCGGCCAGGCGGTCGTCTACGCGAGCCCGCACGGCCGCGGGCGCGCCGGCACCGGCCTCGCCACCTATCTGGTGCTAGGTACGCAGGACCGCGCGGTGTATGCGGCCGCGGCCGTGCGCTGCTCACTGCTCTCAGGATGGGCCGCTGTGGGGTGCCGCACGGCCAGCGGAGCACGAGTCGCCCGAGGCCGCCATCCGGGAGCTGCGCGGGCTTCGTCCGCACTCCATCTGGAGCGGGGAGCAGGAGCATTACGTGCGCAGTCTGAAGCGCCACGGTCCCAAGGAGGCATAGCCGCGCACCAGTGTGGGATGCAGGTCTACTTTGTTGTACAGGGCCATTCGCAGTGTAGAACACCGTATGGAGTCTATGGACTATGGACCACCGCGAACTGGTGCTGCGTTCCGTACCACATTGCCCGTCCATCGGGCACAGTGTTGCCAATAGGTTTCTGACAGGCGGCTGACAGGATGCTCAGACAGCTGATCTGCTCGCGGGGCACTTCTCGCTTCGGTCCCCATCGTGCCGGCTTGTGCTGCGAGGTACGCCGCCGCTGCCCGGCTCCTGTGGTGCCGTGCGGGGCAGCCATCCATCCGTCCGCCAGAGCCTGGCACAGACGCAACGGCCGAGGGACGAACGGCATGCTGGAACGGGCGTGCACGCCACCAGCGCGCGGATGCGAAGGACCGCAACGGTGACGCGGATGGAGGGGGTGCCGCCGATTGGAGCCCGCCGTGGATGGGCGATGGGCCCGAGCCGCGGCGCCGCGGATGGAGCGCGCCTGCGGCTGGCTGGACGGCGGCCGCCGGATCCCGCGGCGGGCGATGGCGCGGGCGCGACGATGGATGGCCGGGGACGATGGTCGGCGGCTGCTTCCGGTCCCACTGAGCGATGGCTCTCCGCCCGTCTTGTTCCCAAGGGGAGCGAGCATGCGCTGACGACGATTCCCGCATGGGCCTGCCCTGCGTGCCTGCGTGCTGTAGACCCCACTGCGGGCTCCTGCTCTCCCTGTCCGCGAAAATGGCCCACCAGCCGGCGATCCTCCAGGCGAAGGATGAGGACATTTCGATGCTCCTCGCCGCGCAGGTGCACCTGGGCACCAAGAACGTCGTCCAGGCCATGGACCCGTACGTCTTCAAGCGCCGGGCCGACGGTGTGCACATCATCAACCTGGCCAAGACCTACGAGAAGCTCGTGCTGGCGGCCCGCGTCATTGTCGCCATTGAGAACCCGGAGGACATTGTCGTGATCTCGTCGCGGCCCTACGGCCAGCGCGCGGCGCTCAAGTTCGCGTCGTTCGTCGGCGCCCGTGCCGTCGCCGGCCGCTTCACGCCGGGTACCTTCACCAACTACATCACCCGCGCGTTCAAGGAGCCGCGCCTGATCATCGCCACCGACCCGCGCACGGACCACCAGGCCATCGTCGAGGCGGCGTACGTGAACATCCCGGTCATCGCGCTCTGCGACACCGACTCGCCGCTCCGGTTCGTCGACGTCGCCATTCCGGGCAACAACAAGGGCAAGCACGCGCTCGGCACCCTCTACTGGCTGCTCGCCCGCGAGGTCCTCCGCCTCCGCGGCTCGATCCCGCGCAACCAGCCGTGGAACGTCATGGTCGACATGTTCTTCTACCGCGACCCGGAGGAGGCCGAGAAGGAGGAGGCCGCCAAGCCGGAGGAGATCGCCGCCACCGCCTGGGACGAGGCCAACCCGTCGGTCGAGGCCGCATGGGACGCCGCGACCGGCGGCGTCAACAACTGGGACGCGCCCGCCCCGGTTGCCAGCGCCGTCAACCAGGACTGGACCGCGCCGGTCACCACCGAGGGCTGGGCCGGCGACGCCACCGCCCCGGCCTTCTAAGTGTCGGGCGCGGGGGTGCCGCCCGGGCGGCGGCGCGCGCGTGCGGCGCGTGCGCAGCTCTCGGCGGCGCGGCCGTGGCGCGAGCGCGCGGGGCGGCGTGATGCTGGCCCCGCGGGCTTCGTGCGAGGCGGCGCGGCGGGCCGGGCCGGCGGCGATTTTGGTGCGTGTACAGTTCGCGCTGCGAGCCGGGCGGGCGCATGTGCGACGGCTTGGGCGAGGGGCGCTTTGGGTGCGACTTCCCCCACCGCGTGAAGCCTGTCACTTCGTTCGCGGCAACGCTCCGTCGCTGCGGGGCCTGGTGACCGGGCCGCCTTGTACAGTGGGGTCTGCTTGTATGCCAGCTGCGTTTGCGGGAGCGCGCGGGCCCGCGCGCGGGCGCCGTCGCCTCGTAAAAAAGAAATAAAAATTTGCGAAAATTCTTGCCCAGGCCGGGAGGGCCGCTGGGAGGGCGGGGCGTGCCGTCAGCGGCGCGGCCAACGAACCCAAAAACAGCCATGCATGTGGTCCGCGAAAGAGAGCAGAGAGTGCCTGTACAATCTTCAGGTGATCCGTGCGGGTCATGCGCATCGATCGTACAACGGGTTCCAGACGCGTGCCAGCACCAAACGCACCAACGTACATAGCCAGTAGCATCACCGGGGGCACTTGCAGCGCGGCGGGGCCCGCGCCGCCGCCAGGAAACCAAAATTTCCCAATGCAAAAAATTTCTGCTCCAGCGGCGGAGGAGGGCGGGGCGGCCGCTGCCAAGCGAACCGACGAAGCGGGTGGCAGATAGCCAGGGCGGAACAAACCGAGAGAAAAGTTGCAGGAAACCAAAACGGACGGCGGCGGTGGCGGCGCGCGCGCGCGCCCGCCAAAAACACTGACACGGCGCCGGATGCAAGAAGCTGACGAGAATGGAGGAGAGGAGAGTCGCATTGCGTCACAACGGTCTAGGGGGATGCGGATGCGGTGCCGGCGCGCGCGCTTAGAACGGTGCCGGAGCGTGCTGCGGCTCGTTCGGGCAGTCGCGCGAGATGTGGCCCTCGCTGTTGCACTTGTAGCAGATCTGGCCGCGGCGCGGGGACGGGCACTCGCGTGAGATGTGGCCAAAGCCGCCGCAGTTGTAGCACTTGGCCTGCTGCTGGCAGTCCTTGGACAGGTGGCCGTAGCCGCCGCACGTGTAGCACTGCCCGGCGGGCCCGCGCCTTGGGACAGAATGCCCGGCGCGTCAGGCCCTCGTTCGAACGCGCGTCGTCGCTGTGGCGTGTGCCGGTCTCCCTGCCGTACCTTCTGGTTGCTGAAGCCGCGCGGCGGCGGGACGTCGCCGTAGCCCGGGCCGTTCTGCGGGCAGTTGCGCGAAATGTGGCCGAAGCGGCCGCACTTGTAGCACTCGAGCGCGGCGCCGGGGCCGTCGTCGTGGCGGCCGTAGCCGCCGCGGCCGCGGTCCGACCACGAGCTGTAGCCGGGCTGCTCGTAGCCGCGGTCCAGCGGCGGCGGGTCCGAGTAGCCGTGCGGGAGGCTGTCCAGGCGGTGGCCGCCGCCCGGCGGGACGGGGCAGTCGCGCGCCAGGTGGCCACCGGCGCCGCACTTGTAGCAGGTCTTGTCGGCGCGCGGGTTCGGGCAGTCCTTGCTGACATGGCCGGAGCCGTGGCAGTTGTAGCAGACCTTGTCCTCGCGCGTGCAGTCGCGGGCGAGGTGCCCGACTGTGCGCGGGCCACCGAGGCGAGCGGAGCGCGAGGGCGGCCGGGGTTAGTTCGCGCGGCGCACACTGGAGCGGGCGGCGGCCGCGCGCCCCGGCGTACAGCTGCCGCAGTTGAAGCACATGCCCGTCTTGGCGGCGGCCATGTTGGAGGGCGGGGCGGGGCGCCACGCGGCGGCGGCGGTGGCAGCGCGGAGTCGAACCGGCGAGGGAGAAAAAGGCAACTGTGCGCCTCTCTCTGACTGAGCGCGGGAGGCGGCGGCGCGGCACCGCGAGAGCGACCAATTCCGACCGCCCCACACCGAAAAAAGGAAAAATGCTGCGCTGATGCTGCGACCAAGTGTTACCTACCTGACCGCGTCCTTCCGAGGAATATATGCTTGAGACGGCAGCACAGGCCCTATGGACCATGCCGCCGCCGCATCTGTCCGCAGCACGCGGGCGCGCCGTCCTATGCGGCGGACGGGCTGGGTGGGCGGGCCCGCGGCACGCAGGCATGCGGCGCCCGCCACGGCCGGCCAATCGGTGGCATGTCGCGGCTCCGTCGGCACCCCCTCGTCGACCGGGCTTCCCGATACAGGCAGCACACGGGGGCGTGGCCCGGACAGCGCGACGCAAGCCTGAGAACGACCCACGGAAAGGCCACGTGGCCGTCTTGGCGAGCAGGCCAGGGGTAAGAGAACGTTCTGGAAGCGTCTGAAAGCTTCGAGAAGGTTCGGGAACGATCTGCCAGCTCATTTGTTGTTGATTTGTTTCCAGAAGGTTCCACGGCCTCTTTGGCGCGAAACCGCGGCGGCGGCGACGATGGCGGCGCTCGAGCGGCGGCGGCGGCGGCAGCGGCGCACGGCGGCGGCGGCGGCGGCGGCGGCGGCGGTGGCAGCGATGGTGGCCGCGCTCGTGGCCGTCGTTGCGGCAGACCCCGCGGCGACGGTCGCGCGACCCGTGGACAACGAGGCGGCGCGCCAGGTGCGCCCACCCGAAACCTCCCCCTAGAAGCGCGCCGCCAACTGCGAGCCACGCCGGGCTGACCTTTCGCCCTGCGGCTTGGCTCGGACGCGACGCCAGATCGTGCCGACGGCCTACTTTGTGGAGACGTTCGAGGACGACGCCTGGGGCGACCGCT
>Ga0180216_1002604_pt1 | contig 14842 bp, 14 predicted proteins | sample eDN3rd37CBELigMG_FD_128879 | JGI IMG/M metagenome (GOLD analysis project Ga0180216, IMG submission 128879) | Enriched Miracle-Growth compost microbial communities from Emeryville, California, USA - eDNA 3rd pass 37_C BE-Lig MG (version 2)... ... | reverse complement strand
GTGCGCCGCGACCAGCCGCAGCTCTCCGCCGCCTGGATTCGCGCCAACGTCCCTTATCAGACCCCCGAACTCATGGAGCGCTTTCTCGACGGAATGCGCCTGGCAGGACTGGAGGAGTAGGACAGGTTTGTGTTGTGACCAAGCATCCGTGAGTGAGGCCGGCAGCCGTTTCGCCCTCAGGAGTGACCGTTGCGTCTTATCTTGGGCTTGCTATTGGAGGAAGCATCGTTGATGGCGGCAATTGGGATTGATTGTCGGGCTGCCGAACCGCGAGGTTCGCCGTGCCACTCATTGGCTAAGGTCGAGGTGATCGGATAGCCTCCGTCGACTGACCGGCGCTACGGCCAGAAGCTGCCAAACGAGACGAGAGACGGCCATGTCGGGAAAGTGACGCAAAGCCGAACTTCGCCATCCAGACCGTTTGCGGTCGCCGACGACCTCCTGCAGATCGATTGCGAAAGACGGGTCGGAAAGCGGGAACAAGAAGTGAAGGCCACGCCGGATTCATACAGTATCCGTGGCCTTGATCGTGCCTTGGCCAATATCGCGTTCAATATCATGCTCAATGCGGATCAAAGTCTGCGAGATCAGGCGCGCTACGCCAATAGTTGTCAGAATGGAGTTATGCGGGCCCCATCTATCGTCTTCCAATATTGGCACCTGGCACCGACTGGCGCCATGTCGCTTTCCTCCGCTACCGGCGTTTTTTCTTTTTTTGTTCTGACGACCGTGACCAGGTCGCTGCGTTTCCGGTCGATGAACAACCAAGCGGTCGATCGCTTTCGACGATAGTGGAGAACGCCACCGGCAGCTCTGCATTCAGGCCGGCATAACCGCTCTTGAGAATTGCCGCGCGAAACACCCTCTCGGCTTCATCCGGCTCTTTCGACGACAGGGCTTTGATGAAAGCCTCGTGATTGTTCAGCACACTTTGGACATCGCGATGGTAGGCATCGTGGCTGTGCAGGAAAAGGCGAATAAGGTTGCTATGCTGCCGCCAAGCGTTCAGGAGGAATGCGTTTCCCGACAGCCTGCAAACCGTTTCGTGGAATTTCCAATCGAGATCCCGCCAGCGGTCTGTCTCTCCACTCGCAGCCTCCCTCCGGATCGCCTTGTGCTGTCGCTCTAATTCGGAGATCGCTTCTGGCGTTGAACTGGCGGCTACCAGTCGTGCAGCCCAACCCTCGAGTGCGGCGCGAACGGAAATCATCGCTTGGAGTTGCGCACGCGTAGGTTCGGCGACGTAGGTGCCGCGACTACGACGAATCTCGATGAGATGATTGGCCTCGAGCGACTTCAATGCTTCCCGCAATGGCCCTCGGCTCACCCTGAGTTCCTTGGCAAGTGTGTTTTCGACGATGCGCTCGCCAGGTCGGAGAGCGCCAATGCGTATTGCTTCGGTTATCCGCTCGGCAATCGCTTCGGGAAGCGATCTTTGCGGCTGCACGGCCCAATCGATCGTTTTCACATCCAGATCCATCGTCTCACACGTTTCGCAGTGAGGAATGCCCAGCTTCTTGCTCGTAGATGTTCCCTGCAGGTCATCTGCGATCCGAATACAGATCAGTATAGTGCTCAACCGGCGAAACTTCAGCCGACTCGCCAATGGGTTGAGACGCAATCTGGATGGTAGAGCATCTGTACACTCTTTTGTCGACAATAGGACAACCGGCGAGTACGCTTGCAGACAAACCATGATGCGCGGTCTGCGGATCCGGTGGTCGAGAGGTCTGAAATGAAGCGTGTCGAACTGATCCGCGAGGCAGGTGTGACCGTCTCCGCCTCTGACGAGAAGAAGGTGACAGCGACAGTCGCCGCGGCGCTTGGATCGCTTAATCAAGCGGTGTCGGGCTCGCTGTTCGACACCGAACCCCAGACGTTCGATATAGAGCTACGCAGACTTCGGAGGTCGGCCGATGAAGCCCATCGCTGATTGGTCACTCGTCGAGACGGCCGATGCAATCGCCTCCCGCAGGGTATCTGCGGTCGAGGTCTGCGAGGCCATACTCAAGAGCATCAAGAGCTCGCAACCCAAACTCAATGCATATATTCGGATTGACGAGGACTCTGCGCGAGCGTCGGCTAAAGCAGCGGACAGCGTTCTCGCTTCCGGTCAAAAGATCGGCCCGTTACACGGCGTGCCGCTCGATCACAAGGACATGTTCTACCGCCCTGGCGTACCTGTCACGTGCGGCTCGGCGATCCGGCGCAATTTCGTCCCGAACTATCTGGCGACGGTGCTAGCTCGTCTTGATGGCGCTGGCGCAACAAGCATCGGCGCTTTGAACATGTCGGAGTTCGCGAATGGCCCGACAGGCGTGAATGTTCATTTCGGAGCCACGCGCAACCCCTGGAATCCAGAGCACATGACGGGAGGCTCATCGTCCGGATCGGGGACAGCCGTTGCCGGCCGATTGACCTACGCTTCGTTGGGGTCTGACACTGGCGGTTCGATCCGTTTGCCGGCGGGTATCTGTGGCATCTACGGCATGAAGCCGACTCAGGGTCGTGTTCCGCGGTACGGTGCTATGGGCTTGTCATTCTCATTGGACTGTATCGGCCCGCTGGCACGCACAGTACGCGACTGTGCACGTGTATTGAAAGTAGTGGCGGGTGCAGATCCGAATGATGCTACCAGCGCCGAAATCCCGGTCGACGATTACGAAGCCGATCTCAGCGCCGGGGCCGCCGGAGTGCGCGTAGTGGTCGCCACCAACCACTATTGGGACGGGATGAGTGTGGAAGTCGGCGATTTGCTCGAGGACGCACTTGCATGTCTTGCAAAGTTGGGGGCCAATATAACACGTAGAGATGTCCCCTATCACAACGAGCTGCGCGGATTAGGAAGCATTATCATTGCATCCGAGTTTTGCACCCTCCACGATGAATGGCTCCGCACGCAGCATGACGAGTACGCCCCGCTCATTCCGGCTCGCATGAAGCACGGCTACGCCTACACGGCCGTGGAATATCTGAAAGCCGTGCAAGTTAGACCCCGCATCGTCAAGGCATTCGTCGACGATGTATTTGGATCCGCAGACGCGCTTTTTCTCCCCGTTCTCCGCTTCCCGGTACCAACGATCGCCGACGTCGACGTCCGCGACGGTGAGAGCATGAACGAGGTCCTGAATTCAATCAACCATTGCACATGGCCGATGAACTATCTGGGGCTTCCTGGTCTGTCCGTTCCCGGCGGGTTCACTCGAAATGGCTTGCCGGTTGGTTTCCAATTGATCGGACGCCCTTTTGCCGAAGCCACCCTACTCAAGCTGGCCGCCGCCTATGAAAGAGAGACCTGCTGGCCCGACCGTAAGCCGCCGTCATTTCAATAGTAATTAGCCACCAGCTGGCCGTCGAAAAGGAGGGATACAATGTCGGACGGCAAGCCCAATGGAGATTCGCAAGCAGGTGCGCCCCTTTGGTCGTTGTCCGCCACGGCGATCTCTCGCCTGCTGCAGCAGGGAGACGTGGAACCGGTCCAAGTTTTGGATGCCTATCTCAATCGCATCTCCGAAGTTGACCCTCGAATACACTCGTTCATCCACGTTGCTGAAGCACGGGCGCGGGCGAGTGCTAGGAGATCCAACGATGCCCTGGCCGCGAGGGTGCCACGGTCGCTGTTGGACGGCATTCCTTTCGCAGTGAAAGACAATTACGACGTCGCTGGCATGCCGGCAACGTCCGGTTCACGGCTGCGGCTGGACCACATCCCGACCGCCACGTCACCTCTTGTCAGACGGCTCGAAGAGGCTGGTGCCGTTTTGCTCGGCAAGCTTTCGACATGGGAATACGGAACAGGCAATGGAGGTGAGTATTTCGACCTACCCTTCCCGCCTGCGCGCAATCCATGGAATCCCGAGCGGTTTACTGGTGGGTCATCAACCGGCTCTGGCGCAGGCGTTGCTGCGGGCACGATAGCGTTTGCCCTCGGCTCCGATACGACGGGCTCGGTTCGACTGCCGGCTGCAGCTTGTGGCTTGGTCGGCGTAATCCTGCCTCAAGGACAATTGAGCGGCGAAGGCTTACTGCCGAACTGCTATTCGCTTGACGTTCCAGGCCCACTGACATGGACCGTCGAAGATGCAGCCATGGTGCTGGATGTTCTTGTCAATCCAGCGGTCAGCTATCGACGATCTATCGGACGACCGATCGCAGGTATGAAGATCGGAGTGCTACGGGGGCCTCTTGGCCGGTTTCCCGAGCCTGACCGTGCGATGGCGGACGCTTTCGAGCAGGCTGTGCGAACAATTTGCGGCTTGGGTGCCGTCGTTCGTGACGCATGTTTTCCAATGCCCGTTTCGGAGTGCTTCGACGTAACTCGGTTGATCGGTCCCACGGAGTCAGCCGCGATCCACGAGCAAGAGCTGCGGGAGCGGCCACAGGATATGGGGTTTGCGCTCCGCGACAAGCTGCTTGCCGGATCTTTAGTGCGAGCGGTGGACTACATTCATGCATTGCGTCAGCGCAGGCTGATTAGCGAAAGGTTCGACGGACTTCTCGGATCGTTTGATGCCATCGTTACCTATGGACCGCTGCACGTTGCACCTCGACTCGGGATCGAGCCGGAAATGACCGCGTTTACCGTCGAAACCTGCCTTACGCCGTTCAACCTTTCTGGCTATCCGGCCATGGTCCAATGCACAGGCTTCTCGAGTGACGGGCTACCATTGTCTTGGCAGATCGTCGCCCATCGTGGCGACGAGGCTTCGGCGCTTGCACTCGCTTCAGCGTATGAGAGCGCCACATCGTGGCGAGACCGTCGTCCTGTTCTCTGAATGAACCTGGAGAGTTCAAATGGCCTCGAGTGACAAGCCAAGCGCAGATGAAATACGACGCTTCGCCAAGCGGCACGGGCTCGACATGCTTTCGTCCGAGCACTTGGATCGAATGGCCGAGCTTGCGGTCTATGTCGCCGATCTTGGACGCACGTTACCCCGGCCTCCCGAGAAAGCCGTGGCGCCATACGAGCGACCTAACTGTTACAAGCGGACGACGTAGGACTGTTGTCCGTTTGCGCCATGCATCAACGCCATCACCTCAAGCCAAACCAGCGAAAGCACTAATGGGCATCCGCACAACAAATCGGACCTGACCAGCACCAACCCGCTGAAGCGAAATTAGGAAAGGAATGCACAGCATGTCAGGACATGATGCACCTTACTCTGCATTGACGCGACGCAATGCTCTGATCGCTCTTGGTGGTGTCGGTGCAGGAGTGCTTCTACCGCTCGATCTGTCCCGCTTGGCATTGGCACAAGGGGCGACAGCGCTCCGCGTCCGCCTCGGCTCCGACATATCGGTACTCGATCCCGCGCAGATTTTTCAGGTCGAGAACCAGACGGTCGCCTGCCATATCTTCAACGGACTCGTGAAATACGATCAAGCTACCAATAAAATAATCCCCGACCTAGCTTCGGAGCACACCATATCCCCCGACGGCACCGTTTACACCTTCAAGCTCCGCGAGGGAATAAAGTTCCATAAGAATTATGGAACGCTGACCTCGGAAGATGTGAAGTTTACGCTTGAGCGTGTTCTGGATCCGAAAGGTGGCAGCAAGTACACTGCACAGCTCGCTGGGCTGGCCAAGATTGAAACGCCGGACCCGCAGACAATAGTGCTAACGCTCGATAAGCCGAGCGGCGGCTTCTTGCATAAGCTGACTGCTTTCAATCAGGGTTGGATCGTCTCGAAGAAGGCAGTTCAGCAACTCGGCGATAAATTCAAACTGAACCCGATCGGCACGGGCCCGTTCGCATTCGACAGATGGTCGACGGGAGCCGAGGTTCGGCTTTTGGCCAACAAAGACTACTTCGAAGGCGCACCCAAGTTCGATGTGCTCCAGCTACGGGTTATACGGGAGGAGACAGCCGCAGCAATTGCCTTGGAAAAGGGCGAGATCGATATTTTTTACGCTCTCCAACAGCCCGAGATGATCGAGAGATTGAACAAGGCACCCAACATCAGAGTCCTGTCGCGGGATGCCAACCACACGATCGATCTTGTTTTGAATACGACCATCAAGCCCCTCAACGATGTGCGCGTGCGTCAAGCGATCGCTCATGCGTTGAACCGCAGAGGGCTCATTGACGGATACTTCCAGGGTACCAAGGCAGAGGCTCAGTCCGTTCTTACACGGTCGTTCGCCGAGTTTACCGAGGATGTACCTCACTACGATTACAATCCAGAGAAAGCAAAGGCCCTGCTCAAAGAAGCCGGAGTATCGGCATTCAAATTCGAGATGACGACGCCTGGGTTCTCCCCCTATGACAAGATTGTCGTGCCGATGGCCGAGGACCTCAAGGCCGTCGGAATCAATGCGGTGATCAGGGTATTGGAGCGGGGTGCCTACACCCAAGCTCGCAATAGCGGTCGTGTCCAATCCTGCATCACCGGCGTAGTCGGTCCGCCGGACCCGGATTCTCCACTCGTGACGCTCTATGCAAAGAAGTCGTTCCCGCCCGGACTCAACACGGCACGTTACGATGCTGTGGAAGATTTGCTTGCCAAAGCGCAGATGGCAAGTGGCGCGGAGGCGCGGGCCGCTGCATATAAGGCAATCCTGCAGAAGACCATGTCGGACATACCGGTGATACCGCTCTATGCCGACAAGCTGTTTCTGGCTCACACCGACAAAGTTCAGGGATTGGTGCAGAACTCGCTCTTTACGGTTTATACTTATCCCGTTCAACTCAAGGGTTGAGGTCGTGCTCGAATATCTGGGGCGCTGCCTGATACACCTCGCCGTCACGATCCTGGGTATCGTGACGGTGGCGTTCTTTCTCATGAGAGCAATTCCTGGCGACCCGGCGGAATACATTCTTGGCGACTACGCCACGCCGGAAGCACTCGCTATATTGCGTTCGCAACTCGGCCTCGATCGCTCGTTGACGGAGCAGTATGTCATCTTCATCAGCCGCGCGGCGATGGGGGACTTCGGCACGTCAACTGTGACGGGACAGCCTGCGCTGAACGAAATTACGGAAAGCTTGCCACCGTCAGCAGTACTCGCCATCGCAGGCCTTCTGATCGCAATTGCTTTCGGAGTACCCGCCGGAATTGCGGCCGCCGTTCGACAAGGCAGCTGGTTTGACGTCACCGTTATGTTGATTGCGCTCGGTGGTATTTCATTTCCGGTGTTCTGGCTGGGCCTGGCTGCGATTCTGCTGTTCGCACATCATCTCGATTTGCTGCCTGCTCTCGGCTCCACCAGCTCGCCAAACCTTGTTGATCAGCTGCTGCACCTCATTCTGCCTGCGACGGTCCTAGGGTTCTCGGTCGCGGCGTACATTGCGCGGCTGACCCGCTCGGCAATGCTAGAAGTACTTGGCCAGGACTATGTGCGGGTGGCGCGAGCCATGGGCGTGAGCGAGCGTCGGATCGTCTATCGTCTCGCTCTTCGGAATGCTCTGGTTCCTATCTTGGCGGTCATCGGTGTGACATTCGCATGGTCACTCGGAAATGCCATCCTGATAGAGGCAGTGTTCAGTCGGCCGGGTGTAGGCTCGACGATCCTTAAGGCGATTCTGGCGCGAGACTATCAACTGGTGCAGGCAGGCGTATTGGCGCTTGCAGCAGGCGTGGTGATCACGAATGCGCTGTTAGACGTGCTCTATGGCTTAATTGACCCGCGACTTCGCACTACATGATGCGGCCCAAGCGGTGATCAGGCGCATATTTCTGGAGAGCGACGTGTCGAATCTGCAAGAACTTCTTCGGCATCGCAGCTTGATGATTGGCGGAAGTTTACTGATCATCCTGCTGGTTGTTGCTGTACTAGCGCCATGGATGGTGCCGTATTCTCCGTTAAAAACCGACATGGCGAAGACTCTCGCACCCGTGTCGGCGGAGCATTGGCTCGGCACCGACCAGTATGGTCGAGATGTCCTTTCGCGGATTCTCATGGGGACCAAAGTTTCGCTTCAAGTCGCCTTCGCAGTTGTGGGCCTCTCGCTGACGGCGGGTACTTTTATCGGCGCTGTGGCGGGCTTTGCAGGAGGCTGGATCGAGCGCATAACGCTCGTAGTGATCGACATTCTGCTCGCCTTTCCCGGCTTCCTCATGGCCCTGGCTCTGGTCGCAGCAAGAGGGTCATCGCTCGAGTCAGTTATCATAGCGGTGTCAATCGCATTCACACCCCGCGTTGCAGCCGTGATGCGATCCGTCGTCCTGACGATCAAGCCTCGCCCATTCATTGAGGCGTCCCGGGCTATTGGAATGACCGAGCTTCGTGTCTTGATGCGTCACGTGATTCCAAATGCATTGCCCCCCGTAATCGTGGTCGCAACGGTAAGCGCAGCCACCGCCATCCTCGCAGAAGCAGGGCTGTCTTTCTTAGGGTTGGGTGTTCAACCACCGACACCCACATGGGGCAATATCGTTTCGGATGGCAATGCGCTCATAACGACCAATCCATGGATCTCTCTTTCTGCGGGTCTGTGCATTGCGCTGGCGGTGATTGCTTTCAACCTACTGGGAGATGGGTTGCGCGACACGCTCGATCCGCAGATGCGGCGTCAGACCGGACGAGGCCTGCTCTAAGATGGGGATCCCAGCCATGCCACCAGGCGAGAAACCAGATCCGGGCCAGGTTGAAGCTAAACACCGGATTCCCGCTCTCGCCGTCCGCGGCTTGACCACCGTCTTCCCCGGGCCCGATGGGACCTTCCCCATCGTCGATGATGTGTCGCTTGACGTTGCTCGGGGAGAGACCTTGGCAGTCGTCGGCGAGTCTGGCTCAGGCAAAACGATGACGTTTCACTCGGTTCTCGGAATCGTACCGCACCCGGGTCGGGTGGCAAGCGGTCAGGCCCTGTTGGATGGTGTTGATCTGCTGAAGCTTGCGCCCCACGAGCTTCGCAAGAAGCGCGGTTCGGAAATTTCAATCGTGTTCCAGGACCCTCTCACCGCGCTCAATCCGGTTTTCACCATCGGCGATCAGATCGTTGAGGTGTTGCGTGCACACACCCGCATCAGCAAAGCTGCGGCGCGCAAACGAGCCATCGAGGTCCTCGCTCGCGTTCAAATCCCCGATCCTCACCGCCGGGTCGATGATTTTCCTCATCAGTTCTCGGGAGGCATGCGCCAGCGGGCCTTGATTGCGATGGCCATCGCTTTGGAACCGAAAGTGCTCATCGCAGATGAGCCGACAACTGCCCTGGATGTGACGGTGCAAGCACAAGTGCTCGAATTGCTTCGTGACCTGAAGCAAGAGACCGGCATGGGACTTATCCTGATCACGCACGATCTCGGTGTTGTTGCCCGCTATGCAGATCGTGTAGCCGTGCTTTACTCCGGGCGTGTAATGGAGCTTGGCTCAGCGGACCATGTGTTCGACCAGCCACGGCACCCCTATACGTCAGCGCTATTCAAGTCCATTCCGCACCTCGATACTCCTGCGGGCAGCGATCTGACGCCCATCGAAGGTCAACCACCCAACCCCGCAGCGCCACCGCTAGGATGTGCTTTCGAACCGCGCTGCTTCGTTGGCCATGGGGATCAACTCTGCGCATCAAAGCCGCCTCCTCTGGAGGCTATAAGCGCCGGCGCACGTCTGACGCGATGCTGGCGATGGCGGGAGTTGGACGACATGTCAAGGGCTGCATCATGAGTACCGCAAGCGATATGGAATGCTCGCTCCTGAGCGTCAAAGCCATTACCAAGATTTTTGAAGCCAGCAGGTCCTGGCTCGGAGGGCGCCGTTCATCGGTCAGAGCTGTCGATGGTCTTTCCTTCGAACTGAAGGCTGGCGAGACACTCGGCCTCGTTGGCGAGACCGGAAGCGGAAAGAGCACCCTCGGACGTTTGATTCTGCGCCTGATTGAACCCACTTCGGGCCGGATCATCTTCGACGGAGGCGACTTTACGGCGAAGACGACAGCCGAGGTTCGTCGCATGCGCTCCGACATCCAGATGGTTTTTCAGGACCCCTATGGTTCCCTCGATCCACGAATGAGTGTCGGTGACTTGATCGCGGAGCCAATGATCGTGCACGGCCAACCGAGAGCTGGGATACCCCGCCGGGTAGCCGAGATCATGAATCTGGTCGGTCTCGATCCGCGTGTCGCACATCGCTTTCCTCATCAATTCTCCGGAGGGCAACGGCAACGCATTGGAATTGCACGCGCTATGGCGCTCGCGCCAAAGCTTCTCGTCCTTGATGAGCCCGTGTCAGCCTTGGACGTCTCGATACAAGCGCAGATCCTCAACCTCCTGCGTGAAATTCAGCGTCGAACGGGCGTAGCCTATCTGTTTGTTGCCCACGATCTCGCCGTGGTGCGTCACGTCAGCGACCGTGTTGCGGTGATGTATCTGGGACGTATCGTCGAGATCAGCTCCCGTGATCAACTCTACGGCCAGCCAGGCCACCCCTACACGATCTCGCTGCTTTCGGCGGTGCCAGCAGCGAATCCGAAGCTGGAACGCGTTCGCCAGCGTATTCCCGTGCATGGGGAGATCAGCTCGGGCACGGCGATTCCATCGGGTTGTCGCTTCCATCCACGCTGCTTTCGAGCGCGCTTGGTTGCGGCAGCCATTCCCGCCGAGGCGCAGCCCTTCGGCGAGCACGCCGTACCCAAGCGCTGCGTCGAACAAGATCCTGTGCTGGCCGATGTCGAAGCTGGGCATCAGGTGGCCTGCCACTTCGACGCACGCTATGACGGATTGACGAAAGTGAGCCTTTCGACGCCGAAATGAAAAAGCTCATCATCGAAGTTCGCATCAACGAGTACGCGTTCCGGGATGGCAATCCCAATGTGCCTTGGACCCCTGACGAGATCGGCCGCGATGCGGCGGAGATTCGCGAAGCCGGGGCCGCCATCCTGCACTTTCATGCCCGCAACTGTGATGGATCGCCTGCGCATCGGACGGAAGACTACGCGGACGTCATTCGAGCCATCCGTAAGAATAGCGACTTGCTCGTCCACCCAACGTTAGGGCAAATCACAGTCGGTGGGCAGGACGAGCGGATCGCTCACATCGTTGATCTCGCCCGCGATCCTGCATTGAAGCCAGACCTCGTCGCTCTCGACACGGGCAGCGTCAATATTGATCTCTATGACAGCACGACCAGAACGTTCAGAACCGACAACAAGGTCTACGTGAATTCGCATGAAACACTACTGCGACTGTGCAAAAGGTTCGCGGATATCGGCGTGCACGCTGCAGCTTCGGCATGGAACGGGCCATTCCTGCGCACCTGCGGAGCGTTGATGGAAATGGGATTGATGCCGAATCCCGCTTACGCACTTCTCGTACACTGCGAAGGCGGACTACTGGGCGGACATCCTGCCACGTCGGACGGTTTGCGTTCCTTTCTGTCCCATATGCCGCTCAGCAGGCAGGTGGAATGGACAGTTTGCTGCAAGCACGGCAATCTTTTTCCTATCGCCATGCAAGCGATTGCCGAGGGGGGACACATCGCGATCGGCATCGGCGATTATGACTACCCGGAACTCGGCAACCCGAAGAATGCGGAGCTCGTGCGCGAAATCGTTCGCATGGCAAATCTTGTGGGAAGAGACATCGCAGGACCGGACGAGGCCAGGGAAATCCTTGGCTTGGAACGGGCGGGCAATTGATCGACGCGGGCAAATCCATGAGGTCACAATGACTGTCACCAGAGAAGAAAACTATTCCGGCGTATTCGACAATCGCCTGGGTTTCGGAGAGCGGCCGGCTGTTATTGTTATTGACTTCATTCGCGCCTACACGCTGAAAGGTGCCCCATTCTTCGGGCAAGGCGTTGTCGATGCCGTGGATGCAACAGTCGACCTGCTGACAGCTGCCCGGCGAGCTGGCGTACCTATTATATACTCGAAGGTTATCTATCATCCATCCGGCATAGACGGCGGTCTGTTCGTAAAGAAGGTTCCCGCGTTGCGGATGCTGGTGCCTGGCGAGCCACTTGCCGAGATCGATCCGAAGATCCGCCCAACCGCAGATGATCTGGTGATCGTGAAGAATTATCCTAGCTGCTTCTTTGGCACGTCTCTCGCCTCAACGCTCACATCGCAAGGAATCGACACACTGATCCTGACCGGATGCTCGACGAGTGGCTGCGTAAGGGCAACGGCCATCGACGCGATCCAATACGGTCATCGCGTGATTGTGCCGCGTGAGTGCGTTGGCGACCGGCACGATGCACCGCATGATGCTAATCTTTTCGACATTAACGCCAAGTATGGTGACGTCGTTTCTAGGGCTGACGTAATTGCTTATCTTAACAGGGGCACAGCAGCGAAGTAAGGTCAGAGGGACGCGGAGGAGCCGCTGACCGCTGCTTCTGAGGTGCGAGTTTCGCGGAACGAAATCGGCCCTCTCGGCCGCCCTCCTGAGCTTTGACCTCGAGAACGAGCTCACCGACGAATTGAGTAAATCAACTCGACTAAGACAGCCCAATCAGCGGCGCACCGTGCGATTCTAAGCGGGCCGCCAAATTCCAGACGCTGATCATAGATCAACCGCTCAAGCGGGCGAGATACGTTAGAACTTCCTGCACTGTCAGGACATCGGCAAAGGTTCGATCGAGATCAAAAAGCGCCGCTGCGTGTGAGAATGGAAGGCGATCGAATACCGCTTCTTGCGGAACAACGACCCGATAATTCAACTGTGCACCATCGACGACCGTTGCGCGAACGCAGTTGCTGGTTAATCCTCCGATGACGATGAGTGTGTCGATTCCTCTTTCGACGAGAAAGGATTGCAGAGCTGTACCAAAGAAGGCGCTCGCCTTTTTCTTGTCGATCACAAGATCTGTCGGTTGCGGTGCGATGTCGTCGATGATTTCTGCACCGTGAGTTCCCTTGAGAAAGGTGTAGTCACCGCCGCCGAGACGTACTTTGCGGGCGAATATGCCGCCATCAAGCCCTGAGGGATCCAGTACAAAGCGTGTATAGAATACCGGAGCATTGGCTTTTCTGGCCGATTTGATGATGTCCTTCCCAGCATCAACCGAGCGCCAGCCGGCGACGCCGCAGCTATATGGATACCGAGAATCGTCGCCTTTGCGAGGTCCAACCATATAGTTTTGCATGTCTATGACCACAACCGCTGGTCGGGCACCAAAGCCAATGCGGCCTGCCCACTTGCCACGATCGATGATAACTTTGTCTTCCGGTGTCAGAAACTGCTCCCAAGGCGTCATGCTAGCGCTCCGAATTTCTCAAGGCGTCCAATTTTTTGTACGGTCGTGTGCAAATGTGGCGCAATGTTCCTGATGGGTTCTAAGGAAACCTGCACACAGGTGAGTGCACACGACTGTACACGTTCTCTTCTTGCACTCTGAAATCACGGAAAAATCATGCAAAATCAATTGCATAGATTTTCAGTGGCCCCGATGATGGATTGGTCCGATCGGCATTGCCGGTTCTTTCATCGGCTGCTGACGCGTCGGGCGCGGCTTTATACGGAGATGGTCACCGCCAATGCGATTTTGCATGGCAAACGGACGCAGCTTCTAGACTTTTCCCGCGAGGAGCATCCCGTGGTGCTGCAGCTCGGCGGCTCGGACCCGGCAAAGCTCGCCGAAGCGGCCAGCGTCGGCGAAGCGTGGGGGTATGACGAGGTCAATCTGAATGTCGGTTGTCCGTCCGACCGGGTGCAGGGAGGGAACTTTGGCGCGTGCCTCATGGCCGATCCGATGCTGGTTGCGCGATGCGTGCGGGCGATGATCGACGCGGTTCGTATTCCGGTGACCGTGAAGTGCCGCATCGGCATCGACGATCAGGATAGCGAGGCAGATTTCGAGCGTTTCGTCGTGACGGTGACCGAAACCGGCTGCCGTACGTTCATCGTGCACGCGCGCAAGGCTTGGCTGCAAGGACTTTCACCGAAGGAGAACCGTGAGATTCCGCCGCTCGATTACGAGCGCGTCTGGCGGCTCAAGAGTGCGCATCCGGATCTTACGATCGTCATCAACGGCGGCATCGGTAGCATTGCGGCCGCACAAAAGCAGTTGCAATACGTTGACGGCGTGATGCTCGGCCGCGCGGCCTACCAGACGCCTTGGCTGCTTGCGGAAGTCGACAAGGTCTTTTTCGATGCTGAACCGCCTGCCTCAGCGACGTCGCGGCTGGCGGTGTTGGCGGCGCTCAGGCCGTATATACTCGGCCATCTCGAGCGCGGGGGAAGGCTCAACAACATCACGCGCCACATTCTCGGGCTTTATCATGGCCAGCCGCGCGCGCGCGCATTCCGGCGGTTCCTTTCGGAGCGCGGCGTCGGCGTTGCGGCTACGATCGCCGTGCTCGACGAGGTGATCGAGGCCCTGAGCTCCGCGCCGCAGCGGCCATCGCATGAGCTGACTGCATGACAGCAGAATTGGCGTGGGCTAGCCTTGCTTCCGCGCCCTGCGAATGACCTGTCCGATATTGGACCGAGGGGAAGCGCAACCGCGCCGTTGAAGATGCGACCGCGCTGCATCGTCCGCGTTCACAACAAGCGCGGGAGGCAGAGGAACGCACATGATCACCAGACGGGAAACCCTTGGACTGGGCGTTGGACTCGCGTCCGCGCTCGCGACCGGGCAAGCGCAGGCGCAAAGCTTTCCCAGCCGGTCCATCAATCTCATCGTGATGGCGAATGCCGGCGGCAGCACCGACGTCGGCGCACGCATCGTTGCGTCGATTGCCGAGAAGATCGCCGGCCAGCCGATCGTCATCATCAACAAGGTAGGCGCGGGCGGACAGGTTGGCTGGACCGAGCTCGCCCGCTCGAAACCTGATGGCTATACGATCGGCTTCGTCGTGCTGCCGGGCATGAACACGGTGGTGCTGGATCCCAGCCGGCGGGCGACGTTCACCGAGGAGTCCTTCATTCCCGTCGCCAACCAGGTTCTGGACCC
>Ga0180216_1002602_pt1 | contig 14847 bp, 31 predicted proteins | sample eDN3rd37CBELigMG_FD_128879 | JGI IMG/M metagenome (GOLD analysis project Ga0180216, IMG submission 128879) | Enriched Miracle-Growth compost microbial communities from Emeryville, California, USA - eDNA 3rd pass 37_C BE-Lig MG (version 2)... ... | reverse complement strand
TACACCGAGAGGGTCTGCGGTTCGAATCCGTAGCCGCCCACCACAAAATCAATATGTTAAGTCGGATCAGATAGCCAGCTTACACGATCCGGCACACTTTCGGCACAGAAACTACACCTCCGAAGCGTTCTTTTGGTAGTCCGGCGAGTGCTTACCGTAGGTCGATTCAAGCACTCGCATGGACATTCCAAGGTGGCCTGAAGCTTCCCAAGGGTCAATCCCTTCCTGCATCAGCCAGGTCGCGCGGGTGTGTCGCAGGGTATGCGGCGACACACCATTGAGCCCTGCTGCCTTGCAGGCGCTGGCGAATGACCGCCGCAGTTTTCGGACTGGGAGGCCGTCATAGTGGATGACGTGCTTCACCTTCCCGTCCGCCTTCTTCCAGCGCTTCATGAGCCGGATCAGCGACCGGCCTAGCCGCACCGGCGGTGTGCGCTTGGTCGCGTTCTCTGCTTCCTTGGGGCCGCGTCGGTTCATCAGGCCGCGCTCGAGGTCAATCCATGACCATTCCAGATTGAGCAAGACGCCGGACCGGCTGCCGGTCTTCAGTGCCAAGATCACGAAGCGGTAAAGGTGAGGGGTTTTCATCGCTGCCAGCCGCAGGCGCTTCGCTTCCTCGCGGGTTAGCCATCGGTCGCGCGGCTGCGGTTTGGCCGGCATTGTAATGGCCGGGAAGCGGTCCAGCGGGCCATAATGTTCGTGCCAGTAATACAAGGACGCCCGCAACACCTCAAGGTCGCGCCGGGCCGCAACGGGCGGGCGATCCTTGATGTATTCCTTGCAGTTCTGTGGCGTCACATCGGATGCCTTCTTCTCCGCCCAAAATGGACTCAGATTCGAAATATTGTGCGCGGCTTTTGCCGCCGCTCGCGTCGATGGCAAATGCTCTTTCGCGTACACCAGTAACACGTCAGCAATCAGCGGTGACGGGCTCGGCGCGGGCCGGTACTTGCTGGCGATATATTCAGCGAGTTGCTTTTCAGCGCTTCCGTGGTCTGAGTCAGCGCAACCAGTGCGGATGAAAGCCTTTCCGTCTCGGATAGCCCATTGCTTGCGTTCCTTGTCGAGATAGAGGCGCGCTCCTTTTGAGCGACGAGGCATTTCTTCTTCATCTCCTGCAAGTCGCGTAACGTGGTAAAGTGGCGGCGGCCGATCTTGTAAATCGTGAGCCTGCCGCGCTGATGCTCTGCGCGCAACGTCGAAACCTTGAACGCGCCATCGAATACCCGATTACATGCCTCTTGCAAGGTCATCAGATCGTCTGGCGCGATGTCGATACCAGTCCTACTCATTCCTGGCCTCGGGGCGGGTGGGTGGGTCGGCTCGTCATAGCGCGTCTCGGGCGCGCAACTCGGTGCAGACCTCGCGTTGCAGCGCTGCGACCGGGAGTTCGAGGAGTTTCTTGATCATCTCGGGCCGTGTCGGTTTTTTGCTTAGCGCAATCCTTAGCCGATCGCACGCGCCATACAGTTCGCCGCGCCAAAGCATTTCCAGCATCATCTCTGGATGAACGGGGCGCGGCGAAGGCTCGGCCTCGACGACGAGATCGAAGTCTTTTCCGTCAAACTCGTAATGGTTCCGCTGCGACTGGCCCGCACCGACCAGCAGACCAATGCTCGGCAACAGATGGCGCAGCACACGGGCGTCATCGGCGTGGCGGCCGACAGGAACAACCATCCAGACCTCAGGAACGCAAAGCTGATACATGCCGACCTGATGAAGTAGCCGCACCGTCTCGTCATATTCGCCCTTAACCTCAAACGCAGCGATATGCGCGGGATCAACCGCAACAACGTCGGCGCGCACCCGTCTCTCACCCATCATCATTTCGTGGCAGATGCGAGCGTTCGGCCATCGCGAGCGGCAGAACCGTTCAAGACTATTGCGGAGCGCGAGTTCGGAGCGACCAGCGTACCCACGTCGGGTCGCGGCCTGTTCTGCCGTCATAAATATCGGCTCGTTGGCACGAAGGATTGCCACTTTCACTCACCCCCGGTCTTAGGAGGGGCGGGGAGGCGATCTGCCCGTCTGATTGCATTTCGGCTGGTGATCGCCGTGAAGCCGTCCGCGAATTTGACAAGACAGCTATTCATCTTGCCGCGTGCGAGTACTGCACACCGATGGCCTTTCCGGTCCATGCGATTCCAGAAATAGACGTAGGGGAATGCCGCCCGCACCATATCGTCATTGACCTGCATCGTGATCTCCGAATCCAATGTCCGCGTGAACGATGGGCTGATCCGTTTCAGGCTCGTCCGGCTTCGCGAGTCGCTGTTCAATGAACTCGTCGAAGTAAGCCCACCAGTCGTCAGGGTTTTGCATCACTCACCCCCGTTCTGCGCGGCTTTCCTTCGTCCTCGTCGGTGATCAGCGGTCGATCCGGGTAGAGAACTTCATAGGCGCGCTGGTGTGCTTTCTCAAATCGCTCGACGCCTGAACTCGACATCATCAGCCCGCCGTCAACCTTGTCCCACGCCCACGTGTACATGTCGGACAGTCCTTTGAGCGCTGAACGCAAGCCGTCCACCTCGGCACCGCGCACCATCACCCAACCTTCTTTTTCTGCCTGTGCGAGGTAGGCCGTGATCGCGGCGGTGGCTGCGTTACGGTGCAAGTCAGAGGTTCTGGCCCATTCGCGCGCCTTCACTTCGTCGTTGTATCCGTGGAATATCGAGCGCTTAAAAACAGCCTTCGCCGCCGCTTCCAGCGCAGTGGGGGAGAGGGTCATCGGTCGCCGCCGATCCACAATTCGATGTCCTCGGCGTCCGGCTTCTTCCAGTTGATAACCTGGCCGGTGTCGATGTCGATATCGAGGATGACGTAGTCGCCAAAATGCTCGCCCGGCATGAAGCCCGGCACGTAGCCATCCTCTTGCAAATAGATTCTCTCGCCGTCCTGATCGACGAGTTCGGCGCAGAACTCATCTCGTACCTTAAGATGGATCTTGAGCGTCTTGGCTTGAACCTTCACGGTTTTGGTCGCGGTGATCTCAGGCATCTTTCACTTCCTCCATCAGTTGGCGGGCGGCGCGGCTGAACACGTCGGCGTCAGTGTAAATTTCGCTACCTTCCATTCGCGGATATGTTCCCCAGCCACGCTCCTCTGAAATAACATCCAGTCCGAGCCCCACGACCTCCCGGACACGGGCGCGGAGGGTGGAGAGTTCAGATTCGGCGGCGATGGCGCGCAATTCAAGGTCACGGCACGCTTCGAACGTGTTTGACTGCGCCTTATGACTTTCGACCATTGCAGCCCGCAGCCTCTCGATCTCTGCACGGGCTTCCGTGAGGGCGTTGGCGGCGTCTCGCATGGCTCGTGCCGCGCTAACATGCCCATCGTTTTCGACATTGACGGCCTGTCGTTCCAACCGCTCAACAATCTCGGTCATAGTCCTGCCATTCCTGTTGCTCGGATGGTTGGCCGTCGTTGTCATCTTTCACCCCCGCCATAGGGGACGTTGCGGTGGCCACCTGTATTGCGACCTCGTTCACCGCTGCCAGCACCTCTTCTATGGCCTGCCGGGAAACCTTCACCATGCAACCATCAGCGTCCATCTGCTCCTGGTTGCAAGCAAGGTTCTCGACCGCAGGAGCCGCGTCGTTGAGTATGTCGAGAATGATACGCCGTAGCGCCACCCTCTCGACCGCATCTTCGCCTTGGAGAGAGGCGAGGGCTTCGTCGATTGCGCGTTTTGCTTCGAACGATCCGGCTGCGCTGTTGCTCGCCATGATGTCGATCAGCGGTTTTGCCAATTCCAGTGCTTGTTTCGGTGTGGTCATGACAACATCCACTTCAAAAATGCGAAGGCAGAACCTATGGCGATAATGACAATGGCGATAACCGCGAAAACAAACCATCGCGGATAAATCGTGTTGCCGATCCAGATCAGGTCGTTCACTTCTTCCTCCTGATCTCGAATTGGTCGAGCAGCGCGCGGGCGGCTTCGTGCTCGTCATCGAACAAAAGGCCAGCGTCGATCATCACATCGACCAGATCATCCACCGTCACGTCGCTCCGGGTGGATGAAGGGTCTGCGGTCCACGGCCACGGGGCGGGAATCGGCTCGCCATCCTTCAGCGGCTTGCCGTCATTGCCGACGTAGCTCTCACGCTCGGGACCGCAGCAAGCAGCATGGATGCAGCCGCCGCCGGCATCGGAATAGACCATATCGCCATCGACGAGGGGAACGGCGCACGCGATGCACGTATCGGTATCGTCGGATGAAGGGTCTGACGGGCTCGACAACGTTTCGACAAGCTCGCCGCTATCGCGCAGCGCCTGCTCCACCAGCCGAGTCTCGTCTGCGGTCAGACTACGTGCGCCGCCGTCAGATTTCGTCGTCGCACCGGGCGCGGTGAGGGCTTTGCGATTGTTGGGCTGGATGAAACGCCAGCGATCACCGCAATTGATTTCATCGCGGTTCAAGTCGCCAAGCGTTTCTGCGACCAAGCCCCACATCGGGTGATGATGATCGCCCGCTCCAAGCTCCCATCGCGTCACGTTGCGTTGAACAAATGCGCGGAACAGGACGAGTACCTCCAACGCCTCTCGCATCCCGGCGTCTGCCGGCGGGGCCGTGTAAACCGGCGTCATTTTTCGGCCAAGCGCCATTTCGGCATCGGCCCGGTGCTTCTCACTGGTCCACAAGCGGACGCTGCAGTTGTCAGCGAAGTCGATCCACGCCACAGGCTCAGGCTCGCCCTTCACCGCCGGCATTTCAACCAACGCAGACCGAATGCGAGACGCGTAGTCGGCCTGTGCTGCGGCTTTGGCGGCGTCGAGGGTGTCGAACACGCCGCGAACCGGAGAGGCTGGACACCAGCCTTCAATATTGAAGTTTTCGCACCAGACATACGACGGCTTGTCTGCATCTTTGACAATCCAGAAGACCCACGGATCACCAGAACTCCAAACAATCTGTCCGCTAAGGTTGCCTTCGCTCTTCTCCCACTCCAATTCCCGCACCTTCACACCGCCATCAGATGAGGCGAGACGGCGGAGGGCGGTGACAATCAGATCACGTTCCGCCGCGTTGAGCGCGACTCCCGGTACCGTTGTTACGATCTCCAACTTGAACGTCGGCAGGGCAGCCAACCGATCCGCCAGCTTCACCAGTTCCTCGCGATCAGGATTTGTCATGACGTGGCTCCGTCTGTCTGGCGCGAAGGATGGCGGCGAGAAGGGCGAGGGCTGGCGTTGCGGCTTCTGCTAGTGATAGTTTGGTGCCGAAGCCTCGCTCCATCACCTCAGCGACAGCCGACGTGCAACCGACAAGATGACCGTGAGCGAGACGCCAGCACTTACCGTCCGGCAGCAAAGTCAGAGCGGCGTCGATGGAGGTGGTGTAGCGAGGCAACGCTTCACGCAAGATGTTCTGGGGGCTCTCTACCATCCGAAGCATCTGCTCCATGCCGCAAAGTTCAAATGAACTGCGGAACGATTGAGGGCAACCATCAACGCGCAAATCGACCGCCGCGCCGACAAGAATATCCAACTCCCGACTGCCTACCGTCGCAGCCTCGACGCGCTCAATGAGTGAGGTAAGGTCAGTCATTGCGCGGCCTCGTAGGCTTGAAGGGCGGCGTTTGCTACGTCCGCTTTGCTCATCAGGTTGTCGATGCATTGCTCGCGGCCTGCGATAATCCGCAGCGCGGCGGCCATCTGCTCGACTAGATCGGCGCGGATGTATGGAATGTCGTTTGCGGTGCGGAGAGAGGCGACTTTCGCGACCCCCTCGTCCGCCCAAATCTTCGCAGGCATGTCAGCCATGATGCCCTCCGGTGTTGGAGGCGGCGATTAGGGAGTCGCGCGGCTCAAGTTCGAGGTACGCATTGCTGCCGATTACACGCCCGCGCACATGGTCTCTGTGCTCTGCCTCAGCCGCTTCTCTCTCGACCCGCTTCAATTCGACGAGGTTTGCAATGTTGACTTCTGAGAAACCGTTGTTTCTATCCCATTCGACAAGCGCCAGGTTGTAGCTCGGCACTTTGAATAAATCGACCACGGTGCCGACAACCTCGGCGCGCCAATTCCCCACGCTTCCGATGCTTCGGATAAACTTCGTCGAATATTTCACGCGAGAACCAACCGTAAGCCCCGCCCCACCATCATCGATCTTGCTGGCGTCAGACATGGGCGTGCTCCTTGGTCAAAACTGTCGTGTTGATGTTTGTGCCGCTCTCGCTGAATGACCCGACCGGCAGATCGGACCACTTGCCATCAAGCAAGCCGTGATCGTAGCGGGCGGTCGCCGGCAGGATCGCCGTCAACGTGCCACCCGGTTTCAGAAACTTGAGCGCATGATTGACGTGCTTGGCGTAGTGCTTGCCGTAGAACGGCGGGTTCATCACCACGCGGTCATAGTCAGGCGTCGGTGCGGTTTCGAGGAAGTTGCCGACAATGACAGGATGGCCCTTGGCCTTAGCCTGCATGGCGCGTGATGCGTCGTATTCGATGCCGAACGCTTTTGCCCCGCGTTTTCGCAACCCGTCCAGAAAACGCCCGCAGCCGCATGACGGCTCAAGTACCTTCTGACCTTTGAGTCCGTAGAGTTCATCCAGAACGGAATCCACCACGGCGGCCGGCGTCGGATAGTATTGCAAGTCTTTCGAGACTGCCGTGCTGGCCTGCTTTTGCGTTGGTTTCTCGCCAGCGGCATCCGGCAACACGTCGCCGTAGTATTCGGCCAACGCCATGTTGATGTCGCGGAGCGTGTCGGGCTCAAAGAACAGGTGTCCGTTGCCATTGTGGAAGCGCTTGAGGCGAACGCCGCGCGCCACGATCTGGATCAATTCGTCACGATAACCGAACGGCTTCTCGCCACCTTCAAGCAAAGCATCGCCATCCTTGAGCAGCGCGGCGATTTCCTGGTGGGTGACAAGCGGCTTGCCCTGATAGGCCGCCAGCGCGTTCAGGGCGTTGGTGATCTTGTCCCGGCCCCAGCCGTAATCCGTGACACTGGAAATGATGATCCGCTTCGGCAGACCCTTCACGCCGACCCGCGCCTTGTCATGCGACTTATAAGCCTGATCGAGACCGCAAAAAACTTCGGCTAAGCCGCGAAGAATGTTGCCGCGCGGGTCAGCAACGAACCGGCCGAACGTCGCCCGGATATTGTCGAGCGTGAACGGCGCGGGCTTCTCCATCGCCATCTTGAAGCGTTGCTTGTCCGAAACGCTGGCGATCCGCTCGATGTTCAGCCCGTCATAGACGTGACGCCATGCCGATTTCAGCAGACTGTCGGTCAACATTCGTTCATAGATGCTCCCGGTGTCGATCCGTTCATCACCCCACGTCCCGCCGATGGTTGCAGCCATCTTGAGATCGTCGCCGGCCGTGTTGAACGCGGCAAGCGCAGCACCGATACCGGCGCGCTTGTGCTCGTATTCGGCAACGACGTCCGAAAGGCTGCGCTGTAAGGTGGGAACGTGCATGTTCATCGCCCCATCTCCCCGCGCACCGCATCCAGCGTTGCGCCGTAGTGATCCTGGTTGTCATTGAGCCTCTGCTCAGGCGGCAGGCCATCGTCCTTGCCTTGCCACCAAGCGGCCAGAGCACGATTGACCATCGCTTCTCGCTGCCAGCGGCTGATGGTGAGTAGCGCTTCGTCTGCGTCGGGGCTAAACATTGGCACCGCCTTCCGCCTTGGCGAGGGCGGCGCGGGCCCGTGTGTCACAGGCCAAGAATTGACCGGGGTGCGCGTAGGATGTCCTCTTGTCGAGTTCGGCAAGCGCCCATTGCAACGCCTTCACCAATTCGTCCCTCTGCTCCGCCAACTGGCGCGGCGTCAGGCCGGTTTCGTGCGCGACGGTGCCAGCTTCTGCGATCAGGCGGGCATTTGCCTCTGCACGTTCACCTTGATGGTTGATGGGGAAGCTGGTGCCGCCATTGCGCACTGACGCCGCCATGGGATTGCTCATGGTATAGCAATCGCAGATGTCGCCGCCCCACGGCCCCGTAACGTAAGGACCGTGATGCTCGGTGCCGGGCACGTATTCCCACGGCCCCGCCGTGAACTTATGCTTTGCTGCGCTGGTCATGCCGATGCTCCGATCGGCTCGCACGAGAGCTCGCGAACTGCAGCAACCGGCGACATCGCCAATTCATGCTTCGCCGCCACAACTGCATCCGTGATGCGATCCAGCTTTGCGTTGACTTGTCCCAGCGGCGTCTCATCGAGTTCGTCGAGCAGCCGCAATGCGAGGTCCAGTTTGGCTAGAACTGTCATGCCGCGATCCTCCGAAACGAGTTCGCCGCTTGTTGACTGACGTGAAGCTCGATCCACGCATACTGATTATCGGTGATGCCGTAGGGGTCATCCGCCAGTTCGGTCATGACCGTGCGGAATGCTTCCTCGCTGCGATCTTCCGACACGCCGTCATGGACGTGCAGGACGTAGGAGACGGCCTTGCCATCGTCGCGGGCTTCGCGAACCGCAGTCAGCGCATCGGCCCAGCTATGGTTCGGATCGACAACCGCCTCACGGCCGAGCTTGCCGTAGTCAATCATGACAATGAACAGTTCGGGGTGGCTGGCCATCTTGCCCGGCTCCATCGTTGGTTGATGGAGGGGAGAGTTGCACAACTAGCAACCCAATGCAATAGGAAAGATGCGCAACTTGCAACTTTCTTTTTTAGCCCTATGATGCAGGCTGTCCCTTCGGGGTCACGCCCGCGCGCCGCAGATCAGGTGCAGCCTCGCCAACTGCGCCTGATCACCGGCCGGGCAAGCACAAAAAAGCCCCGCTGTGGGGCGAGGCGCTATATGACGGAAGATCAGGTAAGAACGATTGTTGCTAGTGCTTTGGCGCAAGTCGCAGAAAAAATCCAATCGCCATCCTCACCATGGGACGGAGATGAAGTTGATGGTGAGCAAGGGTTCCTGGCGGCCCTATCCAAGGTTGAACAAGCGTTAGATGAAGTTGTCAGGGGGCTGGTGCGGCAGCCGAGCGGAGGACGACAGCGTCAGGCAGGTAATAGCCGTTAAACGTCGTCCCAGCGAAGCGTGCACCCCCGAACCCTTCCATCCGTACAACCCGGAACATTGCTGAGATCGCTGGTTGAGAAGCTGCCTGCATCTCGATGTCGCTAATAGTTACATCACCCAAGTCAGCCCGGTGTTTAGCAATGACTTCAGAGGCCCGTCGATAAAACTCATGCTTATCGATTAGCTTCGGCGGCGGGACAATCCACAATTTCCAAATGTCTGCATCGCTTAGTACCCACATCGCGAATTGAGGAGGCATCCCGGCCTCGTCCATTCCTCGCATTATTATATGGCCGATTCTTACCAGTTCGCCTTGATCCACTTAAGAACTCCAGACTCTGTATGTGATATTGCTTGGATTAATAACGTCGCTGACATGCTGTCGCGCGTTTCGTACCTGACTTCAGGTTTCCATTCCGAGACAATGCCCCAATTCGCCGCGAATGCGGAATTAGTATCCTGTTCGGATTTCCATGCGCTTTTGAGGCCGGCTAACCCGATCAGCGTAGGGAAGTCGTGACTAAGCACGTTCTTCAAAAAGGACGGATCTGGGATTGTTTCCGGCGCGACTTTTCGAGCAATACACGCCTTCAAACCAAACTCTACGGCGTAACCAGCAAGATAATAAGCGTTAGAGGACCGGCCGCTATGCTGGAGAAACGTCGCGTCCTTGAGTTTTGATTCCGCCAAGGCTTGCAAATCTTGTCTCTTTAGACCGTAAGCCATAGTTATCTCGCGCTCGACCGCCTCGGCAATGCCTTGTCTACAAGCGCCAGGATCATCTCTAGGTGCTCTATTGCCAGATCGTCCTTGCCACTATCGAGCGCAGTTCGTGCCAGAACCCTGATGTGCTTCAGGGCTTCCTTGGGATCTAGGGGAGGGGGCGCCGGTGTGGTGGGCATTGTGGAATTCTCTAGCGAGGGGTGCCGCAGAGTCTATTCAAATACTGGATAATAGCGGCTTGAGCTGACATTTTCTGGACTTCTGGCGTTGAGCGCGCGAACGCCAGTACATTGTCCGACAATTGGCCATTGTTGATCCGCCCTTCACGGATGCATTGGTAGTAATGCATTCCGCGAATCGACGCGGCAGTGTCTGGCGCGAAGTCAGTTAACATGTCGATGGCCCCAGCCACGTAAATGGCTTGCCTGACGCTGTCCATGGATGCCCATTGTGAATACGTAATATAGCCGGCCTGAGCTGGGACACTCAGAAGCAACAGGCCAGATATAGCCCCGCAAATTTTCACTTAATGATCCTCTGTCCCGGTCTTGCGGGGGAATGCAGCCTCTAACATCTGCTTCATACGTTTCAATTCCTCGATTGATCGGTCTCGGAAGAAACGCACTAGCCAATCATCGTCCGGATGCCGAAAAAGGCTTTCCGGCTCGCAGTTAAAGGCGGCGGCCAATCTTTGTTGCCATTCTTCGCCAGGTGTTGTGCCGTTATACCAGCGAGATACTACGCTTTTATCGGCTCCAATTTCGTTTGCTAGATCAATAGGTTTCACGAAACCTCGCGCTTCGGCCCATTCCTGAATGAAATGAGGGCGGCGGGGCTGCTTGCCTTTGTGGATTCGCGTGATTGCCATGCGCTCAGATTAATCTCGCAACGCAACCAAGTCGTTAGCACGTTGCGCAACCAACAGGGTTGACAATGGTTGTGAGTTGCGCAACTATCCTCTCATGCAAGAGCCTCTTTTTCAGACCCTATTACGCAATCGCGGCCTACGCCTAATCGATGTGGCCCGACGCATCGGCGTCGATAAGGCGACGGTCACGCGCTGGGCTCGGAAAGAAATCCCGACAGACAGAGTGGCCGACGTTGTTCGCGTAACCGGCATCCCTGCTGCTGATCTTCGCCCTGACCTCGCGACTGTGTTCGCCACCCCCTCGCATGAAGGGGCGGCGTCGTGACTTTCAACACCCTCGGCAACATCGGCCTTGTCATCCTTCTCGCGCTGTTCGCATGGGCGCTGATCGATGAGGTGCGGGGATGAGCGGACCGCGCCTCACTCAAGAACAAAAGAACGAGATCGTCGCGCAATATCTCGACGGCGTCTCGACACGGAAGATTGCCGCCGAGTTTGGCGTTGACCCGTCCTATCCGTCGATCCTTGCGAAGCGATACGGCGTCTCTCTCCGTCTCGACAAGCGCCATCGCGACCTCATGTCCGACTCTGCGAGGGCTCGTCATGCATAGCATTCCTCCCGCGCGCGAAAACTCAGGCTCCACACCGCGCGCCAACTCTCCGGCCAGCGCCGGAGCTTTCTATTATTCAACATCGCAGGTGACGCCATGACCGACAGTCTGTCCCTTCACCTCACACAACCCAACGCAGAACTTGGACGCCAGATCGCGGCGACGCCGTCCGGCATGGCGTTCTGGGCTGGCACTGGCCCGGCTAACACCACTTGCCGCGAGTGCGTGTTCTTCGATCATCAAAAATCCTACTACGCTAAGAAGGGCATAGGGGGGGGGCAGTCTAAAGCCCGCTCGCTGCAAGAAGTATTCGGCTCTCGCCAATCGTCACGGCGACAGGATCGAACACAGCACTCGCGCCTGCAAGTATTTCGAGCGAGCGGAAGTCGTTCCGCCGATTACTGCGAAGTGAGGGCCTGATGATGCTCTCCTTCTATCGCGAGACAAGCGGGACAGCGCTCGGGGGCAATGAGCCACTGTCCCGCTCTCACATGCGCGATGGGGCTTCGCGCAATACTGCAATTCAGCTTCGAGCCGATCCTCCCCGGCTGTTGGTCCCGGTCGCGCCGTCTCGGGTCGAAGAAACGACGGTGCATCCTTTCCTATCCGCTTGCTGCTCGGCGCTGATCGATATCGCTGCCGTGCTCGCGACTGTCCTTCTCATTACTGCGACCGGCATCGGTATCGTCTTCGCAGGATTCATTCTGATGTTCTGTTCGCTGTAGTCGTCTCACTACCTTCGCCGTTGGCGCGGCGAGGATTTGGAAGTCTGAGTAATCGTTGTCGTTGTGTGCGTTCCTCATGATCCGATCAAACATCATGAGGATTCCGATATGCCGGAAAAGAAGGCCGATATGAGTACCGCAGTAAATTGGCAGAATGAAATCGCAGCGATTGCCGGTCCCTACACTGGCAACAAGAAAGGCTGGTTGTCGCGCGCGGCAACGAAGGCCAACGCGACCTATCGCCAGATCAAAGGCCTCTACTACGGCGAATACAGAAACCCCAGCCACGCGCTGGCAAAGTCCATCCTAACTGCCGCCGAACAAGCGCGCATTCAAGAGGCACGACGCGATGCGCTCGCTACTGCGAACCTTCTTCATCGGCACGCTGAGGCGCTTGCCAACACCGACCCGGATTTTCATCGCGAGTCAATTGATGCGTTCCGCGAAGTGGCGCGCGTCTTGGGCGGCGGAAATAGCGCCGGAGATTGTGAGTGATGACGCCGACGCAGCTGGCACTCCAACAGGCGCATAAGGCTCGACTCGCGCGGATGAACGCACCGGCCGCTGAGCGTATGGAGATCGAAGAATTGCGAGCGCGCGTCCGCGAGCTTGAGAATCAGAACATGATGCTTCGTCGCATCGAAGCAGATGGCCTGCGGTTTCCATACAAGTGGGGGCTGACCGGTGTTCAATCGAAAATGCTAAAGGCGCTGCTCGAGCACCCAAGCGGGTTCTGCACTCATGCGGAGCTACGCGCCTGTGTGAAGTGGGCTCACTCCGAGAATATCGTGCCGACTCACATCAGAGGGATGAGGAAAAAGTTATCGTGCCTCGGTGTCGAGATCATCACGCGGCATCGTCAAGGATATCAACTCTCGGAATCCTCCCGCGCGAAGATAATCAAGGAGCTTGGAATATGAAGCCTCCGATTGCCCAGGTTCTTCACCGCATGGCGCGCCTGCCTCTGCATCACAAGATCGCGCATTTGCGCGCGCTGATCGCAGTTGAGCCGCTGCGCTCCATCCGCCGCGAGGAACTGATCGCCGCATTGAAACCCTTCATCGCGAAGCAGCTTCGCAAGGAAACGAGGCAATCGGCATGACCGAACCAGTGACCATTGTTGTCATGGGTGCGCCGGTAGGTAAGGGCAGGCCACGTTTCACGCGCGGCGGTCATGCCTACACGCCGGACAAGACGCGCAGCTATGAACAGTCGGTTGCTTGGGCCGCGAAAGCTGAAATGGGATCGCGCCAGCCAATTGACGGCCCGGTGCAGATGTATTTTCGCGCGGTGTTCGAGATACCGAAAAGCTGGCCCGAGAAAAAGCAGATGGATGCCTTGCTTGGCGTCATCCGCCCCACGGTCAAGCCCGACGCTGACAACCTGATCAAGGCCGTCGCGGATTCACTGAACGGCATTGTCTACCGCGATGACAGCCAGATTACGGAAATCAGAGGCAGCAAGCGGTACGGCCACCAAGCATTCGTGACGGTGACGGTCAAGCCGATCATCGGCGCGGTGACGGACGAAGCCAACAATCAACCGGAGAGGATAAGCGCATGAGTACAGCGGTAATCGATCCAATGGAAACGACAGAGTTCAAGGCAGATCACGCCATCCGCAATCTGTTCATGGCGGTGTCCGATCTGGACGACCTTCGCAAGTCCAATGCTTGCCGGGCTCATCTGATCGACACGTCCGCGCTGATCAATATTGAGCGCGAGCGGGACCGTCTGTCGCGCATCATCGATGATTTGGGGGGTGTGTCGTGAGCCTGTATCTCGATATCGAAACGATCCCGACGCAATCAGCCACGATCCGCGAAAAAATCGCCGCGACTGTGACGCCGCCGGGCAATATCAGCAAGGCGGAAACCATCGCAGTGTGGGAGGCCGACAAGAAGCCTGCGCTGGTTAAGGAGGCTATCGCCAAGACAGCGCTGGACGGCGCGTATGGGCAGGTATGTTGCATTGGTTGGGCATTCGGCGCTGAGCCTGCCCAAGCTCTCGTCGCAAAGGATATAGGCGAGCGCGACCTGATTGAGCAATTCCTGGGCGAGACGGAGCGGTACGTTCAAGCGCGCCACGGACACGCGCCGTCCATTGTCGGCCACAACGTTGTCAACTTTGATATCCGCTTCCTGTGGCAGCGCGCCATTGTGCTCGGCATCCGTATGCCGGGATGGTTTCCCCGCGATCCGAAGCCATGGGGCTATGAAACGTTCGACACAATGACGGCGTTTGCCGGCGTTCGCGGCATGGTCAGCCTCGACAAGCTCTGCGAGGCTCTTGGGCTTGAAGGCAAGGGCGACATTGACGGATCGATGATCGGTGACCTTTGGGCGGCCGGCGAAATCGAGCGCATCACTGAGTATTGCAAGGCGGACGTGGAGCGGGCGCGAACCATTCATCGCCGCATGCTGATCGCATTTGGGGAGGCTGCGTAAATGACCAGCAAAACCGATCTGTGGGACCGCCTCGGGAAAACCGATCCGAGCCAAACCAAACAATTCAAGCGGTCCGGCGGCTTCTCTGGCACCGCCATCAAGCCGATGTGGTCCTATCGCCGCATGACGGAGGAATATGGCCCTTGTGGTGAGGGCTGGGGCGTCAATGAGCCGTCATTCCAAGTCGTACCGGGCCCGGAAGGTGAGGTGCTTGTTTATTGCACTGTATCTATCTGGCACGGAGAGCGCGACAGGACCGTGTTTGGCGTCGGCGGCGACAAGGTAGTCGGCAAAAACAAGTACGGCCTGAGCGGCGACGACGAGGCGTTTAAGAAAGCATTCACCGACGCGGTGACCAACGCTCTTAAGCTGATCGGCGTCGGCGCCGATGTCCACATGGGCATGTTTGACGATAGCAAGTACGTCAACGAGCGTAAGCAGGATGAGGCGCGCAAGGATTCCGCGCCGGCCGACAACGAAAGCCGCATC
>Ga0180216_1002601_pt1 | contig 14847 bp, 16 predicted proteins | sample eDN3rd37CBELigMG_FD_128879 | JGI IMG/M metagenome (GOLD analysis project Ga0180216, IMG submission 128879) | Enriched Miracle-Growth compost microbial communities from Emeryville, California, USA - eDNA 3rd pass 37_C BE-Lig MG (version 2)... ... | reverse complement strand
TATTTCCGTTACTCGGCATGCAGTTTTTCCCGAAAGCAGAGCGAGAGGTGATGCTAATCGACTTCAGATTGCCGATCGGGAGCTCGATTGAGACGACGCGTCAAGTTATGAATGATGCCTCCGCTTGGTTACGCGAGCAAGAGGGAGTTAGCTCGGTTACAGCTTACACCGGTCGAGCAACACCGAAGTTCTACTATTCAGAGACAGGCAGCTATGGCGAAACGGTTGGGCAGTTGTTTGTAAAGATTGATATGGAGAAGATAAAAACAAAGGATATGCTGCAGCCTTGGCGTGTCGGCCTACAGGAGAAATTCCCTGGAGTTGATATCGTTGCAAGAGAGCTGGAGCAGGGGCCTCCAGTTGGGGCACCAGTTGCTGTTAGCATTAAAGGTGACGATCTTGACGTATTGAAGGAGCTATCCTCGAAGGTGAAGGGTTATCTAGCGGAGATCGATGGTGCGATTAACATCTCTGATGATATGGGCTCGAATATGCCGATTGTTGAATTCAATATGGATCAACAACGATTACAGCAAGAAGGAATTGCAGAGAAGGATGTGTCGACTACGCTTCGCTTAATAAGTGAAGGGATAAAGGTAGCTGATCTATCCGACAATAACCAGCTGCTAGATGTGAAGGTGAGAGTTCTTCACGATAAAGGCAGCGATATCAGTGATGCCTTCAATCAGCTAGCCGTTCCTGCAAGAGGAGGAGAGCTTGTTAAGCTTGACGAGGTTGTGACGTTAGAGCGTGATGAGCAGGTGCACTCCATCCTTCATAAGGATTCAAGAAGGGTTGTAACGGTTCAGAGCTATAATGAAGGGAAATTACCGAGCGAAATTACAGAAGAATTGAATGAAAAGCTAAAGCAGCTTGAGCTGCCAGATAATTATAGCGTATTAGTTGGCGGGGAGAACGAGCAGCGGGATGATGCATTCAACTCGATCACCAAGCTATGGATCGTTGTCGTACTGCTTATCTATATTTTAATGGTGATGCAGTTTAAGTCATTGCTGCTTCCTGTCATTATACTGATGTCCGTCTATCTTGCCTTTGGCGGAGCTTTAATTGGACTATTCTTAACCAATTCACCGCTTGGTTTTATGGCGTTTATGGGCGTTGTCAGCTTAACAGGCATTGTTGTCCGCAATGGTATCATTCTTATTGAATTTATAGAGCAGGAACGCCATGCTGGCAAGTCATTGTATGAAGCTGTAGCGAATGCGGGTAAGGTAAGGCTGCGTCCAATTCTTATTACAACATTTACAGCTGTGGGCGCACTAACACCGATGGCGGTTGATGGAAGCTCATTGTTTAAGCCTATGGCGGTAGCGATTATATCCGGCCTGCTATATTCTACATTGCTTACGCTTATCGTTGTGCCTGTGATGTATGTCATTGTAGCACGACGACAGGAGAAGGCGGCTAGCAAGCTTCAGCAGCATGCCGTTGAGCAATCGCTATAGATGCTGGTATGTACCTTTTTCATATTGAGAATGGTATAACAGAGAAGTGATGAACTACTAAATCGTGAATATGCTTTTGTTTCGAATCTTGGAGTAAAAGCATATTCGCTTTACTTGCTTCGGCTCTAACGAAGCATTTATAAGAAATCATAAATTTTTTTGAAAAAATACTTGCATTCTGTTTCTGTTAGTGATATATTATTACTTGTCGCCGCGACAAAACGTTGCGAATGACGAACGTAATTAAGTTTTGCGGAAGTGGCTCAGCGGTAGAGCATCGCCTTGCCAAGGCGAGGGTCGCGGGTTCGATTCCCGTCTTCCGCTCCATATTTGCGGCCTTAGCTCAGCTGGATAGAGCGTTTGACTACGAATCAAAAGGTCAGGAGTTCGAATCTCTTAGGCCGCGCCACTTAATTACACTTCGGGATGTAGCTCAGCTTGGTAGAGCACCTGGTTTGGGACCAGGGGGTCGCATGTTCAAATCGTGTCATCCCGACCATTATATATGCGGGCGTAGTTCAATGGTAGAACTTTAGCCTTCCAAGCTAATAGCGTGGGTTCGATTCCCATCGCCCGCTCCATAAGAAAAAACCTCGGAAGCCTTGATGCACAAGGCTTTTTTTTGTTTACTGTTTTTCGACAAGCCTCCGCTACTCTCATCCGTTGGTGTCCATTTGGTGACCATCGTCATAATTAGGGTTCAGCACATCGAATAGATCGGCACTACCGCGACTAAGGTTTACAGTATCACGTTTCATGTAAATGTCGGTTGTGGTGGCCAGCTTGGAATGTCGAAGCTGCGACTGGATATGTTTAAGATCTGCTCCAAATTCGTGCAGCAGCATCGCTGTAGAGTGACGAAGGTCATGCAGTCGAATACGTGGCAACTTATGCTTGTCCAAAAATCTGCGCCAAGTTAGAGAAGGGGTGTTTGGATAATACTTTTCACCAGCTCCACCATGAAACAAATACTGCTTGTCTCCACCTTTCCAATCGTCAGGATCGATCGTTAGCTTATGCTTTTTCCATTCGCGTTCATATTGCTTTAACTCATCCATATACCAGCGTGGCATAGGAACAAATGCTTCAGATTCTTCAGTTTTAACCTCTGTTTCAATAGAATGACCTTCCTCATCGAATGAGATTTGTTTTTCAACGAAGATTCCACCATTCTTATAGTCTACCGCTGGCCATTCAACCGCTAGATACTCACCACGTCTAAAGCCACCTAGCAATACACCGAGGAAATACAGTTTCCATACTGTAGGACCCTCGTAGAGCCTTGCTATGACCTCAGAAGCTTCCTGAGAAGTATACGACTTCTTACGTGACTTGAGTTCCTTCTTCTCTGCCTTGTCTGCTCGTGGCCGCGCTACACCATCCATAGGATTTTTAGTAATCACCTTCCATTCATGAGCACAGTCTAAAATGGATTTTAAGGCTTTATAGATGTTTAGTATCGTATTGGTGCTTAATGGCTTGTCTTCCTTAGTGCGCTTGTCCTTGCGTGCCTTAGGGTCTCTCAGACTAGTCATAAACTTCACGATCTGCATTGTAGTGATTTTGTCGAGCTGTAAGCGCCCAAAGGCTGGAATAAGATGTGTGTTGATATAAGCCATGTAGATTTTTCGTGTATACTCGCCTAAATTCAGATCATCATAGTTAGACTTCCAATCTTTTACGAACGCTTCAAAGCCTTTCGCGCCCGTTTTAACCCAGTTGCCGTTTTTAACCTCATCTTCGAACTTAGCTGCAGCAAGATCAAGCTCGCCTTTACGTGGTTTATGGTCTAAGGTGATCGTTGTTGTTTCCCTTAGTCGTTTGCCATTTGCATCATATCCCAGCTGAGCAATAAGACGATATGAGTTTTCTCCTCTCTTTTCCCAACTTGCCAATAGTATTACCTCCTATCAGTTTATTCAGGGCCCCATACGACTATGAGAGCCCTGTTTATGTAGTTTTTATTTATCTGCTTGTTTAATGACCTTGATATTTGTCACGGTAATTTCCCTACCTAATTTCTCTTTGGCATAGGTCTCCAACCTCATTTTAATCCAGTTATCTATAGGTTCAGTACCGTTTATTTCAGTAATTTTCATTCTTATCACTCCAAAATAGATTCATTTTTACTTGAGCATGTAAATTGGAATCTAAAGTTATCGTTTGAACCGATAGCACGTGGTTGTGGTTATTCAAGTTTATTTAGTCGAATCATAGTTGATGAGCACAGCATCAAGAATCTCTTTAATAAGCTTCCTTTGTGATTTTGAAACTTTTTTCCGTGGTACATAACTGATGGCGCATCTAACAGAGTGCTTAGATCATATGTACTTCTTATTTCGTTTAATAACCGCAATGATTCAGTTATCTCAGCAGAACTATATGATATTGGCATGATAATTTCATCAAGATATGTAACTAAATCCGAAATCATATTTTGACTTTTCAACTTCTCCCAACAATAGGAAGGAAATCCCTTCAAATTAGATCTCAAAAATGGTACATGCAGAATTTTACGCTTAAGCGGAAGTATAGGTACTATAATTACTAATTACAAAGCGGAAGTTAATTTACATTAAAGGTAGGTGAAAAAAGTGGCGGGTAAAAAATATTCGATAGAGTTTATGCTTGGCGCGGGGCTAGAATCGACTTTCGCTAAGTCTTTTAACACAGCGACAAGCACAATGAAAGAAATGCTAGACAAGTCGAATCAATTGAATAAAAACCGACATGCTGATACTACCAAAGGCGTGCGTGATGATCTTTCCAGGACGCGTCAAGCTATGCAATTAACTGAAAATGCAGCAGATAGAATGAGAGGCTTTTTACTTAAATCCTTTGCTGCGATTGGTGGAGTTGCAGTAGCGTATAAAACCTTTAATCTTGGTAAGGATGCACTTAACACTTACGGAGAGTTTGAGCAAGGTCTGGCAAACGTTAAGTCAGTCGCAGGGGCTACAGCTGAGGAGTTAAAGCTATTAGGTGATGAAGCTAAGCGCTTAGGCTACTACAGCATGGACAGCCAAAGATGTAACAGATGCTGAGACACTACTGTCACAGGCGGGTTTGGTGTTCAAGAGACGATTGCTGCTTTGCCTGGTTTGCTTAACATGGCTAGCGCCGACCAGATCGACCTAGCTTTAGCAACTGACATAGCTGCGGGTACCATTAAAGCCTTCTCGTTGGAAGCTGAGGAGTCAACCAGAGTGGCAGACGTTCTAGCGCTTGCTGCTTCAGCGACTAACTCAGATATAGCCGGCATTGGTGAAGCAATGAAGTATGTTGCTCCCGTTTCACAGGCATTGAAAATAGATCTTGAACAGACTGCAGCAGCATTCGGTGCGCTATCGGATGCAAACATTAAAGGTAGCCAAGCAGGTACAGTGTTGCGGGCTGGTCTAGCGCGTCTAGCTAATCCTGCAAAGTCAGCTAGAAAGGTAATGGATAGTCTTGGATTCAGTGCTTTTGATGCTCAAGGTAATATGGTGCCGCTCTATGAAATGATCGGCCGTTTGCAAAAAGGGACAGAAAAACTATCCGATAAAGACCGTTCAGCTGCAATCGCTACGATATTTGGACAAGAAGCGATGTCTGGATTCCTCGCGCTTATGGAGCAAGGGCCTGAACGTTTGAAAGGCTTTCGAGGAATTGCGAAACTCGCAAGGTGCAGCTGAAGAAATGGCGAATACTTGCTTAGATTCCTTGCCGGTTCTTTCATTATGTTACAAAGTGCTGTTGATGGAGCAAAGCTTGCTATCGGTGAAAAGCTAGCACAAACAATCAAACGTTTAGCTGACCAAGCAACCGAAAAGCTGCCAGGAATCGTTGAGCAGTTCGATGCGACATGGAAAGCCATGACCAATGCACCATCATGGCAGAATGCTGACTGGCTTGGCAAGATGCAAATCGCATGGGACAAATTAATTTCCTCGCCATTCAATGCTTGGTGGAAAGCTCAAGGAAATTCTGAGTTTCAAAAGGTTGCTGTTGAGATAGGCAAGACTATCAAAGAAATGATTGGTGGAGTAGTAAAAGAAGCATTTACTAGATCAGGTGCAACCCAAATGATAGCAGCGACCGCACTTGCTATTCCAGGCATTAAGATAGGCAAAGGAGTAGCAGGTACTATAACTGCATTGAAGTCAATTGGAACAGCGGGTGGTGCTGCAGGCGAAGGGGTTGTTGGAGCTACTAAAGCAGCTGGGTTATTCGGTCCTGCATTGTCACTTTTGACTAATCCAATCGGCTTAGCGGTTGCAGGTGTAGGAGCTTTATCACTTGGTGTTATTGCTTACAAAAAGCATCAAGAGAAAGCACGCCAAGAGCTTATAAATATGGGCTCATCGCTGAAAGAAGCAGAAGATCGTTATCAATCAGTAGCTGATAAAGCGGATTTAACCAAGCAACTTGCAGATGAATACCGTACGCTTAATGAACAAGTAAGTAATAATGCTGGAACTGAGCTTGCTGATGCACAACAGCGCATTGCTGAAATAACTGAAATCTTGCAAGGTATGTTCCCTCAGACATTAACTAACTACGATCTTGAAAAAGGGAAAATTATTGAAAAACTTGGTTTACTTGAGCAAATGACTGAAGCTGAACGCGAAATGGAGAAACTGCGTCTCGAAGCTACGGTCGCGGAAAAAATGTCTAAAAAAAGTAAACTTGAGAAAGAAATAACTAAATCTCAAGAAGCAGTTAAATACGCTGAAGAAAATGTTAGGCTATTGTAATATCGTATGTATTCAAGTGTAGTAAGCGAACCACTGGTTTCTTAATAAGTTTGTTTGGTTTAATAGGGATGCTTATTTGGTTGTTTAACATCGATAAAATAAACGATTGGTTAGCATAAGCTGCTCATAAAGAGTGGCTTTTTTTGTTGAATTATGTATTCTCTTATTTGTACTTACTTAGTATAATTTTGGTAATTACATACTGAGGAGATATGAATGTGAAGAAGATAAGTGAATGGATTCAGAAATATGGATGGGTGTTGTTTATTCTAGTAGTTGTTGTATGGATCGGCTATATCTTTATCATGAATATGATTTATAAGAGTGATGCTGATTTAAACAAGGCAGGAACATTTGGAGATATGTTTGGAGCTCTAAATACCTTATTTACAGGCTTAGCATTTGTGGGAGTTGTTATCTCTTTGTTACAACAGAATAAAGCACTTGAACGACAAAATATATCTTTAGAGAAGCAACAAAAAGCGCTAGAGCAACAATAGACTGTGTTAACACAACAGTAAGAAGCTTTGAATATTCAAAAGAATGAGCTTGAGTTGTATAAGAAAGAGTTGCAGGAAAATACTGCTCAGTTAAGAGAACATAGTGATCATATGAGGTTGCAGCGGATTGAAAGTACAATATTTAATTTAATTGAAACGCACAATAACTCAATAGATATTATTAAGAGTAATGCTCCAGAATATAAGGATTTAAGAGGAATACAACTACTAGAAGTAATGTTTCGGGAGGTTCTTATAAAGGAATATGGTATAAGAACCTACCAAGATATGAAGAAGATAAAAATATTCACAGAGTATCTATCGCTAGTAAATGACTCTAAGGCATTAAATAGCTACACTTTCATTTTGCACTATATACATAATTTGGAGGGAGTGAGTCGTGAGCAAAAGCAAGAATTTATGACTTTGTTGTATTCTCAAATACCAATTGCCTTATTTAGTTGTTACGTAATTCTATTACTAGATGACAAATATCATTTAGAAATTATTGAATCTTACAAGATGTGGTGGGATTAAACTAATTGCACCTTAGGGTGATTTTTTGTTTTCCATGAAACCGAACTTATGTGCTATAAAATAGGTTGAATAAAGAGAGGTGTCTTTCGTGATATGTAGCAAGGAAAAGATAAAGAGATATAGGCTCGTGGAGGCGACTCGTGCGGTTGTTCTATGATTAAAGAACTAAGCCCCTCTACCTTTGTGGTGTAGGGGCTTAGTTTATAATTCTTGTATTGTTACTTTTGATCATTTACACCAAGATAAGACTTAAGTCCGTCTTGTAAAACTCTCGAGAAATTAACATTATTCTCTTGAGCTAAGTCATCTAACCATTTTGGAATTGTCAAAGTCTTTTTCACAGCCTTCTGCTGCATCTCATCACGAAATGGAGGCATCCATGCTTCAATTAAAACGATCACTTGATTATTTTCTACCTTCAGGTCAAAAATGCGGGAAGGTGTAGGAATTGGATCGTTATCAACCTCCATCCCATATAAATGCAAAGCCATGCATTCACGAGCCATACGCAAGGCATCCTCATCGTTATCACCGCAAGTAATAGCGCCTGGGAGATCAGGAAATTCAACAGAAATTCCTTCATCAGCGTAATCAAAAATAGCTGGATATACATAACGATCTTTTTTGTTCTTTTCCATAAATTCACCTCTTTTTATATTGTATCTTTTATAGTCGATTTCTTGGCATTGTAAAGTCAAAAGTTAACGTTCTTTCATTCACGAACTCTATACTGGTGGTGCGAGAATGCGGTGTTATGCGAAGTTAATATTATATTAAATCCTGCAAGGAAGGGCTATTTCAGCCCTGCCTGCTTTAGGATACTGTTTAATGTTCCGATTGGTAAATCTTTGTTAGGATGAGGTATTGTTACCCGTCCTTTTTTGATTGGGTGTTTGTATTGTCGGTGACTTCCTGCTGTATGTACTAGCTCCCAACCAACTTGCTCAATAATTTTAATGATTGCTTTAGATGATTGTCCTTTTAGATACATCGCTTCCCTCCTTTATATAACAATTATAACACGTACTTATACACGTGTAAAATAATTAACACTTATAATAATACGTTTCATATATTGTTAGAAAGGAAAGTTATTCTTCGTATTACCTACTGTTTTTGTTTCTCCGGTTGAAGGAAGAGCGTGTTGTTGCTGAATGGACTCTTCGCGATCTACTGATTCAGGTAGTGAGAGCATTTCGAATATCTTTCCAGTAGGTAAATCGCTAGATGTCGAGCGTTTGGAAATTGATTATATGCCTGGATAAACTTCCAGCGGTTTGAGGAGCTATGTCCACTGAATGTAACCACTGTTCCCATTCGCCATGCACTAAGTCATTCTCTTTTACATGCTTCAATCTTTTACCGATCTCGAACACTGCTTGTCCGGCTATCAGTATATTATGTAATTTTGGACTATCTCTTAATGACAACTTTATAGCCCTCAGATTTTAGTTTGTTCATCATTGCAATTATACCGATTTTACCGTACATCATCCCTAGCGCAAAATCAGGAGAATTTGTACTTTTAGACCATTCCATTAAAAAGTCCATTTTTACAGGCTGATTATTAGTCTCTATTTTGGCAATTTTACTAGTGGAATAGTTAAGCATCAATGCAAGTTTTTCTTGAGAAAGTTCAGCTCTCTTGCGACAAGCAGCCATTATCGGTCCATAGTAATCTTCTTCATTACTAATTGCATTTGCTTTCTTAATGACAATAGGATCTTTAGCTGCTTCCTCGAAATACATAATTCTTTCTAACTCTTCATTGGTTAATTGTCTACCCATGATTTTAGATAATTTATCAATATTTATAACCATATGTAGCCCTCCTAATTAATTGTTAGGATCATCTTAATTCAGCATCTACGGTTATGTATATAGATTGTTCTAAAATGGAATATGTAATAAAAATAAAGCGGAAATGTCGTTGTGTTTGATTGTTGCAAATTGAGATACACGTTCCGACGTCTGAACATTTGATAATTGCCGATGTCAGCAATTTCCCCTACGTCGGAGAATTTACAAAACGGTTAACATTTTTGTCTGTCGTTTTACAAACTTGTGTACAAATGCAAATTCGTTGATGTCGATGAATTTGTGGTACGTACCATGATTTGTATCCTTGAGGTTACATTTCAAAATAGCGCGACATCGCACCATATTAGCAATCGATTGCTAATATTATTTACAGCGTTGGGAAGGTTCAAAAGCGACCACTTGGTCGTGTTCCCTCAAATGATGCGAAGTCGCACCATTTGGGAATAAGTTCTGCATAGCAACCATATGATAAACTTCGGAATTCATTATCAGTGTAATATAGGTGCAGCAGTTCCTCTTTTTTTAAGAAGATATTTATTGCAAGGTTTACTTTTTTTTCATATTGATCATAAATGTGAATTAGCCATTCTTGGATATCGGCATCGAATTGAGCAATTGTGTTCCTGTATTTATCGAGTCGCTCATTGTTTAAGATTGTCGCTTCGTTCATTTTGGAATCATCAAGATATTGATTGAAATACTCAAACACATAGTCTACGCATGCTTTCATGTTCCTCATACGATCATCGAGACTAAACTCATTTAGACTGTCCTCTTTTTTTCTACGCGCAATGTATTCCTCAATAGTGAGCATATTCCACCTCTATTCAACAATGATAAACAATAAGAATTTTAGTGTTAGTTAAGCTTGAGTGTGTCACTTGGGAGAGAGTGTATAGTTGGAGTGGTTCTCGATTCAAGTGAGGGTGTACATCTCATAATGCTAGACATATAATAAGAGTTGGAGTCATCTCTAATTTTTATTAGATGCGTGTTCGCGCAGGATATCTCCCAAATCCATAGTGAGAGTGGCTCCGTGCTTTAATAGAGCTGCCCTAATAGGCGGTGAAACAGCTTCAATCATGCGCTCAGTCATGTCGCCAGGTGTCTTGATGTAGACAACTTTAATCTCCCTTTTTCTTCTTTCTTTTCTTTCCATAGTAATCACCTCGAATTTTAGAATGTAGTTATAATACTTTTTTGGTAATGCAAAAGTAGCGATCACTTAGTTACATTTGGCTAAGTTGATCCTTACGTAAGTGCTGAAGGGTTTCGGTAAGTTTAAGGAGGGATTTATTTGACTCAGGAATCTAATAATCATGTGTTGAAGTGTCATCATTGCGGAAATAAAACATTAATGAAAGAGCTAACTAATCATAGAGAAGATGGAATAGAAAATGTTTATGTAGCTGGCGGTCGAATAGAAATTAGATTTTTTAACGTTTGGTCGCTGTATCTATGTCCTGTTTGTGAAAATGAAACTCTTATAAAGAGGGGAGGAAATTCTGAGGATGTTGACATGGAGACTATGAGTTTTAATATTGTCGAAACAGTTATCTATCCTCAAATGACTATAAGTAATGATAGCATCCCCAAAAAAGTGAGAAATTCTTTTGAAGCTGCTTTGAGAATTAAAAATATAGAGGGCACTCTTTGTGCCATTGGTATCAGAAGAACTCTCGAGATGATGTGTAAAGATAAAAATGCTTCTGGTAAAGACTTATTTCGCAAACTACAGAGCTTAGCAAATAATGGTACACTGCCACCAATAATTAATGATATGGCCACCCTCCTAAGAGTGTTGGGAAATGAAGCTGCCCATGGAAACGATGTGGAGTTTACAGATGATGTTATCGATTCAATGATAAATTTTACACATGCTATTTTAGATTACGTTTATATATTGCCAGATAAGTTATCGAACATACAGGATCACCTTGGTAAAAAGGTTAAAAATGAAGTTACAGACGCTATTAGATGAGATGACGGCATATATTAAGAGAATATAAGGAAAATAAAGAAAATATGCAATAATTACAGAATTCTAGGCCTAAACGGATGAAATTGAAAGTGGTACAAGGTATTAAATATGCTATACTGAATATACTGAATACATAGGAGCTGCTTCATAGCTCGGTGGGGATCGGCCCCCGCATCCTGGTGAGCAGGACGTTAAACCTCGTTTAGGACGAGGGCTCGGGTAACCGGGTAAGAACTCAAAACCATATAGCCGATTATTGTCACAGTACCCTCGGATAATATTCGAGGGTCTTTGTCTTGTAAGGGGCTAAATAACTGGAGGGGTCTATATCAGTTTATTAAAAATAAAGAAGTTAAGAAACTTAAAAATAAAACCCAAGATAGACCAAATATCTCTTAAGAGGTTATTAGAATATTATGAGGAGTACATTTCACCTCATACATATACATATTATTTAGAAAATGGTGAGACCATCAATTTAGAATGCTTAAGCGAAAATTTTAGTCACTTAATAGGCATTGGGAAATATAAAAATAAAGTAGCTATATATAACAGATACAAATATGAAGGTCAGGCAGCATACAATGCGATTAAGTCTGAAGAAATAACAAAAGAATCAATTAAAGCTCATTCTTCGTTACTATTTAACAATAATAAAGATAAGTTAATTTACTTTTACTTAATTCCTGAAATTCTAAGAGGAAGTGAAATGTTTGTTGAATACGATAAAATTGAGACTTCCAGAATTGAGGCTAAATTAATTGCCTATTCTGTAGAAAAAGATGCCGTTGTTCACCTAGGGTTAGATTACTCAGAAACTGAAAAAAAATACTTCCCAAGGTCATTCTTTGTTGAAAGAATAAATGATAATTCAGATGGGAAGAAATTTATAGCCAATGGGGAAAAAATTAATGTTGAAAAAACCATTATAAGAAAATCAGATGGTACTTCAGAGGTTATAGAGCATGGAGTTAAGAAGGCAAGTACTGCTACATCAAATACATTTAGCACTAATAAATAATTAGTTTTTATGACCATATTCTGACCTTGTTTAATTCAAAACCGACCCGAAATAATCTGTGTCTGAAAAATCCCTTCCATTATATAAGGTTATTCTGAACATCACCGTAAAACCCAACAAACTAAAAATCAGTTGAAAGTTTAGGAAGTATTGATATTACTGATTTTTCGATAATATGGACTAGTTTGCCATAGGGCTTGTCTCAGCCTTCCAAGCTAATAGCGTGGGTTCGATTCCCATCGCCCGCTCCATAACTAAGACATCGTAAAGCCTTGATCTTGATCAAGGCTTTTTTTGTTGTTCACGCAGCGCTCCAAGCCTCGTGCATGCTCCGACTCCCCTATATATAATTGAAGTGATTGGTCCGCCTTCGTCTATGTGATGTAAGTCTATAGGTGCAGCTAGAGCTATGCTGTGTATATTAGGCTTCATAGCAGGCAATTCAGCGCATATATTCCTCGCTTTTATTTGTACTTTTCTTCTTTACCCATATATTACCCGAATATTCACTACGGCTTATAAATATGCCCCGCTATTTACATTATTCTGTCAGAGCTTCCGTCCCCTTGTTATACCCTTATATTGTAAAAACCTAGACCGCATTTAAATAAAGTTTATAGTATTACGATAATATTATTAGAGAGGGCACGCTATACATCAACGTTAATTAATTGGCAATACTAAGATTGTTCTCAATTATAGAAGAGTTTCCTATGAATCAAACACATTAAAGAATAGATAAAAAAGTTTGTACTTATTTACATGTATCACAATTTCCTGATTAAGCGCTTTCCATCTAAAAAAGAGGTCAAATTCAGCTATTTTTTAGATTAATTATGCTTGTAAGGCTTCTATGATGTTGTATTTTGTTGTATAATAAACGAAGTGATTTTTTTGCGAATAACTGAGAGTAATCTTACGAATATGGTTTATAGCTTGTATATTAAGCATGGTTTGTGAGTTTGCTGTACAGATCTGTGGGAGGAAGAGTATGTCGGATCAAAGCGTAACATCAACAGCGACTAATCGGACGCAATCTAACAATTTACTTAGACGCGATGTCCGTTACCTGGGCAATATACTCGGTGAAGTGCTCGTCCATCAAGGTGGACGTGAGCTTTTAGAATTAGTTGAACAAATCAGAGAGCAAAGCAAAGCGCTGCGCGCTGAATTTAGCCCTGAGTTGTTTGAAGACATGAAAAAAACAATTTCATCGCTTAGCTCAGAAAAGCGTCACCAAGTCATTCGTGCATTCGCGATTTATTTCCAGTTAGTCAACATTGCAGAACAAAACCATCGCATTAGAAGAAAACGTGATTACGAATTTTTAGCTGGTGAAGAGGTTCAGAATGGTTCGATTGAAAGTGCGATTAAAGCACTGAAGGATCGAAACATCTCGACTGAAGATATTGAAGATATGCTAGCGGGCATTTCATTAGAGCTTGTTATGACCGCACATCCAACGGAAGCTACGCGTCGTGCAGTATTGGATATTCATAAGCGCATTGCAGCAGATGTAATGGAGCTAGATAATCCTACACTAACCTATCGTGAGCGTGAGAAGCTGACTGAGAAGCTAATGAATGAAGTATTAATTCTATGGCAAACAGATGAGCTTCGTGATCGTAAGCCTACCGTAATAGATGAGGTTAAGAACGGCTTATATTATTTTGATGAAACATTATTTGATGCAATTCCAAGCGTATATGAAGAGCTTGAGCGTTGCTTAACTAAATATTATCCAGAGAAAAAATGGCATGTTCCTAGCTACTTGAGATTTGGCTCATGGATAGGAGGAGACCGTGACGGAAACCCTTCCGTAACGTCTGATGTCACTTGGCAGACCCTTACGCTGCATCGCCAATTAGCTGTTCAGAAATACGAGGAGCAGCTTCGTGAGATGATGAGTATGCTCAGCTTCAGCACCAATCTTGTTTCTGTAACAGATGAGCTGTTAGCTTCTATTGAGCAAGATCGTAGTGTTATCGATAATAAAACAACGGATCTATGGAGAAATCCAACGGAACCATATCGTGTTAAAATCGCTTTTATGATTGAAAAACTTTCAAATACAGTAGACCCAGAATCAGCAGAGGGTGCGCCTTATTATAGCAGCCCGGAAGAGCTAATGGTGGATCTTCGTATTATTGATCGTAGCTTACGCAATCACTATGCGGATTATTTTGCAGATACTTATCTAGCGAAGCTATTGCGTCAAGTGGAGCTATTCGGCTTCCATCTGATGACGCTAGATATTCGTCAGCATAGCCAAGAGCACGAAAATGCAATGACAGAAGTGCTTCACAAGCTAGGTATTGTGGATAACTATAGTGAATTGTCCGAAGATGAGAAAATTAAAGTGCTTGTCAAGCTGCTTGAGGATCAACGTCCGCTTACATCTCATCATATTGAGTATTCTGCATCAACGCGTGAATGCTTGGATGTGTACGAGGTAGTAGCTAAAGCACAGAAAGAATTCGGTACAAACTGCATTACAAGCTATCTCATAAGTATGACGGAAGCAGTAAGCGATATGCTTGAGGTCATGGTATTTGCGAAGGAAGTTGGTTTGTTCCGCATAGATGAAGAAGGTAACGTCATCTGTACGATTCAAGCTGTACCTTTATTCGAGACGATCGAAGATCTACACGCTGCCCCAGCTATTATGAAGCAGCTGTTCGAAATTCCAATGTACCGCAAAGCGGTTGCTGCTCGTGGCAATATGCATGAAATTATGCTTGGCTATTCTGACAGCAACAAGGATGGCGGAGCCATTACTGCGAAC
>Ga0180216_1002600_pt1 | contig 14848 bp, 17 predicted proteins | sample eDN3rd37CBELigMG_FD_128879 | JGI IMG/M metagenome (GOLD analysis project Ga0180216, IMG submission 128879) | Enriched Miracle-Growth compost microbial communities from Emeryville, California, USA - eDNA 3rd pass 37_C BE-Lig MG (version 2)... ... | reverse complement strand
GACTTCCACCGTGTGAGGATGGCACTCTAACCGCTGAGTTAGCCGCCCGAGGCGGTCGCGACCTCGTGGGCGTCGCGACGAGGTTTTAGTCTAGCGATCGGGCGACCCATAGGCAAGTCGAGAGCGGGGGGCGATCGGCGATTTCGGTTCGCGGGGTGGGGGGTTGCCCGCGCCGGGCGGCGGTCTTACAGTTGAGCCGTTGCGATTTGATCCCATCTCCGTCTGACGACTGGCGAGACGAGCTCATGACCGCGTATTTCCCCGATGTTCCCAAGATCCAGTACGGTGGGCCGAAGTCGCGAAATCCGCTTGAGTTCAAGCACTACAACGCCGACGAGGTCGTCGGCGACAAGACGATGAGGGAGCATCTGCGTTTCTCCGTGGTCTACTGGCACACGTTCCGCAACCAGTTGTCGGACCCGTTCGGCGTCGGCACGGCCGATCGTCCCTGGGACGATGGAAGCGACTCGCTGGAGAACGCCCGGAAGCGGGTCAAAGTCGCGTTCGAGTTCTTCGAGAAGCTCGGCGCCCCGTTCTACGCCTTCCATGATCGCGACGTCGCCCCCGAGGGGCAAACGCTCAAGGAGAGCAACGCGAACCTCGACGAAGTGGTCAAGGTCCTCAAGGACGAGCAGGAGCGAACCGGGATTAAGCTCCTCTGGGGGACGGCCAACCTCTTCACCAACCCCCGCTACATGCACGGCGCGGCGACGAGCCCCAACTTCGACGCCTACGCCTTCGCCGCCGCCCAGGTCAAGAAGGCCCTGGAAGTCACCCACGAGTTAGGAGGCGCGGGGTACACCTTCTGGGGAGGCCGGGAAGGCTATATGAGCCTACTCAACACCGACATGAAGCGGGAACTCGACCACCTGGGGCGGTTCCTCCACATGGCGGTCGATTACAAGAAGCAGATCGGCTTCGACGGCCCCTTTTACATTGAGCCGAAGCCCAAGGAGCCGACGAAGCACCAGTACGACTCCGACGCCGCGGCCTGCCTCAACTTCCTGCGCACCTACGACCTGCTGCCCCACTTCAAGCTCAACCTCGAGACAAACCACGCGACGCTGGCCGGACACGAGATGATGCATGAAATGGAGGTCGCCATCGGCTCGGGCGCGCTCGGGTCGATCGACGCCAACACCGGTGATTATCTGCTCGGCTGGGACACCGACCAGTTCCCGACCAATTTTTATCTCACCGCCCAGTGCATGCTTTGCGTTCTTCGGATGGGCGGGTTCACCTCCGGCGGAGTCAACTTCGACGCGAAGGTCAGGCGCGAGAGCTTCGAGCCGATCGACCTGTTTTACGCCCACATCGGCGGCATGGACGCCTTCGCCCGCGGGCTCAAGATCGCCCACGCGATCAGCGCCGACGGTCGCCTGGACGAGTTCGTCGCCCAGCGCTACGCGAGTTGGAACAGTGAACTGGGCCGACGGGTCGAGGCCGGGCAATCCAGCTTCGCGGAGCTCGAAGCGTACATCCAGCCCAGGGGAGACGTCGCGAAGAACTCCAGCGGCCGGCAGGAGATGTTGGAGAACCTGTTCAACGAGTTTCTTTGAGATCCGCGCGAAGCCCTGACGAAACGCGAGCGCCGCGGGGGTCGGATTCGGCCGACCCCTTCGCGGCGCTCGTTCGGATCCGTCGCGGACCGCCGTCAGCCCTGCTGTTCGAGCGTGGCGAAGACGCCTTGCATGAAGGCGGGCAGATCGTCGGGGGTTCGGCTGGTGATGATGTTGCCGTCGCGGACGCAGGCGCCGTCCTGCCAGACGCCGCCGGCGTTCTCGACGTCGTCGCGGATCGCGAAGAAGCCGGTGACGTTGCGTCCCTTGATGCAGCGGGCCGAGCAAAGCATCCAGGGGCCGTGGCAGATCGCCGCGACCACTTTGCCTAGGCTCGCCGCGCGGGCGACCAGCTCGATCATCGCCGGCGCGCGCCTCATGTGGTCGGGCGAGTAGCCGCCGGGGATGATCACCACGTCGAAATCCTCGGCCTTCACCTCCGAAGCCGCCACGTCCGACTTCGCCGGATAGCCGTGCTTCGAGGCGTAGGTCTCGCCCGCCTTGGGGCCGACGATCTTCACGTCGCACCCCGCCTCGCGAAGCCGCAGAACCGGATACCAGAGTTCCAGATCCTCGTAGAGCTTCTCAACCAAAACCGCCGCGCGCTTGCCGAAAAGACTGCTCATAAAAGGCTCCCGAAATTAGGGTTGTGATTGTCGAAGGTTGGGCGGGCCCCGTCAGCGCGAACTCGGCGCCGCGACGGCCGGGGCCGCGCTCTCGGCGGTGGGACGATGCTCGACCATGGCGCGCTCGATCGCCTCGTCGAAGGAGTAGGGGGGGCGATAGCCCAGAATCCGCCGGGCCTTATCGATCGAGTAGTCGAGGTTCAGCCCGAGGAATTTGTACCGGGCCTTGTTGATGATCGGCGGGTTCTTGGCCCCGCGCGCCTTGGCGATTCCCTCGACCACCGTGGCCAAGAGCTTCGCGAACCGCAGCGGGATCTTGCGCTTGGGGGCCGGGAGCCCCGCCAGCTCGGCCACCCGGCCGACGAACCGCCGCTTGCTGACCGGCTCGCCATCGGTGAGGTTGAAGACCTCGCCGACCGCCTCGGGCGTCTCGGCCGCCAGGAACAGGCCGTGCACCAGGTTCTTGACGTAAATGCAATTGAGCGCTTGCTCCCCCGAACCGAAGTAGGCGAAGACCCCCCGGCGCAGGCTGGTCAGGAGCTTGGGCAGGACGGTCCGATCCCGCTCGCCGTAGATGAAGCCGGGGCGGACGACCACCACGGGCAGCCCCCGGTCCTTGAAATAGGACAGGGCGAGAGCCTCGGCCTCGGTCTTCGACCTCGTGTAGGCGTCGAGCGACTCGGCCGCGGGCGGCGTGCTCTCGTCGGTGCCGTAATGGTCGCGGCCCTCGTAGACGCCCAACGAGCTGACGTGAACGAACTTCTCGACCTTCGCCTCGGAGGCGGCGTCCAGAAGCAGCCTGAGGGCCTCGACGTTCAGGCGGCGGAATTCGTCGAGCGTTCCCCAATCGCCGACCTTCGCCGCGCAATTGAAAACCCAATCCACCCCGTCGACGCCGCGCGCCAGGGCCTCGCGATCCTCCAGGTCGCCCAGGATTTTCTCAACCCCCCATTCGTCGAGCTTCCTCGTGTCGCTGGTGGATCGAACCAGGGCGCGGACGCGATGGCCACGGGACAGGGCCTCTTCGACAACGTGCCCTCCAACCAGTCCGGTGGCGCCGGTGACGAAGAGGGTCTTGGGAGTACTTGTGCTCATGGGGCTCGCGTTTCGATCGGAGGGGGAAAGCAAAAGGAACGCGGGGAACCGGGGCGCCCCGAGCGCGATCCGTTGCCGCGGAACGGGATCCGGCGCCGCCACTCTCTCGATCCTAACCGATCCTCGCCGCCGGGCAAACCGCGCGCGAGCCGCCGATCCAGGTCTTCGAGCATCCCGGTCGACCTGGAACTTCGGGGTGGCCTTTCGGGCTTGGGTCGGTGTAATCTAATTGTATCGGCCGCCATTATTTCGGCGGCGGAGGGCCGGACAATTTCCGGCTTGGTTGGGACTGTTCGAGCCTCGAGTGGGAAGGGGACGGAGAGCCATGGCCGCCAATTTCAAGAAGGAAGATCTCGACTCATTCCGCGGCTCGCTTGAGAAACTCCGCTCCCGGCTCCTCGGCGACCTTGACCGAATGACCGACGAGGCGCTGCGGCGCAACACCGCCGAGGGCTCCAGCAACCTCTCCAACGTCCCGCTGCACATGGCCGACGTGGGAACCGAGAACTACGACCAGGAATTCACCCTGGGCCTGATCCAGAACGAACAGGTCACACTGGAGCAGGTGAATCAGGCGTTGGATCGAATGGAGAAGGGGACTTACGGGGTCTGCGTCGAATGCGGCGCGCCCATTGCGAAGCCCCGCTTGACGGCGATCCCTTATACGGAGCACTGCATCCAGTGCGCGCGAAAGCTGGAGGAGCAGGGATGAGGCGAGGGATCAAGGCGAGCCGTTGGGTCTTGTTCTTGTGCCTGGCGCTGGGAGGCGCGGCGTTCGATCTGGCGACCAAGTCGGTGATCTTCGCCGAAGTCGGCCCTCCGGGGTCCCCTCCGGTGGCGATCGTGCCGGAGATACTTGAGCTGCACACCAACTACAACCCCGGCGCGCTTTGGGGGTTCGGCCGCTCGCTTCCCCACAGCGGTCTGATCTTCGCGGGCCTGTCGGTGCTGGCGGGCGTGGCGATCGTCGCCTGGCTTTTCGTCGGCGGCGCCGCGTCAAGTCTGACGCTGACGATCGCGCTCGGGCTCATCATGGCCGGGGCCATCGGCAACTGCTACGACCGGCTGGTTTATGGTCACGTCCGGGATTTCGTCCACTTCCACATCGACTCAATCAACTTCGATTGGGCCATCTTCAACTTCGCCGACACGATGCTGGTCGCCGGCGCGATCATCCTGGCCCTCTTCGCCGTCCGGCCCGAGCCGGTCGAATCGACCGAGCCGACTCCGACTCCAGCGGTGTCCCAGGACGCGAGCCCATCGTCGGTCTGAAGCGCCGAGGGGACGCGCCGTGGATCCGGAAACCGGGGGCCTTCGATTCGTGGTGCTGGAGCACCGCTGGAACGGCGTCCATTGGGACTTCATGCTTGAGCATGGCCGGTCCCTGCGAACCTGGGCGATCGACGAGCCGATCGTGGCGGGGGTGGAGCTACCCGCGCGGGCCTTGCCGGATCATCGAATCGCCTACCTTGACTATGAAGGGCCCATCTCCGGCGATCGAGGGAGCGTCGCGCGGGTCGACGAGGGTCTTTACGTCCCGATCGAGTGGACGGCCGATCGCGTCCGAGCCCGGCTGAGTGGGCGTCAACTCGTGGGAGAGGTCGTTCTCTGGAGCGCGCGGCCGGACCTCGACGAGGCCCCGCCCAGGAACTGGAAGTTCTCCCTCGGGAAGGTTAGCTGAAGGATCCGGCGCGAGGGGAGACGAGGCGTGAGGAATGCCCCCTTGTTCATGTCCGACCGCCCGGCCAACCGAATCCGCCCGGCGCGAATCTCCACGTCCTCCAGCCGCACGTCCTCGCGGGCGAGGTTGGGCATGTACTGAAGCCGGAGAACGGGATAACCTTCAACCTTGCTCCAGACGACGTCGACGCCATGCCGGCGGCCCAGGTCGGTGATTCGATCCAGGATGCCGTCGGCCGGGACGGGCAGAATTCCCGCCCGGATCTTCTCCAACGTCAATTCGACCGTGTTGTCGCTGGGAATCCGGGCGCGAGCCACCACGGTAATGACCGAGTCGACCCCGCCCCGCTCCAGCCGGAAGGCCAGGATCACCCGGTCCATCTCGAACAGGACCCGGGGGTCGTGGACCTCGGGGGGAAGCTGGTCGGCGAAATGCGTCACCAAGTCCTCGGCCAGCCAGGCGTTGACCTCGCGATCGGAGAAGACGGCCTCCCACGTCGGCTCGTTGCAAATGTCGTTGTGAAACTGGAGGCTCTGGGCGACGAAGCGTTTCGCCCGCTGCTCGATCTGGTCGTGGGGAACATCCAACGAGATCATCTTGCGATAATAGCTCGGTTGATACGTCAAGGAGAACCAGCCAACCAACGGCGCGAGCACGGCCAAGCCGACCACCACGCCAATCGCGATCCATAGCTTCTTACTCATCAAACCACCCGTCTGTTCGAGAGGACGGAGGGATGGGAAACGACCCGCGCCCGGCCGAATGGGCCGAACCGCGGGGGCGCGGCCGACTCACGCGGACGATACGCCCCCACCCCAGATTGGTCAATCCGAGGTTCCAGCTCGCGCCCAAGACATTGCGGAGCCGAGGGCGCCGACCCAAAACGGTGCTTTTGACCCGCAAACCACGAGCCCGCGCTGGTCCAGCGCCGCAACGACCACCAGCCCCCATCGGAGCCGACGATGTTGAGGAACCTGTTGACCGACCTTCCAACCAGCGCGGCCAACGAATTATTCGAGACCCTGGCATGCGCCGGCGAAACTCGGATCGAGCGCATCGTCTCGCTCGGCCATCGTTCGCCCGCCGACTATTGGTACGATCAAACCGAGCACGAGTTCGTCATCGTGCTCCGCGGAGCCGCGAAACTTCGGTTCGAAGGAGACGAGGAACCCGTCTCGATGGGCCCCGGCGACAGCCTGACGATCCCCGCCGGGCGGCGCCACCGAGTTGATTGGACAGACCCCAACGAGCCCACGGTCTGGCTGGCCGTCTTCTTTTCGGGAGAGCTGGATCAGGTGGTTTGATCCAACACTGAGCCGGGCGCCCCGCGCTGGAGAAGTCGGGGGCCGCCCGGTGGATTTCGACGCCGACCCCGGAATGGTTGCATGGCCAGGCGTTCCTCTCCCCCGCGAGAAGGCGGCGGGAACCGCCGGATGAGGGGCGATGGGATAATGGAAAGCCCCTGGGAGGGCGGCGGGAGGACAAAACCCTCCCGCCGAGCCGGCGCCATGCGTGGGGCTCGCCGGGACGCCTCGCCCTCCGGATAATCTCGCCGCCCGCCGGCGGCTGGGGCGTCAGACGCCCACCGGCTCCTTGATGAGCTTGGCGACGAGCTTCTCAAGGCTCACCAGATCGGCGCTGAAGCGGCGGATGCCTTCGGCGAGCTTGTCGGTCGCCATGGCGTCCTCGTTGTGCATCCAGCGGAAGGTCTTCTCGTCGAGGGCGAGCTTCGGCTCAGCCTGGTCCGCGGGGACCTCGGGCGAGAGCTTGCGGGCGAGTTCGCCGTCCTTCGCCTGGAGTTCCTTGAGCAGGTCGGGAGAGATGGTCAGCAGGTCGCAGCCGGCCAGCTCGACGATCTCGCCGATGTTGCGGAAGCTGGCGCCCATGACCTCGGTCTTGTAGCCGTGGGCCTTGTAGTAGCGGTAGATGCGCTGGACCGACTGGACGCCGGGGTCTTCGGTCGCCGGGATCGCCGCGACGCCCCGGTCCTTCAGGTGCCAGTCGAGGATGCGGCCGACGAACGGCGAGATCAGGGTGACGCCGGCCTCGGCGCAGGCGACGGCCTGGGCGAAGCTGAACAGGAGCGTCAGGTTGCAGTGAATGCCCTTCTTCTCCAGTTGCTCGGCGGCGCGGATGCCCTCCCAGGTCGAGGCGATCTTGATCAAGATCCGCTCGCGGCCGACTCCCTCTTTTTCGTACAGGTCGATCAGCCGCTCGGCCTTGGCGATCGTTCCCTCGGTGTCGAACGAGAGCCGGGCGTCGACCTCGGTGGAGACCCGGCCGGGGATGATCTTGAGGATCTCCTTGCCGAAGCCGACCGACAGCTTGTCCAGGCAGGCTTCAAGCTGGGCCTTCGGATCGCTCTCGGTCTCCTGGGCGAAGGCCGACGCCTCGTGGACGATCTTCTGATATCCCGGCATCTGCGCGGCCTTGTACAGCAGCGACGGGTTCGTCGTCGCGTCGCGCGGGGTGTAGCGGGCGATCGCCTCGATATCGCCGGTGTCGGCCACCACCACCGTCATCGCGCGGAGTTGTTCCAGCAAGCTCATGATGCGGGACCTCTTCGTTGAACGTCGTTACGGGGAATGCGTCTCTCGTCTTTCATCGACGGTTCGCCGTATTATAACGACCCGCCCCCCTTGAAAGAACCACGGAAACCATGGGCCTGGGAGCCGAGACTTGACGGACCTTCAAGCGATTCGCGCGTTCGCCTTCGACCTGGACGGCACCGTATGGGCCGGTCCCCACCTGCTCCCCGGCGCTTCGGAGTTCGTCGCCGCGCTGCGGGAGAAGGGGGTCGGGGTGGTCTTCGCCTCGAACTCGTCCCAGCGCGGCGCCGATGACCTGGCCCGGAAGCTGACGGACCTGGGCATCCCCGCCGACCGCCACGACGTGGTTTCGGCCTTCGACCTGGTGGCCGTTGAAGTCCGCGACCGGCTCGGCCCCTCGCCGCTTCTGGCCGTGGGGACCGACGACTTGGTCGCGGCTTTGGAGGAAGTCGGTCACGCGGCGCTGCCGCTCGATCGCTGGAGCGAGGCCCGCGCGGTGGTGGTGGCCGTCGATCCGAGTTTCAACTACGAGAAGCTGCGGGCCGCCTCGCGGGCCGTGGCCGCCGGAGCGGCCTTCTTCGCGGTCAACCTCGACGCCCGGTTCCCCGTCGCCAACGGCCAGTTCGACCCCGGCTGCGGAGCGCTGGCCGAAGCGGTCGCCGTCGCCTCCGGGGGTCAACCGATCGCCTTCGGCAAACCGGACGCCCGATTCTTCCAGGCCGTGCTCGATCGCCTGCAACTTCCGCCCGCCCAGGTCGCCATGATCGGCGACAACCACGCCTCCGACATCATCGGCGGCCACGCCGCGGGAATGACCACCATCTGGATCGGCGACGAGGGGGCGGCCAACCTCTCGCCCGCGCCCGACCTTGTGGTATCAGGCCTTGCCGAGCTGCGTCGGCTTTGGCTCGACGCGCGGGCCTGACCGGGTTCGCCCGGCGCCGTTCTCGATGGACAAAACTTTCCGCCCATGCCAGAATTGACATACCATGAACGCTGGGCCGATACATGATTCAAAACCAATCTTTTAGATGGGCTCCAGCCTTGAAGACTTGCGGGAATTCCCCGAAGAGGTCTGCCACCAGATGGGTTTTGCCCTGTGGCAAGCCCAACTCGGAGGGAAGCACCGAGACGCCAAGGTCTTGAAGGGGTTCGGCGGGGCGGGAGTGCTTGAGGTCGTCGAGGAACACGATGGAGACGCTTATCGAGCCGTCTACACCGTGAAATTGGCGGGCGCCGTCTATGTGCTTCATGCGTTCCAAAAGAAATCGAAGGAGGGCGTCAAGACGCCGGCGGCCGAGATGGATCTCATCCGGCGGAGGTTGAAGGCGGCGGAGGAGCATCATGAGCAACGAAGAGCGGAAGTCGAGGGACGAAGCTCCCGAGAGCGTTAGGGAGTCGAGCGGAAACGTCTTCGCGGACCTTGGGCTTACGAACCCGGAGGAATTGCTCGCGAAGGCCCAACTGGTCCATCGCATCTCCGAGATCATCGCGGAGAGGAAGCTCACGCAAACGCGGGCGGCGAAGCTGCTGGGGATTGACCAACCGAAGGTGTCGGCCTTGCTCAAAGGTAGGCTCCAAGGCTTCTCGATCGACCGGCTATTTCGATTCCTCAACGCCTTGGGCCGCGATGTCGAGATCGTGATCCGACCGGCCCAGCGAGAAGACGAGGCGGGCACCCGCGTCATCTCCGCGTGAGGCGCAAGGTGACGGCCGAGTCGACGAGTGGCGCGGCGGAGACACCCGACAGTTGTCACACAGCGAGAGGCCGTCGATGCGTCGAAAGCGCTTGCAACACACTGCCGACGTCCTTTGTCAGCGGATCTGACGGCGCGTCTTTCCATCATCGCCACCGGGGCGAGGCTAAGAGCCACCCCGGTGCGGTTTCTTGGGACGGACGGCGAGCCTCTCCGTTCGGGTGGGTTCCATCGCTGCGAGATCGAAGTGGTGACCGATGAAGCTCCTTATCGTTCGCGGCGCTCGGACGTGGAGCAGTGGCCGGTTGGTTGACCCGACATTTGATCCAGCCCTCCTCCGCCCCTGGTGGGTATCGCGGGCCTCGTCACGACCGTAAAATCGCTGGACTTCGCCGACGCGGCGAAGCCTTCGATACCGTTCTCGTGCGAGGAAACATCGTATGCGCGACTTTGCGATGAAGGCGGGTTTGCTGGCGGCGGTCGTTCTGGGAAGCGGGATCACCGCGCGGGCCGCCGAGAAGTACGAAGTCGACCCAGCGCACTCCAGCGTGACCTTCAAGATTGAGCACTCGGGGATCAGCTGGATCCACGGCCGGTTCAACGACGTGGCGGGCGAGTTCGCCGTGGACGAGGCGAATCCCGCCGCGTCGAGCTTCGCGCTGACGATGAAGACCGAAAGCGTCGACACCGCGAACGCCAAGCGCGACGAGCACCTGGCGAGCCCCGACTTCTTCAACGCCAAGCAATTCCCCGTCCTCTCGTTCCAGAGCAAGTCGATCAAGAAGACGGAAAACGGCCTCGAAGTCACCGGCGACCTGTCGCTCCACGGCGAGACCAAGCCGGTGTCGTTCCTCCTCACGGGAGGCAAGACCGCCGAGTTTCCCCCAGGGACGCAACGCCGGGGATACACCACCCATTTCAAGCTGAAACGATCCGACTTCGGCATCGACTCGGGGATGGAATTCCTCGGCGACGAGGTTTACATCGACATCAGCTTTCAGGGCGTGAAGTCCTAAAGCGGTTCGTCAGCGCGGGGATCGCGTGTCGCCCGGCGGCCAGTCCCCGCGCGATCCCAGATTGGGTTCGTTCGGCGCGGTCGTCCGGAGGCCCGTTCCGGACACAAATCCAAGTTCACCTTGAGTTTGCTTTGCCTGGACGCGGCGCGGGAATTGGGTTCGTTCGGCCAAAATCGCGCGATTCGCCGCGCGTTGGTTCTTCCAAATTGGGAAATAGCGCGGGAAGGCGAGACCCTCCCGCTTCATATGATCAGTGGAGGACGGCTCGATTTTTCACGATTTTGGAAATTATCCTGGAAATCTTCGCGGGACGAGGGGACGAGGAGCCAGGGCCCCCTGGCGCGGACGGGACGCCCGCACCACGAGAAACCATATCGTTCATCAAGCGGAACGCACAACGGAACAGCGCTCCAACCGAGACGAGATGATTCGACCATGCCCGACCCGCTCCTCGTCCTAAAGGCGTTGGCCGTCGCGTTCGGCGCGTCGGCCCTGGTGGGCGCGGTCGGCCTTCGGCTTGCGAGGGGCCGCGCGGCCGGTTGGGTCTGGAGCCTGGCGATCGGGGCGGGGGCCTACCTGGGACTGGCGGTCCTGGGAATTCGTCCTCGGTGGCCGATGCGCGAGGATCAGCATCGGCTATTGGGACTCGTTTTGCCCGCGATCCTGCTGATCGAGGCCGCGGGGGATTGGCCGCGGGCTCCTCGTTGGCCGCGCCGACTGGGGAGGCTGGCCCTTTCGCTGGCGGTTGCCCCCGCGCTTCTGCACGGGTCGGTCTACGTCGCCGACCTGGCTGGGCCGGGATCGGCCGAGTGGTCGCCGGCGGCGCGCTGGTTGATCTTCGCGGGGCTGGGGCTGGCCTTGTTCGGGGTCTGGTCGTGCTTGGCCTGGACCCATCGTCGATCCGAGTCGGGCCCCCAAACGCCGCTGGCCCTCGCGATCGCGATCGGCGGGGCGGGGCTAACGATCTTGCTCTCGGGATACGCCTCCGGAGGGCTCATCGGCCTCCCACTGGCCGCCGCGATCGTCGGGGCCGGGGCGGCGAATCGGTGCGATCGGGCCGCCGCCCCCGGCGTGGGCGTGGGCGTCGTCGGCCTCTTCGGCGTGCTCTGCCTCGGCTATTTCTTTGGGAGATTGAGGGCCGACGCCGCCGTCGTTCTCTTTTTGAGCCCGCTCTCGGCGATGGTTTTCGAAGCGCCGCCTCGATTCCGATTGGGCCGGAGATGGCGCGCGGCGGACCTGGCGCTGGTCGCCTGCGTCGTGGGCCTTGTGGTTGTCTTCGCCGCGCGGCGGTTCGCGGCCGTCGCGGGCGGCTGGTGATGTGGCCGATTCCGCCCCGGGGCTCTATCATGGAGGGGGGCGGCCCAGCCATCGCGCGACCGGCGCGAGTTGGGCGAGCGCATTGGGTTTTTGGGATCGAGTCGAGATGCGGATCATCGCGGGACAGAGACGCGGGCACAAGATCGAGGGGCCCAAGGGGTCGGCGGCGACCAGGCCGACCAGCGACCTCGTGCGCGAGTCGCTGTTCAACATGGTGGGGGCGCTGATGCCCGGCCGGATCGCCGTCGACCTGTTCGCGGGGACCGGCGCGATCGGCCTGGAGGCCCTGAGCCGGGGCGCCGAGTCGGCCGTCTTCATCGAGACGAACCGTGAGAGCGTGGCGCTGATCCACGCCAACGTCGCCAAGCTCCGCTATCAGGATCGGTCGCGGATTCGAATGGCCGACGCCTACCGATGGGCCCGATCGCATGAGCCCGACCCAGACCAACCGCTGGCCGTCTTCCTCGACCCGCCCTATCGCGAGTACCAGATCCACCGCAAGAAGATCCGCGCGATGCTCGACGCCCTGGTCGAACGTTTGCCCGTCGAGTCGCTGATCGCGCTTGAGGCCGGGCGCGTCCTCGACGATCGGCTTCTGCCCGATTTCGAGGCGTGGGACATCCGCCGCTACGGCGACACGCGAATCGCCCTCTGGACCAAGTCGGACGCGGCCGAACCCGAGCCCGAGCCGGACGCGGGGGCGGCCGAAGATGCTTGATCCGAAGGCCCGGCGCGACTTCGCCGAGGAGGTCGTTCGGCGGCTTCGACAGGCCGGCTTTCAGAGCCTTTGGGCTGGCGGTTGCGTTCGAGACATCCTCCTTGGCCTGACCCCCGCCGATTACGACGTCGCCACCGACGCGACCCCCGATCAGGTCATGCGAAGCCTGCCCTACAAGGCGCTTACAATGGGCGTCTCGTTCGGCGTGGTCCGCGTCCGGCATCCTCGGATCCGCGGAAACGAGGTCGAGATCGCCACCTTCCGGAGCGACCTGGAGTACCTCGACGGCCGGCGCCCCTCTGGCGTGGTCTTCAGCTCGCCCCGGGCCGACGCCGAGCGGCGCGACTTCACGATCAACGGCATGTTCATGGACCCGCTCGAAGACAAGGTCATTGACTATGTCGGCGGTCGAACCGATCTCGAGTCGCGCGTGTTGCGGGCCATCGGCGAACCCGCCGCGCGCTTCGAGGAGGACCGGCTCAGGCTGCTCCGCGCCGTGAGGTTCGCCGCGCGGTTTGACATGCGGATTGAGCCAAAGACGCTCGCGGCGATCCAGGCGATGGCCGGCCAGGTGGTGTCGGTCTCTCCCGAGCGGATCAGCCAGGAGCTTCGGCGCATGCTCGTCCATCGCAACCGGGCGACGGCCATGGCGATGGCGATGGACCTGGGCCTCATCCCCGCGATCCTCCCCGACCTCGCGGCGACCCGAGGGATTTTCCTGGGCAAGCCGATGGAGCCCGAGGCCGACCTGTGGGAACACGCCCTTCGGGTCATCGACCTGCTGCCCAACGAGCCGAGCTTCCCGTTGGTCTTCGCCGCTTTGATCCATAAGGTGGGAGCGGCAAGTGGACAATCGCGCGACCAGGATGACGAAGACCCCCTGAATCGCGATCGGATCGGCGGCTCCATCGCCGACGAAATGTGCCGCCGGCTGCGTTTCTCCAACGCCGAGCGCGAGCGGGTCGTCTGGCTGGTGACGCATCATCGTTCGCTTGAGCATGCCGGAAAGCTGCGCGAGTCGACGCTCAAGCGGATTTTGGCGTCTCCCGGCATTGAGGAGCTTTTGGCCCTGCACCGGGCCGCCGCCCTGGCGACGACGGGCAAGGCCGAGCACGTCGCGTACTGCGAACACTACTTGCGGGATCAACCCACCGGACCGATCAATCCGCCGCCCCTGCTGACCGGAGACGACCTGAAGCGCCACGGTCTGAAGCCGGGCGCTCACTTCGCGGTGATCCTGGAGAGGCTCCGCGACGCCCAGCTTGAGCGCCGGGTGAACGACAAGCGTCAGGCGCTGGAGTGGTTGGACCGCGAGTCCGACGTCGACGGCGCTTCGTGAACCGAAGGCCCATCGCTGGTTGTGGGGCGGAACGGCGCGGGATAGGATCGGGGAGTTGCCGGCGGGGCGAATGTCGCCGACGCCGGGGCGGCTCCCGCGAAGGGATCGGATGGCTGGAATGCGAGAGGATGAGGCTGACGGCCGGCCGGTCGCCGTCCTGATCAGCGGCGGCGTCGAGAGTTCGGCGATCTGCGGAGAGTTCGTCGCGGCGGGTCGGTTCGTGCAACCGATCTACATTCGATGCGGACTGCGCTGGGAGCGAGCCGAACTGGCCGCCGCTCGGGTCTTTCTGGAGGCGATCGCTTCGGATCGGCTCGCCCCCCTCGTGGCGCTCGACGAGCCGATTCGGGACGTGTACGGCCCCCACTGGAGCACCGACGAAGGCCAGGAGGTTCCCGGCGCCGAATCGCCCGACGAGGCGGTCTATCTGCCGGGTCGCAACCTTTTGCTGAACGTCAAGGCGGCGATCTGGTGTCGGCTGCGCGGCATTCCCACGCTGGCGCTTGGTTCGCTGGGCTCGAACCCGTTTCCCGACGCCGCCCCGGAATTCTTCGACGGGCTTGAATCCGTTCTCGTCCAGGCCCTCTCCGGCGCGCCCCGGCTGATCCGGCCGTACTCCCACTTGCACAAGGCCGAAGTGGTGGCTCGCAACGCCGGGTTGCCGCTGCATCTCACCTTCTCGTGCATCCGTCCAATCGAGGGCTTGCACTGCGGCGTTTGCAACAAGTGCGCGGAGCGCCGCAAGGGCTTTCTCGACGCCGGGGTCCCGGATCGCACCCATTACGCCCAGGCGCCGGACGGCCGCTAAAGCTTGCCTCGCCGTCCCGTTCATTCGTGGCCGATCCCGAGGCCACCAATGAGGCGAGGCGCGGCGGGCCGCTCACCCCGCTCAGGGCCACGGCCGGACCACTCGGAAGCCGACGGTTCGACCGGCTTCGGGGTCGGTGGCCGGGTCCGAGCGGAAGGTCGTCGCAACGCCGGGAGGCAGAAGATAGGAGCCGCCGCGGGCGACCGCCGATCCGGTTCCGGGAGACTCGCACCACTCGCTGGCGTTTCCTAGCACGTCGAAAAGTCCGTGGTCGTTCGGCATGAACCGGGCGACGTTCCGAGGCGAATGCGTGGAGGCCAAGCCGTAGGCGTGGAAGAATTCCTCGCCGTGGCCGTAGGGGAACGGGGCCGCGACAACCCCCATGCAGGCATACAGCCACTCCGCTTCCGTCGGTAGTCGGTAGCCGCGCCGTTCCAGGAAGT
>Ga0180216_1002597_pt1 | contig 14855 bp, 13 predicted proteins | sample eDN3rd37CBELigMG_FD_128879 | JGI IMG/M metagenome (GOLD analysis project Ga0180216, IMG submission 128879) | Enriched Miracle-Growth compost microbial communities from Emeryville, California, USA - eDNA 3rd pass 37_C BE-Lig MG (version 2)... ... | reverse complement strand
GTGCTCGGTAGGTAGATCCTGGTCCGGTGCCGTTGATCATGTAGGCCTGGTAGGCCCTGTACCGATTCCACGAAACCGCCGCGCGTAGTTAGTTTAGCCTCCGCCGAATAGGGCCGGGTACACTTGGCTGCACGCAACCTGGAGCGTCGGATCGCGCCACCGACCGGCAACCATGACGGCGGCCACGCGACTACTGGTCGCGAAAACGGCGGCGGCAACGACCGCCGCGGTCGTGCTGGTCCTGCTCCTGGCCCACAGCCTGGCGCCGCCATCGCTGCAATTGCCGCTGGCGCGAGCAGCGCCGGAGAGCTTAAACGTGGTAGACGACGCCGAGTTCAGCGACCGTGCCGCCCTGCTGCTCGCGCTGAACCGAACGGCGCGGCGAATGGAGCGGCTCAAGACCGTCGCGCCAGCGTGCCCGCCGGTGCCCGCGGGCAGCGGGGGCGGCGTGCACAGCATCTGCAAGACCGGCGTGGCTGGCCTCGCGCGGCCGTGCAAGGTCTACTCTTTCGGTATCAGCAACAACTGGTCCTTCGACACCGAGCTGGGCAAGCTCTGCTCGGTCGTGGCGCTCGACCCGTCGGTCACGCACCAGTCCGAGCTCGCGCCCAACGTGCACTTCCTGCCGGTCGGCGCGCGCACGCTGGACCCCTCGAGCGACGCGCGGTGGGCGCTGCTGACCACGCTGCCGCGGCTGCGGCGCTGGCTGGGCGACGACCGCCTCGCCGTCCTCAAGATGGACTGCGAGGGCTGCGAGTACGCGCTCGCCGAGGACATTCTGCAGGAGGACCCGACCTTCTTCGACCACGTGGAGCAGTTCGCCGTCGAGATCCACGTGTCGCGCGTCTTCATGACGTCGCCGCAGCACGGCCTCAACCTCGGCCGGCTGTTCCTCCTCCTGGAGCGGTCCGGCCTGCAGCTGATCGAGGCGCTGCTGGGCCCCTGCGGCCCGCCGCACGAGACGTCGGGCTGCACCGCCGAGCTGGTGGAGAGCGGGTACCCGTGCGGGCCCAACCTGATGTGCCAGAACCTGCTCTTTGCCCGCGCCCAGCACTAGCAACAGGGATGGCGCCGGTGAACTGCACGACAACTTGTACTGTATTGCTACCATTTACGTGTACGTCCTGTCTTCGCTGAACCACTTGAATGCACTTGCTACGAATAGAAACACGACAATGTCCAAGCCCGTTGGCATGCGACCCGTGAACTTGCCACGAAATGTCCAGGCGCGCCGATATGTGCCGTCCCAATGTGCCGAGAACAGGCATCGACCGGTATTGGCATTGGTTTGCTGACGCCAAAGTGGACAAAGAGGACGCACAGCGCCATGCGCCAAATGTGTGATCGCCATGAGATCGAGATCAGAAAGTTTTTTGGCGCGAAACGCGGCTGCGCCCGCGAACGGCGTCGTTCGACGATGGCGACGGCCGCCGGCGAGCCGCCACAGCAGCCGCCACAGCAGCCGCCACAGCAGCCGCCACAGCCGCCGCCACAGCAGCAGCAGCAGCAGCAGCAGCAGCAGGAACAGGAGCAGGCGAGGCTCGAGTGGATGCTGCCGCCGTCTCCCAATTGGTTCAGCCCGCGCACCGCCGACGTCGCCCCGGACCGCCGCTTCTGGGCCATGGCCTGCCGCCACACAGCGCTCGTCTTCCACCTCGAAGCCAGGCCCGCACAGGCCGGCACACCGGGCACCGCCGCACGGCCAGGCAACCTGGCCTGCGCGCTGCGCCTGCCACACACGGTGCGCATCGGCGCGTGCGCCTTCGCCACCGCCGGACCGCCCGAGGCCACAGCGCAGCCAGCGCCGGCGACGGTGCTCTTCGCCACGGGCTCGAGCGACGGGCAGCTGATCCTGTGGACCGTGCCCAACGGCGCCATCGTCACGCGGCAGACCGTCCACCCCAAGGTACGGCGTTGCTCCGTGCCCGACTCGGCCACCCCGGGGCACCCCGGGGCTCCTCGTGGCTAACTGCAGCGGCGCGCCCGGCGACCGTGCTTGCCGCGGCCCGCAGGGCGTGACGGCGCTGGCGTGGGCACCCGACCACCCGATTGCCGTGGCCGCAGACGTCGGAGGTCGGCTCACGGCCGTGCACGGACGCACGCTCCAGTCCAAAGTATCCGCCATTGCGTCGGCCGGCATCAGCGCGCTGGCCGCCGAGCAGCGCGGTGGCCGCGGCCGCCTGGCCGTCGGGTACGCGCCGCGCCTCAGGGGAGAACCAAGGGTGGCGTCCAGGTCGCTTATGGGCGTTCTATCTGCAGGGTGCGTGCGTGCGGCGCCACCAGCTTGCTGCGCGGCGGCGTCCTGGTGGCCCACCTCGACCCGGAGACGCTGGAGGCGTCCGTGCTGGTCCGGCTCAAGGGCCACGACGACGAGGTGCAGGCGCTGGCGTGGGCGCCGGTGGACGTGCCGCCCGCGGCGCCGTGGCTGGCCAGCGGCGGGCGCGACCGCACGATCCGCGTGTGGGACGCCGAGGTCGGCGGCGCGCCCGTGCGCTCGTTCTTCCTGCCGCGGGACGGCGCGATGGGCGCTGACGTGCCCAAGTCGCGCATCTGGGTGGCGGTGGCGTGGGCGGTCTTCCGGCCGCCCGGCGCGCCCGACACCGCCGCGGCGCCCACCCTGCAGCTGTTGAGCAGCTCGCTCAGGTACGCTGCGACCCGGACCGTGAGCAGTGCGCAACGGCAGCTAACGGAGCCCTCCCGGGTCACCGTGCTGCCGCTCCCTCCAACGCCCCAGCGGCGCGCTGCTCGCCTGGGACGTCGCGGGCGACGCCCGGAAGGGCAAGCCCGTGCGGCTAGAGGGCGGCCACTCGCGCATCCTCTTCGACATCGTGCCGGTGCCGCCCGCGGCGCCCGGCGCCAGCTGGCGCGCCCTGACAACCAGCATGGACCGCCAGGTGGCGTGGTGGGACCTGGCGACCGCGGCGCCGGCGTGGTCCCTGCCGACGCTCGGCGGCTTTGCCTACGCCGTCGACGTCTCGACGCTGGACCCGAGCCGCGTGGCCGTGGCGGTGGGCGACAACAGCATCCGCGTGCTCTCCCTGGGCGACGTTCACAACCCGTTCGCAGGTGCCGCGCTGCTCTGGCGCGGCATCCAAGCCAAAGTCACGGCGGTGCGACGATGCAGCGCCCCCCGGCTTAGCGGTGACGTTGGCGACGCTAAGCAGGTCCGCTGTGCTTTCTTTTGTGCTCCCCGGTGCAGGTGGCATGGCACCCGGTGGTGGAGGGCCTGCTCGCGTTTGGCACTGAGGAAGGCCAGCTGGGCGTGATGGACGCGGACCAGCACCAGTGCCACATCCTGCCGACGGGCCACCGCAAGACTGTGTACGCGCTGGCCTGGATGCCGGCACCGGCCGGGGCGGCATCCGCTGGCGCGCCCGGCAGCCTGTGGCGGTCGCCGCGCTGCGGCGCGCTCCTCTCCGCAGGCGGCGATGGCCAGCTGCTCGTCACCGACGTGGGCGCCGGCACCGACCGCGCCACGCCCTGGCCGGCGTGGCTGGGCAGCGACGGCCGCGCGCTTGCCGCGTACAGCGAGGTCCACGTCTCGCCCGCGGACGCGCACTGGGTCGCCGTGGGCACCGTCGACGGCAGCGTCGAGCTGTGGAGTGTGCACGACCGCACCCGTCCGTGCCGCGCCCTGCACTTTCAGGGCCACACGGGCCTCGTGAACCGTCTGCGCTTCAGCCCAGGTCAGTGCCGGATGGGCGCGGAACAGATCACGATCGATGCTGCTGACATCGCTGTGTTCCTCTTGCGCCCTCATTCTCTCCCTCGCTCCCTCGCTTCCTCGTTCCTGCCGGTCCAGACGGCCGGTGGCTGGCGTCGGCCGGTGAGGACGGGCACGTCGCGCTGCACGCGGTTCCCGCGGCGGCGCCGCCCACGCCGGCGATCGCGACCACGGCCGCGCACGGGTGGCTGCGCCGCCACACCAAGGGCGTCGCGGGTATCGCGTGGTCGCCGCACGACGGCCACCGCATGGTCACCGCGGGGCTCGACGGCGTGGCGATTGTGTGGCGCTGGGACGGCGCATTCGCCACGGGCGCCGCGACGTCGCTGCTGTGCGGCCACGAGCGCCGCGTGCTCGCGGTGGCTTGGTCCGGCCTCGACGCCGAGACTGTCTTCACCGCGGGCGACGACCAGACCGTCTACGCGTGGCGCCTGCGGCCTGGCAGCGCGAGCGCCGCCACCCCGGCCATCGCGCCCGCAGCGGCCGCGGCGGCGGCGCCGCGCGCGCCCAAGCGGCCCACACCGCCCGTGGGCTCCGGGGCCGCCAAGAAGCGCGCCAGACCCGCGTCGGGCCCCGCCTCGCCAGCGCCGGCGGCCCCGCCGGTGCACGCGGCTGCGTCCCACGAGATTAGTGTGCCCCGTGTGCTGACCACAGCCTCGGCGCTCGGCCTGCTGACGCCCAGTGCGCCCGATGCCACGGGCGACGCGGTCGAGCCGGATGCGCTGGCCTTGCTGGTGCAGGCGGCCACGGCCGCCACCCGCGAGGCCGCCGACGCAGACGCCGCACTGGAGCGCGCCGGCGCGGCCGTCACGGCGGCGGCGCGGGCCGGTGGGGCCGCCGCCTGTCCGGGGAGCGGGCGGCCCGCGCCCGCTGCGTGGGCGGCACTGGCGCGGGGCGACGTGCCCGCCACCCTGGCGGCCTGCCGGGCCGCGGGGGCCGCCGGGTACGATCTCGCGGCGCTGGCGCTCCTTGTGGCGGCCAGTCCCGCGTCGGGGCTGGAAGTCTGGCGCGAGCTGATGGAGGCGTACGCCAGCGCGCTGGCCGACCACGCCGACCCCAGCGCCGCCGCGGCGTGCTGGACGGCCATCGGCCGCGCCGACCAGGGCGTCGCTGTGCTGCAGCGCGCCAAGCGCTTTCCGTACGCCGCTTCGTGCGAGTGGCCGCGGTGCCGCAGGCCATCTGGATGCTCACTGCGGTCAGCCCATCCGCCTTTGCCCGGTGGAAAAGCAGGGAGGCGCTGCTGCTGGCGCTGGAGCGGCTGGGCGTGGACGATCCGCTCGTGCCGGCCCTCTGGCGCGCGTGGGCCGCCGAAGCGCAGGCCGCGGGCGACTACGAGACCGCGGCGCGGTGCCTGCTGGCGGTGCAGGACGTCTCCGGCGCGCTGGACGTGCTGGCGCGGCCGAACACGGTGGCCAGCCTGAGGGCCGCCGCGCTGCTAGCGCACCACGCCGGCCATCCCACGGCGGCCGACCGCATCCTGCGCTGGGGCGAGGCGTGCCTGGTCGCTGGCGACGTCGCGGCGGCGCACCAGGCGTGGGCCACCCGGCCAGAGCACGCGCCGCTGGCGCTGTGGGCCGAGCGCATAGCAGAGGGCCACGCGGACACCATCGGCACCGTGGATCGCGCCGCGCTCCGCCTGGCGCTGGAAAAGCTGCGCGTGCTGCTGTCCGCAGCCGCCACGGACGCCAACGTACGGCCGTGGCCGCGTCCCCTGCCCGCGCGTGGTGCGCGGCCCTCTAAGATTGGCCATTCTTTTTCGGTCTTTTTGGCCGGCGGCGGTGTGGCGCATCCGCAGGCGCCCGTTCGAGATGCCCTGCAGCGCTCCATCGATCAGCTGGACGCCACTGAATTCTCGCATGTACATGAATGATCCATCCAGCAACACGCTGTATAGGCTTTGACTGTACAGAAGCAACAACAGCACGCCCGTCTCCGGGGCTCGTAGGCCGGCCTGCCGCCCCGCCTGCCAACCCGCCCGCCAACCCGCCGACGCGCCACTCTATGACGTCATCGAAGGCAGGCGCCGGGGAGGCGGCGACGATGGCGGCCCGCGGCGACGACGCGGTCCGCCGCCGCCGCACGACGCTGCAGCGGATCCGCGCCATCAACGCCGCCGCCAGCGCCGGGGACATTGCCGCCCTGCAGCGGTTCGCCCGCGAGCCGCCGGGCTTTGTCCACGACGGCGTCCGCCGGCGCGCGTGGGCGGCCCTGGCCGGCATTGACCTGGCCACCGTCCAGCCGCTCCCAGAGAGTACGCGCCCGGTCCCCCCGGCCGACGCCCCGCACCGCACCGCTCGTGCCCAGGCCACAAAGGGGGGGGGGGGTCACCGGCTAACCGGCCTGCTCTGCTGCTGGGTGGGCAGCGGCTGCGGCCCACAGCGCCGCCGGCGCACCCCGAAACGAACCAAGTCCTGCTGGACGTTGCACGGTCGGCCTCGCACTTCACCCGGCGGGGTAAGATCCCTCCGTCGTCTGGGCGGAGGGCAACCGCGAGGCTGACCGACCGGGCAGGGCCAGCAGCTTGCCGTCCAATGCCGCACACAGACGACGGCGCACCCATCCCGCAGCGCCTGCGGATTGCCGAGCTCGGCCTCGTGGTGCACACGGTGCTGGCGCGGCACCCCGAGCTCCACTACTACCAGGGCTTCCACGATGTCTGCGCCGTCCTGCTGAACGTCCTCGAGGACCGCGCGCTCGCTGCTGCGCTGGCGGAGCAGGTGGCCACGCGGTGGCTGCGGCTGGCCATGGCACCGACGCTGCAGCCGGTCCTGGCGCACCTCGGCCGCATCTGGACCCTCGTGGCCCGCGAGGACGCGGCGCTGTACGAGTTTCTGGATCGGTACGCGCCGCCGGCGGCAGCGCCTGCGTGCCCAAGGCCAGCTCCGCCGCTCATCCGCCGCCGCCGCCGCCCGCGCACGGTCTGGCGAGCAGGTCGGAGGTGCCCGCCTACTTTGCGCTCAGCTGGTACCTGACCTGGTTCGCTCACGACGTCGAGGACCACGGCCGCCGCGCCCGCATCTTTGACGTGTGCCTCGCGTCGCCGCCCGAGATGCCCGTCTACTTTGCTGCTGCGGTGCGTCCACGCGTCCCCCGACGCCGAGGGATCGCCCCCGCATGCTAACGCGACGACCCGCTCCTGCGTGAGTGCGAACGCATTGGCCGGCAGCTGCTGCTCTCGCACCGCGACGAGCTGCTCGCGCTGCCCTGCGAAGCGGATCTGCTCCACTCCACGCTGGGCAAGCTGGGCCGGTCAGCGTGGGACGTGGAGGCGACGGCGGCGCGGGCGTTCGCCTTGCTGGAGGCCCACCCGTTCCAGTCGCTGGAGCCGCCAAAGGCCGCAGCGGCGGTGGCGGGCGGCCGCGCGGGCGTGGCGGCCAAGGTGCTGCGCGTGGCGGTGCCGGTGAGCGCGGCCCTGGTCTCTGTGTCGGCGGCGCTGCTCTACTACTGGGTCGAGAGCCACACCTTTTGAGCGCGACACTGCATTGACGCGCACTGTACATAGTGTAACATGCGGACAGACGACGCCATTGTACAGACAAGACGACACTGTAATGATACTGCCACTATGCCGAAGGAAGGACCTGCGAGCCGGAACCCTTGGACGCGGAAGCAGAGGCAGCGCAATGTTAGCGAAATGGCGAAGGAAGCGAGGAAAGGGCAGAGAGGTAGGGGGTTGTTCCCTCAGAACCCGCGACTAGGTGTCGCCATTGCCTCCGGGGCCCAGGAGGGTTCGCCGCTGCGTTACGCAGTGGTTCCTGGGCTGGTCCGGCGCTGCGGAGCCGCGGGGAGAGGCATCCTTGGGAACGTTCTTCTCCAGCGGAAAGGGAAAGGGGAAAGCGGGGGAGGAAGGCGGGAAGGAAAGAGGGGAAGGAAAGACGGCAAGACGACGACGTACCGATGGGCGCGCAGCAGGACGCTGCTGGCGGCGACGACGGTACTAAGCGGCTCGCCGCTGTTGCTCCCTCGACTGGTGCAGGGTGCAGGTTGCTCTTCGGCGTTCGGGGGGCTGGCGGTGGACGCTGCGATGCACGCTTGGATGCCGCGTTGGCCGCAAATGGTGAAGCTGCACGCGCAGTCGTTGCTGCTGCTGCACCCCATGCACGCAATGAGGTCTCCTTGCTGGCTACGACACGAAGAAGAGGAAGAAGAAGCAGCGGGGGGACGACGAGCACACGACGCCAACCGGCTGCCGTCGAAGAAAGAAGAAGAGAAGAAAGAAGAAGAAAGAAGAAAAAGGAACTGACATGAGGCGGAGCGCCACGTGGCCTCTGAAGGGCGCCACGTGGCCTCTGAAGGGCGCCACGTGGCCTCTGCTGGGCGGAGGGAGCGAATGCATAGGCGCACATGGGTGAGAGGCGCGATGCATAGGCGCGCCTAGCCAAGTGGCCACACCGCGGACGCCGACGCAGTGGACGACGCAGCGGACGACGCGGACGACGCAGCGGACGACGCAGCGGACGACGCAGCGGACAACGCAGTGGACGACGCAGCGGACGACGCGGACGGGCGACGCAGAAGACGATGCAGAAGACGACGCAGAAGACGACGCAGCCGATTACATAGACAAGTCCGGGTGGGCTAGTTGGGCAGGACGAAGCGAGGCTATGCCGGTCCCCGTGAAGGCTGGCCGCCGCCGAAGAGCGTCGACGCGAGACGAGATCTGAGTGGACTGGACGGCGCAGGGACGGGGCTGGGCGGTCGTTCCTGGCGGTAGTTGCATGTAGAGCGGAAGGACGGCGCCTCGCACAAGACCAGGGGAGTGAGCCGCAAGCCCTGTGGGAGCTGGAGGGCGTCGGCCCGAGCGGCTGGCCAGGCCGGGCGGGCGGCCATGGCGGCCAAGGGCAAAGGGCCCGGGCAGCGGCCCAAGGACCTCAACCCGAATGAAGGCGAGTCCGGGCAGCGGTTCAAGGTACGCCGCCGGCGCCCGCCGGCGCGCGCATTTGAGCCACCGCTGATGCGGCGCCAACTCCACCGTGCCGTCCGTTCGCGCATCGCAGTTTTTGAGCTTTGCCGAACGGATCCGCGGCCTCAACGTCACGCGGGTCGTCCGCTTCGGCGACGCCAGCCAAGTGCCCGATGCGGTACGGTGTCGTCCAGCTGACGGACTCCACCACCACCCTTAGGGCCTCAACCAGTTCGGCTGCCGCTCGTATTCCTGGTGGGGTCGCCGCGCAGCCGTACGAGAGCTTCTTCCAGCAGCGCCTGGAGGAGCTGCGGGAGCTCGACCTGTCCGAGGCGTTTGTGTCGGCGGCCAGGACGCTCACGCCGATGGTCCAGACGCTGCCGCTGCTCCTGTTCAACAAGGAGGCCGTGCTCAACCTCCTGCTGGCCGGCATCCGCGTGCCCGGCACGCTGGCACTGGGCTCGCTGCTGAGCCTCGTGGCGGCGCTGGCCCGCGACCTGCAGGCGGAGGTGTATCCGCTGTTCCCGGCGATCCTCGACTGCCTGGTGGACGTGATGGATCCGTCGGACAGCGACGGCTTGGAGGTGCGCGCCGACGCCCGCGCTCGCACCACAGGCGCCAGCGTAGCAGACTCACACAAGGACTGGCCCGCCGCCGGTTGCGCGGCGCGGGCGCAGGCCATCTTTTCCACGTTGTCGGTGCTGTTCAAGTACCTGGTCAAGCCGTTCTTGGCGCACCTGCCGGAGGCGTTCGCGCTGTACGCGCCGCTGCTGGGCGCCGGCCGCAAGCCGTACGTCCGCCAGCTGGCGGCGGAGAGCTTTGCGTACCTCCTGCGGCAGCTGCGCGACGACCAGCTGCCCCAGGCCCTGCACATGCTGTGCGCGCACGCCGACACGGAGAACGACGACGCCGTCGTCGACGGCCTCTCGGTGCTGCTCTTCGAGACCGTCAAGGTGCCCCGCGCGCAGCCCCGCCGTGCTTGAAATGGTTGGCTGCCGCCGTCATACTCACGAAACGGCGTCGCACATCGCGTGTCGGTGCGGGGATGGTTGGCGGCGTGGCCCAGGGCGTCCAAGGCAAGTTCCACTCGCGCACCGAGCGCGTCCTCGACACCCTGCGCGTTGAGCTCGTCGCCGTCGTCGAGCGCCTGCCGGAGGGTCTGCCCACGGGTACGCGCCTCGGCAGGGACAGCTGGACGCCCGAGCGTCGACTGACCGCCAACCACGGGCTCCCGGTCACCCGCGCGCCACCAGACCCTGCCCGCGCAGCTGTGGCGACGCCGTCCTACCGGATGGGCCTGCAGCTGCAGACGCTCATGTGCCACTACGCCAAGAGCGGCGAGGACCTCGTAGGCTACGCTTCGGCGGCGTCGGCCGCGGCCGCGGCCGCGGAGGCGGCGCGTTGGATCCACTGCGCCGTCGCCGTGGACTGGCTGGGACGCTGGGTGCTCGGCCGCAAGGGCACGCGCATCCGCGGTAAGCGCGCAGCGCGTGCTTCGACAAGGTCTGCCGTTGCCCATCTCACGCCGGGTGGCCTTGCATGCGTGCACCAATCCGCGCAGATTGGCCGCACGTCACGCGGACGGTGACGGCCGTGGTGAAGCAAGCGTTCGCGGCAACCCAGCCGGGCGACGGCCAGGCGTGGGCCGGCCGCCTGGCGCTGGACGTCGCGGCCGCGATCGTGCGGACCCGCGCGGCGACGCCCGATGGCGCCGCCGCGCCCGAGCTGACGACCCTGGTGGCCGCCATGCTCACTGCCGCGGTGCGTCGCCCGCCCGGGGCAAGTGTCGTTCGCGGCGTCCCGCAGCTCACCGGCCCCCCGCCTGTTATAGTGTTCCCCCACCTCCTCCAGGTCGCAGAGCCGGCGCAGCGGTGCGCCGTCGCCGCGGCCGTGGGGCCAGCGGCGCCGCGGTTCCAGGCGCAGTGCTTGGGCCACGCCTTGCAGCAGTTTGCGCACGTGCCCACCTCGGCGATGGCGGCGGCGGACCTGCTCCTCTCCAACGGCGGCGGCGACGCGTCCGCGCTGGACGCGCCGCCCACCGTCGACCGGCTGCCCACCACCGCGCGCGCCGCCATCGCCGAGGTGCTCCGTGCCCTGGACGCCGCCGTGAAGAAGCTCGCCAAGGCGCACATCCTGGACGTTGACGGCGTGCTGGCCACGAGCGTCGATGCGCACGGGACGCCGTCCGTGCTGGTGAACATCGCGCACTACCTGCACACGCTCGCCACGCTGGACCTGGCGGCCTCGGCCGAGGTGGCCGACCGCGTGTGGACCGCCGCGGCCGCTGCTTTCGGCCCGCTGCAGGCCGGCTGCTGCCGCATGGCCGCCGAGGCGGCCGACGACGACGACGCGGAGGGCCTGGCCCTGCGCCGGCTCTGGCAGGGCACGGCGGCCAAGGCGCTCGACGCGTGCGCCGCCATGGCGCGGTTCCTGCCGCAGCACGCCGGCGCTGACCGCCGCGCCACGCTCGTCCGCGAGGCGATGCAGCCGGACCGGCGCACGTGGGCGGCGGATTCGGCGGCCGCGCTCAGCGCGCTCCTCCGCCTGATCGGCGACGCCGCGCCGGCGGCCTGCGGCGCCGACGACGCCGCGGTCGCGGAGCCGTGGACGGCGGCGCTGGTGGCCAACCTCAGCGCGCACAGCGGCGCGCTGCGACTGGCCTCGCTGCGGCTGCTGGTGTGGGTGACTGCGCGCAACGCGGCGCTCGAGCTCGCCCTGGCCGCCGAGGAGGCGCCGGCGGACTTGGAGAACTACCGCACGCGCCTGCGGCACCTGGAAAACTTTGTGCACCTGTGCCGCAACACGGGGTCCAAGCTGCCGCCCGTGCTGGCGCCGGCGCCGGCCCTCTACCTACTCGGTACGCTAAGACGAACGGGGCGGGGGGAGGAGGCTGGCGACACCGCGCGCGTGGTGGCTAAACGGGCACCCCATCGAGTGCCTGCTGGCTGGGCCTTTGTGGGCAGGCATGCTGACGGTGCCCTTCCAGCTGATCTGGGGCCCCGCCGCCGACCTCCTGGGCCAGCTCATCAAGGAGCGCTTTGACCTGGTCCAAAAGGCCGTGTGGCCGCACTTTGAGCGCTTGCGCCAAGCCGGTACGGCCCCGCGCGCGGCCGCCGCTTGGGCCTCGCGAGCAGTTGCCAATGTCGACTGCCCGACGCCTTCTCGTCCCACCCACCCCCAACAGTGGACCGGCAGGCGACCGAGCTGGACGGCGTGAGCGCGGCGCTCGGCCGCGACGCCAGCGTTTACGCCGGCGCGGTCGCCAAACTGAACGCAGTTCGCGCCAACGCGTCGGCTGCTGTGGCCGCGGCGCAGGCCACGGGCATTGCTGCGGTGGCGCTCCGGGAGGGTGCCGAGGCGGCCACCAAGGCCGGCAAGGGCGGCAAGGGCGACAAGGCGACCCGCCACGCCGTGACGGACCCGATGGCCGACGCGGCCGCCGTGGACATCGCCCACGCCTGGGCGGCCACGGCGCCAGGCCCCGCCACCGGGGCGCTGGTGGCGCGCATGGCGGCGTGGGCCATTGCCGACTTGCCGAGCGAGCGGTTCGACCCGCTCCGGCAGTACGCGCAGCTGTGGCGCATGCTGAGCGAGGCGGCGTCGGTGGGCGAGCGGATGCACCGCGACCTCGTGCCCACCGTGCTGGACTGGATCGACACCGAGTACGAGCTCGTGGGCGCGGCGCGGCGGCCGCGCAGCGCCGACCGCACGGGGGTGACGCAAGTCCTCACGCACATGCTCACGTGGCTGAGCCGCTGCCGCCAGCCGCGGCAGCTGCACGCCGTCGGCGAGCTGCGGCGCCGGCTGCGCCTCCTGCTCGGCTGGACCGACACACCCGTGCAGCGGCTGGCGCTGCAGGCGCTCCTCGCGTGGCGCGACGCCAAGCTGTCCGAGGAGCACCGCGCCATCCTGGGCGCGCTCGTCGAGGACAACACGTTCCGCGACCAGCTCGCGCTCCTCGTCGAGCGGCCCACGGGCGAAGGCGCCTGGTCTGGCCCCGCCGAAGAGCCGGCCGGCGACGGCGACGACGACGGCGCGGCGACCGCAGCGGCGCCGCGTCCACCGCCGCCCAAGCCGCGCGCGACCTCCGCCAAGGGCGCCCCGACGGCGGTGCCCCCCGGTTCCGAGGAGCGGACGAGCGACGTTATCGCCTTCCAGCGGTGGGTGCTCCGCATCCTCTACGGCAAGATGATGCGCCGGCGCGGCGGCCCGGGCAGCGGCCTCAGCAAGACCTCGCTGGCCGCGCGGCGCGTGGCCATCCTCAACTACCTCGCCGGCTGCTCCGACGATCAGATCGCCTTCTTCCTCGCGCTGCTGCTCGCGCCATTCCTGCCCACCACGTCGGACGCCGCGCAGGCCGCGCACTCGGACGACCACGCCGACGTGCACGCGGGCCTCGTCCGGCTGGCCGCCGAGTTTACCACGTGCGCCACCAGCGGCGGCGACTGGTCCGACGTGGCCGTGCCGCCGACGTCGCTGCGGCAAAAGATGGGTGTCCTCCACGGCTTTGGCGACTTTGTGCGGTACCTCGGCACGCGCGTGGTGCCGTTCCTCGGCGTGCTGCTGCACGTGCTGCTGGTGCAGTGCGACGTGTCCGCGGCCGCCACGACGCCGGCGGCGCACGACGGTGCCTCCGAGGCGGACACTGGCGCTGAGAACGACGACGGCGACGAGGGCGAGCGTGACGACGACGACGAAGGCGACGACGACGATGACGACCATGACAAGGCCGCCACGGACGGCGGCCTCAACCGCACGGTGATCAAGCGCATGCGCGCACTCGCGCTGCGCCAGGCGGCGCTGCTGGCCGACACGATCCCGGACGAGGTGGAGGTCTTCCAATCGTGGGCCGGCGAGTTTGTGACGCGGCTGGTCCTCCCGCGGTACCGCGCCCTCGCGCGCGAGCAGACCCAGGCGCCGTCGGCGCTCGTCCTGCTCCTGAGCGCGTGGGCCAAGCACCCGGGCACCGCACCGCTGTTGGCGACCAAGTGGGCCGCCGACGTTGTGCCGGCGCTCACCGCGTGCCTCGGCGCTCCGGCTGTCCACCCGTCGGTGATTGCGGCGGTGCTCACTGTGCTGGAGCGCCTCGCCGACTTGAGCGTGCCGGGGGCCGCCACCGAGCTCGACGCGAGTTGGCTGCCGCTGCTGGCGCCCGAGGTGTGCGCCGCGCCGCTGCGGGGCACGGCCAGCAAGGCCAAGGGCACGCCCGGCCGCAAGACGCCGGCCAAGGATACGGCGGTGGCGGCCGCGGCGGCGGCGGCCAAGCCGCTGGGTCAGCTGATCCTGGCGCCGGTGCTGGGCGCCATCCTCGACGACCTCACTGCGCTGGTGCAGCGGCTGGACCGCACCTTCGCCGAGGGCGCCGCCGGTAGCCCGAGCGCGGCGGCTGGTCCCACCAACACCGGCATGGCGCGCGGCGCGGCCATGGGCGCCGTGGCGCGCGTGCTGCAGCTGCTCGCCCGCCTGGGCCCGTTTGTGACGACGCCCGAGCTCGCCCGCGCGCTGCTGGGCCTCGTCGTCCCGCCGCTTGTGCGCGCCGCGCGGCAGCCGCAGCGGCTGCGGGCGATCGGTGGCGAGCGCATCGCCGCCGTCATGCTGCGGCTCATCGCCGATACGACGCGGCTCGGCGCGCCCACGGCGGCCGCCGTTGCTGCGGACCCGCGGCTGCTCGCGGTGCCGCTGCCCGACGTTCGGCACGCGGCAAAGGCACCCGCGCCGCCCAAGGAGGCCGATGCGGACGCCTCCGACGTTGAGGACGAGGGCGAGGGCGTGTTGGAGGCTGCCGCGCCCGAGGGGAGCGCCGCGCAGCCGGTCACGTGGGCGCAGTGGCCGGACGTGCACCCGGTCATCCCCGCCCTCGCGCCGCTCCTCCTGGGCCTGCGCGACCGGCCGGCGCGCGAGGCGTTGCTGCAGGTGTACCTGACGATCGCCGACCTGCCGGACACGTCTGATGCCACGCGGCAGGCGCTCGAGGACCTGGCCGAGGCCGACGCGTATGCCGCCGACCAGGCGGACCCGCAGCCCGACTGGGGTCGCCGAGTCCACGCGGTCAACAAGTTGACGGTGTCGCGCATCGCCGAGCTGCCGCCGCCGGTGTGCCTGCCGTGGGTGTACCTGCTGCTCCACGGCCTCCGCGACAGCACCGAGCTCGCGGCGCGGACGACGGCGACCGTGGGCCTCGCGCACTTTACGGGCCACGTGCGGGACGCCCTCGCGGCTGCGGTCATG
>Ga0180216_1002596_pt1 | contig 14856 bp, 16 predicted proteins | sample eDN3rd37CBELigMG_FD_128879 | JGI IMG/M metagenome (GOLD analysis project Ga0180216, IMG submission 128879) | Enriched Miracle-Growth compost microbial communities from Emeryville, California, USA - eDNA 3rd pass 37_C BE-Lig MG (version 2)... ... | reverse complement strand
CGGAGTACCCAACCTTGAGGAGCTGGCGGCGGACGTCAGCGCCATATCCACCGGTAAGTTCGATGGCCTGATCGCGCCGCCGGTGCTGCGCGGGTTCTGGGCTTTAGGTGTTCAAGCCGCCGCCCACGACATGCAGGCCACCGTGGCGCCTCTTCAGCCAATCGCCGGTGACGACCACGGAAGCAGCGACATCAGCTCCGAACCAGCGGCCATCGATTTCTCTGGGGAGAGAGATAAGGCGGTTGCCGGCCAGTGACTTTAGCTGTCTGGTTGTGAGATCCCCTTTGCGGCCTCGGCAATGAGGCGCACCTGGGAATCGCCGTCCTGCCACCGGCGGCGTACAAGGTGCCTATGTCGACAGAGGCGATTGAGCGGATCGGCATCTCTCAGGGGTCCGGATGGGCTCCCTGGAAGGCGCGGCTCGTGGTGGTCTTCGAGTTGGAAATGTCGTCCGAGGCGTCGGGAGCCGTCCGTGGAGATGCGTTTGGGAGGCCTACGATGCGCCGTGGGATGGGGCAGGGCTGCGCAGTCCCCCGATCTCGGATCTGACCATTGCGAACTGCCTGGCGTTCCTCACGGGGCTTCTGACCGCCTCCGCAGCCGCCGCGGCCGCTCCGACCAGTTGCCCTGAGCATTTCGCCTCCGGCAGTGCCCCCGAAATCGTTCGCCCGGCCCTCGCTGCACAGGTCAGCGCGCTGTGCATCGAGGGCTACGCCGTGCTGTACAGCGGCATCTCTCGTACACCGCTGGCCGTTGCCGAGCACCTCACCCGCGCCCGGATGGCGGCGGCGGGCGAGATCCGGCGCGAAGGGAACTTCCATGAGGAGCAGAAGCTTCCTCCCGACGCGCGGGCACGACTGGCTGACTACGCCCGCTCCGGGTTCGACCGCGGCCACATGGCGCCGGCGGGCGACATGGCCACCGCCACCGCCATGGCCGAGAGCTTCTCGCTCGCCAACATGGTGCCGCAGAACCCGGGCTCGAACCGCTGCCTCTGGGAGGGCATCGAAACCTCGGTGCGCCGCCTGGCCGAGGATGGGGGCGAGGTCTTCGTGGTCACTGGCCCGGTCTTCGCAGGCGACACCCTGCAGCGGATCGGCGGGCGCGTGCTGGTGCCGACCTCGCTGTACAAGGCGGTCTACGTTCCCGGAGGCGGGGCCGCCGCCTAGCTCACCGAGAATGCGCCCGGCCTGGCCTGGCGAGCGGTTCCCCTGTCCGAATTGCGCAAGATTGCCGGGATCAAGGTGTTCTCCGGCTTGTCTCCCGCCACCCGCGACCGGCGCCTCCCGCTCCCGGAGCCGGAGCCGAGCACCATCGCGGGTGCCTGCGCGCGGCAGGGTGAGATCGCCAGCGCGGGACCCGGGAGCGGCACGCAGACCCGCCAGGCCAACCCGGCGGCGCCTGTCTCGCCCTCCTCGACTACGCAAGAGGCGTCCCGCTCCAACTGGAGTAGAACCACTCTCATCGTCGGCAGCCTCTTTGCGGTGGGGATGATCATCCTGCTCGTCCGGGTGCTGGGGCGACGCTGAAGGAGCACGAGCATGTCCAAGCGCACCGAAGGCGCCGGTGGCGCGGAGCCGGTGACGATCACCCCCTTCGCCGATGAAGCCGCCTCGGCCTCGGTCGGCGCCCTCACGGTCGAGAACCGGCTCGACCGGGTGTCGCTGTACGGCTCGCTCGACCTCACGCGGGACCGGCGGGGCCTGGAGGATGCCCGGCGTCTCCGGGCGTTGCTGGAGGCGGTCGTGCGGGTGCTCGAGGGGGAAGGCGACCGGCTGCCGGAGAAGGTCCAGGGCGGGCCCGATGTGGACCAGGTCCCCAACCCGTTCGGGTGATCCCCAGACCAGGGACACCGGCGGTGGCCATGGCCGCTCAGCGCCCTGAAATGAGATCGAGGCGGTGTGGGCTGGTGCGGACCGCGATGTCACCGGCATCGATGGGCAGACACAGGGCAGCAGGCTGCAGGAGGCTGAAGGTTGTGGCCCTTGAAATGCGAGGAGGCTGAAGCGCTCGGCCACACCCGTTGGTACGGTAAGAGCGGGCAGGCTTTTGCCCGCCCACCTTAGCGTCGCCCTCCGCGGGCAAGCCAGCACTGCCGAAGCCTTGCAACGCTCAGGCGATGATCGACTCAGCCTGCGGCACGTAGAAGGCGATCCCCTCCTGCACGTAGTCGGGGTGGTGCTGAAGTACCGCCTGCCGCTCGGCCGTGCTGGTGGTGAACAGGTGGTCGCCCGTCACCGTGTTGTAGAACCGATAGACCTCGGTCAGCCCCACGCCGCCCGTCTGCGCGGCGTGGAAGCCGACGCCCTCAAGGTGGAAGGTCCGCAGGTGCGCCAGCACGTCATCTCGCTCGGCGTCGCTGGCGGTGAAGAAGTGGTTGCCCGAGGCGGTGTCGTAGAAGCGCCAGACCTCCTTTGCCCCCGGAACCTGTGCGTTGAGGCCGGAGAATGCCTCTCCCTCGAACTGAAAGACCGGCATGGTCGCCGTGATCATGTCGCGTTCGGCCGGGCTGGCGGTCAGGAAGTGCTCGCCCGTCAGAGGGTTGTAGAAACGTGCGATGGGACCGGCGGCCATCTCGTCCGGGTTAAGCACCGTGACGGTGGCGCATTCCTGCGTGACGATGTCCAAAGCTCCCTTCTCCAGTGGGAGATTGTTCATGTAGTTTTTGGCTTCAACAATCCTGAGCGACATCTCTTTCGAGACAACACCATCCGGCACATCAAGTGCTAAGCGCCCAAGAGTTTTGCTGGCATCACCCTCCTTAAATTCTAAATCGAGGGAGTAGGTGTTCAAATGACCCAAGGAATCCGTGTAGTCCCATGCCACTTTCACCTTTGTGATTCCGCGAATGTCGCCTTGGCGAACAATCTCGAACTCCGCAAGGAATTGACCCGTGTCAAGAATCGCGTCGCGGACGGCATGAACCGCGACAGTGGGCGCTGCTTCATCGTCGGTCACGGAGACGAACATCCTCCTGCCACTTTCGGACGAGAAGGGAATTGCGTACTCCCCGAAGTTCTCCATGAAGACGCCGGTCACATTCTCATACGGATCAACGTTCAAGCCTACATGCGTCGTGCCGTTGAAGATGTGGTTGTCGGGCACACGAATGTCGAGATAGATGGGGTCAGGGCTTCCTGCCTCGAAGCGGACATAGATCGGCTCGGCCCAGTCGTTGAGGTCCTGATAGATGGAGTGCATGAAGCCCAAACTCCCCGGCGTGACCTTGAGAACCATCTCCTTGGAGAAATCGGTTCTCTCGAACATCCAGCGAATCACGCCGCCTTCTTTTGCAACAAGGTAGGTATTGTCCACCAAGGACAGCACATGTGCCGTGACATTGGGAATGTCGTTGTCTGCGACCTTGTAGTTGTAGGCCGTCGTGGCATCCCGCCCATCCGGCGTCAGGAATAAATCAGGCGAATCCTTCGGCTTGAAAATGCGCCACGAGGTCTGCTGATCCCAGTACGCGACTTTGTCATCGTCGCTCAGATTGAGGGTGACGATCTTCTCGAACTCGCCTACCTCCATGCGGACGGTTAGGCCCTTCGTTTTGTCGTAATCCGTGAGACCTTGATTAAGACCTTGCCATTGGCCGGTCGGCCCCATCGACCACTGCGACGCCACGCTGGCGTCTTCTCGCGTGAACTTCCACCGGATCACGCCGCCCTCGTCAAGCTGCATGAAACCATCGGGCAGTATCTCACCGGACGAGCCATCGGCTTTCGTGCTCAGGTCGGTGACCGTGATCTGCCCGTATTCTCCCAGCAGGACTTCCGGTGAGGTCAAGGAAATGGTTGTCATGGTCTCCGCCGTCGAATGGGTTGGGTCAGGCGATCACGGTGTCGGCGGTCGGCACGTAGAAGGCGATGCCTTCGAAGTGGTAGGTGGGCAAGCTCTGCATCACCACGTCACGCTCATGCGCGTCGGTGGTGAAGAAGTGCGAGTTGGAGAACGTGTCGTAGAATCGGAAGACCGCCGTCATGCCCGCCTCGGCGGTGTCCGAGGCGTGAAAGCCGATGCCCTCGAACTGGAAGTCCGGCAGGTTCGCCCTGATGATGTCGCGCTCGACCGTGCTGATGGTGAAGAAGTGCTCGCCGTTCACCGGGTTGTAGAAGCGCCAGACGGCGTCCGCGCCGGGCGTCTGCGCGTCCAGCGTCTTGAACCCTTCGCCCTCGTAGGTGTAGCTCGGGATATGCGCGAGGATGCTGTCGCGTTCGACCGCGCTCACCGTGTAGAAGTGACCGCCGCTGAAGGTGTCGTAGAACCGGTAGGCCGGGTGGGTCGGATAGGCGGCGGTCTGCGTGTCGTTGTCGTGGATGGTGACGGTGGCCGACCCGAGGGCGATGTCGGTATTCCCTCCAATACCGCCTTGCACATAGACCGCCTTCACGATGGTCGCCGTGAGCGTCTGGTCGCCCTGATAGGTCCCATCGTTCGGCAGGTTGATTTCGATCTGCTGCGACTGCTGCCAGTAGGGCAGGTCCAGAACGATTGGGTCGGGACCAAGCCCGAACCGGCTCAGATCGGCCGGGTGGTCGCCGCTACCCTCGATCTGTACCGTGACCCGCACATTGCCCTGAAAGCCAATCGCCTCACGGGTGACCTCGAAGGTGAAGACCTTCTGCTGCCCTTCGGTGACCTCTGGCCGCGCCGCCACGATGCTGGCATTCGAAGGGCCGTCATTGTCGTAGTAGGCCACCGGGACAGAGAAGCCACCGTTGCCATCGGGAACCACAAAGCGGGGGTCAGGAGCGTTGGTGCCGGTGACCTGCTCGACACCCGTCAGGTGCCACGTCATCCAGCCCCGGTGGGGCGTGTCGATGGCGTCGGCCGGAATCTGGATGATCAGGTCCTTGGGTGCGCGGTCCCCGGCCTCCCAGACCACCTTGAAGGGTTTGGCCGGGTCATACCCGAAATACGTCTTGGAGAAGTCCAAGTCCGCATCGGAGGGAGCAAACGTGACCTCCGCGCGGTCGGACCCGTTGTCGAGCCGCTCGAAGCGCCATGTGATCGTGCCGCCCTCATAGGCGCCAACCGTGGTCTGCAAGGTATCGACGTTCAGCAGTGTCGCCCTGACGACGGACATGTCGTTATCCTTCGGGGAGGTTTGAAAGCTCAGAGGCCGATGCGCGCGCCACAGAGGCCGCGCATCGCCGCCTTGTCTTCGTCCGCAGGAATCGTCCCGCAGGCGAGGCTGTTCGACGCGGGGAGACAGCGGTGCGACATGGCTTCCGGGGCACGCAGGGAAACGGCAGGAACGGCTGCCGAAGGGCAGGAAAGCCAAGGTGAAGTTGTATCAGAGTACCGTCATCTGAAAAATTCGAGAGTTGTGGAATGCACGGGACAATCCACTGAACGGTTTGAAGCCGTAGGGCCTCCTGCGCACTTTGCCGGTGAATGGCGCCGCCATCGCGCCCCGGACACCGACGAGGCTTGGAGGGAAGCTCTCGGCAGGAAAGACCGCCGGCGCGCCGGACGCAGGCTTAGATAGCGCAGAGCAAGGTCGCGAACCGACAGCACTGCGGGGATCCGTGTCCGGCGGACGTAGATGGCTCCGTCAGGTCCCCACGCCCCCTCAAACTGCATCGGGTTGCCGTCAGGCCCGGGCGACCCGTCAGTGCGCTGGATGCCTAGCTTAGCTTATCGGAGAAGCCGATCAGCGTGGCGTCGCGGGTGTGGCTGACGCCCTCCCTGCGGTGGTCGGCCCGCACCATGTGGACACGGGCCTAGTGGTAGTCTCACAGGGAGTCGCCGCCCACCGACTCCAGGACGGATAGCCGAAGCGCACGCATTTGCCGACCGCGCCGGACGTGCAGGTGAGGGTGAAGTTCTTATCATCTCGCCGATGCCATCCATCCGCCGTCCAGCGGCCCACCAAGGGAAGCCCCCCCCCCATGGTGCCGTGGGGAGCGGCGGTGCAGAGTTCGCGTCATGCACCAGTCCTAAAATCCTCGACGGCAAACCGGTGCAGCCACACCTTACCGCGGCCGCCAGGCAGATCACGGGTGACGCCGTCGATGCGCACCGTTATCGCTTGGCCCGTTTCGTCCACCGCCTCGAGAACCGCGCCGACCAAGTCTGCCGAACCGAGGATGCGGCCGTCCGGCAGGGTGACGCGGAAGGACGTTCCGACAACACCCAGCGACGGGCCGCTGGCCGCCTCCGGTCCTGCCACAGGGCAGACCGAAGCGACCGTCTCCGCCAGCTCTGGGGCGGCCCCCGCAACCCCGGTGATCGTGCTGCCACCCGGTCCGGTGTCACTGCCGTCCACCGCGGCGCCGAGGGTCATCGTGCACGGAGAACGCCGCAGCCGGGCGGCCCGGTACGCCTAGCCAGCCGTCGGTGCGGCGGGCCGAGGCAGGCCGCTGCTCTCGCGGCGCGGTCTATCCGGCGCGCCGAGGCGACCAGAGAGGCAGATCTGCGTCGCCGGGCTTTCCAGTAGCTCACCTGGACGCCGGCCTGGCGCTGCGGACAGAAGTCTGGGCTGGGATGGAGGCCGGGGAACGCTAGGCGGCCTCTGAAGCGCGATACAGCGTGCCTGCCTACGATTAGAATGCTCCAGTTTTGAGGATGCGCGCCTCAGGGTTCTGCTGCGTTTCGGGCGCCGGCATCTCGCAAACGGGACATCAGCAGTGCCTTTGTCTCTGCATCGCAGAATGCCGCATCGATCGCCGCGGCGGATATGAGCTCGCGCGATAGAGAGGGGGTCGAGCTGGCGGCGAGGTCGTACTCGCGAGCCAGATCGGTGTCAAAGAAGCCCGGATCGTCGGTGCCTAGCACGATGGTGCAGCCCCCAGCAGCCAGCTGGCCAATGGGGTGCGCTTCGATGGAAGGATAGAGTCCAAGCGCAATGTTGCTTGTGATAGAGACCTCCAGGGGAATCTGGGCCACGGCCAACTGGCGAAGGACACGGGAAGACTCGGCAGCCCTGACGCCGTGCCCGACGCGGTCCAACCCCAGCGCTTCGACTGCCTCAAGGATGGTATCGGCGGGCAGATGCTCGCCCGCGTGCGCCGTCGCGCGCAGCCCCTCGCTGCGGGCGATGCTGAACGCCTCGGCGAACTCGCGCGCTGAATGACGCTTTTCATCCCCGGTCAATCCGAAGCCGACCAGCAGATCGGATTTGATGGAGACTGCCATTCTGGCCGCCTGGATGGCGGCGGCCGGACCGAGATGCCGCACAGCGGTGGCGATCAGGCGGCAATGGATGCCCCACTCTTCGGCAGCGCGCTCCGCAGCGGCCTCGAGCGCGCGGAGCTGCTCGGGAAACGGTACGCCGGTCCTAGCGAGATCGGGCGGCGACAGCATCAGCTCAACATATGCTCCGCCGACAGCGGCACACGCTTCTAGATAAGATAACGCGACCTCCTCGAGATCCTTCGCGGTCCGCACGACCGAGGTGACGAGGTCGTATGCGGCAAGAAACGAGGGAAAGTCGTGCCACCCGTAGTAAGGCGCGGCGAGGGTCGCATCGGGCAAGGCCGCGCCGTTCCGCTTGGAAAGCGAGAGGACGGTCCCTCGGGCAAGGGTCCCCCTGAGATGGACATGGAGGTCGACAAGCATGGCGCAGGGCGATAGATGACTTGCCCGGTCGGTGCAAGGTGTCATGCGCGTAAGGTTTCTGTCGAAGAACAAGCACAAGATCGCTGAGGCGGAAGCGATACTTGGCCCTCTCGGCGTCGAGGTGATCCCGATCACGGTGCCGATCAACGAACTGCAGACGGACGATGTCGAGTTGCTCGTCAGAGACAAGGTCCTGCGTGCATTCGGACAGCTTGGCCACCGGCTGTTCGTTGAACAGACCGGCCTTTTCCTCGATGCGCTCAACGGCTTCCCCGGTGGGCTGACGCAGCCGTTCTGGGACGCGTTGAAGGCTGACCGCTTTTGCGAGCTCTTCGGGCGGGGAGAGAGGCGGTCGGTAATTGCGAAGACGTGGATCGGCTACTGTGATGGGCGGCAGATCTTCCACTTCGAAGGTGAGATCCGTGGAATGGTGCCGCCCGTACCCAGGGGCGACCGCGCTTTTCAATGGGACTGCGTGTTCGTCCCGGATGGTCATGAAGAGACCTTCGCCGAGATGGGGGAGCGGAAGAATGAAATTTCAATGCGGCGTCAGGCGCTCGACCGGTTCGCCGAGCATCTGAAGGCTGAGATCAATGCTTGATCAACTTGCCAGAGAGATCCGCGACGGCAGGGTGATTCTGTTTGCTGGTGCCGGTATATCCCGGCCGCTGGGGCTGCCATCATGGGACGAACTCATCAAGCACATGGCGCGAGAGCTCGGGTTCGATCCCGAGGTGCTGGTGGGCCCCGGCGCCGACTATCTTCAGGTCGCTGAATTCTACAGAATCCGGAAGGGCAGCATTGGTGGTCTGCGCAGCTGGATGGACAGAAGCTGGAACGTATCGGACGAGGTCATTCTGGCGTCGAAGGTTCATTCACAGATTGTCGAGCTCGGATTTCCTTTCATATACACAACAAACTACGACAATAATATCGAGAGAGCCTTCGATCTCTATCGCCGGGAATACTCGAAGGTCGCATCGGTTCTCGACATCTCGTCGGCTAAGTCCCATCTTCCCCACATCGTCAAATTCCATGGAGACTTCTCGGACGACGCCTCCCTGGTTGTCACGGAATCGGATTATTTTGAGAGGCTAGAATTCGAATCGCCACTCGACCTGCGGCTAAGGTCGGATGCGTTGGGCCGAAGCATCCTATTCGTAGGCTACAGCCTGAAGGATCTGAATCTCAGGCTGCTGCTCTATAAGATCAAGCGTATCTGGGAGGGCTCCGCCTACGCCGACAAGCGTCCGCGCTCCTACATCTTCCTGATGCGACCGGACCCCGTGCAGGAAGCGGTGCTGCAGAACCGTGGAGTCTCGCCCATCGTTTCAGACAGCCTCACTCCGGAGACCGCGCTTTCCGAGTTCTTCGACCGGCTGCTGGACCTCGTGCGCCGCACCGGGTGAGCCTACGGGGACTTCGTGGCATCCAGGACCGCCCGCAAGGCGGTCAGGGCCTCCTCCAAGCCGGTGCCCGCCTCCCAGGCCACACCACCGCCGCTTGGGCGGCTACGCAGGTCGGGGCGGGCGGTAGGTGCTGCGACCGGCGCCGGAGCCCCGATTGCCGCCAGCCCGGCCGGGGTAATGCGGAGCTCCCCCGCCTCCTCTTCCAGCAGCCCGCGCTGAAGCAGGGAGCGGAGCACGGCGCGCTGGGCGGCTGCAGGCAGGTCAGGTGCGAGGGCGCGGCGGTCCGCCCGACCGGCAGCCGCGGTCAGCACCGCGCGGGTGGAGGGGGAGAGGGTGTCGGGTGTGTCCATGGTCAGCCTCCGGTGCGGCTGGCCAGGATGGCCGCCGCTACCGGGGCGAGCCCTGCCGATCCGAAGCGGCGCAGGGCGTGGCGCTATGCTTCGCGTGACCCACGCTGGGAAGCCACTCCCTTCTGCGCATCCCATCCAGCAGGAACAGAGGGGCCCAAAATCCGTCCTTTCCTGTCACGAGCGCAACCGCATCTCTGCCAGAATGGCCGTGATATCCTCACTTCCTGTACCTGGCAGAAAGCTGTCCCCAGTTCCTCTGCGTTCTGCCGCACCGGTCGAGCAACGAGCAAATGTAGGGCGGTCTATATCCCAGGCGACAACCGCTTCGCGGCGCCACAACCCGTTTGCGGCTTGCTGGCCGTTGCGCTCCGGACCACGATGAGGAGCCTGAGGAAGAGAATTTTTGAGAACCTCCTGTGCCTTTCTTCTGTTGATGAAGCTTGGTGCCTTTTTCACGCGAGGGAAGGACGTTGAGTAGTTCGAACATCGGCCTCTTAGCAGGTCGTTATGCGCTCATAACCGGCGCCAGTTCAGGCATTGGCCTTGCTGTTGCACGAGGGCTGGCAAAGGCGGGTGCGGCCGTAGTGGTGAACCATAACTCCAGCCAGGAGCCGGCAGAGGCGCTGGTGGCGGAGATCCGTGCCTGGGGCGGCCAAGCCATCGCTATCGAGGCCAATGTCGCACGGGAGGAGGATGTGGCACGCCTCTTTAATGAGGCCCTCGCCGCCTTCGGCAGGCTGGACTTGCTGGTGGCTAATGCCGGCATTCAGAAGGACGCCAGCGTCGCGGAAATGACCCTGGCAGAATGGCAGGCGGTGGTGGACGTGAACCTGACAGGTCAGTTCCTCTGCTGCCGCGAAGCAATCCGCATCTTCCGAAAGCAGAAATCCCTTGAGCGAACGACGCGAGCGCTTGGTAGCATCGTTTGTATGAGCTCCGTGCACGAGGTGATTCCCTGGGCGGGCCATGTGAACTATGCAGCGTCCAAGGGCGGTGTGCGGCTGCTGATGCAGAGCCTTGCACAGGAGGTTGCGCCTGAGCGGATCCGAGTCAACGCCGTGGCGCCGGGCGCCATCCGAACGCCGATCAACCGGGATGCGTGGGAAACACCCGAGGCCCTGCAGCGGCTACTGCAACTGATTCCTTATGGGCGTATCGGTGAGCCTGATGACGTGGCACGGGTGGTCACCTGGTTGTCCTCTGATGAGGCCGATTATGTCACAGGAACTACCCTTTTTGTGGATGGTGGAATGACGCTTTATCCCGGGTTTGCGGATAATGGTTGAAGCAGCCCTAGTGGTCTGAATTAGAAATTCGCAGGCAGAAATAGGCGACGAGGCCGACAACATCGCGCACCTTCTCGACAAAGGCCGGGTTCGACGAGAGCTTGAAGGTCTCTGCTCGGTGCGGCCGCAGGCCGAAGGCGTGCCAGATGCGCGACACTGCTGTCCGGCTCATGCCGGTCCGGCGCGCCATCGCGCGTGTGCTCCAATGCGTGGCGCTGCTTGGCGCTTCCTCCAGCGTCAGGGCGACCAGATGCTCGACCGCTTCGTCGTCGATGGTCCGTGGCGCGCCCGAGCGCGGTGCGTCGGTCAGCCCTTCCAGGCGGTGCTCGGCGAAGCGCCCGCGCCAGAGCGCGACCGTCTGGCGGCTGACCTCCAGGGCCTCCGCGACGCTCAGGTTGGCCGCGCCGAGTTCGGCGCAGGCCAGGCCGATCCGGATGCGCTTGGCAAGGGCCTGACCCACGCCACGCCGGCGTGCAGGCGGCGCAGTTCGGCCGGCTCCGCCTCGCTCAGTTCCACAGCCTTGGGCCCGCGGGACATAACGCGCCTCCCAACCCCAGGCGCGCTATCCCAACTCCCCGCGCAACAAAGCTGCACGCGAACTTCTAACTCAGACTATTAGCATTGCAATTGCGTTTTTTACCTAACGTGCGCGTCTCGCGCGGTGGCTTGATGAGTTCTTCGCCAGAGTGACCAGGCGATGATGGCGGCGGGCCGGACCACCCGTCCAGCGCTTGGGCAGGTAGAGCGCACGGTCGACGAAGGCGTGACCATGCCGCGACACATAGGCCGCGAACATGCCGATTTGGCAGTTGGTGATCTTGCCCGCCGGGCCGGTGTACTGCTGCCCAACATCGCAGGACGCCTTGCTCTGCTTGAAGAAGCCGGTTTCGTCGATCACCAGCACCGCATCCTCGGCGACGAGATGTGCGACCACTAGTCCCGCACGATGTCACGCAGCGCATCGGCCTCCCAGCGTCCGCGGCCGAGAATGGCATGCTGGCGACACGGCCCGCCATGGATTCAGAGATCATCGCCTACAGTTCAACGCGCCCTGGCAGACGCGCTTTGCCTCGCCGCCTAATGGTCAAAATCGATCTGAGTGTCTGCCGAGGAAAGGTCGACCAGCCAATGTCATAAATCTAACTGGTCTCGCCTCCAAACGAACCGGCGAACAGGCTAGCAGCCTTTTGCACGGTAGTGCCGGGAGCAAGCGTGTGGACGCCCCCTGCGGTAGTCGACAGTTTGACACGTCCAAGTTCGTCATAGATCGCTACGACATGCTGCGCTTGTACCTTGAGAAAGCCGCCGGCCTCGGTTTGGAAGGTCACCCATCTCATCTCGCTCTCCTGTTGTCGGGGGAATTGCATTGTTTCGGTCCTTTGATGCAGCTTACCTTCCCGGCCAGTGCCGGAGGCACTAACAAGACGAGTGAAGCAAATTACCTGCCGCTGATGGCCCCCCCCCACGCGCTCTCGAAGATGCTTCTGTTCCTCCGAGCAAATCAGGCCTCTAAAGCGCGTAGAGGCAAAATCGTTGCGTCTCCCGGGGAAGGCCTGGTGCGTACGGAACTTCTGCTCATGACAGACAGCAGAGCGGCGGCACCTCTCCAGAAGCCGCCAAGCCTTGCACAACACCTGAGGCTACTGCGCGTTTGCTGCCCGTTCTCGCCGTTCGACGGCCTCCGCTGTTACTTCCTCGGAGATGCTCGCGAGTGTTGCTTCCAGCGCGGGCAGTGCCGCCCCAGCACCTGAAGGCGCATGGCGAAGAAGTGCCTTTTGCCGAAGGAGGTCCCTCGTCTTGGCTCCGTCGTTTGGTTCCGGATTGCTCTCATTGTCCATGCTCGATCTCCTGGGATCTCTGAGATGTCCAGCAGCCGAATGCCCGGCCTGAGGCAAACACCCCGGCTCTCCGGACCGAGTGGGCGCTTTGTACCAAGTCTCAGTGATCAGAACCCATAGGGCGCCTCGGTAGGTCATCCCGCCTCCGGCAGGAAGCTACAGACGCAGGTTCTGATCATTTAGCCGCGGGCCACTTGGCCGCCGTTGTTTTACGCGGGGTGGCTATATAGCTGAACGCGCCTGCCTCCCTTTGGGCCAGGGCACGGGAAGAATTACTGCCGCCGCCCGGGAGTTGCTTCGCCACAGTCCAGGCATGCTTCTTTCGGTTTTTGGCTCCTCGTAGTAAATGGCGTGGCCTCCCAAGTTTCCAATCTTAGTTCCGCGCAATTCAGCGTCATCGGAACTTCTCTTGTCTGCTGAAGCTGTAGCACGTGCTACAGCTCGGCTCTCGAGCATGCCTCATACACGGCACTGTGCGCTTGGCCACCTGTGGCCTGGGCCGCACGCCATCAAGAATTGGAGCGGCATATGGCCGAGGCAATCCAGGGCACGGCGCGGCACGGCCGGCTCTACTGGTGCATCAAAACCGATCTAGCGCCGGATGGTGAGATCCACGTCATGGCTGACCGGATCGAGATCACATCCTCCGGGGCGCTGATCGCCTGGGGTTCGTACCGCGTGCATGAAGGCGAAGCGCGCGCTGAGCCCTCGGTGAACCTGGTCTGCGCACCCGGCCGATGGTTCGCCGCTTACGCCGCCTCGACGGTCGACGGTGGCGGCTTGGCCGTTCAGAGTTGGGCAGGAGAAGTAGCGCACGGGCACAACCGGGCCCCGGATGCTGAGCAAGGTCATGGTCTCCGCGAGGTGCCGAATCAGCCTCGGTGAGGACGCGGTGACGCACCCGATGAGCGGCGCCCGCGTGGTCTCGACCTTGGCACGGCTCCAACTGCGCTGGTCATGGCAGATCTTCAGTTCCGCGCAGTCTGTGGTTTACAAGTAGTGCGCAACCAACAGGTTCGTTGTGCCACCACACTACGTCGCACCGCCAGGTGCTGGGGTGGTAGCGAGTTGTGGGCAGCCGAGCTCCTACCCTGCCGAGATGTGAGCGAGATGATGTTCTTCGTAGACTCTCTGCCGGTGCAGAGAGGTGCGCTGCCCCGGCTCGAGCTCTGCTGGCTCAGCGTGAGCGGAGACGTTGTCATACAGCATTACGCTTGATGCGGACGGTGCCTTGTAGATCTCCGAGGCGCCTTTCGGGTATCGACGCTTGAATTTTTTGAACTTGCTCGCCCGCTGCGTCTTTTCGGGTGAAGCCAAAAGATCCTTATTTTAATATGCCGCGAACGTGGGTAGGGGAATTACTCCAAGTTCTCTACGCTGCATTGCAGCAAGGAGAATTTCGAAATGAACTTTCGAATGATGATGCAGAGCGGTCCGGCCAAGGTCGCTGAGCTATTTGACCGTCTGATGGATACCTCGGACGGTGCAGTGAAGACCAGGGAACGGTTGTTTACAGAGCTTAAGGCAGAACTCGTGCTTCACACCAGCCTTGAGGAACAGCACCTGTTTCCGATTCTTCGGAAGAATCCTGAGACCAAGGATCTCGTTGCTGACGCGATCCGCGATAACAAGGAGCTTCGGGCGAAGCTGGCCGATCTCGAGGCCGTGCCGAAGAACGACCAAGCGTTCTCCGAAAAGGTTGCCGAGCTGCAGAAGGCCTTCCGGCAGCACGCGCGCGACGAGAAGAAGGAGCTATTGCCCGCAGTACAGCGCGCACTCAGCGATGAGCAGGTGCAGGATGTGACTGAGAAGATGGAAGCCGGCCTGGCCGAGGTCGAACAGACCAGGCAGGACGAAGCTGAAGAGCGTCGCGCCAAGCAGCGGCATGAGCGTGAGCAGACGGAATTTACGACCCGTCAGGCTGAACTTCGGGCCAAGCAGGCGGAAACAGCGGAGCATGAGCGTGCTGCCGCCGAGCAAAGCGCCCGCGCCGAGGCGCGGCGGATTGCCACTGTCCTGCCAGCCGCCACTGCGGTCAAGGCGACGGGCGAGACCGCGCCCATTGCTGCCGCATCCAGCGATGCGCGTCGACGTGCTCAGGTGCAGGCCACTGCCTTGACGAACATGTTCATGTGGCCCTGGATCGGCGCCATGCAGAACATGCAGAAGCCGGAGAACTCCACGCCGGCACGGGGTCCCTCCGGAATGGAGGAGGTGATCCCGCTTGGGGAGGAGGTTCTTGAGGTCGGCAAGCGTACCGAGAGCCGTGGCACGGCGCGTATTCACCGCTTCGTCGTCGAGACCTTGGTCGAGCGGCAGGTCACCTTGCAGCGCGAGAGGGTTGTCGTGGAGCGCCGGCGTCCTGTCGGCGATGAGGCAACGGGAGAGATCCTGACGGAAGTGACGG
>Ga0180216_1002595_pt1 | contig 14873 bp, 16 predicted proteins | sample eDN3rd37CBELigMG_FD_128879 | JGI IMG/M metagenome (GOLD analysis project Ga0180216, IMG submission 128879) | Enriched Miracle-Growth compost microbial communities from Emeryville, California, USA - eDNA 3rd pass 37_C BE-Lig MG (version 2)... ... | reverse complement strand
GCCCAGTAGCCGAAGCCGTGCTCCGCCCAGTGCGCGAGCATCGGCGCGAGGAAGCGGGCCGTGTGGTCCTGATCAGGGTGCGTCTCCTGCGGATCGTGGCGGTAGACGGCGGGATCGCGGTGCACCGCGAAAACGCCGGGGATGTCGGCGCTCGTCGGGCGGCGGAGCACAATACCCGCATCGGTCTCGAGGCGGGTCCAGGGGCGGGGCTGTGAGGACATCGCCGTCCAGCCTAGAAGCGCGCACGACCACTCTTGTGGATGATCCGACTGTTCGAATCCGCGCATCGGGTATCGTCGCGGGCGGGGGAGGTGCACGCGTGGAGGAGTGGGATGTCGATCCCGACGGCGTGCTCGGCGTGCTCGCGGGTCTCGATCAGCTCGGCCCCGCGTTCGAGTCCGCCCAGACCGAGGCGACCGCGCTGCGCGGCGACGGCGCCGCCGCCCTCAGCGCCGACGGTCGCACGGTCGTCCGCGATGCCTGGGCGCGGCTGATGGATCGGCGCGCCCTCGTCCCGGGCAAGCTCATGTACGTCCTGTCCCGCGCCTCCGCCGGTGTCGGCGACGCCACGGTGGAGATCGTGCTCGGCGACGAGGAGATGGCGCGCACCGCCGCGGAGGCCGAGCGGCACGCCGAGGAGGCGTGGGGCATCCCCCCGCTGCCGGTCGCCCAGGATCCGGGGTTCTGACATGCCCGCGAGCCACCGCGCCTCCGGCGTCCTCGTGACCGCCCACCTGCCCGAGGTCATCGACGCGGCCACGGTCGAAGCGCTGGCCCAACGGCTCATCGCCGTGGGCAACACGGCGATCGCCGCGATGGACGAAGCCCGCGACCGCTGGTGGTACCTCGGCGAGGTGTTCCATGTGAGCGGCGCGGAGTCCGCCCCGTACATGCTCGATCACGCCGTCGTCGACTCGCGGACGTGGGCGCTCGCGCTGTCGGCGGCCGCGACCTCCCTGATGCAGACCGCGTCGTGGGAGCTCCCCGCCCTCAAGACGCGGCGCGACGAGCTCGCGCGCAGGATCGCGGAGGTCAACACACGGCACCGGGGGGCGGGCGAGGACGACGCGCCCGACGTCGCGGAGGCCGCCGAGGACCTCGAGAGCGACATCCGCCGCTTCCGGCGCGACGTCGAAGACACCGAGGAGCAGCTCGCCCAGGCGCTGGACCGTGTCACCGGCGGCACGGACGTGCGCGGCGCCGACGGGCGGGACGTCTCGGTGTCGAACACGTACTGGGGCGCCGCCGTCGGCTCATCCGCCGGCATGTGGGGAACCGGCCCGACGATCGTCGGCCTCTCGGATCGTCTCGAGCGCGCCCTCGGGGATGCCGCCGCAGCCCGGATCCGGTGGCTCGCGACGGCGCCGGCCGCCGACATCCGGTCCTGGCTCGCCGACCACCCCGACTTCGCGTCGGCGGTGGGCTTCGTCGACCCCACCGTCGCCGCCCGCCTCTTCGAGGGCCTCGCTGCCGACTCGACGGCCGGCGCGCCGGATGGGTACGGCCTCCCGACGTGGGCGAGCGGGCCCCTCGCCCATCTGCTCGCCTTCGCCCCGGCCGCCATCGGCAACCTCAACGGCGTCCGCATCGCCGACCGACAGCCGTTCACGCTCGCCACCCTCCGCCAGCTCCTCGCGGACCCCTCCCTCGGCGACGAGCAGTACGAGCAGCTCCTCGCGCTGAGCGCCCTCGTCGACCCGGCGCTGACCGGTACCGGCGGGCAGCAGGCCGTCCTTCTCAGCGTCTTCGTCGACAGCGACGGCAGCCCGCGCGCCAGCATCGCGTACGGCGACGTCGACACCGCCGACCAGATCACCGCCATCACGCACGGGATCGCCACGGACCTGGGCTCACTCGGCGACTGGAGCGACAGCGCATCGGCGCTGCAGAACGACCTGCGCACGCAGCTGGCCGCGCAGGGGGCCTCGGCGCAGACCGCGATCGTCGTCTACCTGGAGTGGGATTCCGGCAACGCCGGGAACGTCTGGAACGTCGAGCGACCCGCCGCCGGCGCCGAGCGGCTCGCGCAGCTGCTCGGCGGCTTCCGCAGCTCATCGCCCGAGGTCCAGCTCAACGTCGGAGCGCATTCGCTCGGCACGACGATGACCGCTGAGCTCGTCGCCGCCAACCCCGGCCTCGTCGACAATGTGTGGCTCTTCGGCTCGGCCGGCGTCGACGAGCCCGCCGCAGCGCAGCTGCGCGAGCAGATCGCCGCCGGAACGCTCACCGTCCACGCGACGCACGCGAGCGACGACTGGGTGGCGCCGATCGGGCGCTGGCCCGTGTCGGAGCATCCGGTCGATCCGCGCACCATCCCGGGCGTCGTCGAGTTCCCCGCCGACGGGGGATACGTCTCCGGGTACGGCAGCGGCGAATACGGTGAGCGCGTCGAGGGCCACAACTCCCAGCGCAGCACCGAGTGGTACTACCTCATCGATGGATGGGAGTCTGATCTGTGGGGCAACCTGGTCCCGATCATGGACGATGAGAGCATCGGATATCTCGATCCGCGGTCGCAGTCATACAAGGAGTTCGTGGTGGATCTGAAGGCGGCCGCGGAGGCGGCGCGATGAGGGGCGGCATCCGACGACTCTCGGTGTTGGCCGCTATGGGGCTGGTGCTGTCGCTGACCGCATGCCAAGGAGGGGGTTCCGTGGACCCGCAGGACCTGTACGACGAGGCGAAGGCGGTCAACACGACCTTCAAGGAGGCTGTCGGCGCGGTGCAGCTGCAGGTCTTCGACGGCGAGTGGACCGTCGAGCAGTATGGCGACATCCCGCGGGGATGCGGCTCGGAGGGCTACGAGTTCCGGCTCGGGCGCGCCACGCCCGACGGGTGGCGTCTCGCCGCGGAGCCGCTCGACGCCGCGAAGAGCCTCGGCGCGTGGATGGACGGCGAGGGCTGGGAGGATGTCTCGGTGAAGACGTTCGACGGCGAGATCGAAGACGTCACGCTCGTCGCCGCGCGGACGAAGGCCCATGTCTCCGAGATCGTCGTGGACTTCACGCCGGGGGAGCTGTTCGACAACGTCACCGTCCGGGCGACCAGCACCTGCGAACCGGGATCGTGGGCGGATCTGCTCCAGGAGCTCGTGCCGGGCGCCCCGAGCGACCCGCCGCCGGGCATCAGCCGCCCCTCCGCCGAGCGGCCCGACGCCACGCCGCTGTTCGGATTCACCGCCGACGGGACGCCCCGCGGATGAGCGGGGAGGACGCCGGCGCGGGGCAGCCCGTCGCCGCTCCCGATCGCGTGGCCGCCGCGGGCATGTGGGCCGATTATCGGGCCGCCCGCCCGCACGTCCCGCTCACCAGCCCCGCCTACACGGTCGAGCACTTCGGCGACAGCGCCCGCCTCGCCGACGACCTCCTGGAGCTCGTCGCCTCGCGGCGCAAACGGGCGACGGCCGAGCTGCTCGCCGCCTTCGACGACGACCCCGAGGGACTCCCGCGCGAGGGCACGCACTGGATCGCGTGCGACAGCACCGGAGCGCCGCGGCTGATCGTGCGCACGACGCAGGTCCGCATCGGGCCGATGGCGTCGGCGGACGCGTCGTTCGCCGCGGCCGAGGGTGAGGACGACCTCAGTCTCGAGAGCTGGGCGCGCGAGCACCGGCGCTACTGGCAGCGCACGAGCGCGGCACAGGGCAGGACGTGGAGCGAGGCGGACCCGATCGTGTTCGAGCGGTTCGCGGTCGTCTGGCCGCCGGAGCTCGCCGACGACGGGGTGTGAGCAGGACTCCGTCCGGCCGGGGCGATACTGGACGGGTGAGTGTCTACACGGTGGCGACCGACGGAGCGTGCAAGGGGAACCCGGGTCCGGCGGGCTGGGCATGGGTCGGTGAGGACGGCCACTGGTCGGCGGGCTCGGTCATCGAGGGCACCAACAACATCGGCGAGCTGCTCGCCGTGCTGTACGCGATCCGCGACCACGCGGATGTCGCGCAGCTGACCATCGAGGCCGACTCCCGCTACGCGATCGACACGTACACCAAGTGGATGGACGGGCACGCGCGCCGCGGCTGGCGCACGTCCACCGGTGCCCCGACCAAGAACGTCGAGATCCTGCAGGCGCTCATCGCCGCGCGGGATGCGCGGAAGGCCGCGGGGCTGCCCGACGTCGTGTTCGTGCACGTGCGCGGCCACCGCGGGCACCGCCTGAACGGGTGGGCGGACGAGCGCGCCGTGCGCGCCGCCGGTCACGCCGCCGAGGGGCGCGAGCTGGTGTGGTCGTCGCACCGGACCGGGGAGCTCATCGACGTGTCCGTCGACGCCCCCAGCATGGCCAAGGAGCGCGCCCGCGCGGGAGCGTGACGACGAGGGTCAGGCGTCGATGTCGTCGACGCCCGGCATCCACTGCTGCCCGGGTCGGCCCCAGCCGCGCTTGCGCGCGATCTTCTGCACCGTCTTCCAGTCGGAGTCCGACAGGCGATCGATGTAGAGCACGCCGTCGAGGTGGTCGAACTCGTGCTGCAGGATGCGCGCCCGCCAGCCGTCGACCTCGACCCGCACCGGCTCGCCGTCGAGATCGATCCCGGTCAGCAGAGCACGCTCGGAGCGGCGCAGCGGGAAGCGCTCGCCGGGGAAGGAGAGGCACCCCTCCGACTCCGAATCCTCATCGGGCGCGCCGGGGACGGCGGGGGAGATCCACAGCACCGGATTGATGACGACGCCGCGCCACGGCTGCCCGTCGTCGTCCGGATACGAGTACGTGAAGATCCGCAGCGGCACGCCCACCTGGGGCGCCGCCAGCCCGACGCCGGGTGCGGCGTCCATCGTCTCGAACATGTCGGCGACGAGCGTGCGGATCTCGTCGGTGATCTCCCCGACCTCGTCGGCGGGAGCGTGCAGGACAGGGTCACCCATGATGCGAATCGGCAGAACGGCCACGCTCTTGAGCCTAGCCGGAGAGGTGTGCAGGTAATGTCGAGGGGTGGTCTGGTCAGAAGCCGAGCTCGCCGAGGTGAGCGAAGTCCTCCTCGGCGTCTTCGACGACCCGCGCATCCTCATCGGCATCCCGCTGGCCCTCCTGGGCGCGGTCTTCATGTCGTTCGGCGCGCAGTACCAGCACCGCGGCGTCATGAAGGTCGAGCGCCTGAGTGGGCAGTCCGGCAACGCGGGGCTCGGCCTCGCGCAGCTGGGACGCCTCCTCACCCGGCCCTCGTGGGTCATCGGGACGGTCATGCTGGGCCTGGCCATCGTGCTCCAGCTCACCGCGCTCTCGTTCGCGCCGCTCATCGTCGTGCAGCCGTTGGGCGCCATCGCGCTCGTCATCACGACCCTGCTCAATGCGCGCATCAGCGGGCACGCGCCCACCGCGCGCTCCATCCGCGCCATCGTCGAGTGCGTCGGCGGCATCTTCATCTTCGTGATCGTCGCGGCGCTGTTCGCCTCCGAGGAGCCCGTCACCGACGCGCAGCTCATCACGATCCTGCTCATCCTCGCGGTCGTCGCGATCGTCTTCACGGGACTCTGGCTGTGGCTGCGCCACCGCGTGTCGGCGCTGTTCTACATCGTCGCCGCGGGTGTCATGTACGGCTTCGTCGCGACCCTCGCGAAGGTCGTCATCAGCCGCTGGCAGAACGGCCAGTTCGAGTGGCTCACCCTCGTGTGCGTGGTGGCGCTGGTGGCCGCGGCCGGCGTCGGCGCGTACTTCGTGCAGACCGCGTACTCGTCGGGCCCGCCGGACCTCGTGATCGCCGGGCTCACCGTCATCGATCCGATCGTGGCGATCCTCATCGGCCTGCTCATCCTCGGCGAGGCCGCCCACGCTCCGCTGTGGGTGTTCTTCGTCTTCGGCATCGCGGGTCTCATCGCCGTGTTCGGCGTCTTCGAGCTCGCCCGCTTCCACCCGCAGGTGATCAGCGACAGCCGTGAGCTGCCGATCCCGCGGGGGAGCACGGGCGATCCCGCGCACCCCAAGACCGGCTCCATCCGGGTCACTGAGGCGGTCGCCCGCGTGTGGCCGAACCCGCCCGTGCGAGATCCCGACGACCCGCCGCGGCGGACCTGAGCGGAGTCAGGATGCCGGGGGCACCTGGATCGTGATGGTGCCCTCGTCGAGACCCTTGTCGCCGGCGAGGGGAGCGGGTGCCGGCATCTCCACCGAGGCCTCCCATTCCGCGTGCGCCTCCTCGGCCGACGGACGCCACACGGCATCCAGGCCGCCGGCGACACCCGCAAGCGAGCCGCCCGAGCCCAGCGCCTGGCGACGACGCGTGTCGCGGAGCATGGCCGGCATCGCGAAGGCCACGACGACCGCCGCCGCCACGACCCCCAGTCCCACGAGCCACACGGACACGTCCATGCGGCCAGTGTAGGTCGCGGCTCCTACATCGCGGCGCCGATGTAGGAGTACTTGAGGAAGACCTCGTGGGCGAACCCGGCCTCCTCGAGCACGCCCTGCACGGCCGTCATCATGTACTTCGAGTCCCACCCCATGTAGAGGAAGTGCGCGTCGTCGAGCTCGTCCCACTGGCCGTTCCAGGCCTTGGCCGTGAAGATCGGGCCGCCGCGGCGCCCGCTGAACGACTCGACATCCGCGCGCGCGTCGGCCCACAGCCGCTTGAAGATGCGGTTGAACAGGTACCGGACGTCGTGCACCTCCCAGTGCTCGCCGCGGTACTCGACGTAGTCGAACTCGCGCTCCCACCCGCGCGGCCATCCGCGCCGGCGCTTCGCGTCGAGGATCGGCGTGAGGCCGTCGTCGTCGACGAGGACGCGGGCCGGCCGCCGCCATACCTCGATGAACCGGTCCGTGAGGGCCGTGGTGCGGGCCGAGATCGCCGCGGTGCCCCACGCGGCGGCATCGGCGAGCGCGACGTTGAGCGAGACGCGGCTGCGCGCGTACGCGGCATCCCGCTTCTCCGGGAACGAGGCGTCGAAGACGCGCTCCGCGAGGTCCTCCTCGAGCAGCGTCATGTTGCCGAGCGACTGCGCGAGCGCGCGGTGGCTGTTCTGCTCGTCCTCGGTGTAGTCCGCCCAGGACCGGCTGCCGTCGCCCGTCCACTCGTCGGACGGCGAGAGCGGGAACACATGCTCCACCTCGAGGCCGGCGAGGCTCTCGACGCCGGCGAGCCGCCCCAGCACGTACGCGGCGTGGGGGAGGTCGCTGAACTTCAGCGAGACGCGCACCCGCTCGTCGGAGGGCGTGATGCGCGAGATCGCGTGGATGAGGGCGTCGTGGCCCTCCGCGCGGGCACGGCACAGGCGCGCGACGAGGCGGTCGTTCGGCAGGCTCGCGAGCGCGCGGCGCAGCAGAAGCGCCTGGACGTGCTCGAGGGTCTCGATGAGGCCCGCGCGGTCGAGGTCGCCGTGCAGGTGGTCGCGGTACGCGCGCATGACGAGCGGGTACATGCCGCGGCCGAACGTGTTGACGTAGGAGATCTGCCGCGCGAGCTCCGCATCCGGCGCCGACGCGGGGTCCAGCAGCACCCGGTAGATGTCGGAGTACTCGCGCCACTCGGCGGCGATGGCGCGCAGCGCATCGTGGTCGAGACGCGGGAAGCGCTGCCGGAACGCGTCGTACACGCCCCGCTCCCCGGCCACGGTGACCTCGCGGCCCGTCGTCATGATGAGGTAGTGCCGCCAGAACGAGCCGATCGCGTCGCCGGTGTTCTGCTCGATGGGCACCCAGAACTCGTCCTCGATGGCGCTCTGCTGCGCGTGCGAGAGGCCCATGAGCACGTAGTTGTGGATGAGCTCGTGGTCGCGCAGCGGCTCTCCGGTCGAGTTGAGGCTCTCGAAGATCTGCTGCGCGTTCGCGCCCGCGCCGAGGGTGATCGCGACGTGCTCGAGCTTCTGCAGTCCGCGCCAGATCTGCGGCGCCTCTGTGGGCGGCACCTGGCTGCGGAAGAACGCGTAGTTGTCGGCGAACCGCGACTCCTGCGACGACGCGTCGGTGCGGTCGAGGATGACATCCTCGAACACGCGCGCCCACGCGCGGTGCGGGCGCAGCTTCGTCGTGTCCGGCGCATCCGCGCGCACGAGGACGCGGTCGAGCTCGGCCGCGAGGGCCGGGTCGGTCTCGGCGAGGGTGTGGCGCAGCGCGGCGACGAGCAGCATGATCGTGGTGATCCGCTGCTGACCGTCGATGAGGACGAGCTCGCCGTCCGTCGTGCTGCGCGAGGACAGGATCGAGCCGATGAAGTGCATGTCCCGGTCGTCAGAATCCGCCACGGCGCGGATGTCGGCGAGGAGCTGCTCGCACCCGCCGATGTCCCAGCGGTACTGGCGCTGGTACACGGGGACGACGATGTTCGTCTGCGCTTCGGCGAGCCAGCTGATCGTGTTGACCGCCGTCGCGTCGATGTTCGTCGCAGTGCCCATGCCCTCGCTCAGCTCTCCCTTCGACACGGCCCGACGGGCCGCCCTCACTACTGTAGGCGGATGCCGGGGCGGGTCCGCCATTGAGCGGGGCAGTCACCGGGGGACGCGCAGGGGCCGGAGGTAGGCTTGCCTAAGTTGGGCCTGTTAAAACGTGCTGGCCCCCTACGAAAGGTCATGATCGCGATCATGAGTTACATCAAGTCCGCCGCCCTCGAGGAGACCGGCTACGTCGTCCTCGACCGGTACAACCAGGAACTCGATCCGAAGGAATGGCTCGACATCGAGTATGTCGACTGGAAGTCCTCCGGCGACACCCGCTTCGCGCCGCTAGCCTCGGCGCAGGGTCTCATCGAGTGCAACGGCTTCTGGAACTCCGTGCCCCCGCGCACGGACAAGGACGGCGTCTGGATCCCGTCCCAGGTCGAGAAGGCCCCGAACCTCGTGCGTCGCGCACAGGAGCCGGGCGCGAACGTCGGCCGCTGCCGCGTCATCGAGCTGCAGCCCACCCCCTACGGCGAGTGCCTCTACAACCTGCACCAGGACGACAACAACCGTCTCAACCCCGACGGCACCGGCTGGGTCGTGCGCGGGTTCTTCAACCTCACCGACGACAAGGACAGCTTCTTCGTCCTGCGTGAGAACCGCACCGACCCGCAGGGCGAGACCCGCATCGCGCTGCCCGCCGGCGCGCAGCTGATCATCGACACGCAGCGTCTGTGGCACGCGGCCACCCACATCGGCACGGACCCGCGCTACTGCCTCATCACGTCGTGGGAGTCCGGCCCCGAGCTCGACGCGTACATCGAGAAGTACAACGGCCGCAACCACGTCGAGAGCGTCCCGGTCGACCAGGACATCCTCGACGCCGGCTACGCCGAGCAGGCCCGCCGCGACGCCGCCCGCGCGGCCTACTACGCCGCCAAGGGCCAGGCCGCCGTGGCCCAGGCCATGAGCGAGGCCTGAGCCTCCGGCTCTGCAGCAGAGCGCCCCGGTCCGTCACGGACCGGGGCGCTCTCGTGTCTGCGGACCGTCAGGCCGACGCCGCCCTCCGGCGGCGGAGGGTGGAGGCGGCGAGCAGCAGGATGCCGGCGAGGACCCAGACGACCAGGATCGTCGCCGCGCCCGCCCCGCCGGCGCCGCCGAAGTAGGCCACGGCGCGCACCAGCGTTCCGGCCGATCCGGGCGGGAGCGCCTGGCCGATCGTGCCGAGCCACGCGGGGAGCCACGCGGCGGAGGTGGAGATGCCGGCGAGCGGATTGCCGAGGAACATCATGACCATGGCGCCGATCGTGAAGCCCTTGGCGCCGAGGAGCTCCTTGAGGCCGGCCAGCGGGAGAGCCAGCGCGGCGATGCCGAGGGCCATCGCGCCGGCGACCGGCCAGAACTGCGCCGTCGCGATGCTGCCGAACAGGAACGCGAGGACGGCCGCCGTCACGGCGCCGCCGACGAGCGAGAACCCGACGATGCCGCCGACGGCCCAGCCGAGCCGGCGGGGGAAGACGGCGCGGAAGGCGACCGCCGGGACGATGCCGCCGAAGACGAGGGGGAACGCCAGTCCGCCGATGCCGATGCCGCTGGGGTCGGCGGCCGGGAGGGGCACGACATCCGTGACCGTGGTGTCGAGCTGCAGCTGCGCGCCGATCCCCTCACCCGTCGTGCTCACCGTCGACGAGATGACGGGGGAGCCGGCTCCGGCCACGTAGACGTCCAGCGTGCCGTCGCCGACGACGAATCCGCCCACCACCTCACGGTGCTCCACCGCGGCCGCGAGCGCGTCGGCGGTGGCGAAGGATGTGAACGCGAAGGCACCGGGGCTCGCCTCGTCGACCGCAGCGGGCAGCTCGTCCGCGACCGCGGAGGGGGCGACGAGCCCGACGGGCAGATCGTGGGGACCGCTCTTGAGCGACGGCATGATGAAGATCGCCAGCAGCAGAGCCAGGATGACCGACAGGCCCGCGGTGAGGGCGAGGGCCATGACGGGCGGGGCGGGCCGGCGACGCGCAGGTGCGTCCTGCGCGGGCGCGTCGAGTGCGGCGGATGCGGGGGAGGGTGCGGGCGAGGTCTCGGTCGTCATGTCTCTCTTCGTCTACCCGGAGGAATACCCTCCACATACTGGAGGAATATACTCCGTTTATCTGGTCCTCGCCTGTGAGCGGGGCAGCGTGGCGAAGGAGGACACATGCGCAGTGACGCTGCTCGGCGCAGGGAGGCCATCGTGCGCGCGGCGCGCAAGCTGTTCGCCGCACACGGGAGCACCGTGGCCCTGGATGCGGTGGCCGAGGCCGCAGGTGTCGGCATCGCCACTCTCTACCGCAACTTCGGGTCGCGCAGCGAGCTCATCGACGTCGTCGTGATGGCCGTGCTCGCCGACATCCGCGCGGTCGCCTCCGCCGCCGCGGAGGCGGTCGAGTCGGGCGAGGAGGGCGCGTGGGCGCGCTTCGTCGACGACCTCGTGGGGCTCGACATCGGCGCTCTCACCGAGGCCCTCTCGCCCACGATCGGCGACGCTCTCGCGGCCGACATCCGTGAAGCGCAGGATCAGGCTCTCGCCGACGTCGCGCGCGTCCTCGAGGCCGCACGTGCGCGCGGCGAGGTCGACGACACCCTGACGCCGATCGAGCTCGTCCTCGCGGTGGGGATCCTGTCGCGGCCGCAGACGTCCACCGTGGCGGCGCTCGCTCCGGATCTGGGTGCGCGACTCGTGCACCTGGTCGTGCGGGCGATGACGCCGCCGGCTTCTGGTGCCCCGAGTGGGGCTTGAACCCACGACCCACGGATTATGAGTCCGCTGCTCTGACCGGCTGAGCTATCGGGGCTCGAACCGTGTCCATCCTACGGGGGAGCGCCGCGCGGGCCCGGGAACGGGTGCGCGACGCACCGAATGACAGTGTTGTGATTCCGGGTGCCGGTAGGCGATAATGGGCGCACAACCGCAGAGCATCCGCACATCCACCGGGAACCCAGGTCGTAGGGGAAGACGCACCTGAGGGAACGGAGAGATGGATGGCGACACCACAGGCGCGTGGAGTGATCTACATTCACTCCGCGCCACGCGCGTTGTGCCCGCACCTGGAGTGGGCCGTGGGCCGCGCCCTCGGGCGCGCCGTGAACTTCGAATGGACCGACCAGCCGGTGCTGGCCGGCGCTCGGCGTGCCGAGTACTACTGGGAGGGTCCCGCCGGAACCGGTGCGGTGCTGACCACCGCCATCCGCGGATGGGAGCACCTGCGCTTCGAGGTGAGCGAGGACCCCACGCCCCGCAGCGACGGCGGTCGCTGGATGCACACGCCCGGGCTCGGCATCCACTACGCGCAGACGGATGCCGCCGGGAACGTCGTCATCGGCGAGGACCGCATCCGCTACGCGATGGAGGTCGCTGCCGGCGACGCCTTCGAGCTGCAGCGTGAGCTGTCCGTCGCGCTGGGCACCGCATGGGACGACGAGCTCGAGCCCTTCCGGCACGCGAGCGACGACGCGCCCGTCGTGTGGCTCCACAAGGTCGGCTGAGTCCGCGGACTCCGCCGACCTCGCGACGCCCGGGTCAGACCGAGCGGAACGCGGCGACGGCGTTGTGCCCGCCGAAGCCGAACGAGTTGCTGATCGCCAGCTGGTCGCCGGCACCGAGCGGCTGCGGCTGGCCGGAGAGGCGGAACGGCACCTCGGGGTCCTGCTCGGTGATGTTGATGGTCGGGGGAGCGACGCGGTCGCGGACCGCCAGCACGGCGAAGATCGCCTCGAGCGCGCCGGTGCCGCCGAGGAGGTGACCCGTGGACGCCTTGGTGGCCGACACGGGGATCTCCCGCACGCGGTCGCCGAAGACATTCAGCAGCGCCTGGTACTCGTTGGGGTCGCCCACCGGCGTGGAGGTCGCGTGCGCGTTGATGTGCGTGACGTCGTCCGGCGACGCGTCGGCCATCTCCAGCGCCATCCGCACGGCGCGCGACGCGCCGCGGCCCTCGGGGTCGTTCGCGGTGATGTGGTACGAGTCGGCCGTGACGCCGCCGCCGACCACCGAGGCGTAGATCTTCGCCCCACGGGCCTTGGCGTGCTCCTCGGACTCGAGGATGAGGACGCCCGCGCCCTCGCCCATCACGAAGCCGTCGCGGTCGATGCTGCCCGGGCGCGACGCCGTCTCAGGCGTGTCGTTGCGCTTGGACAGCGCCTGCATGGACGCAAAGGCGGCGAGCGTGATCGGGTGGATCGCCGACTCGGTGCCGCCGGCGATGACGATGTCCGCGTAGCCGGCCCGGATGTGCTCAACGGCGTTGACGATCGACTCGGTGCTCGACGCGCACGCGCTGGCCACGGTGCGGGCGTAGGCGCGCGCGTTGAAGTGCAGGGAGAGGTTCCCGGCGGCCGCGTTCGGCATGAGCATGGGCACCGTCATCGGCATGACGCGCCGCGGACCCTTCTCACGCAGGGTGTCCCACGCGTCCAGGAGCGTCCAGACGCCGCCGATGCCGGTCGCGAAATCCACGCCGAGCCGCTCGGGCTCCACGTCGGGGCTGCCGGCGTCCGCCCACGCCTCGAGCGCGGCGACCATCGCGAGCTGCGATGCGGGGTCGAGACGCTTGGCGACCGGACGCTCGAGCACGGTGTCGGGCCGCACCATCGCCTCGGCGGCGAAGGTCACCGGGAGCTGGTACTCCTCGACCCAGGGGTGCTGGAGCGTGTGGGCGCCGGAGGCACCGCCCAGCAGGGCGGACCAGCTCTCGGGTGCGGTGCCGCCGATGGGCGAACTCGCTCCGATGCCGGTGACGACGATGCGCGTGGTGCTCATGTGACGTGGATCCTCTGAAGGGTTCGGGGGAAAAGGTCGCGGACGGGCACGGTCGCGTGCCCGTCCGCGGATGACTACGCCTGGTTGGACGTGATGTAGGTGACGGCGTCGCCCACGGTCTTGAGGTTCTTGACCTCGTCGTCGGGGATCGTGACGCCGAACTTCTCCTCGGCGTTGACGACGATCGTCATCATCGAGATCGAGTCGATGTCGAGGTCGTCCGTGAACGACTTCTCGAGCGCGACCTCCTCGGCCGCGATCCCCGTCTCGTCGGTGATCAGCTCGGCGAGTCCGGCGAGGACCTCGTCGTTGGTGAATGCCATCGGTTTCTCCTTGCTTTCGGTGGGTTCCCCGGTGCCGGGGGATGCGGGGGCGGCCTGGGCCGCTGTTCAGTCTATGGTCGTCGCCGTCGCCCTCACGGGAGCACGACGACCTGGGCGCCGAAGACGAGGCCGGCGCCGAAGCCGATCTGCAGCGCGAGGCCGCCGCTGAGCTCCGGGTGCTCCTCGAGGAGGCGATGGGTGGCCAGCGGGATGGAGGCGGCCGACGTGTTGCCTGTGGTCTCGATGTCGCGGCCGATCACGACGGTGTCGGGAAGGCCCAGCTGCTTGGCGAACTCGTCGATGATGCGCATGTTCGCCTGGTGCGGCACGAAGGCGGCGAGATCGGAGGCCTCGACGCCGGCCTCCTCGAGGGCCTGGCGGGCGACCTTGACCATCTCCCACACCGCCCAGCGGAAGACCGTCGGGCCCTCCTGGCGCAGCGTCGGCCACGGGGCCTCGCCGTCCCGGAACTCGGTGAGTGTGTGGTTCATGCCGACGGCATCCGCCTTCGAGCCGTCCGACCCCCACACCGTGGGGCCGATGCCGGGCGTGTCGCTCGGGCCGACGACGGCGGCGCCGGCGCCGTCGCCGAGCAGGAACGAGATGCTCCGGTCGGTGGGGTCGACGACGTCGCTGAGCTTCTCGGCGCCCACGACGACCGCGTAGTGCGCGATGCCCGCGCGGATGAGCGCGTCCGCCTGCGCGACGCCGTACGCGAACCCGGCGCACGCGGCGTTGAGGTCGTAGGCGGCGGCGGGGTTCGCGCCGATCCTGTCGGCGACGATGGCCGACACCGAGGGCGTCTGCTTGGGGTTGCTGATGGTCGCGACGATCACCGCGTCGACCTGCGACGGGTCGATTCCCGAGCGCGCGACCGCCTCCGCCGCGGCATCCGTCGCGAGCTCGATCGCGGTCGTCTCCTTGTTCGCCCGCACGCGCGTGACGATGCCCGTGCGCTGGCGGATCCATTCGTCGCTCGAGTCGATCGGGCCGACGAGGTCGTCGTTGGGCACGGCGTTCTCGCCGCGCGCCGCGCCGTACGCGTAGATGCGCGTGTGGGCCGGGCCGGTGGTCTGGACGAGGGTGCGGGTCATGAGTTGCCTCCGGCGATGAGGGCGACGGCGTCGTCCAGGTCCTGCGGGGTCTTGAGGGCGACGGTGGGGACCCCCTTGAGGGCGCGCTTCGCGAGGCCCACGAGGGTGCCGGCGGGAGCGAGCTCGATGATGCCCGTCACGTCGTGCGCGGCGAACGACGCCATGCAGAGGTCCCAGCGCACGGGGGAGGCGACCTGCCCGACGAGCAGGTCGAGGGCCCGCGCCCCCGACTCGACGACCGTGCCGTCGTGGTTCGTCCACAGCGTGAGGCTCGGGTCCGAGGGCTGCACCTCGTCGGCGGCCTTGCGGAGGCGATCCACGGCGGACGCCATGTAGGCGGTGTGGAAGGCTC
>Ga0180216_1002593_pt1 | contig 14884 bp, 15 predicted proteins | sample eDN3rd37CBELigMG_FD_128879 | JGI IMG/M metagenome (GOLD analysis project Ga0180216, IMG submission 128879) | Enriched Miracle-Growth compost microbial communities from Emeryville, California, USA - eDNA 3rd pass 37_C BE-Lig MG (version 2)... ... | reverse complement strand
CAGCGGCGCGCTGGCCTCTGCAGCCCCGTAAGGGACTGTATGTCAGCTGGTCGATGGAATACCCTGTATTCTGTGGCGCATGGCGCTCGAGTTTTCTTTAGCGTCAATATACCAATACCAATATCGTATCTGTATCATACCAGATTCTGTATCACATGACGTTTCACATCCATAAACAAGGGACTTTACAGCCACATCGATCGAAGATCCTGCAGCGATCACAGGCAGGTCCGGGTATCGTGCGTCCACGGTGGTCGATGGTTGCATCCGCGCTGATTACTGCTTTAGCACGTCCACCAGGCGCCCCGCGGCGCGATCCACGTCCGCCAGGCGGCGTCGCGCCCGGCCGGCCATGTTCGGGTAGATCGTCTCCCACACAGCGCACTGCTCGGCCTTGAGCGCCTCGTAGAGGTACGGCTGCGGGCCGATGACCAGGTGGACGTAGCTGCTGCCGGCGGTGTCGAGGGTCGGCCACTGCACCGGCGGCGCGCGCGGCCCCGCGTTCGGGTTGCCCGTGTGCGCGAGGTTGGTCCAGTAGGTGACCATGTGCTCGGCCACGGCGTGGTCCTCGGGGACGGTGAAGAGCGAGTGGAAGTTCATGACGAACGGGATCTCGGTGCCGTGGAAGGCGCCGTACCACGGCGTCCACTTGTCGATCAGGCCCGGCGTGTGGACAAAGTAGTAGGCGTACGTCGGCGTGAACGGCGCCATCCACTTGGCGTTGCGGAGCACAACGCACGTGAAGTAGGCGTCCGAGAGCACCTGCTGGTGCGCGTACCACGGCGAGGCGTAGTCCGACGCCGGGTAGACGGCGAGCACGGCGGCGCCGTCCTCGGGCCCCAGCTCGGCGATCACCGCCGCCTCGTACTCCTCGACGGTCATGTCGCGCGGCTCGTCGGACGGGATCTCGTCCTCGTTCGAGCCGATGATCAGCGGCACGCGCGTGAACGCGCCCGCGGCGACGAGCTCGCTCACGCGGCCGTGCAGCTCCACGTTGTCGATGGTGGCCATCCACCGGTAGTCGCCGAGGTCGGTGCGGCGGCCGAGCTCAAAGGCCGGGATGGCGCGCAGGCACGTGAGGTTGGCGCAGCCGAGCGACGCGGCGAAGGCGTCAAAGTTGGCGTTGGCCTCCTCCTGCGTCAGCTGCGAGATGGTGTACTCGGACGCGCCGCTCTCCATGGCCGCCGCGACGAAGAGCCCCGCGGACCGCGGGAAGACGAGGTGGTACTGCACGTCCCACGAGCCCGCCGACTCGCCAAAGATCATGACGCGGCTGGCGTTGCCGCCAAAGGCGGCGATGTTGTCGCGCACCCACACGAGCGCGGCGCGCTGGTCCAGCACGGCGTAGTTGCCGTTCGCGCCCTCGTCGGACTCGGCCGCGAGCTGCGCGCCGCCCAGGAAGCCAAAGACGTTGAGCCGGTAGTTGATGACGACGACCACCGCGTTCTGCGTGAGCTCCACGATGCCGCGGCCGTTGTAGATCGGAACGGATGAGCCGCCGTTAAAGTTGCTGCCGCCGTGGATGAAGAAGAGCACCGGGTGGACGGGCTCGGTCGCGTTGGCGCCGCGCGGCGCCCACACGTTCAGGTACAGGCAGTCCTCGCTCGTCTCGCCGAACCAGCGGCGGTCGGGCTCGAGCTGGATGCAGTCCGGCCGCCGGTACGTCGCGTCGCGCACGCCCGTCCAGCTGGCCGGCGCCTGCGGCGCGCGCCAGCGCAGGTCGCCCACGGGCGGCGCCGCGAACGGGATGCCGTAAAAGACGCGGTGGGTCTCTTCCACCACGCCCTGCACGACGCCCTGCTGCGTCGTCACGAGCGACTCGTCCTCCTGCGCGGCCGCCAGCGCGATCGCCAGCGCCGCCACCAGTGCCGCCACGACGATGCGGCGCGCCATCGCTCCTGTCGGCGCACGCCTGCGCTGATCAACAGCAGATCTTGTGCGAGCAACGCCTTTGACAGCCACTTTGAGCCCTGCCTGGGACGCCGTTGGGGCGCCGGGGAAGCTGCGCTGGCGCGTCGATCTCCCCGCGGGGGGAGGCGGCGTCCGGCCCGTCGGATCGCGCGTCGCGCCGCCCTCCGCCGCCGCCGCCTCAGATGACGTCATCCATCCAATGACGTCATCTTACCCCCCAACAGTTCATTTTTTGATTTTTGACCCGCCAAGAACTTTCGCGCCTTTTTTTTCTGCGCCTGTTCGGAGGCGATGGCGGACGCGACGGCGGCGGCGGCGGCGGCGGCGGCGGCGGCGGCGCCCCGAGCGCCCGCGGGCCCCGCCAGCAGCAACGGCAGCAGCACCGCCAGCGGCAGCGGCAGCGGCAGCGGCAAGGGAGGGCTCCTGCCGCCCGTCGACCGCGACCGCCGGCACCACAAGAAACGCGGCGACGACCCGGCCATTGAGCGCGCGCCCTACACCAAGGTCGCCGCGGGCTTCCTGCCGATTCGCAAGGCGGACGGGCGCGTGCTGCTCGTGCAAAAGCTGGACATTCGGGACGGCCGGCCGTTCCACACGTTCGTGAAGGCGACGATCAAGCCGTGGGACACCGTCGCCAACTACGACGACATGGTCGGCGTCGCCGAACGCGCGCTCTTCACCAAGCTCGGCGGCGGCCTGCGGCTCGGCGCGCTCATGTCGCCCAACTGGTACGCCGAGCGGCCGTACCTCACGGGCAAGGGCGCCGCCAAGCGCGTCTTTGTGCGGCCGGTCGAGGTCGCCGGCGACGCCATGCCGAACCGCCACCACGTCTACAGCTACAGCTGGGTCGAGCCGTACCAGGTCGTGGACGCCCTGCGGTACCGGGAAGACAAGGAGATCGCCGGCATCATGCTGCGCGACCTGGGCGTGCACCGGTCGCCCGCTCCGGTTGCAGCGCCCGCTGCGGCGCCGGCGCCGGCCGCGCCGGCCGCGCCCGCGCAGGCGTAGCAGAGGCGACCGCCAGCATTGTATTGGTACCCATATGTATTGGTACCCGTGACTGTACAGACCGGCGCATGCGGTTCGCCGGGGATTCGCAACAGGGGTGTGCTCGCGCTTCACTTTACACACGCTGGATGTACACGAGGATGCCGCTACGGGCGCGCGTGCCACCACTGCCACGCGCGCCAGGCCAGCGCCGCGGCGGCGGCCACGGCCAGCGCCGCCGACGCGCCGCCGGCGGTCGTGCCCAGCTGCGCCGCCAGCCACGCGTGCGCCTGGGCCAGGGCGCCGGTGTGCGCGCGGCTCGTCGCTGGCCCAGTCTCTGGCAGCGGCGGCGGCGGCGGCGGGGCCGGGCTCGCGACACTGTCCACACACTTGGTCGTAGCGCTTGGCGCCGGCTCGCACGGCGCGAGCGCGTCGCCCGCTTCGTCGCCGTCCACGCCCAGCTCCTCCGCGGCCGCGGCCGCCGCTGCGGCGTGCGCCGCCGCGCGCTCCTGCGCCGCCAGGGGCGTCAGCCGCGCGACCGCGCTCGTCCAGGCCGCGTGGGCCGCGGCCGGCAGCGCCGTCGCGTCGATGGGGCCGGCAGTCAGCTCGTCCAGCGCGTCCTCGTGCCGGCCGGCCGCCTCGAGCGCCTCGGCCAGCGCCAGCACGCACGTCGCGGCGGCCGTCGCATCGTCCGCGCGCAGGTGGATGCTGGCCGCGCGGCGCAGGCAGCTCTCGGCCAGGTCGCCGCGGCCGGCGTGCGCGTACGCCCGGCCCAGGTCCAGCAGCACCGCGGCGGCGCGCGCCGACTCGGGCCCGTGGGAGCTCTCCACAGCCTCGAGCTCGATGCTCCACGCCGCGGCGGCCTCGGCCCACCGCTGCTGCGCGGCCCGCAGCGCGCCGAGGTCGGCGTGGATGCTGTCCCGCTCCGCGGGGTCCGCGGCCGCCTGCGCGCCGCGCAGCAGCGCGGCCTCCGCGTCGTCCATGCGGCCGCGCATCGCCTGCGCGCGCGCATAGATCTGCGCGGCAGCGGCAGAGCGGTCCGGGTCCGCCGCGCCGTCGAGGCACGCGCACGCCGCGTCGGGCTCGCCGCACTGCAGCAGGGCGGCCGCGGTCTGCCGACGCAGCTCCGCGTCGGCCGGGCCGAGGGCGGCGTCACGCACCCGCTGCAGCCACGCCACCGCGTCGGCGCGCCGGCCGGCCTTGAGCGCGGCGCGGCCGGCGTTGTGCGCCGCAATCGCCGCATAGCGGTGCGTCGCGCCGACCGCGCGGCCGTAGAGCGCCCACGCCTGCGCAAAGCCGTCGTACGCCGCGGCCCAGTCGCCGGCGGCGTAGGCGCGCGCCGCCGCCTCGGCCGTGGCGTCGGCCTGGTCCGGCGCTTCCATCGTGAATGCCGGCGGTCGCAGCGATCACACCAGCGGGGAGTATCCCGCACCGGCATCCAGGCGGACGGTCTTCTCGGCGCGGGCCCGCATATACCGTGGCGGCGCGGCCGCGGGCGCTCGGTATGTCGTCCCGCGCGCGCAATCCAGCAGCCCAATGTTGGGTCGGGGCTCCAGCGGGCAGCATGCATTCGCGGCCAGCAGCTTCAATCCGGCGCGTGTCCCGGCGGCGCCGCGTGCCGCGGCACCGCCCTCCGTGCCCCCCCGGGGCGAGGCGGCGTAAAGGGAAGCCGGAGGAAGGCGCGGACGCCGGGAAGCGGAGACGGCGACGGCGACGCCGCATCTGCCGCGCCACGTGGCCGCTCGCACTCCGCCACGTGGCCGATGACGTCATCGCGATGGGCCGGGCGGGGAAGAAGGCGGCCAAGGCCGCGGCCGACTTCCAGGTGCGGCCCGGCAGCCGGCCAGCGCGGGCAGAGGGGGGCCGTGGAATGGCACACGGGTTGCGTGGAAGGTGGCGAAGACGGCGATCGAGACACATCGGTGCTTTGAGTTGGGGTGGCATGAGGTGGAGGGCGACGACATCGCCAGGACGCGGGGCGGCGGCCGACGCTTTGGCCGACTTGCAGGTGCGCCCCTGAGGACCACCAGAGCGGGTAGAGCGGCGTTGAACCGGAATGCGGGTTGCGTGAAGGGCGGGGAAGGCGGAGATCAGCACCATCTGGAGATTGGACCGAAGCTGCTGTGCCGCAACTGACGGGACCACTGCAACCTGTGTAAGGGCCATTAACCTCAACAGAAAGTCAAGCTCAAGGTCGGCAAGCCAAAGACGGCGGCCGTCAACGCGACGCAGACCTCGTTCAAGGCGCGCAGTACGCAGGAGGGGGGGGGGGCCGCCAGCCTCGCTCTTGCTGCGGGCGCGCATTGACAAAGTGGCTTCCAGCCACTCACGGTGCCTCTCCACGGCCTCCCAGCCATCAACGTTTCCAGCCAGAACATTGGCGTCGACAAGGGCCAGCAGACCACCGTTCGCAACCAGTCGCTCAAGGACTTGCTGGGCCAGGCCAAGCACTACCAGGCGTCCACGCGCAAAGGTGCGGCGCGCGCGAGCTGACGCAGCCGAATCGGGCGCTCCCTAATACCGCAACACTGCTCTAATTCAACTCCTGTTCGCTACGGCAGATGCCGTCTACGGCCTGCGGGAGCTGCTGCAGCGGCATCCGTCCAGCATTCTGGACCACCTTGGCGCCGTGTTCGAAGTGACGTTTCCGCTCCTGGTGGACACCGTACGAAGGAGACCGCACCCCGGCGGCCCGTGCGGCCCCGGCCATCCACTCAATGCTCGCCAGCTCTCGCTACGCTCGGCCTGACCGCGGCGGCAGGAGCCGTCCGTCCGCCATGCGCTCGCCAACCTGCTGACGCCGCTGCTGGAGCAGCTGGGCGAGGTGCACACGGCACCGTTCGCGGCGCTTTTCCAAGCGTACTGCGCGACGGCGTTGACGCACATCGCCGAGGACATCCGCGTGGATGCCCTGACGATGCTGACGCTGTGGACGCGCCGGTTCCCGGACCAGATGTTTCGCTTCCGTGACAAGGTGAGGGCCGGCCAGGGAGCAGCGGGCGGCATTTCGCGAGGCTGACCCTCGTTGCCCTCGTGGGAAACGGCTCGCTTCCTCTATAGTTGCTCCCCCTGTTTGTCGGGCTCTTGTCGGCCAAGGCGGGCGGCAGCGGCGGCGCAGCCAGCGCAGGTACGTTGTGCTACCGATCGCGTCGCGACGTACACCGAGGAGAGACTGACGTGCTCCGTCGCTTGGCTCAAGGCTGGTGTGGACACCATAGGACGCACGAAACTGGTCGCGACGCCGAGCAATCGGGTCGCCTCGAACAAGGTTGGGTCACTCTCTGTTGGCGCGGGGTGGGGCCAGCGAATGCTGACTTGCGTGGGAACCAGTGGGCGTGCGGGCGTCGTCCAGGCGCGCGCGACCATTCTGGCCAGCCTTGCGACGTTCTTGGGCGGCGATCCGGACGCCGTAGCGGAGAGTGCCCCTCTCAAACCGCACGCCGCCATGACACCCTCGGTGCCCTGGAACGTACGTGGGTGCGCGCTGATTTGCGCATAAAGTTCCTGCGCAGCCCCACCAACTGCACGCTGGCCCGCCATGTCGTGACGGCGGCGAGATGCAGGCGCCAGCGTGGCAGCAGCTGGCCGCCGCAGATGGGCTGGGCGCCCCGCCGGCCCAGCGTGCAGCGCCCAGCGTCTTTGCCGCGACGGGCCCCGCCGTCGCCACGGCGGCCAGCGACGCCAGCGTAAGCTGGCCGCCACGCCTGGCACCGTCGCGTCATACGAGCCCTACCTAACGAGCGGGTGGCCCCATTCGCGCTGCCGCTCGCGATCGCTCAGGCTCTGCTGGATCAGCTGCAGCCGCTGCTGCTGGACATTTGGCTGGAGCAGGCGCCGATCCTGGCGCAGCCGGGCCTCTCGCGCGAATCGGTCGGCCTGGATGTGCTGCGGCAAACGATCCACATCATGAACCTCCTCTGGCACCGGATGGCCTCGGCGCCGGCGGATGCGGCGGCCGCGGCACGCAAGTACGAAAAGGAGCTGCGCCGGCACGTCCTGTCGTACTTTCCCTTTGGGCGCGATCAAGCCGGCGGGCTCGACCACCAGGTCGGTAGGGGGGAATACCAGATATGGTCGTGGACGACGGAGGCGCTGACACACTGTCCCCGCTGCATGGTTGTTCAAACCTGCCCTCCAGGTGCAGCTGCAGTTGAGCATGATGAACGCCGAGTTTGCGCAGGTCGCGGCGACGCTGGCCGCCAGCGACCCGGCGCGGTACCTGCCGCACAACCACGAGGGCAAGCCCGCCAAGGACGAGTTTTTCCGCGCCGTCGTGGCCCACCTTCATGCAACGTTTGCCGGCACGGTGTGTCCTGGATTTCGTCGGCGCATGGTGGCTCGGCAACGTGCGACTTAGCACGTCGATGGGCACGCTGGCCGTGAACCACCCACAGGCCGCCATCAGCGTGGAGCAGATGAAGCGGCTGCTGGACGCGGCGGCCACGCTGCTCGATGTTGCCCCGCCCGCCCTGCCGGCGGTCCGGGAGCTGGTGGAGGTGCGCGGCCAGGTCCTGGCGATGGTATCCATCGCACACGGGCAGGTTATGACCATCGCGGACTGCGCCCGCCGCGTGGCGACGACTGTGTGCACAGGCGCTGGTGCGACATGCGCAGCGGCTGCCGCACTCTGCGACGAACAAGGCGCTGGTGCTGGCCAGCCTCGCCTCCTTGTCCAACGTGTGTCGACCCCCCCACACACACTCAAGCTGTGATCATGAGCATAGCATTTTTGCTAACAGGCAGGTGGCTGCGCTACGGGCAGTCTGTTCTCATGCCCAGGGATCGGCGGTGGCGCACCCGGCGCTGCGCGAGTGGACGTTCACCCTGCCAGACCAGCTCGCCGGCGTGACCGCGCAGCACGCGGACGTTGCGCGGGTGCGTGGTCACACGTGGCGCGATTCGGCTCGCCCCCGTACGCGATCGGCTGATGGTGGCCACCTCTGCTGGCGGTGCGCTGCGGTGCCAGATCATTTTGTCGGCCCTGCTGGCGCGCACCAAGCGCGCTGCGCACGACACCTCCTTGGCCACGACGGTACGCACATGCGCGAGACCTGCAAGTTTGTGGTTGTTGTTTGTTAATGTCGGGCTGGCGTCCACCGCGCAGCGAGTGTGAACGTGCAGGAGGACGCGGCGGCGCTGGGCCAAGCGCTGGCGCCGTTCTTCTGGCGCGCTGGCTCCAGCTCGGCGGATCCGCCGAGCGTCTTCTTGCGGTTGCCGGTGGACGCGCAGCGGCTCGCGGTCCACCTGGTGGCGTACCTGCCGTCGGTGCCCGCCGAGCTGCGTCAAGCCCTCGCTGCGTGCTTGCGCTGTACGATGCGCGGTCGCGCGCCGCGAGGTAGGATGGCCGGGGACTCACCAATGCCGATGCCTCTCGGGCGGCTGGCCCGCCACAGCGCCGCTCCTCGACGCCGGCGTTGGTGCCCACTTTGTCAACGTGCTGGCCGCCCAGCAGGCCGACCGCCCGAGCTACGTGGCCGCGACGGATGACGACCGCCTCTCCTTCCTGACGTCCGTGCTGGTGGGCTACGGCGCCGCCGAGCTCGCCAGCGTGCCAGCCGCCCCCGCCGACCGACCGGTGCACCTGCTGCCGGTGGCTACCGCGCTGGCTGCGCGGGGGCTGAGCAGCCGGATGGACCTCTCCGCGAGCTTTTGGGCGACGCGGACGCCGGTCATCGAGGTGCGTGCGGGCGCGTCGGACGCGCGGCACCAGCGTGGCGTCCTCACTTCCTTTCGTTGCTGCAACTAGCATGCTTTGCGCGCTCCAGGCGGCGGCCTACCACCTGGCGGCGGCGCTGCGGCGCGACGCTGCGGCAGCCGCGTCGGTGCTGGACTTGCTTGCGGACCTGCTGGGAAACCGCGCGCTGCTGCCGGACCTGGCGGTCGCGGTCGCCACCCTGCTGTACCACGGCCCCCCGGCGTGGCTGGCCGAGTGGCGCGCCCCGCTGGGCGCCGCGCTGGTGCTGGCCGACGGGCCCGTGTGCACGGCCGCGGCCGCGGCGCTCTTGACGATCTCGGAGCGCGCCGTGCGCGTGGAGGTCTTCCGCACCCTCGCCGTTGCGCTGGCGGGTCCGTCGACAGGGCATGGTTCGCAACGGCGGTGGGATCGGTGCGCTCATCGCGGGTTGGGACCGCGCTGGCTGTGGGTGCCGTCATCCGGTGCAGGCCGCGACGTGGCGACGGCGGGCGCGGCGGCAGCGCGGACGCGCGAGCTGCTTCAGCAGCTGGCACCGCCCGACAGCAGCGAGCTGAGCGAGGTGGTGGTCGCAACCGAGGTGGGTGGTCGTTTCCCACAGCGGCGACGCGCGAGCACGCGCATCCGTTGGCTGACGGAGAGGAGAGGCGCTGTGCGTACGGTGGCGTGTGGCGCGAATTGCAGACGGCGTGGCAGCGCCTGCGCGCAGACCGTGCGGCGAGCGCCGCGGACGCCGATGCGGCGACGGCCGCAGCGGGCGCCATGCACAGCCTGCTCCAAACGCTCAGCGCCAGCGCATGATCCCTGGCTTGAAACTTGCTGTACAGCCGCTGTATTCTATGTACATCTTAAGCAGGCACACCCGGAGGCGGCGGGCGACGGCGCAGCACCTCTTCGGTGACGGCGAAGCAGGTCCGCAGATACGGCACGAGCTGCTCGATGCCGACAAAGTGCCGCACGACGTCCTGAATGTAGTCCTCCAAGGTGATCAGGCGCACGGCTGGGTCCAACGGCGGCGCGAGCAGCGCGCAGACCGCCTTGGCGCGCGCGCGGATGCGCCGCCGCAGGCCGCGCGGGAACTCAAGGTCGTTGGCGCCGTCGTCGCCCAAGTACGCGCGCTCGGGACCCGCGTCCGCCATAAGCTGCGGGCTCGGCGGCCGCGGCCGGTAGTCGGCGAGCGCGCGCCGCACGGCCGGGTCGTCCCACGGCGCCGCGCACGTGAACGGGCCGGGCACCTTGGGCGGCCGCTCCAGCCGATGGCGGTGCGCGGGCGGCAGCGTGTGGAAGCGCGACACCAGCAGCTGCTCCACAAACTCTTCCGGCGACTGGCCGGGCTCCCCGCACGTTTCGAGGATCGTGCGGATGTAGGTGGTCAGCACCGACTGGAACGGCGCTTCCTCCCACTCGGCCTCCAGCGGCAGCGGCAGGTAGAACACACGGTCCGCCAGCAGCCCGTCGCCCGAGTACGACCAGCTGTTCACCGACGCCGACGCGTCCAGCGCTTCCACTGGCGGGCACCGCGCAACCCGTCGTGCTGACGTGGGCGCGACACGAATCAGCGGCGACACGAGCACAATTACTACCCCACGGGGAAGCGCACCACGTACCGTGATGGAACCACGCCGGCGGCAGGTACAGCAGGTCGCCCGGCGCCAGCTCGACGCGCCACGGCGAGGTGCGCAGGATCTCGGCAAACCGCGCCATGTCCACGTCGCCCAGCGTGATTTGCGATTGGCGGTGACCCTGCTCGGTGCTTGCGGCGTGAACGCAAGTATTGGTCGCATCGTTAGGCCATGCGCGAACGTGGCCCGCCAGCTCGCCCAGCGTGCACGAACGGACCGGATGCGGCTGCGGGAAGAGCGCGAGCCGGCGCCAGTCCGAGGGTGGGAAGAGGGTGAACCGTTTGCGGCCGTTCAGCTGAACAAAAAAGTTGTGGTAGAGGTCGTAGTGCAGTCCAGCCACCAAGCCCTGCGCGGCGAGCGCGTCACCGCGAAGAAGGAGCGGCCGGTAAGCGACCACGCCCGCCTGGCCCGCGCGTGCGCGCGTCCGGTTCGCACCTTGCTGGAGATCCACGCCTGGTACATGGCCTTGTCCGGCTCCAGCACGAGCGGCTGGTGCGGCTCCACGGCGCTGGCAACGGCCGGGCCCAGCATCGCCACGGGCCCGGACCAATCTGTGCCGCGGCCGCCCGGCGCCCGACGCGAACGCACGCGCAACAACGTGAGCTGGGCGGACCACCATACATCCATGCCGCGGCGGCCCTCGTACAGTAGTAGCCGCGGTCGGTGTCGTTCAGGACGGCCACGAGCTCGGGGGCGGTCATGTTGAGCACGTCAAAGTCGGGCTGCACGTCCAAGATGGCCGCGTAGGGCTTGCGCTTCGTGTAGTGGCGGAAGAACGGGCCCGGCTTGCGGTACACGTTGGGCAGGCGCACGTCCGCCTGCGCCAGCGCCGGCCACGCCCACGCCGTGCTCGCCGTCCATCCCGCGCGGCCCGCGAACCCGCGCACGACCGCCGGCCGGCCGGCCGCGCGCAGCTGGACCGCCAACCACGCGGCGGGCAGTCCATGGGGGAGGCGTGTCAGCGCATGCGCACACGGCCGCGAGCGGCGGCGCGGGCGGTCGACGCACCGAATCGACCAGGTCGTTCAGGGGCTGGTCGGCGTGCCAGGTCGCTTCGCCGACCGGCTGCCCGTCCTCCCAGCTGGGCGGGTGTGCAAACTCGTGAGGCGGCGCGGGAGCCGCTGGCGGTGGCGGCGCGGCTGCAACGGCAGCGGCCACGGGCTGGTCGGGCGGCGCGAAGAGGGCGGCCTTGGCTGGACACCACTGCGCGCGCCACCGCAGGCTGCTGAACACCTTGAGCAAGGTCTTGTGCGTGGGCGGCGGCTCCGGCGGCCCGCGCCGGTGGTGGTACCACCGGCTGACCGCCGCCACCGCGCGGTGGACGGCGGGCGGCAGCAGGTGGCTCGGCCCCGTGCTGGCGGTCCCCAGCAGCGCCACCGCCACGCCGACCGCGACCAGCGCGACGACGAGCGCGGCCAGCAGCGCCCGGCCGCCGCGAGCCCGCTGGCGGTGGGGCGGCGCAGGCGCCGGCTCGCTCGCCGCCAGCGGCGACGCTGCTGTCCTGGCATGCCGGGCCGGTTGGGACGCCGGCGCCGCTGCCGGCGCGTGCTTGGGCGGCGGCGCCATGGGAGTCTGTGCGCGCGGTGGTTGCACGCGGCGGCGCGCCGGCAGGTCGGCGTCGGCGTCCGGTGCCGCCCGTGTCGGCAGGTTGCCCGTCGCGCCCGTCCTGCGCACGAGGCGCGTCCTCCGTTGCGAGCGCCGTCTGTGGACCGGACGGCGGAGACTGAGAGTGGCGCCCCGCGACAGGAAAGGGACCTGGACGTCCGACTGGGGCGCGCTCCCTTGCCATGCATGCATGCATGCATGCATGCAGGCAGGCAGGCAGGAGAAGAGGACGAGGAGGAGGGAGGAGGAAGAGGAAGAGGAGGAGGAGGCCTGCATGCAGGCAGGCAGGCCGGTAGGCAGGCAGGCCGGCCGGCAGGCAGGCAGGCACAGACGGCTGTACACAATGTCGGTACATGGCGTGGATACATACCAAACGACGTGCGACAAAATGCAGAGTGTGCTCTACAGCGGCATGTACAAGTGTGCAACGTGGTGGTGCAGTGCAGGCGGGGCGCTCAGTCGGTGTGCGAGTCCAGGTGGATGTGCAAGTCGTCCAGCGCGTGCAGCTCCACGTCGTGCTCGCCCTCCTCGTGCGTGGCGAGCAGGTGCCGGCCGGACTGCGCGCGGTTGGGCGCCTTGCGCGTCGGCCACAGCTGCCAGCCGCTGGCCGGCGCGTGCGCGTCGCGGTCCGGTCGGATGTAGATCGGCAGCACCAGCAGCGGGATGGACGCCAGCAGCAGGAACAGGTTCACCCACGCGTAGTTGCCGCCGGAGACGTCCAGTGCCAGGTAGTTGAGCAGGTACTAGCGCACGAGTGACACGACAACAGCACTAGCGGCGCCCAGCATGAGGACGAACCGCGCTGCGTTCCGGCAGCCAAGCAGGCGTTCCCGTGCCTGCAAAAGGGTAAAGACGGCGGCGAGGCCCAGCGCCAGCCCGTAGATCTTGCCAAAGTTGGTAAAGCCAAAGCTGCACGGCGTCTCGGCACCATGGCCAAAGCAGACAAAGGGCGTGGGCGCCATGCGTGGTGCTGGTGCGCCCCGCATGCCTCAGGCGGGGGCGTACATGTCGGCGCAGTAGACGCTCACTGCCGAGTAGAAGAGGGGCCGCAAGACCACCAGCAGGACGATGGAGACGTACTGCACCGTAAACGATTGGATGCAGCTGGCGCGCGCCGGCGAGCGCCGAGGCCGCCAACCAATGAGTGCCCTGCACTGCACGACGGGACCACCGCACCCACGCGCGCCAGCGTACGAAAAGATGCCAAATAGGATGCCCAGCAGGTTGATCACAAAAAAGCTCGTGGACAGGTGCGTCCGGTCCAGCAGCAGGCCCACGAACGGGATGCTCGCGACGCCCACGACCGGCAGCAGCAACGAAAACAGCGCCGTCGTTTGTGCGGCTACGGAACCCAAGCGGTCCACCTCCGCGTTCCAGCCACGTCAGCCCTGCCCAGCTGGGCGCCTCCGCGGCCTCCGCCCCCGGCCGACCTTGCTCGCTGTCGGTCAGCCGCAGCAGCTGCTGGTCCAACGAGGCGATGTAAAAGTTGATCCGGAGCATGTACATCATCGCCGTGATCGCAAACAGCCTGCGCCGCGCCCGCGCCGTACGGTGGCCTGCGCCAGCGTGAGCCGTCCTCCTGTTTACCGGGAGACCTGCCCCTGGGACGCACCAGAACGCCCACGTCTTGAGCTGCCGCCTCAGCGGGATGGTGCGCAGGCCGCGCAGCCGGCGGTTGACCACCGTTTGGGGATCCTGCCGCCTCGCCATCTCATGAGAATAGCACGCACGCGTTAGGCGTAGCTCCTCGTATGACATCGCCGTTTGACTCGACGCGGCGGACGCACGGGTGGGCTGGCCACGCCTTCTTGCGTGCCCGGCTTGGCGTACGGCCACTTGGGCTGCAAGAGCAGGGACGCGACGGCGTACGCCAAGGGGATGGCGGCGAACGAGAGAAAGAGAATGAACGGCGTCGCCCGAAAGTTGGTGCCCTGGTAGATCGCCTGTCAACGCAGCCACGGGGGCCCGGCGTCGTTGCGGGGATCGCGCTCAGCGCACACAGGCGCGTCCGGCCGTTCCCGGTGGCAGCTGGCCAATGGGCATACGCGAAAGATGAAGAAAACCAGCGAGGACGCGTCGTAGGCGCCGTTCAGCATCGTGATGATCGTGCCGCTCGCCTTTGGGAAGAGGTTGGACAAGTGGACCGACTGCCGCTCCGGCGCGCCCAACGCGCGCCCGGCCGCGTCACATCAGCCGTCCGGGTTTCGTCGCGGCTTTTCACGCGCACGCCGCGCGCGCGCACCGCCATGTAGCCGGTCGACGAGCCGACCGCCAGGATAGCAAACCCGACAATGTACAAACTCGGGGCTGCGCGGACCACCGCCGGGCGCGGCACGCCTGGGTCGGGTGAGCACGCTGCCATCTGCCGCTCCGGGGTCCGGGCAGCGGCGTACAGGAGATGCCCGCGAGCGCGCTCAGCACCACGCCGACGGTGACGAGCAGGTACGCCGCGACGGCGGTGAGCCGCGGGCCCTTGGCGTCCAAGAAGATGCCGGAGAAGAACGACAGCGCCTAGAGGCGCCGTGCGCATCGCGCGTTGACGTGTGTGGCCCGTGCGTCAGCGCACGGACCACGGGGTAGGCTGTGCCGATGTGGCCCACGTACGTTGTTCATGGTCGAGCCCACAATGAACATGACGTCCAGCTGCAGCGACTGCGCCGGGCACACCGCCACCGACAGGCCGAACGGCGGCTGTGACCGGCGACGCACTCTTGCGCACAGCCAATGCTGGCAAGTGTTAGGGGGCATATGCCGGCGGCGTCGGCCACGTCCCGCCAGCCGCGCACCTCGCCTGGAGGCCGCTGGTCCGGCGGGCACGCGTCGACGTACACCTACGGCGCGCGCCACCACGCGCACAGGACGCGGCCAGGCCAAGTGAGCCATCGCCGGAACACCGCCTCCGTGTTGCTCCACCGTGCATGCGTACGCCTTCGCTGGCGAGGACGGGCTTGAGGGCGGCGTACCCAAAGACGATCCCCGCCGTGAAGAAGCACGCCAGGGTGTACAGCACGACAAGGACGCCGCGCCAGATGGCCGACCGCGGCGGCGGCGTCCGGGGCGACACCTT
>Ga0180216_1002588_pt1 | contig 14916 bp, 10 predicted proteins | sample eDN3rd37CBELigMG_FD_128879 | JGI IMG/M metagenome (GOLD analysis project Ga0180216, IMG submission 128879) | Enriched Miracle-Growth compost microbial communities from Emeryville, California, USA - eDNA 3rd pass 37_C BE-Lig MG (version 2)... ... | reverse complement strand
CGTCGCTGCGCTTGGACCGGCTCGCCTACCGCCGGCGGCGTCCGCAACCACGGCCCCCCGACGCCGCGGGCGGGGCTGCGCGGCGGGCGACGCGCCACGGTTGACGGCGGCCACCGACGGGACTATGGTCCGCGGCTTCCCGGCCCCCGGTCTGGGGTCGGGCTTTCACCGCTCGACGTTCCGAAAGCCCCGGAACCTCTCGAGGAGACGCAAATGAGCAAGATTCGTGGAAAGGGCCTTCTCGGCATCAAGATCGGAATGACCTCCATCTTCACGGAGGAAGGGAACCAGATCCCCGTCACCGTCGTCCGCGCCGGACCGAACGTCGTCCTGGGCAAGCAGCCCATCGGCAACGAGGACGGCGAGGTGAATCTGCTCGTCGGCTTCGGGGAGAAGCGCGAAAGCCTCTTCAACAAGCCGGAGCTGGGCTTTTTCCGCAAGGCGGGCGTCGCGCCCACCCGCTACAAGAAGGCCTTCCGCGTGAAGGAGGACGTGGCGTCCGAGCTCGAGGTCGGTGCGACCCTGGGCGTCGACATCTTCCAGATGGGCCAGTACGTCGACGTGACGGGCACGAGCAAGGGCAAGGGCTTCGCCGGCGTGGTCAAGCGGTACGGCATGGCGGGCCAGGGGCCCCGCGGTTCGCACGGTGTCCACGAGGCCCACAGGAACGTCGGTTCGATCGGCCAGCGCAAGACGCCCGGCCGCGTCTTCCCCGGCAAGCGCATGGCCGGCCACATGGGGAACGAGACGGTCACCGTCCGCAACCTCCAGATCGTCGGAATGGACGAGGAGAAGCAGATCCTCCTTCTGCACGGCGCCACGCCCGGGCACCGGAACGGCCTGCTCGTCATCCGGCCGGCCGTCCGCGCGCCGCGGATCGGGCAGCAGCAGGAGCGCCGCCGGCCGCTGAACCCGATGAAGGTTTCCAAGGGCCGGGGCTGACGGTCGAGCGCCGAAGGCGCCTCGCGACGTCCCCCAGTGGACTTTCTGCTACGATCGAGGGCGATGCGCACGAAACCGGCGCTCGCCCTCTTTTTCCTTTCGCTCCTCCTCGCTTCCTGCCTGGGCGGCGGCGACACCGACCTCCCGGGGATGGGCGAGCCGTGCGACGTCACCCGGCCCTGTCGCGACGGCTTCTGCTACGGCACGCCTGGCCGGCAGTACTGCACCGCCGTCTGCAAGGGCGACGGCGAGTGCGGTCCCGACCTCGTCTGCGAGCCCGAGGAGGAGATCGGCAACCGCATCTGCCAGCCGGGTATCCGCTGCGTGGCGGATACCTCCTGTCCCCTCGGCCATCGCTGCGATCGCGAGAGGCAGGTCTGTCATCTCTCGGTCCGCCGCGACCTCTGCGGCTCCTGCACCACCGACGCGCAATGTCCGCCGGGAGGGATCTGCGTCCACGCCCGCTCCACCGGCGAACGCTTCTGCTCCGCGCCCTGCAAGGGCAACGACGACTGCCCCAGCGGCTATCTCTGCCGGTCGGTCGAACGCGACGGGGTGCGCTACGACGGGACGACGCTGCCGCGCCAGTGCATCCCGGAGGCGGAGACCTGCAACGCCGAGCGCCCGCTCTGCAGCCCGTGCGCGGGGGATTGGGAGTGCGGAGGCGAACTCGACTTCTGCCTCGAGAACCGGCTGAGCGGCGAGCGTCGATGCGGCCGGAGCTGCAAGACGACCTGCGTGTGGAACGAGCTCCTCGGCGGCCATTTCGACAACGTCACCGGCGAGCCGTGCTCGAGCGGCTGTCCCCCCGGCTTCGCCTGCCTGGACGTGGGGGGAGGGCACCAATGCGTGCCCGAACGCGCCTCCTGCGATTCGTATTGCGACGCCTCCACGCCGCTCGAAGAGCGCATGCAATGCGGGCCGGGTCACGCCTGCGACCGCTCGAGCTGGAGCTGCGTCGCCGCGACCGACGGCCGCACCTGCTCGCCCTGCGTCGCCGGGAGCTGCCCCTCCGCCGGATCGCGGCCGAGCCTCTGCGTGGTGAACCACGACACAGGCGAGAGCTACTGCGCGGCGGGCTGCAGTTCGGACGAGGAATGCCGGGCCGACTACGGGCTGGGTTTTTCCTGCCGGGAGGTGGAGGGGCGGAGGGTCTGTCTTCCCGACAAGGGCAGCTGCGCCACCGGCTCGGCGCCGTTGGGCGCGGGGTGCACCTCGGCCGACGACTGCGCCGGTTCGGTCTGCCTCCTCTACGGCGAGCGCGGGATCTGCTCGGGCTCCTGCTCGGAGGACGGGGACTGCGGCGACGCGCGCTTCATGTGCTGCGCGCTCGCGGAGGAGGGCGCGGGCTACGACTGCGCCGAAGACCCGTCGGAGGGTGGGGGGATCTGCGTGCCGAGGGGAGGGCGTTTCGGGGACGATTGCGAGCCCGGTCGCCCCCCCTGCGAGGACGGCTACTGCCTGGACATCGGGTCCGCCCGCGTGTGCACCGCCGGCTGCGGTTCCGACGCGGATTGCGATCGCGTCTCGGGACGGCCGGGCGCCTTCCACTGCAGCCGCGCCACGCTCGACTCGGAACACGTCGAGCGCGTCAACGTATGCTTCCCCGCCGGAGGTGGCGAGATTGGCTCCGACTGCTCCTTCGGCTCGGCGGCCTGCGCCGACGGCATCTGTCTCGAACGGACCCTCGGACGGATCTGTAGCCGGTCGTGCAGTCAGGAGGACTGTCCGAACGGCTGGAAGTGCGATCTCGCACCCACGCTCGACGGAGGAGAGTTCCGCGTCTGTTTACCACCTTGAAGGCGGGTCGAGGGGTTGAACCCTGACGCGGGCCGTGATACCACCGTCCACCATCGATTTTCCGACTGGCATGCGCTCTCCCCGGCCGCTTCGGCCTGGAGAAGGTGGATCTATGGAGACCCCGATCCCCATGCTCCGATGCGCACCGCGGTCTCGCGGACCGAGGGCCTTCGCCCTGCGGGTCGGACTGTCGGGAGCGGTGGCCAGCCTGGTCCTCCTCGTCGCGTGCGGAGAGCCGGACCTCCGACCGAGCCCGCCGGAACGCTTCCGAATCCTCCCCGACATGCCGAAGGCGAGGCACGATCCCGAGCGGCTGGACGTGGGGGAGGGCGTGACGCCGGAGATCCGGCCGAGTCGGCCGCGGCTCTGCGAGGCCTTCGACTTCCCCACGAAGGCGGGCGCCATCGATGTCCTGGTCGTCCCCGACCTCGGTCGATCCATGACGGGCACGGGTCTGCGGGCGACCTACCAATCCTTGCTCGACGCCCTCTTCCTCAACCCTCGCCTGAGCTTCCGGATCGGGATCGTGCCCGCGGACTCCACGGGCCGATTCGTCCCCATCGCCGGCACGCCCCTTCCCTACGTGACCTGCGCGCCCGACGCGACCGTGCCCTGCACCATCGGCGACTGGGAGACCGCGCGGGCCGCCATCCTGGATGCCATGCTCGCGGTGGAGCCGACACCCGCGAGCCTGGGGCTGCTCGCGGTCGTCCGCGCCCTCGACGGCGAGATGGGCGCGAGGTTCCTCCGGGAGGACGCGGAACTCCACGTGGTCCTCGTCTCCGACGCCGACGATGCCTCCTGCGCTCCCCGTTCCGGCGGAGCGGTCGCCTGCACCTCCTTCGACGCCTGCGGTTGCGGGGCCGAACTCGACGCCGGTGACGTCGACTGGTTCGTCCGCCACCTCCGGAACGCCAAGGGCCATGGCTTCGAGGAGAGGGTTCGCGTCTCCGCCTGGGTGGCGACCGCCTCGGACCCCCTGACCACGGAGGAAGGTACGGGCGTCTTCGTCGGCTGCGCGGTCGACGCGGACGTCGGCCCCTGCCGGACGCCGTGGTCGGAAGGGGAGGACTGCGCCCTCCACGCTCCGCGCTACGCCGCCGTCGTCCGGGCGCTCGGCGGCTCGCTCCACGACCTCTGCTCCGAGCCGGATGGCCTGACGAGGATCGGCGCCTTCGCCGCCGGCGTCGCTCCGGAGTTCGCCCTGGAAAGGAAACCGCTTTCCACGACGATCGAGACGGTGCTACTTTCCTTCCCCGAGAAATCGTGCAACCATCGAGATTCGTGCTTGGAAGAGGGCCTCGACTGCATCCGTGGGCGGTGCGGGATGGCGGTGTCTGAAGGTGGAGCGGACGGATGGCAGTACGTGACCTGCTCGAGCGGAATCCCAACCAGCAAGGTGCGATTCGAGGACCCGGATCGACTACGGAACCGAAAAATCGAGATCTGCTACGACGTGGACGTTGGAGCCGATCCCTTTCCATGCCACTAGCGGCGAGGCCTGCGACGACACCCATGAAAAGACGATCGATCAATCGGAGCTTGCTCCCACTGTTGGTAACTCTCCTTGGCGGCAGCCTGGCGGCGCCGGCGATCGCGCACGCCCAGAACGACGACGAGATCATCGAGCGCGTCGTGGTCCGTAACCGCAAGCACTCGGTGTGGAACACGCTGGAGATCGCGCCCTCGGCGGGCATCTCGCTCGTCAACCGGCTGACCCAGCAGTACAACTTCCAGCTCGGCGTCGGCTTCAACTTCTCGGAGGAGTGGGGCCTCGACGTCCGTGGCGGTTGGGCGCTCGGGGGACTGACCTCGGTGGGCGAGTCCGCGCGGACGCGGCGACAGGAGTCCCTCGAGGTCGAGCCCGTCGACGAGTTCCAGGACCTCTGGCGGCTGAAGTGGCAGGCGATGCTGATGCCCCGCTGGTCGCCCATCTACGGCAAGCTCAACATCGTCACCGAGCTTCCGGTCCACTTCCAGGCCTACCTGACCGCCGGCGGTGGACTCGCCGGGCTCGAGAGCGAGTCGGTGGTCTACTGCCAGGCCGGGGGAGCCGGCGACTGCGTCGACGGCTTCCTCCTCGAGGAGCGGCAGAGCTTCGTGGTCGCGGCCGGTATCGGCTTCCGCTTCTTCGTGACCGAGGGAATCGGCATCCGGCTCGAACTCCTCGACATGATGTATCCGGACGAGCATCGGACCGGATTCGACATGGAGGCCGCTCGGGCCGAGGCCCCGGGATCCGATCCGCAGGAGGGAACGGTCACCTCGTCCGGGCTGACGAACGTCCTCTTCCTGAACGTTGGCGCAACGCTGAACTTCTAGACTGCGAGCTGGCAAAGATGAAGAACCTCACCTCTTTCCTCCTTTCGGGATTCCTGGCGATCGCGCCGCTGGTCGCGTTCGCGCAGGCGGATGGCGGCGCCGACGGGCAGGTCTTCACGGCTTCCGATCTGCAGTTGAACTCGGAGAGCCTGAGCGACAACCTCCGCCTGCACACCGTGCAGCGGAAGCTCTACTCGGACCAGGGCATGCACGAGATCGTCCTCTTCCCGGCGATCGTGCAGCTCAACAGCAAGTTCACCACGCACGTGGGGGCCGGCGCGCAGTATCTCTATCACCTGCACGAGAGCTTCTCGCTGCAGGCGATGGCGCAGTTCAACTACCTGAACCAGCAGGTGGGCTTCGTGCAGGAGCTCATCGACATCTCGAACATCCAGCCTCAGCCCGCGACCGCGTTGACGCTGCAATGGGCCGCGACGGCCGGCTTCGAGCTCACGCCCATCTACGGGAAGATCGCCTTCTACGAGGGCGGCATCGCCCACTTCGGCGTGGTGCTCTCGGGCGGCGCCGGCCTCGGCGCGACCCGGATCCAGCTCACGGGTCCGGCCGACGGCCTCCAGTTCGGCGACGCCGGGACGCGCTTCGTCGGTCAGATCGGCGCCGGCTTCCGGGTCCGCTTCGACCAGAACTTCGTCGCGCGCCTCGAGCTGCGGGACATGGTCTACACGGCCCAGGTCGACCGCATCAACGGCTGCTCCTTCTCCGATTTCCAGGCGGCCGAGTCCGGCGGCCAGGTCAGCGGTTCGTGCAAGATCTCCGGGATGTCCGAGGAGGCCCGCATCGCCGCGAAGGATCTGATCCGCAAGCCCTCGTCCGACGTCCTCAACAACCTCGGTGTCTACGCGGGCATCTCGTACATCTTCTAAGGAGTTCGGGGCTAACGATGGCACGCAGACTGACTCGACACATCCTCGCCTTCCTGGCGCTCGCCCTTCCCGCCGCGGCTTGGGCGCAGGCGGACCTCACGCCGGCCATCCGGGCCTACAACCAGGCCCAATACGATCGGGCGGCCCTCCACCTCTACGACTTCATCTCGTCGAGCGGGCAGGGCGGTGATCGTGCGCGGGCCGAGTTCTATCTGGCCCAGACCCTCGAGAAGCTGAACTTCTACGAGAGCGCCAAGTACCACTACGGCCAGATCGTCAACGCCGGCCCCACCCACCCCTTCTACGTCCCGGCGATCGAGGGGCTCATCCAGATCGCGGAGGTGGTGGACGACGACGTGATCGTTCCCGCCCTCCTGAACCGGGAGTACAACGAGGACTTCCAGCGGCTCCGCCCGGAGTTCCTCCACAAGGCCAACTACTTCGTCGGCCTCGTGGCCCAGCGCGGCGGCAACCTCGAGGAGGCGGAGGCCTTCCTCCTCACCGTCCCCGAGGACAGCGCCTACTTCGCGCGCGCCCGCTACCTCCTGGGCATCGTCCAGATCCAGAAGGGCCAGCAGTCCGGTTCTCCGGACGCCATGGACCAGGCCGCGGAGACCGCGCTCGCCTACTTCAACCAGGTGCTCGGCCTCTCGGGCTCGCACTACACGGATCTTCGCGACCTTCGGGACCTCGCGCGTCTCGGCCTGGCCCGTACCTACTACGGACTGGGCGACTACGCGCAGGCGGTGAAGTACTACGAGGAGGTCCCGCGCTTCTCCCGCTACTGGGACGAGGCGCTCTTCGAGAACGGCTGGGCCCGCTTCATGAACGAGGACTACGGCGGCGCGCTCGGCACGCTGCAGGCGCTCCACGCGCCCCAGTTCGCCGGCGCCTTCCAGCCGGAGTCGTGGACGCTGAAGGCCACGGTCTACTACACGGCCTGCCTCTACGACGAGGCGAAGGAGGCGCTCGACGCCTACGTGGCCAACTACTCGCAGTACGTCCGGACGATGCAGCCGGTTCTGGCCGCGGACCGCGAGGCCTCGTACTACTACCAGCTCATCGCCCGCGAGTCCGAGCGGCAGAAGCTCCCTCGGGCGGTCTACAACCACCTGGCGGCCAACCGCCGCGTGGCGGGCTTCAACCGCTACATCTCGCAGCTCGACGCCGAGATCGCGGGGATCTCCGCGCTGGCGACCTTCCGGGGCACGCCGCTGCGGGACGAGCTGGTCCAGGTGGTGCAGCAGCAGAAGAACCTCCTGGAGAACGTCGCGGGTAGCTTCATCAAGAACCGGCTGGCGAACGCGATCGACATGGTTTCCCACTTCGACGCGCAGGCCGAGATCATCCGCTTCGAGACCTCCAAGGCGGAGACCGAGCGGCTCGAGTCCGGCTTCGACATCGAGGCCCACCTGGCCAGCCAGACCCACTACCGGCCGCGCATTCCCGCTGAGGACTGGGAGTACTGGAACTTCCAGGGCGAGTACTGGATCGACGAGATCGGCTACTACCAGTTCACCCTCAAGTCGGGCTGCATGCAGAGAGAAGAGGACTGACGGTCGCCGTCACCCAGGCTGTCTACATCCCTGGCTGCTCCCTCGGAGCAGTCTCGGAGGAATTCGATGAGATCGTGGTATCGAGTGCTGACCGTCGCTTTGGGGCTGGGCGCCATCGGCTCGCCCTGGAGCGCATGGGGGCAGGAAGAGGGGGAGGGCGCGAGCCGAACCCGCGTGATGCCCGCCGAGATGGAGCTCGAGGAGAGCAAGCGCACCGCGGAGGCCGATCGGAAGCGTGACGAGTCGATCGAGAACCTCAAGCGGATCATCGCTCGGCTGGACGCGGGACCCCAGAAGAGCGAGCTCCTCTTCCAGCTCGCGGAGATCTGGATCGAGAAGGCGAAGTACGTCTACTTCCAGGAGTGGGCGGACTACGACGCCCGCATCAACCAGTACTTCGAATGTGTGGACGCCCAGGGCGAAGAGGCCTGCGGCGAGCGGCCCGAGCCGGAGCACCGCCAGTCGACGGTGTACACCGACGAGGCCCTCCGCCTCTACGAGCAGATCCTGAAGGACTCGCCCAACTACCCCCGCAAGGACGAGGTGCTCTTCTCGCTCGCCACGAACCTCTACAACAAGGGTGAGGCGTTCCGCAGCGCCGCGATCGAGCGCTACCGCGATCTGGTGACCCAGTACCCGAACTCTCGCTTCGTCGGGGACGCCTACGTGGCGATGGGCAACCACTTCTTCGATTCCAACGATCTCGCCCGGGCCACGGCGGCCTTCACGCGTGCGATCGAGACCAGCGCGGACGACCCCCGCGTCTACAACTACGCCCTCTACAAGCTCGCCTGGTGCGAGTACAACGGCGGCGATTACGAGGGGTCCCTCCAGAAGTTCCAGGAGGTGGTCGAGCGCGCCGAGCTGGCCCGTCGGAAGAACGAGGTCGCGCTCCGCGGCGAGGCCCTCCGCGACATGGTGCTCGTGTGGCAGAAGCTCGAGATGGTCGAGGAGGCCCACGAGTACTACCAGCGCAAGGTCAATCGCGCCGAGGCGCGTCGCTGGTTCGCGCGGCTGGCGGACAAGTACTTCGCCGACGGCGATCACGCGCTCGCCATCCGCTCCTACCGGCTCCTCATCGACGGGGACATCAACGATCCGAAGAACCCCGAGTTCCAGAAGAACATCGTCCAGTCCTACGAGGGCCTGCGCCAGCGCGACAAGGTCCTCGAGGAGATGCGGGTCCTCGTGGACAACTACAAGCCGGGCTCGGCCTGGGCGGTGGCCAACAAGGACAACGAGTCGGCGCTGCGCAACGCCTACGACATCACCGAGGAAGCGATGCGCACGCTGGTCACGGACTACCACCGCGAGGCGCAGCGCACCAAGGAGGTGAAGACCTACCGCCTGGCTGCGCAGATCTACAAGGACTACCTCGACTCCTTCTCGGATAGCGACCACGCCTACAACCTCCGCTTCTATTACGCGGAGATCCTCTGGACCCTGGAGGAGTGGGAAGGCGCCGCCGAGCAGTACGAGCTCGTCTACGAACGGGATCCCGAGGGCAGCTACTCGACGACGGCCGCCTACAACGCGCTTCTCGCCTACGAGAAGCTCATCGCCATCGACAAGGGCGAGCTCCAGCGTTCCAACCTCCGCGACGACCAGAAGGTCGACGAGGACAAGGACAAGGGTCGCGCCCGCCAGACCAAGCGCGTGACCGACACCCGGATCTCCCGGGACGTCCAGGCGGAGGAGATCCCGCACTGGGAGCAGAAGATGATCGCGGCCTGCGACCGCTACGCCGAGATCGCCGCCAAGGATCAGCGGCTGGCGAGCGAGGAGATCCTGGTCCGCTACAAGGCCGCCTTCATCTACTACGACCGCAAGCACTTCACCGAGGCCGCCGTCCGCTTCGGCGACATCATCCTCAAGTGGCCGGAGGACGCGCAGGCCAAGAAGGCGGCCGACCTCTCGCTCAACATCCTCGAGATGAAGGAGGAGTGGTACGAGCTCGCCCGGCTCTCGCGCGCCTTCTACGAGAACAAGAAGCTCGCCAAGCCGGGTGACAAGTGGACGAGCGACCTCGAGCGGATCATGCAGGGCGCCCAGTACAAGTACATCGACCTGGTCGTCCTGCAGAAGGAGAACCGCAAGGAGGAAGCGGCGCAGATGTTCCGCGACTTCGTGAAGGAGTTCCCGAAGTCCGAGTTCGCCGACCGCGCGCTCCTCTACTCGATCCGGATCTACGACGAGTTCAAGCGGCTCGACGAGGTCATCGCCCTGGGCGAGCAGATCATGGCCGAGTACCCGAAGACGGAGTTCCGTCCCGAGGTGCTGACGCGGCTGGCCAGCTCCTACCAGGACACGGCGCAGTTCGAGAAGGCCATCGCCTACTACAAGCAGTTCGCCCTGGAGTGGGAGGTCAAGGCCGGCATCCGCCTCGCGCCCGACGCGCCTCCGCCGGCTCGCGGCCGTCAGCCGAACCTCAAGAGCCCGGCCGACGCCGTGCGCGCGGATCCCTCGGGCGCGCTCGAGGCCTCCAACGCGCTCTACAACGCCGCCCTCTGGACCGAGGGTCTGGGCCACTACGACGAGGCGGTCGCTCTCTACCGGGAGTACATCGAGAAGTACTCCACGGTGCAGGACGCGGTGCCGAGCGCCACGCTCGCGTTGAACATCGCGCTCATCTACGAGAAGGCGAAGGATTGGGACAAGGCCGAGAAGGCTTTCGAGGACTTCGTCCGCACCTACGCCAACCGTGCGACCCAGGGCGAGATTTTCTTCGCCCACTATTCGCGGGCCAAGGCGCTCCTGGAGATGGGCCGCAACGCGGACGCGCAGCGTGAGTTCAAGACCGTCACCGAGCTCTTCCCCAACCTGCCCGAGCCGGCGCAGAAGCGCATCGACTACATCGATGCCTACGCCCACGCACACTTCATGTTGCTCGAGGACGACTGGCGGAAGTACGTCAACATCCGCTTCGACAACGTCCGCACCCTCACGAGGTCTCTGAAGGCCAAGCTCGAGGCGACGCCGAAGATCGAGGCCGCCTACACCAAGGTCCTCGAGATCGGCTCGGGTGACTGGGGTATCGCGGCGCTGACGCGGATCGGTCAGATGTATCAGGACTTCGCGCGGAACCTCGTGGAGTCGCCGGACCCGCCGGGCCTCGACGAGGACCAGCTCATGATGTACCGCATCGAGCTCGAAGACCGGGCCTTCCCGCTCGAGGAGAAGGCGGTCGAGGCCTACGAGCTCGCGCTCCAGAAGTCCTACGAGCTGGGCGTCTACAACGAGTACACCCTCCTCGCGCAGGATCAGGTCAACCGCTTCATGCCGGGTGAGTACGGAGAGATCCGGAAGGTGGACTTCACGGGCTCCGAGTTCTTCGCCCAGGCGCCGGTGGCCGAGAGCCTCGCCACGCGCTTCGACACCCGCACCGCGGCCGCGGAGGTCGGCGAGGCGGCGCCCGCCGAGGATGGGTCGGAAGCTGCCCCGGAGGAGGGGAGCGAGGAGGCCGCCTCCGGGGCCGAGGCCAAGGAGGAGCCGACGCCCCGCAAGGGCGTCCTGATCTTGGACAAGGCGGCGGCCAAGTAGGTCCGCTGAGCATCTAGGGAGGCGGGGCAGCGGGCCCCGCCTCACGGGATTGACATGCGCAACTGCAAGTTCGGAATCGCTGCTTTGACCGCTGCACTGGCCACGGCCTGTGCGACGACCCCGCCCCCGCCGCCTCCCACGGAGGAGGTCCGCCTGGAGACGGGCGAAGAACTCTTCGAGAAGGGCATGCAGGCCATCGCCGCCGAGGATTGGGAGGCGGCGAAGGAGGCTCTCGCCCTGGCGACGGAGCGGGATCCCTCGCTGGCGAACGCCCACTACAACCTCGGCCACGTATACGAGAAGCTCGGGGACATCGCCGCGGCTCAGGCCGCCTACGAGGGTGCGCTCCAGGCGGAGGCCGACCACAAGGGCGCCATCCTCAACCTCGGTCGGGTCTACCGGCTCCGGGGGCGGTTGGCCGAGGCGGCCCAGCTCTACGAGAAGGCGCTCGAGGGCGACGAGTACGACGTCGACTACCTCAACAACCTCTCGGTCATCTACCGCCTCCAGAAGCGGTATCAGGAGGCCGAGGCGGCCCTGCGGAAGCTCCTCTCCCGCACCCCGAAGAACCCGGAGGCCTACAAGAACCTCGGGCTGATCTACTTCGACCAGGGGAACCTCCGCCTGGCGGAGTTCGTCCTCGTGGAGGCGCGCAAGCTCGATGCCGAGGACGCGGGCATCTACAACAACCTCGGCATGATCGCCCTGCGCGGCGGCGACCGCCGGCGGGCCCTCGGCTACTTCCAGCAGGCCGTCGAGCTCGATCCGGAGTGCTACGCCTGCCACATGAACGTGGGCTCCATCGCCCTGGCGTTCCGCGACTACCAGGCCTCGGCCGACGCCTTCGAGAAGGCCACCGAGCTCGAGCCCAACCGCTACGAGCCCTTCCTCATGCAGGCCTTCGCCCTCCAGGGGCTGAAGGACGCCGAGTCGGCGGTGAAGGCCTTCGAGCGCGTCCTCGCCCTGCGCGAGAACGAGCCCGAGGCGATCTACGGCCTCGCGGAGCTTTACTCGGGGCCGGTCAACGACCTTCCCAAGGCCAAGGAGTACTTCGAGCAGTACCTCGCCCTGGGCGCGAACCTCCCCCGCACGGAGGATGCCCGCACGCAGCTCAAGCTCGTCGAGGGCCGGATCGCGGCCGGCGCCGAGGCGGAGGCCCGCGCGGCGCAGGAGGAGGAGGAGCGGCGCAAGGAGCGCGAGCGGCGCGCCGCGGCCCAGGAGGGGAGCATCGACGACCTCGGCTTCATCCCGGAGGGGATGGAGGACGAGGAGGGCTACGACGAAGGCTTCGACGAGGGCTTCGACGAAGGCGGGGAGTTCGACGAGTCCGGTGAAGACGGCCTCGGCGATGCCGCGGGAGAAGAGGACCTCGGGGGTGCCGCGGAAGAAGAAGGCACAGGCGAGGATTGAAAGAGACGAGCGGGAGGGCTTGGCAAGCCCTTCTGCTCGCGGGTAGAATGAACGAAGATTCGCGCCGAGATTGGTATCAGACTCCGCCCATACAGGGATGGGTGGGTCGACCGTGATTCGAGGAGGTCGAGATGAAGCGGTTCTGGATGGCAGCGATCGCCGCGATCGCCGTGATGGGGACGTCGTCGGTGGCCATGGCGCAGGAGAACGTGATCCGCGAGGCCGACCGGGTCGTCTACAAGACGCGCACCCTGATCGACTTCAACGACGTCACCCTCGAGGGTGAGCTGGCGAAGCCCGAGGGCTCCTACATGCACTCGCACCGCACGGCGAAGTTCAACACGCTGATCAACTATCGGACCAGCTTCGTGCCGGAGCTCCAGAAGAGCGTCGACAACCTCTAGAGCATTCGCGTGCCCATCGGTGAGGATGGCGTAGGCAAGGCGAAAGGAAGGCCAAGATGACTGCCAAGGTATCAGGCTCCGCCAAGGGCGGACAGAACCCCGGCTTCTACCTCGGGGGACTGAAGGGGCGCAGCGCTGCCTCGGCGCTCTTCTACGAGGAGCTCCCGGAGGAACTGCGACCTTCGACCGAAGAGCGCGCCCTCTCGATCAGCATGGTTTGGGGTGACGCCATCCTCGAAACCAAGCAATTCCGCGATGGGCAGGTCTCCATCGGTGGCGACGACGCCTCGGACTTCAAGGTCTACCTGGAGAACGAGGGCCGGTTCGTTCTCGCCCGGATCAAGGGGACGAGCGCGGAGCTGAGTGCGCCGGCGGGCGGCGAGATCATCGTCCGTCGCCAGAGTGGCGAGGAGACGAAGGGCACCTCCGCTACCATCGAAATCGGCGACGCGGCCCGCATCCGCATCGGCGCGGTGGAGCTGGTCGCTCGCTTCATCCGTCCCACGAAGTCGGCCAAGTCCGGCTTCTTCAAAGGGATGGACCTCTACTTCACCAAGCTCCTCTCCATCGCGGTGATGATCCACGTGGCGCTCCTCGCGGCGCTGCTCATCACCCCGCTCGATGGGGACGAACTCTCGGACGATCTGTTCCGCAACCAGTCGCGCTTCGCGAAGTCCCTGATGGAGAATCAGGAGGAGCCGAAGCCGAAGCTCGATCTCTCCAAGGCGAAGGAGGAGAAGATCGAGGAGCCCGAGTTCGGCGTGAAGCAGGAGACCAAGCCGGAGAAGACGGACAAGCGGTCGGTCGACGCTTCCAAGCGCGAGTCCGACATCAAGAAGGTCCGCAGCACCGGCCTCCTCGCCGGCCTCGGCGGTGACTCCTCCAGCCACATCTTCGGCGGTGGCGGCCTCGGCGCCGGCATCAACAACGCCCTCGGCGGCCTCCAGGCCGGTGCCGGCATGGGTGATGCCCACGGCGTCGGCGGCCTCGGAACCCGTGGCATGGGCGTCGGTGGCGGTGGCGGCGGTCTCGGCATCGGCGGCCTCGGCACGCGGGGCGGCGGCGGTGGCCGTGGCCACGGCATCACCCTCGGCGGCGGCGGCAAGCGCACCACCCGGATCATCCCCGGCCGCACCACGGTGGTCGGCGGCCTGGACCGCAGCGTGATCGCGGACGTGATCCGTCGCTACCAGAGCCAGATCCGGTTCTGCTACGAGCGCGAGCTCCAGAAGAACCCGAGCCTGGAGGGCAAGGTCGCGGTGCAGTTCACCATCGACGGCACCGGCCACGTCTCCAACGTCGTCATCCAGGAGGATACGGTCGGGGCCGACGGCGCCGTGGGTCGCTGCATCAACCAGCGCATCCGCCGGTGGCGCTTCCCCGAGCCCAAGGGTGGTGGCGAGGTCATCGTGAGCTATCCCTGGATCTTCCGCGCGGCAGGCGATTGATCCGAGTCATCCACGCAATCATTGGAAACGAACGCACCCATGAATCGAACTCCAAGGATTCTCGTTGCACTCGTCGCGTTCTTCGTCCTCGCACCGGTGATGGCGGAGGCGGCAACCCCCACCCTGGGCGTCCCCACTCCGATTCGCCGGGGCTTCTTCACGGAGACCGACCTCGGGGTGTTCTTCACCACGGGCGGCCAGGGAGCCAATCCTTCGAACGCGCAGGCCTACCTCCACCTCGGGGTGGGATACGACGTCGTCTCCAGCGGCAAGCATTTCCTGGCGGTCGGTCTCGGATTCACCATGGGTGCCTCCGCGGGTGCGTGCTTCGGTGAGCTGGTCGAAGGTTCGGAGGGCATGATCTGCGCCGACCCCGCCAAGGCGGTGAACGAAGAGATGGGCGAGGGCATGCTCCCCGACAACTGGAGTGCGACCACGGTCGAGGCCTCGCTCATGTACGGCTACGAGGTCGTTCCGCGGCTGATGGTCACGGCCCGCGGCCTCGGCGGCGTCGGGCTGATCGAGCCGATGGCCTTCTCGAACACGGAGAACCCCGTGCCGCTCATCGGCGGAGGACTCGGCCTCGAGTACGCCACCCACTTCGACCACT
>Ga0180216_1002587_pt1 | contig 14924 bp, 10 predicted proteins | sample eDN3rd37CBELigMG_FD_128879 | JGI IMG/M metagenome (GOLD analysis project Ga0180216, IMG submission 128879) | Enriched Miracle-Growth compost microbial communities from Emeryville, California, USA - eDNA 3rd pass 37_C BE-Lig MG (version 2)... ... | reverse complement strand
CGTGGCAGTCGCCATTCACACGGCGGGTACCGGTGGCCTTCAGCGCAGCTCGGGCCTCCCCGATGATGCCTTCGTCCACGACGGACAGATTACGAAGCGAGCAGTTCGCGCAATCACCCTTTCGAGCCTGGCGCCACGGCGCGGTGAGCATCTGTGGGACATCGGCGGCGGCTCGGGTGCAGTGTCGGTCGAATGGGCACTGGCAGGCGGCACCGCCAGCACGATCGAACCCCGCGCTAAGCGCGCCGAAACAATCCGCACCAACGCTGCAGCATTCGGCCTCTCCGAAAAGATCGAGGTCATCGAAGGCCGTGCTCCGGAAGCACTCGACGGTCTTCCCAGTCCCAATGCTGCTTTCATCGGCGGCGGCGCAACCGAAGGACTTCTGCAGTCGCTGTGGGCAAGGCTGCCTACGGGTACGCGCCTCGTTGCGAACTCGGTAACGCTCGAAAGCGAAGCCCTCTTCATCATTTGGCATGAGCGCTGCGGTGGCTCTCTGATGCGGATCGAAGTCGCAGAGGCTCAGCCTCTCGGCCGCAAGCGCGGCTGGGTGCCAGCGCGTCCCGTGGTGCAATGGAGCGTTGTGCGATGAGGGTGGCGGGCTTCGGTTTTCGGCAGGAGGTGACCCACACTGCCTTGAAGGACGCGTTTGAAAAGGTGTGTGCCCTCTCCGGCGGAGATGCCGTGTCAGTACTTGCAACGCCCGAGCGCAAAAGCGGTCACCCTGCACTTCAGGCGCTAGCGTCGGAACTTAACCTTCCGGTGCGGGCCATCGACGCTGAAACGCTTTCGAAGATCAGCACCCGAACACACTCGGATCGCGTAGCCGCACTCTACGGCACGGGCAGTGTCGCCGAAGCCGCAGCCCTGGCTGCTGCGGGCGCTGGTGCCCGGCTCGTCTGCGCCCGGGTGATCTCCGACGACGGGACGGCTGTCGCCGCGATTGCGGAAGGAGATATGCCATGACGGTCCACTTCATAGGCGCCGGACCCGGGGCCGCCGATCTGATCACGCTGCGCGGCCGCGACCTGATCGCCGCCTGCCCGGTGTGCCTTTATGCCGGCTCGCTCGTGCCTGATGCGCTGCTGAGCCATTGCCCGCCGGGCGCGCGCATCATCAACACGGCACCGTTGTCACTCGACGAAATCATGGCAGAGATTGTTGCAGCGGATGCCGCGGGGCTTGATGTCGCCCGGCTGCACTCTGGCGATCTGTCGGTATGGTCGGCGATGGGCGAACAGCTGCGGCGCCTGCGCGCCCTGCGCATTACCTATGATATCACACCGGGCGTACCGGCCTTCGCAGCCGCCGCCGCGGCTCTCGGGCAGGAACTGACGTTACCCGGCATCGCGCAATCCGTCGTGCTTACGCGCACCTCCGGGCGCGCTTCGGCAATGCCAGAAGGCGAGACGCTTGCCGCCTTCGCAGCAACGGGAGCAACCCTGGCGTTGCATCTGTCGATCCATGCGATCGAGCGGGTCATTGCGGAGCTCACACCCCATTACGGACCCGATTGTCCCGTCGCCATCATATGGCGCGCGAGCTGGCCCGATCAGAGGATCGTACGCGCAACGCTTGGCACTCTCGACGTCGCCATCGGGGCTGAACTGGAACGAACCGCGCTGATCCTTGTCGGACGTGCGATCGGAAGCGAGTCCTTCGACGAAAGCCGCCTCTACGCGCACGATTACGACCGTCGTTATCGTCCCGTAGGCACCCATCCGCGTTTCCCGGAGGGCACATGAACGCAAGTATCCTACCCCCCGGACTGATGATCTCGGCACCCCGGTCGGGCAGCGGTAAGACGACGCTCATGCTCGGGCTCCTGGGCGTGCTGCGCCAACGCGGCCTTGATGTGCAGCCATTCAAGAGCGGCCCGGATTACATCGACACAGCCTTTCACAGCGCCGCAATCGGCGGTGCTCGACGCTCGGTCAACCTCGATACCTGGGCAATGAACGCTGCCGATATTTCAGGCTACGTCAGACAGGCTGCGGGCGCTGATCTCGTCTTAGCCGAAGGCTCAATGGGCCTGTTCGATGGTGTTGCAGGCGCAGGTGAGGCCGGGACCGGCGCAAGTGCGGATCTGGCGGCAGCCATGGGTTGGCCGGTCGTTCTCGTCCTCGATGTCTCGGGACAGGCGCAGACCGCGGCGGCAGTCGCCCGCGGCTTTGCAGCAATGCGCCGAGGTGTGACGCTCGCCGGCGTCGTCCTGAACCGCGTGGCGAGCCCGCGCCATGAGAAGCTGGTGCGCGCGGGCATGGCCGAGGCAGGGATCGTCGTGCTGGGAGCGCTTCCGCGCCGGAGCGAGGTCGCAATGCCGGAGCGGCATCTCGGCCTCGTTCAGGCCGAGGAGCAGAGCACGCTATCGGCGACGCTTGCGGAGATGGCGGATTTCATCGCGGAGCATGTTGACGTCGACGCGCTGGTGTCAGCCGCCGGCGCGACCCAGCTTCAGAGCGGCCCGGCCTCAAGCTGTCCGCCGCCAGGACAGCGCATCGCTCTTGCTCGTGACGCAGCTTTTTCTTTCGTCTACCCGCATCTTCTTTCGAACTGGCGCAAGGCCGGAGCCGAGATCCTGCCGTTTTCACCTCTAGCGGATCAGGCACCCTGTCCCAGCGCCGATTGCTGCTGGCTGCCGGGGGGCTACCCGGAACTGCATGCCGGAGGGCTTGCGAATGCGCACCGGTTCCGCGCCGGTCTCTGCGAGTTTGCAGAGACGCGGCCCGTCCATGGTGAATGCGGCGGCTACATGGTTCTCGGCAGCGCTCTGATAGACGCGGATGGCGAACGCCACGAGATGGCGGGGCTGCTGGGGCTTGTCACATCATACCAGGAGCGCCGGATGCACCTCGGATACCGGCTCGCCACCCTCACTGCACCGATGGCCGGAATGGCTGCCGGCACCAGGCTTCGCGGCCATGAGTTTCACTACTCCACCATCGTCGCTCAGCCAGACGATGCGCTGGCCAAGGTTGTAGACGCCGAAGGCACGCCAGTGCCTGAGACCGGCTCCCGACGGGGCTTCGTTAGCGGCAGCTTCTTTCATCTGATTGCGGAGGCGAGATGAGCGGTTTCGTTTCCTTTGTCTCTGCGGGCCCGGGCGATCCGGAACTCCTGACGTTGAAGGCCGTCGACCGGCTACGGCGAGCGGACGCCGTGCTGTTTGATGATTTCTGCTCCGGACCGATCCTGACCTATGTGCGCCCCGGCGCAGACCTGGTCGGCGTCGGCAAGCGTGCAGGGCGGGCTTCGCCGCGGCAGGAGCACGTCAACCGGCTGCTGGTCGATTACGCGCTGAGCGGGGCACGTGTCGTGAGGCTCAAATCCGGCGACGCGGGGATCTTCGGCCGTCTCGAAGAGGAGATCACGGCGCTCAATGCGGCGCGTATCGGCTACGAGGTCATCCCTGGCGTTACTGCTGCATCCGCCGCTGCCGCCGCCGCTGGCATTCCCCTTACTCGCCGGATGATTGCCCGGCGGGTGCAGTTCGTCACCGGCCACGATGTCACCGGCGGCCTGCCTGAGGAATTGAGTATGGCCGCGCTGGCCGACCCTGAGGCCACGACGGTCGTCTACATGGGCCGGCGTACCTTCTGCGCGCTGAGCGAAAAACTCATCGCTGCCGGTCTGCCAGCCGACACGCCCGCGCTTTTGGCCGAATCGATTTCGAGCCCCGAGCAGCGGCTGACGCGCTGCACCGTTGCCGCGCTGTCGAAGGTGCTTGCTTCCGAGGATCCGCAGGCCGCGCCAGCGGCGCTCATCCTCTATGGCGCTCTCGTCCCCGAAGTTGTTGCGACGAACATGGAGGTGCCGGGCTCAGACTGATTCAACCGAAGTTGCACTTACGTCGGACATGGTATGGCGCGCCTCAATTCGGAAGCTGGCCATGCTCGATCCATTATCTACCACCGTTCCCTATGACGGCCAGGAGCTCTGAAAATGCATATTGAACCAGGCATCGTGACTGGCGCGAAACTAGCGCTCAGTTATGCCACCGCAGCGGGTGCAGGCGCGTACACCCTCAAGCTCGCAGCTGACGCGCTGCGCCAGAAAAGCGTGGGCTCGCTTGCCCTGCGCAGTTTGGCGACCACAGCGCTCGCATTCACCTTCTTCGAAGTTCTGCCCCATTACCCGGTGGGTGTGTCCGAGGTGCATTTCATCCTCGGCTCGACACTGTTTCTGATTTTCGGCGCCGCTCCTGCAGCCATTGGTCTGGCCTTGGGGCTGCTGCTACAGGGGCTGCTCCTCGCACCCTTCGACCTGCCGCAGTATGGAATGAATGTGACCACGCTGCTTGTGCCGCTGTTTGCGGTCAAGATGCTGGCTGATCGGATTATCCCACCGGCAACGGCGTATGTGGATCTGAGCTATCGGCAGACCTTGGCACTGTCGACCGCGTATCAGGGCGGTGTAATTCTCTGGGTAGCGTTCTGGGCTCTCTATGGCAACGGTTTCGCCACGGACAATCTGAGCGCGATCGCAACGTTCGGTGCTGCCTATGCTGTCGTGATCCTGATTGAGCCGCTCGCAGACCTGGCAGTGCTGGCAATCGCCAAAAGCCTTCATGGGCTTAAAGGCTCGGATTTCGTGACCCCGCGCCTCCATCACGCAGGCTAGGCCCCAGGCAACACCCCAGGCAACTCTAAACGGATCGCGCGACCACTGCCTCGCGCGATCCCAGAGGTTCGATCAATGACCGAGCTACTCCTCATCGGCATCGGCACAGGCAATCCCGAGCACCTGACGTTGCAGGCAGTGCGAGCGTTGAACACTGCCGATTTGGTCCTCATTCCGCAAAAGGGTGAGAACAAGGCAGATCTCGCCGAACTCAGGCGTGCAATCTGCGATGAGGTCATCACCAACCCGGCCACTCGGATTGCAGAGTTTGCGCTGCCGAAACGCGACATCAGCGATCCGAATTACCGTAGGGGTGTCGATAGCTGGCATGACGCTGTCGCAGCGGCGTGGACTGAAGCAATGGCCAGCGTACCCGAAGCGGTCCGCGTGGCCCTCCTCGTATGGGGCGATCCGTCTCTTTACGACAGCACCCTGCGGATTGCCGCTCGACTCTGTCCTCAGCCGGAGGTGCGCGTCATCCCTGGTATTACATCGATGCAGGCTCTGACCGCGGCGCATGGGATACCGCTTAACAAGATTGGTGCGCCTGTGCTGATCACCACAGGCCGACGGCTGCGTGAAGAGGGTTGGCCCGAAGCGGCAGAGCGTCTGCTCGTCATGCTCGACGGTGAGTGCAGCTTTCAGCACATCGCGCAGGACGGAGTGATGATCTGGTGGGGCGCCTATGTTGGCATGACGGAGCAGATCCTACTGACCGGCCCCCTAAGAACGACCGGTCCCGAGATCATCGCGGCCCGCACCGCGGCCCGTGCGCGTCATGGCTGGATCATGGACACCTATCTCCTCAGCCGCGAGCCTCGCGCTTAAATCTGCATCGATGCTTCGCACTCGCGATACCGTTGCACTACTGCGCCGTTTCCAGGCTCAGTTTTTGGAGGATCCCATTTTCCGTTGACATACGGTGCTGTGTGTGGCGTGCTGGCGGGGCAATGGTTTCTGTACGTTCGCAAGAGCGTCCAGATGAAGAGGGAACACGGTGAGATACATATCTTATCTAAGCCGTGGCTGCGCCCGCAACTGTAAGCGGTAAGTCTCCTCCAAATATGCCACTGGCGCTCCCCATCGGAGCCCCGGGAAGGCTGGAGAGAGATGTTTGAGCCGTGAGCCAGGAGACCTGCCGTTGCAAGTCGCCCATTCACCGTGCGGGTTGCGCGGAGAATCGGACCACCCGTGTGGCGACTGATGTGCAACCGATTGGGAGCAGCGTCAGGCATGCCTGGGGTCTCTGAAACTCACTGATAGATCAGATTTGCGCGAGATTTAGCATCGCACCTGGTGTCGGAACATGTCGTCCGGCGACTGCTGGTGCGTAGGCTTCTTGTCTGCGCCTTCAGGTTAAGTCCGTCGCCACTCCCGTCGAAATCAATGACGGGATCATCATGTCGACTCCTAACAAAGTAACGTCTGCCAAAGCGTCTTGCCTTACTCTCTTCGCCCTCGCGGCCGCAGGCCCTGGACTCTCAAGCGGTGCGTTCGCGCAGACGCCGGCGGAGGCTTCATCCAATGCGTTGACGGAGCTTCCGACGATCGAAGTGACGACAAAGCAAGAAACAACACCTGCGAAGGCCAAGCCCAAGAAAACGACGCCTTCGGCTGCGACCGGGAGAGGCCAACCTGTGCTGACGGAAAGCGAGAGCACGGGAGCCCAGGCGCCGGGGCAAGGACAGGCGACCGGGACGAAGCCTGGCCTCAATCTCGAGGCGCCTGCATCAACGGGCTCGCGTCTCAGCCTCACGCCGCTGCAGACACCAGCGAGCGTCGAAGTCATACCTGGTGAAACGGTGCGCCAGCGCGGCCAGCAGAGCGTCACCCAGGCGGTTACTCAGAACGCCGCCGGTTTCACATCCACGGCATCTCCCGGAAATGGCGGAACCGGACTCGCTGCCCGGGGCTTCGTTGGCCATGGCTCGGTCATGCAGCTCTATGACGGCACCCGCCTCTACGTTGGCTCAGGCACTGTAACGTTCCCGTTTAGCACATGGTCGGCGGACCGCATTGAAGTGCTGCGCGGTCCAGCGTCGGTGCTCTACGGCGAAGGCGCGATCGGCGGCGTGATCAACGTTGTCCCGAAGAAGCCCACAGACTACTTCACCCACGAAGCCGAGATAGCTATCGGGACCGACAACACGCAGCGTTTTGGTGTTGGATCGGGCGGTCCGATCAGTGACCAGCTCTCCTACCGGCTCGATGCCAGCGGCATAAAATCCGATGGCTGGCTGGATCAGGGCGGTGACTTCAATTCCCTCGCGTTATCGGGCGCGCTGCGATATCGCGCCACCAGCGATCTGTCCTTCACGATCTCCCACGATCACGGCGATCAGTCTCCACTCCGCTACTTCGGAGCGCCTTTGATCAACGGGTCGATTCCCGACTACATTCGCTTCAAGAACTTCAACGTCCGCGACAGTGATATCCGCTATCGCGACAACTGGACCCAATTCAAAACTGAGTGGGAGCCAGCGGACTGGCTGTCCTTGCGCAACACGGCCTATCGGCTGACCAGCAACCGTCATTGGCGCAATGCGGAAGCCTACGCTTACCAGGCAACCGGCCCGAATGCCGGGCAGGTGCGCCGCTCGGACTACATCGAGATCTTCCACGAGCAGGAGCAGATCGGGAACCGCTTCGACGCGACCATCCGCACCGCCCTGCCCGGAGGAATGAAGAACGAAGCGGTCATCGGGTTTGACGTCAACCGCATCGATTTCCGGCACGGCAATAACTCGCCATACAGCGGCACGAGCTTTGTGGATCCGTTTGGGTTTGATCCCGGCTACTTCTTCGATATCGATCCGACACTGCCCAAGTACGACACCCGAACCAACCAGTATGCGATTTTCGCCGAGGACCGCCTGGAGGTCTCCGAGCAGTTATCCCTCGTCGGCGGCTTTCGCCTCGACAGGCCATCGTTCGCGCGCGAAGATCTGCTGACAGGCGCCGGTTTTGAGAAGGATTTCTCGAACGTCACCTGGCGGATCGGCGCCGTCTATACGCCGCTGCCTGGCCTTGCGTTCTACGGCCAGTACGCGACGGGCGTTGATCCGGTCGGCGGCCTCATCACACTGAGCCAGGCCAACGCGCAGTTTGATCTGGCGACCGGTCGCCAGATCGAAGTCGGTGTGAAGCAATCATTCTGGGATGGCCTGGGCGAGTGGACACTGGCAGGCTACGACATCGTGAAGAAGGATCTGCTTTCTCGCGATCCCAACAACTCCCAGATCGTACGCCAGATCGGCCAGCAGTCGTCGCGCGGTGTTGAAGCGTCCCTCGGACTTCAGCTCACTGAGACCCTTCGCTACGACGGCAACATTGCACTCCTGCAGGCGCAATATGACGACTTTCACGTAAACAGCGGCGGCACCGCCATCGATTATGCCGGCAAACGGCCCAACAACGTCCCCGAGCAGATCCTCACCAGCTGGCTGAGCTGGGAGTTCATGCCGCAATGGGAAGCCCGCGTCGGTGCTCAATGGGTTGGGTCGATGTTTGCCGACGATGCGAACACGATGAAGCGACCGGACTTCACCGTCGTCAATCTCGGCCTCGATTATAATGTGACCGAAAACAGCGCTATCAGCCTGCGCGTCTTCAACGTGTTCGACGAGACCTATGCCACCGGTGGCGGGACGACGAAGTGGCAGCTTGCACCACCTCGTTCCGCCGAGCTCGCCTATCGGATCAAGTACTGACATGGCGAACATTGACGCGCGTCGTGCGCTCAACGTCCCGTCGCGCGCGCCCAAGAGCGTCGCGCGGCGGGTGGTCAAAGCGGGCAAGCGGTGGCTGTATCTGTTCCACCGTTGGCTTGGAGTGGCGACGTGCCTTCTCTGCGTCATGTGGTTCGTCTCGGGCCTCGTGATGCTCTACGTGCCATTTCCATCCTGGAGCGATCAGGAACGCATCGCATCACTTCCAGCAGTCGATATCGCGCAGGTGAAGGTGTTGCCGGACGAAGCCCTGGCGAAAGCCGGCGTCAGCCCTTACCCCTCAACCTTCCGTCTGGAGATGCTGGGCAGAGAGCCCGTCTATCGCATCGTGGCCGGACGCGAACACCATGCGGTTTCCGCGGTGACGGGCGAGCTTGTCAGCGGCGTGGGCATGGAGAGGGCGTCCGAACATCTCTCGGCGGTCTACCCCCACCTGAGCCACCAATTTGACCGGCAGCTGGACTACGATCAGTGGACCGTCTCACGCCGCTTCGATGCTCACGCGCCGCTGTATCGATTTAGCCTCGAGGATGGCCTTGGCACGATCCTTTACGTGTCTTCCAGAACCGGGGAGATCGTGCAAAACGCGACACACAGCGAACGGGTGTGGAACTGGTTGGGGGCAATCCCTCATTGGATCTACTTCACGCCCATCCGGCGCGACCAGCAGGTGTGGCGCCAATCGGTGATGTGGTCGTCAGGCATCCTCGCGATCGGAGCCTTCACGGGTCTCTGGATCGGCATCCTGCGATTGCGTGTGCGCAAGCCCTACAAGGGCGGTCGGGTAACGCCATATCGCGGCTGGATGAAATGGCATCACCTCGGCGGCCTGGTGGGCGGAGTGTTCCTGACCACCTGGATTGCGAGCGGCTGGCTTTCCGTCAACCCGTTCAACTTGTTCGCGCGCACGCAACTTTCGCAAGAACAGCGGATCGCATTCGCAGGCTGGTCACCCGCCAGCGAGTATGGCGTGACGCATGAAGCGCTTGCGTCTCTGGGTACATCGCGTCCAACCGATATCGCGTTCTCCTGGTCAGCCGGGCAGCCGGTAATGATAGCTCGCAACGCTGAAAAGTTGTTGCTTGCGGATCCCACAACCGGAACTCCCTTGCAGATTAAGAAAGCCTCGCTTCTGGAGGCCGTCAGACGCGTGCTTCCCGAAAGCCGCATCGTCGCAACGGAGTTTCTGACCCGGGAAGAAGTCTACTGGTACTCGCACCACAACAAGCGGCCGCTCCCCGTGATCAAGGCAGTATTCGACGATCCAGCGAGGACATGGTTGTTTCTCGATCCAGCAACCGGAGCGATAGTCGGGCTAAGCGACAGCAGCGCCCGCACCTATCGCTGGCTGTTCAACTTCTTCCACGACTTTGATCTGCCCATCTTGCTACGCAATCAGCCTGCCCGGGACCTTCTCATATGGCTCCTGTCGATTGCCGGGCTTGTCGTTTCGGTAAGCGGCGTTGCCATTGGCTGGCGATCGATCAAGAGGTCTGTTTCATCGTAGCCTCCCCCCGGGGAAGGCGGTTCAAGGGGGACAGCCAGCAGGTGACTGCTGGCTGTTACTCGTTTTGAACGACCAAGGCTGCATCCGCTGTAACGGCGCAGCCTTGCAAATGCCCCAGCGCAAAAGCACGAGGTGAATCTGGCTCGGTTCAGCTACCAAAACCCGTTTGTGTAGACATGCTGTAGATCAAGCCATTTCGGCGATCTTTTACGACAGCATAACATACTGAATTTAATGGCGATCCCGGCAGGATTCGAACCTGCGACCTACTGCTTAGAAGGCACCGCGCATTGAAACTTTGCTGCGCAGAGTGTTAGTCGGCGATGGGATGTATAACCTTCCCGAAGGTGGATAGTTGCTCATGCCTCAGACCGATCCGCTTACAATGCCGTAGAGCACGCCCAAGATCGCGCATCCTGCCATCACAGGGTTCATCCCCGCTTTGAAGCGAAAGACTGCGACGAGAGCGCCGAGAGGTCAGCAGCAGCGACAGAATGTTAGCGGAACTCAGCACGGGTAGATCCACCGTCATGCCCAATCCACGAAACTCGTGCAGCTCTCCGAACAGCACGTGAAGCCCGAACCAGATCGCCAAATTCAGGATGACGCCCACCATCGCCGCCGTGATCGCCGACAGCGCGGCGGACAGTGCCTTTGCGCATCATCTCCATGAACGGCGCACCGAGGAATATCCACAGGAAGCAAGGGACGAATGGGCGTCTTGCTCAACGCTAAGCCGTCCCGCAGCGCTGTGGCGAGTTTCACCGGGTCACCCTGGCCGTGGACATGCGTGTAGAGCGTCATCGACGCGGCGCGCAGCAGATGATTGTAAAGCGCAGTGATGTCGATGCCGCCGTCTTGCAGCTTTTTCATCACCGGGTTGACCTCGTCCTCCGTCAGAACGAGGTCAACCATGACCATCGCTTGGCTCCGCATGCCTTCAAACGCGAGCCAGCCTCCGAGCGCCAATCCCGGCTGCCCAGCTACCCCATCCAGTGTCACGTTTAGGTCGGTTCGCGGCAGCCCAATCTTGTAAACGCCACCGGGCTGTATCGGGCCCGGCTTGCCCAGCGCGCTGGGTACTTGGTTCCAATCGTAGTCGACGGCGAATGAGGGGGTAGCGAGAGCTGCCGCGAGAAGCATCACTGAAACGCAGAGGTCAGGCATTGAGCTCCGAAAATGCAAGACGTGGTATAAGATGTGGTACGATAATGGCAGTATCTGAGTTTTCCGCGTAATAACAAAGAGTTACTGTGAATATCGGCAGACACCCCCTCCGCCACGACGCAGTCCGCCAAAGTCCTCCGTAGCCCGTCGCCCTTGTTTGACCGGGGTGACGCGACGCCTGGCCATTCTGTTCCGCACGGATTGGCGGCCTACGTTTTTCACGACCATGAACGAGCGCTTCCCCGCCGATCGCTCGGTTATGACTTCATGCTCGCGCACGTTCCATAACGCTCACGACATCGTAGAAGATCGGATTGATTGCGGGACCGATTCCCGCTTAATAACGAACACTGACAATCCGAATGCGTCATGTTTCGCTCTACCCGCAAGACCCCAATAAGCGGCATCGCGACCGCCTCGAGCGACAAATTCTTTAAGTCTAAAAAGCATCGCCGTGAGCGCCGCTCAGTGCGCGAAGCGTTAGATGCCGGGCGGGAGCTGCCCCCCTAAGAGCTTCGAAAACCCCATGGAAGAGTTACAAGGACGGCAAAGCATGGCAGCGTGACCGCTGGCCCGAGATTATCGTAAATAGGCAAGCACTGAACCATATCCCTCCCCCCGTATCGCTAGCGTCGAGGCAATTGAGCCGTTCATCATCGCCGTGACTTGGATGGGGGGAGATCATTCGTGTTGATCTTTCGGGGTGGATCAACACGGACGGTTCGATCCCCGCAGCCCACCCGGAGATGTTCTCGACTAACGCAACACTCGCGCCCTCTTCTTCTGCATCATCAGTTCAATCCGGCTGAAACCAGCACAAAGGCACGGAAGGCCTGAGCGCTGGCACTGCGGGGTGCCAAACGTTGGTCGAATCAGTCACAACCGTGTAGCGGGCCGGCACGACAACGGGCGAATGCAGGCTCCACAAGGCGCGTGAAGATGAACGAACAAGAACGGGTCACTGTTGCTTCCTTCCCAGTCCAGATCGACCGGCATGTTGGGCATCGTGCTGTCGCTCCTGATACTATGGGCAATTCCAGTGCACGGGATGCAGCTCTTCGGGGTTTCGATCTTCGGTAACAGCAGTGCTGTGCCGGAAGGCGCGCTCGCCTACACCGTTGCCATCGAAATCGACGATCAGAATGACACCGGCCTGAGAGCCAGGATCGCCGGGGCCTCTCTGCTGGTCACCCATGTCCGCCAGGGGGCTGCCGATGCCGGTGCGCTTGCTGCTCGCGCCCACGCGGACCTCGAGCAGTTGACCGTCGCCCTCTACGCCGAAGCGCGCTATGGCGCGAAGATTGAAATCAGCATAGACGGCACCCCGCTCGGTGTGTTCCGCGCGGACCTGTTCGAGGCACCCGCCGCGGAGCCAGTCGCCGTCCGGATCAGGGTTGAGCCAGGCCCCATGTTCCGCTTCGGAAAGGTCGAGTTCCTGCAAACCACCCCGACCGACGTTGCTCCCCTGACCGATCCTCAGCTCTTCAAGCTCGTCACCGGCGAGCCCGCACGCTCCGATCTCATAGTCGCTGCGATCGACCGGCTCGTCGAGGATTGGCGGCAGGCAGGGTTTCCTTACGCGCAGATCGTGAAGAAGGATATCCTGGCTGACCATGCCCGCTCGATCGTCGATGTGAGCGTGCTTGTTGAGCCCGGAGCACCGGCGACTTACGGCTGGATCAATGTTGTTGGCGCCAGCGATCTGAGCACCGGAACAATTGCAGATCAGAGCGCGCTGCGGCCTGGCCAACGCTTCGACCCCAAGGATCTGCGGACCACGCGTGAGCGCTTGCGCAAACTCGAGAGCATCGAAAGCGTGAGGATCATCGAGGGCGCGGCGGTCGACGCCGCGGGCGGCATTCCCATCACGCTGGAGGTGACCGAACGCAAGCCAAGGTTCTTCGGAGCGACCGCAGCCGTCTCTACGCTGGACGGCGCCGAAATCGGTGCCCACTGGGGACACCGGAACCTGCTCGGCGAGGGTGAACGCCTCCGGGTCGACGGCTCGGTCTCACGACTTGGAGCGGAGTCTCTGGACCAGCTCCAGTTCAACGCCGGTGCCGTCTTCTCGAAACCGGGAATACTCGATATCGACACGGACCTCTTTCTCGAGTTTCGCTTCGAGCGCGAAGTGCCGGACGCCTATGACAGCTACTCCGGCCGCGTGAAGGCAGGGCTGCAGCGGCGATTCGACGAGCATTTGACCGGGTCCATCGCTCTCGACGGCCGGCAGACATACGTCGAGGACGCTTTCGGCGAGCACAATTTCACGCTGCTCTCGCTACCGGTGGAAATCGATTACGACACCAGAGACAACAAACTCGATCCAGCGAGCGGGCTGCACATGATGTTACGCGGCTCCCCCACCGTGGACCTGGCTGCCGGAAGCGCGTTCGTCCAGAGCCGTGCGCAACTTGCAAGCTATCTCGCGCTTACAGACGAACGCCGCGTCATCCTTGCTGGTCGTGTTGCCGTCGGCAGTATCGCGGGTGCCTCGCTGGTCGATATTCCGGCGACCCTGCGCTTCTTTGGCGGTGGCGGCGGATCGGCGCGCGGTTATGAATACCGCAGTCTCGGACCGGAGTTTGACGGAGAGGTAACCGGTGGGCTCGGGCTGGCCGAAGCCTCGGCCGAGCTGCGTCTGCGCCTGAGCGAAACAATCGGGCTGGTGCCATTCGTGGACGTGGCGGCGGTCTCCAGCCACAGCTACTTCGACTTCAGTGATGCCATCTATGTCGGTGCCGGTCTCGGCCTGCGCTATTTCTCGGCGCTCGGGCCTATAAGGCTGGATGCCGCCGTCCCCCTCACCGAACGCGACGGCCGTTCAGGCTTCGGCCTGTACATCGGCCTGGGTCAAGCCTTCTGATGCGCCGCGCTGCGAAATGGATATCGGGACTCGTCGGGGCCTGCATCGTCATCTGCCTTCTGGGGCTTGCAGTGTTGGCCACGACCGGCGGCCAGCGTCTGGCGCTGCGTATCGCCGAGTACGCCATGGCATCGCCCGCTGGCGGTGTCGCATTCGGCAAGCTCGAAGGGTCCTTGTTCTCCGAAGCTCGTCTTGACCACATCACCCTTGAGGATAAGGACGGGGCGTGGCTGCATGTCAGCGACGTGGCATTCTCCTGGAGTCCGCTTGCCCTGATCGGCGGCCGGGTGGAGGTCGCGTATCTCACCGTTGCTGTCATTGATCTCGTGCGCCTGCCGCAATCCTCACCAGATACGCCTTCAAACAGCTCATCTGCACCCGGGACCGCGCTGTTGCCGCTTGCCGCCCAGCGGCTGGAAATTGGCGAGATTATTCTTCGCGAAGCGACCGGTGTGCCGGCTCGTTTCCGGGTAACTGGCCAGGCAAATCTCGTTGATACCGAACGGGGCCTTTCAGGGCTTCTCGATGTGGATCGCCTTGATGCGCCCGGAGGACAACTGCGGGCTCGCCTGAGCTACCGCCCGGATGAGCGAACGCTGCATGTGGTCGCCACAGCTTCCGAGCCTGCGAACGGCCTTGTGTCGAACCTGCTCGAAATGCCCGGGGCACAACCCCTCGACTTTTCCTTCACCGGGAACGGCCCTTTAGACTCCTGGAGGGCGCAATGGTCGATGGCGGCTTCCGGGCAGCCGTTCGTGGCGGGTACCGTCCGGATCGACCGGGAAGGCGAGCAGCATCGCCTTGACACGCGCTTTGAAGGTTATCTGGAACCAATACTTCCCTCGACGCTGTCCGCGATACTCTCTGGCAAGACCGCAGGCCACGTCGCGGGAGTGTGGACCGGTCTCGGCCGGTTTGATGCCGAACGCGTGTCCATCACAAGCGATGCGCTTCACGTGATGGCCTCCGGCGGAGTGGAGCCTGAACGCCGCTATCTGTCCGGCCGCCTCGATGCGCGTCTGGCGCGCGGTGACGG
>Ga0180216_1002582_pt1 | contig 14947 bp, 11 predicted proteins | sample eDN3rd37CBELigMG_FD_128879 | JGI IMG/M metagenome (GOLD analysis project Ga0180216, IMG submission 128879) | Enriched Miracle-Growth compost microbial communities from Emeryville, California, USA - eDNA 3rd pass 37_C BE-Lig MG (version 2)... ... | reverse complement strand
GCCCGCACCTCGTGGTACTGGATCGGGAAGAGGACGAAGCGCTTGGGGTTGAACTTGAGCAGCGGCTCCTCGCTGTCGACGTAGAGCTCGCGCTTGTTCTGCGGGACCGCCTTCTTGGCCTGCGTCACGCAAAATGGGGGCGACGCCGCCAGGAGGGTCGTGAGCATGCAGTTAAAGCGGCTGCATGGGGGAGATGCCGGCGCCGCCGCCGACGTACGTCCTTGGCGGGCGAGACCTCCATGATGTTCATGTCCTTGATGGCGAGCGCCATGGTTGCGGCGGTTGTGGTGTGGGCGGCGGCGGGGTCGCACGAGAAAAAGGCGACGGTGGGGGCTTGAGAGCGCTGCAACGTCGCGCTGAAACGTCGAGCAGGAGCGGGGAGGCGGTGTCGGGCGGTGTTAGCGTCGTCGTCGGGCGAGCAGGCGGCCGGGCGAGCTAGGGGCGGGGGGCGAGAGCAGGGCAGGGCGGCGCGTTTGTGCGGAGCAGGGAGCCAGGAGCCGGGAGCCGCGGACGTGGCGCGCGGGCGGGCGGGCGGCGTGGCGCCGCGGCAGATGCCGGGTCGCCGGCGGCGGTTTCACGCGCAGGCAGCGCGACCCCGTCGAGGCCCGCCTCGCGTGCCGGTGCCGGTCAAGGGTGCAGGGCGCCGGGAAGGGCGGCGCCGGGCGGCGGGAAGGGCGGGCCGCGGGCGTACCGAAACGGCGGCCGGTTTTTTTTCGCGGCGCGGTGGCGGGAAAAGCGAATTCTGCCGTTGGCGCAGCGGCAGAAATTGGGGCGTCCCATACAAACGCCATAGAAATCGCAGCGGCAGAACCGCGGCAGAACAGTGGCAGAATTTAAATTCCCAATTTTGAATTTGAATCGCGCGCCAAAATTTGAGCACCGCAATTTACGGCGCGCCATCAGAAATTCCGTTTGCTCTGTTCCTTTGATCCAATATTACGTGGGCTTTGATAGGCACTCGGACGAAGAATAGAACGGAAATGGAACGATGAGAGTGGCGCGAGTGCAAAATAGCGTCCAATTCCGATGGAAAATCGTTGGCGCGCATCGCCGACGCGCCTTGCGCACCTTTTGCGCCAACGCCGCGCAAATCTAGCGCGCCGTCCCGCACCCGCACCGTCGCGCCATCCCGACGGCGGCGGCGATGCCGTTCACGGACGCAGCCGGAGCGGCGCCGCCAGCGCATCATGACGCCAGGCGCACGCCGGCCGCATCGTGGAGAGAGCTGAGCTCTGGCCGGCATGCTGCCATAGCCCTGCGCGTGTGTGTTGCATGGGGCTGGAACCGGCAAATCCACTCTGAGCTGGGCGTGCGTCGTAGCCTACTATCGCCTGGCGGGCAAAACCTGCTCAGCTCAGGCTAGTAGGCGCGGCGGTCGGCCAAGAGCACACGCAAGTGCACTGTGCGGGATCGCAAAAAGAAAACGGTGTTATCAAAAAGAAAATGTTTGCGATGATGGCTTGCCTTGTCCCCACGAGGATCGATTGCGGCAGAGCGGATTTGAACCGCCGACCTTTGGTTTACAAGACCAACGCAATAACCACTATGCTACGGCCGCGGTCGATACCATCATCCGGTGTGCAGTCGAATAATGCATTAAGAACCTACGCCTGCTTTCTGGCAACAGACCGTTGGGCGGCGACGGCGCCACTCGCATGAACGCGTCGTGGAACCCCGCCGTAGCGGCCGCGTAGAGCGCGCAGGGAGCGCGCGCCGCCGCCGCGACTGAGCGCATCGCCTTTAGGCGGGCGGTAGGTCGAGATCTTGCGTCTCTCTTCGCTGGGGCGGCGCACGGCAGCGACCGCAGGGCGGTTAGCGCCGCGCACGCGACGCCGCAGCGCAGGAACGTGCGGCCGCGGGCGCCCGCCGCGGCTGAGCGCGACGCTGCAGGGCGTTGAGCAGGAAACGGCGTGGGGCCGATTGGATTGGCGCCACGCGCGCACGTGCGACGATCGCTGAGCACGTCCCCTCGCGGCGTCAGCCACGCGCCGGTACGCGCACGTGCGCACCGGTTCGCTGGGCGCGCGCCGGGCTGGGCGGGTGGGCGCCGCCACCGCCACGGCGCAGGACACCACGCCAGCCGCCGGCGCGGCGTCGGGGCGACCGGCGCTGCCGGCCGCGGGCACAATGGAGCTCGGCGGCGGCGGCGGCGGCGGCGCCGGCGCGGGCAGTGGCGCCGCTGCGGCCGCGGCGCCTTCGGCCGCTGCCCCTGCGGCGCCCTCCACCAGCGGGAGCAGCAGCGCTAGCCGGCGCCGCGGCGCGGGCGACGAGGGCGGCGACGGCGCCGCGCCCCCGGCGCGGCGGCTCAAGCATGAAAACCAGAAAAAGGTGCTGGAGACGTGGTTCATTTTGAACCCCCGGCCGGACGGCGCCGCCGCGCTCGCGATCGCGCGCGAGGCAAACCTCTCTGTCGCCGAGGTGAAGCGGTGGTTCCGCAACCGCCGCCACTTCATCAAGATCGCCCAGGAGGACCGGCGCTCGCGCGAGGAGCTTGGCATGCCCTCGCCTGGCGCGAGCTGGGACGGCCGCCTCCGCATGGGCAAGCTGCTCGGCGACGAGGGCGTGTCGCCGGGGTCCGCGGACGGCGCACCCGGCGGCTCGACGCAGCCGTCGCCGAACGACACCGCGCCGCACCGCGGCGGCGGCGGCGCGCGGCCAATGCGCGTCGACACGGTGCAGGCCATTTGGGCCGAGATGCACTCGCGCCTCAGCCACGTCGGCAGCACCGCGGCCGCCGCCGACAGCGACTGCGTGCGGCGGTGCATCCGCCGCCTGGGCGAGGCCGGGCATGACGTCCACGCGCTCGACATGAACGCCGTGCTTGGCTTCGTTGCGCTCTTTGAGAGCCACGTCGAGTACCTGCAGGCGCTGGCCGCCCTCTTTGACCTGCCGAGCTACGCGCCGGGGCCCGCCGCGGCGCAGCCGCCACACCAGCAGCTGCCACAGCCACACCAGCAGGCGGCAGCACAGCCGTCGCACGGCGCAGATCCTGGTGGCGCGGGCGCGTGGCGCGCGCTCGCGGCGAGCGCCGGGGCCGCGCCGCCGGGCGCCGGCGCCACGCTGGACGGCTGGCGGTCCGACGCGCACCAGCCGGCGCCGCTCGTGCGCCCGCGCCCGCAGCCCGCAGCGCCCGCCGCGCCGGCGGGGCCGATGGCGCCGCTGCAGCCGCCGCGGCCGATGCCCGGCTACGGCCCGGGGCCCGGCGCCGTGCCCACCGCGGCCGCGGCGGCGCCACCGCCGCCGCCGCCGCCGCCGCCGCCGCCGCAGCCGCAGCCGCAGCCGGTACCCGTGGCAGCGCCAGTGCTGCCGTCGCAGCCGATGGCGTACCCCGTGCCGGCGGTCGGGATGCCGCCGGATGGCGCTGCATACATGGCGCCGCCGCCGCCGCCGCACTGGGGCAGCTTCATCCCCGTGCCGGCCAACTTTGTGCTCCGCTCGCACGGCTACGCGGGCGACGTGCACATGAACGGCTACGACGGCCGGGGCACCCTGCCGCAGTGAGGAGCAAGCGCGAGGAGCGTGAGGAGGAACAAGCGAAAATATCGTGCCGGCTGGACCGCGCGCACATGTTCTATTTCGCTGTTCGGGAAGGATTCCCCTGTACCCCATGCATGGGCTAGACGTGCCGGTGTGTTGTTTTCATTTCTGTGTGTGCGCGTGTTTGGGCCGTGCTGGCTGCGCCTGCGGCCGATGTACATTTTCGCGAAAGGTTTACTTGGCGCGAGGGGCGCTCCTGGACCTTTCGGTGTATGTGTCTCTCGTTTTTTTTTCGCGCTCACGGAAGCGCAGTGCTAATGGTTGTACACGATCCACGTACCGAAACTTACCATAGAAAGGCTAGATGATCCAGCGTTGCGGATGCACGTTGGCGCAGCTGTTGCAGAAACGGCGAAGCGCGACGCACGGGATACCGCACCGATCTCGGAACGAACTCGGTCGCCGCAAGTTCTAGGCGGGCTGCATCGCGCGTAAAGCCTGCAGAAGCGGCGGAGCCGTGGAATCGGAAGCGTGGACGGCGCCCTGTGCGGCGGCGGTCGCCGGGCGTCGACGCCAAGTCGCCGACGCGTGGCGTCTGCCGCAATTCCGCCACGGTTCCTCCCAATTTCCACCCCTCTCCGCCGGTCCGTCCGCCACAGTTCCGCCACAGTTCTGCCAGAATTCACCCAATTCCTCCCTCTCAGTCTGCCACGATTCTGCCACGTTTCTGCCGTTCTGCCCTTGTTCTGCCGATGTTCTGCCGTCTCATCGAACAATTCTGCCGCTGTTCTGCCACTCAGTGAAAGAAGAGAGAGAGAGAGGACGAGGAGGAGGACGAGGAGGACGAGGACGAGGACGAGGAAGAGGACGACGAGGACGACGAGGACCACGAACCGGCGCAGCAACCCCGCCAGCAGCAACCCCACCACCAGCAGCAGCAGCAGCAGCAGCAGCAGCAGCAGCAGCAGCAGCAGCAGCAGCAGCAGCAGCAGTAACAGCCCCCTGGACGAGCAGCCGTCTTGCGCTCCGGACAGCACTGCACGACGCCGTTTGCTTGCTGGACGCGGAAGCACCACGCGCCATGGAGGTCGACGGCTCGGCGTCGCCGGCTACGCCAACCACGGCGGCGGCGGCGGCGGCGGGCGTAACGGCCACGCCGCCGTCGGGCACGTACGCCGCGGCGCCCACCGCCGCCGGCGGGCTGAACGTGCAGCTGCCGGCCGCCTCGGCGGCGGCCGCGGCGGCCGCGGTGACCGCGTTCATGGCCGGCGAGAAGGACCGCGCAGCCAAGTTCGCGGCGGAGGCGGAAGAGAAGCGCCGCGCCGCCGGGCTGAGCGAGGACGACCTGCCGCCCAACTACGTGCAGTCGTACCAGCGGGCCAAGGAGTACGCCGCGCAGTAGCAGGAGCGGTACCTGCAGCAGAAGCGGCAGCAGGAGGAGCTCGCGGCCATCGCCGAGGCGCAAGCCCGCCAGCGCATGATCCACCTCAACTCGCGGCTCTACGTCGGCGGCGTCTCCTTCGAGCTGGGCCGCGAGGACCTCGTGCGGGTGCGGCAGCAGCGGCGGCGACCCCGCCCGGTGTGCATGGCCCCGTCCCTCACCGCGACCGCCTCCCGTTCGTGCGCGCGGCCGGGCACCAGGTGTTTGAGCCGTTTGGCCACGTCAAGAGCGTCGACATGACGCTGGACTCGTTCACCCAGCGCCACAAGGGCTTTTGCTTTGTCGAGTTTGAGGTGCCCGAGGCCGCCGCGGCCGCGCTGGCCGCCATGAACGGGGCCACGCTCGGTGCGTGCTCTGCCGCAGCCGCGCGGACCCGCCCTGTGCTCCTGCCGCCGCTGACAAGCGATGGCGCCTGCGACCCCGGCCGGATATGCTCTGCGCGCAGGCGGGCGCATGCTCCGCGTCGGCCGGCCCAACAACTTCCCGGCGGACCTGCCGAACAACGGCCTGCCGCTGCCGTTTCCGGAGCGCATCTACGTCGCCAACGTGCACCCGGAGCTGTCCGAAGGCGACATCCAGGGCGTCTTTGAGGCGTTTGGCGCGGTACGGCCGCGCGCGCCGCTCGGGGCCGCGCGCCCTGCCGTGCTGCGTCGCTCACCCGCCGGCGCCGCCTTATGCCGGGCGGGGTGGGGGAGCGGCCGGCCGCAGATCAAGGAGACGGCGCTGGTCCCGGACGTGATCACGCGGAAGCACAAGTCGTACGGCTACATCCACTTTGAGGCCGCTGCGTCCGCCGAGGCGGCGGTGCTGGCGATGAACGGCTTTGACCTGGGCGGGCGCCGGCTGACGGTGACCAAGACCGTCATGGGCGGCGACATGCCCGGCGGCATGTCCAAGCTGCCGCCTGGGCCCGCGCCGGGCGCCCCCGGCGCACCGGGCGCGGCGGCCGACGCGGCCATCGCCGCGGCGCTGGAGAAGGCGAACCAAAAGGCGGCGCAGATCACCGCGGCGGCCAACTTGCGTGCGTGGCTCAAGCCAGTAGGTAGGGAGGCGGTGCGCTGGGTCTCTAACGGCTACGGTGCGGGAGGGCGACCTGTGCGGCGTGCCGCGGGATCCCGCAGAGCCGCCGGCGCCGGCCCCGGAGCCGCCCAAGCCGCCCAAGCCCGAGGAGCCGCTGACGGTGGAGGAGAACGTCTCCATACGTGGCAACCAGCGCTACGAGGTGCAGCCTCGCGCGCGCCCCGTGTGCCCGCATGCAGGCCGTGGCTAAGGCGAGTGTGTCGCGGTTGCCGCCCACGGGCCTGCCCAGGTCATGCAACGGTTGGCCTCGCGGACCTCCGAGCCCTCGGCGTCCAAGAGCATCATGCTCACCAACATGGTGAGCCCCGACGAGGTAGGCTCTGCGCCGCCCGCGGCTAGCGCATTTCCGCGGGGGCCGCCCTGAGCGCTCGGCGCAGCTCCCCCCTTCCCGGGCGTGCGGCGGTTCTCAGGTAGACGACGAGCTCAAGCTCGAGATCTCGGAGGAGTGCGGCAAGTTTGGCACCGTGCACGACGTGCACATTCATATCGACCAGACGGTGCGTGCCACGGCCCGGGCTAGGCGTGTCGCCGTGGACGATCGGCCGGGCCTGACGCACCCGGGACCCTGTGAGCCGGGTTGGCCGCGCAGGACACCAACCCGGAGACGGCAACGCGCATCTTTGTCACGTTCACCACCACGGACGCCGCCGCGCGGGCGCGGGAAAAGTTCGAGGGCCGGTACTTTGCCGGGCGGCGCATCCACGCGGTGCTCTACGACGACGCGCGGCTACTGGCACAAGACTACTCTGGATAGACAGGGTGAGCGCAGGGCCCGCCCGAGCCGCGCGGAGGCCCCGGCGCACGCGGTGGTTGCCTGACCCACCTTGCCTTGGCCGCCCTTTAATTGGCGGCTGTGTCGCGATCCTTGCCGCGCCGTGCAGGTTCGCACGGTGCACTGGTTGCCCAGGTAAAAAAAAAAACACACACAAAATAGAGATAGAAAGCATTGTACGTGTATGGGTTCAAAGTAAAAGTACAGAGAGTTGCAGCATGAGCGGGCCCTGAATAAGTTGAATTTGGTACAAAAGCGCTGAGGGTGTGTATGGTACAGTCGCTGTCCCCGACCGCGCCTCACGGGTACGCCAAGTCGTCGCGCCCGTTGCCGTCGTCCTCGTCGCCGCTGTCCTCCGAGTCCGCGGCCAGCTGCGCCACGCGCCGGCGCTCCAGCAGGTCGAGCAGGGTGCTGGCCGGCCCCCCGCGCTTGATGAACGGGTGCTCCAGCAGCTGGTGCGCGCTCCAGCGCTACAGTAAACGGCCACAGCGTACGCCAGTGGCCAGGCACTCGCGTGAGGCATGCCCACTACGACCACCTCAGCCCGAGACCGGCCGTACCTCTTTCGGGTTCATCTGGAGGCAGCACTGCAAAAAACTGGCAAACTCTCTGCTGCAGGACGCCGCGGGCGTCGGCGGCGGGCCCTTGGCGATCAGGTACAGGACGCGCATGGGGTGGAGGTTGGCGTAGGGCGGCACGCCGTCCAGCAGCTCGATCGCGGTGATGCCCAGCGACCAAATGTCGGCCTGCGGACGAGGCTCACAGGGATCGCACGCGCGAGCACGCTTCTAAGCGCGGCCCGACAGACAAGGACGCGCGTGGCAGCGCGGCGGGCGCGCGCACCTTCATGTCGTAGCCGGTGTTGGTGATCACCTCGGGCGCCATCCAGGAGGGCGTGCCGATGAAGGTGTTCTTCCGCGTCAGCGAGTCCGTGAGCTGGCCGGCGACGCCAAAGTCGCAGAGCTTGACCACGCCGTTGGCGCCCAGCAGGATGTTGGCCGCTGGCGCGGGGAGGCGTCGTCGTCGAAAACTCACGGTCCACCAAACCGGGTGAGCGGGCACCCGCCTAGCGCTTGTCCCCCGGCGCCACCCCGGCCGCGGCGCACCTTTGACGTCGCGGTGGAGCTTGCGGTTCGCGTGCAAGTAGTCCAGGCCGAGCAGCACCTCGCGCAGAATCACGGCAATGTGCCGCTCGTCGAGGGCCTGGCCCAGCGACAGCTGCGACCCGGTCATGCCGTTGGCGCGTGCGCCATCCCCGGCGTCAGGGGCTTCCGCGCAGCGTGCGTCGCACTCGGGGCGGCACACGTACCAGGTCGTAGACCGAGCCGCCGGCCATGTACTCCATGACGATCCACAGCTCGCGGTCCACCACAAACGAGCCAAAGTAGCGCGTCACGTAGGGCGAGTCGAACGACGCCATCAGCGCAATCTCCTGCTGCAGGTCGTCCAAGCCGTCGCGGGCGTCCTCCAGGTCGACGGTCTTGATCGCCACCTCCTGGCCCGACTCTTGGTCGATCCTGCGCCCATGGTTGGCGCCCCCGCAGCGTTCGTCGAGCACGCGCGCGCCTTAGCCCTGCGCCCACCTGGCGCGTCCCCACGGCCCCACGTGGCGCCGCCGCACCCTCGGAACACGTTGCCAAAGGACCCGCGCCCGATGCGGCCGAGCTTGTTGTAGCGCTTCTTCAGGTTGGGGTTCTGTTGCAACTTTCGCGCCCCCGCGTCATCCGTGGGGCGTCCCAAGCGTGAGCTCATCGACAACGGCGTCCCGTCCGTCGCGCGCACGGCGGCGCGGGCACCTTGCTCAGCTCTTCCGTCAGCCGGCGGAACTGCTCGATCGACGCCTTCTTCTTCCGGCGGATCTCGGCAATCTGCTGCTGGCGCGACAGGGACTGCGCCGGTGCGGGCGACGCGCCGGTCGGCACAGCGGCCGCCCGGGCGCCCTTGGCGCTGTCGGACCGCTGCCGCGCCGGCTTGCTCTCGGCCGCCGGCGACGTCGCGGCCCCGTTGCCGGCGTCCGCCGCCGTCGACGACCCGCTCCGATCGCGCGGCTTGGCCGGCGACGCCGTCCCGCTCCCGGCCCGGAGGTGCCCGCTGGCGGGCACCGCCTGCGGCGGCGGCCCCGGCAGCGGCGGCAGCGGCGTCGACGGCGGCGGCCCCGCGGTGGCGGCAGCACCGGGGGTGGCGCCCGCGGGCCGCGCCACGCCCGTGGCCACCGCCGACGCGGCCACGCTGCCCCGCACCGCCGTCACGGGCGGGTTGAGGAACGCGGCCAGCTGCGCGGCGCTCGAGAACGGCTGCGCCGGCACCAGCGTCGTGGCGGAGAGCGTGGGCGGGCGCGCCCCCGCAGCCGCGGCGGAGGCGGAGGCGGAGGCGGCGGCGGCCGCCGGCGTGCTGGGAGTGACCGGGGCCTGGCGGGACAGCGACGGCGAGGCGCTGTCGTCGGGCGCCCCAGCGGCGGCGGGCAGGCTGGGCGGCGGCACATAGTTGGGCGGCGCCAGCACGGGCGAGGCGAGGCTGCCCTTGGTGCTGAGGTGCCGGCGCAGCAGCTGCGAGCGCGGCAGCTCCAGCGGGTCCTCCTGCGGCAGCGTCTTTTGGAACTCGTCCGACAGCAGCGCGCGGTTCCGGCCTTCGAACACGACGTCGCGGTCCGTGAACGTGCCTTCCGAGTCCGCGCAGCGGCCCTGCCAACGCGAGGGCGCGGCGCAACCGCGACGATTCGCAAGTGCATGAGCACGAAGCGTTCGGGCAAGACGCCGGGGCCCGCGCGCGAGGCAACGTCGGTCCATACGTAGTAAATGCCGTTTCCGCGGTCTTCCAGGACGGTGATCAGCTCGCCCTGCAGGAACTGGAGCTCGCCGGGGCTGTCCGCCGTCTTGTCGCGAATGGCGACGGCCTGGATCGCAAACTTGGCCTTGTCCCGCTCTGCGCGCAGCCGCCCCGCCACCCGGCAGCGCGTCTTCACCGGTCAGCCCGTGCGCGGCCAGCGGGGCGCGCCCGCCGTGGCGCTCGCCCGAACCAAAGCTTTGCCGCAGCTCCTGCATAAAGTTGCCCGCCGCGACTTGGACGCGCGCTGCGCACGTCATGCCCAACGCCGTGGCGTCCAAGGCCGTTTTAGCATCGCTGCGCTGCACGTCCGATTTGCAACCCCCCTGCCCCCGCCCGCCCGGCGCCAGCGGCGCACCGTGCATGTAGGGCCGGACGGGACCGATGGCGCGCACCCACTCCTTGAGCTCGTCGTCCGAGGCGCAGCGGAAGAGGTAACGCGACTGGTCCGGGAACGCGACCACAAAGACGTGCTTCCGCTTGGTGTAGTCGAACGAGATGACGACGTTCTTGGTGCACAGCGTGCCCACGACGCGCTCGCCGCGGCGGGCAGGGGACGGCGTGTCGTCGTAAAAGTACATGGTCGTGCCGGCCACCTCGACCCAGTACTGCCGCCACGCGCGCAGCTGCGCGCGCGTGCCGCCAGGCAGCAGGTCGTTCTTCTTGGTCAGCCACCCGGCCCGGCGCACCGACGCGGGCTCCGCTGCGGGCGCCGCCGTCGTCGCTTCGGCGGCCTTCTCGGCGGTGGGCGCGGCCGACGGTGGGCGCGGCGTCGCCGAGGCGCCCGCCGACCGGCTGCCCGCCTGGTCAATGTCGCCCTCGTCGATGAGGATCGTGCGCACGACGGTCGGCGGCGGTCGCGGCAGGTCCGCCGACGACGCGGCGCGCACCGGCCGGGGCGGCGTCCGCGCCGGGGCGTCCTCGTGCAGCGGGGGCGTGCCCGGTGCGCCCGACGACGACGACGTGGGCAGGGACATGCTCGCACGCAGCGCGGTCGCCGCCGTGGCGATGGCGCTGGGGTTGGCCGGGATGAGGATCGGCGGCGACAGTGTCGGGCTCGCGGACGACGCGGCCGCCGCAGTCGCCACGGTCACGGCGGCTGGCGCGGTCGCGTCCGTGCTTGCCTTGGAGCGGCGCCGCCGTGCCGTCGCATACGACGGCGGCTCGGGCCCGCTGGTGCATTGCGATGAGGGGCGGGTGGAGGGCCAAGGTGGCGGCTGCCGTCAGTGCCTCGCACGATGCCCACAGCCTGCGGTCGCAAGGGCGTACCTGCTGTCCGGGTCGTCGTCGTCGCCAGCCCCGCGCGCCGGCCGAGCCCCGCCGGCCGCGCCCGCGGCATTGCCTTTGGACAGCCGTTTTTGGTCGACCGACATGGCGCGCCGCGGCGAGTTGGTGCTGGATGCCGCGGCGACCGCCTTGGTGACCGCGACAGACCCCGGCGACAGGGCCGTGTCGGGCGGCGGCGCGGCGTCCGGCCCGTGGCTCTCCGATGGCGGCTTGGCACGCCGCCGTACCGGCGTCTCTGCGGGCGCGGGCGCGGGCGCGGGCGCCGATGCTGCAGCCGGTGCTGGCTCGGGCGCGGGCGCTGGGTGGCTCGCCAGCGCCAGGGCGGCCAGGTCCTCCTCCAACGAGCCGACGCTGCTCAGCAAGCTGTCCGACGACGGCACCGGGGCGACGTCGCCTTTGCTGCCGCCGCTGCCGTGCCGCTTCTTGCCGGCCGCCGGCGTGCCCTCGTTCGACCGCTTGGGCTGCAGCCGCTCCTTGGACTTGGACGCCTCGTCGCCGCTCTCGTGCGAGTCCGAGCTCCGGCTCGGGCGGTGCGCCTTGCCCTCCGCCTTCTTGCTGCCGCTGCCGGAGCCTTTCCGCTCCGACTTGCTGGCCGCCTTGGGCCGCAGCGCGTCGCCCGCGGTGGCCTCGCTCGCCTCCGCCGTGGCCTTGGGCTCCTTCGTGGCCGTCTTCTTCGGCTCCGCAGCGGCGGCGGCGGCGGCGGCGGGGGCGGCGCGGGCGCCCACGAGCTCGCCAGAGCCGCCCCGCTGGAGTGGCGGCGTCGCCGGCGGCGCGCCGCTGGCCTTGGCCGACTTGCGCCGTGGGCTCGCGTCGGCCGCGGTCGGGCTGGCGAGGTTCTCGGCCGAGCCCGCGCTCTTGAGCTTGGGTGCCGGCGCCGCGGGCGCTGCGGCGGGCACCGGGTCCAGCGCGAGGTGCTCGCGCTTCACCAGTCCGAGAATGCCGCGGCGCTCGACCTTGCACATGCCGTCCGGGTACCGCGCGAGGACCATGACCGAGTCGCCCTTGGCCAGCGCGAGGCCGCGCTCGCCGGTCGCCGCGTAGTCGCGGCGCACGACGCACTCGAGCAGGATCCCTGGCGGGCATCGCGCGCCGCGCGCCCCGGCCGCCACCAGCCGTGAGTGGCGCGAACGAGGCGTACGGTGCGCAGGGCGTGCGGTCCGCCGGCGTACCGGCGTCGTCAAAGGCGTTCTCGGCGGCGAACGGCGCGAGCACCTTGCTGCGCTTCTTGCGGTAGCCCTTGCCGGTGATCTCCTCGTTGGCGAGCTCCTCGCGCAGCGTCGCGAGCTGCGCGCCGACGTCCGGCGGCAGCACCCACAGGTCGCGCGGGCCGGCCGCCGCCGCCGCCGCAGCCGCCGCCGCCGCCGCGGACGGCGTGGCCGCCATCGCGGCGCCGCTCGCCGCGTGCGGTGCGGGTGCTGCTGGTGCTGCTGGTGGTGCCGGTGCTGCTGGTGGTGGCGCGCGCCTCGGCCGCCGGCTGCACCGCCCGTGCGCGTCGTCGGGCGGCCAGCTTGCGTGCGTGCGGGGGCCCGCCGCCGCGCCGCGGCGTCGCTGTCCGTCCACGCCGCTGTCCACGCGCCCTCCTCGCTCGCCCCGCCGTCCACGCCGCTCCTGCGGATCGCCGCGTCCGCCGCGACGCGCCTGCGCGTGCGCCCCAAGATCGTCCGCTGCCCGTCACCGCCCACGCCCTCCCCGCCGCACGTCCTTCTTCTTTCTGCGGCCTCTGTGTCCTCCGCCGGCGTCCCCCTCCGCTGTCCCCGCCGGCCGCCGCGGCCGTCGCGTGCGCTCGTTGGGCGCGCGCGTGCGGTGCGTCCGCGCCGGCGCGTGCGTGCGCGCGTGCGTGCGCGGGCAAAGACACGCACCCGCGCAGGCCCCTCCCCCCAGCACCCCCACCACCTCCTCCGCCTCTACCTCCTCCGCCTCCTAACCCCCCTGCCCTACGCGCGACGCGCGACGCTCTATGGGCACGGTGCGGCACGCGTGTGTGGCCGCCGTCCGCCGCCTGCGCCTGCTCCATAGGCGTCCATAGGCACACGTCGTCAGTGGACGCCGTGGAGGCGCCGCTGCCTCCTCCTCCTCCTCCTCCTCCTGCACCTCCGCCTCCTCCTCCTCCGCCTCTGCCTCCTCCGCCTCCGCCTCCACCTTCTGCATACATGCGCAATGGACCAGGTGAGCTGTGTATAATACAATGCATGCACATGCGTGCGCACAATCCATGCGTACATGCGCATGCGGTGCGCTCGAAATTCAGCCGCCGCCCAAACAACTACCGCCGATCGTACAGAGAGGCAAAAGACCAGAGAGAAAGAAGAACCCCCGAGCAGCACCTCGCGCCCCCTCACGGCGACGCCGGCTCGGGCGACGCTGCGGCCACGGCAGGTGCGGCAGGCGGCGCGCCGCCCGCCGACGCGAGGAGCGTCTTGATGAACTGCACCGCAATGACGAATTGGTTCCACCAGTAGCTCGCCTCGCCGCTCGCGCGCGCCTCGTAAAAGTACTTGATGTACTGCACCGTCGACAGCAGGTTCGGCGGGTTGGCCTGCAGGATCACAAACACCAGCACCGGGAAGAACTCGTCCGCGCCCGCCTGCGCGCCGTTCAGCGTGATCAGGTCTGCACGACGAGGCGCGGGCCCGCACGCAGCCGCCACAGCGTCGGTCACCATGCCACCCTGGCCCCTGGCCATGCGCGTGCACCGTACTCATGATCGTCTTGCAGGCTTGCACGATGCACTGCAGCTTGTCGCCCGGCGCCTTGTACACGTTGATCTTGAGCAGCTCTGCAGCGGGGCCCGCCCGCACACGGCGTTGCTTGGGACGGCAGTGCCGTTAGCGCCAATGCGCCCCACTGACCTGACGCGTGCCCTTGCTCGCACCCTTTTGGGCGAGCGGCCACGGCGCCTGCGACCGGAACTTGGCGTTGATCTGGATGGACGGGTGGTCCAGCGTGATCTCCTTGCTGACCTGCGCGACGTGCGCCGAGAACACCGAGTCGTTGTGCTGGTCCGCCTCGTTGGCAAAGAACGCCCTGCGGGCACGCCGCGCAGCGTCGCGTACGCAGCCCCCCCAACGCGCGTTAGCGGCTCCCCACATCGTGCCGCCGTTTGCCGGTGTCGAGCACGTACGACGTGTAGATGCGGCACATAAAGTACTTTTCCAGCAGCGCGTTCGCCTCGATGCGGTCGTCCTGGTTGCTGGCCTCCCACAGCGGGTCGCGGGCGAGCGCCTGACCGCGATGGCGCGCGGGCCCATGCCAGCCCAGACACCCCCACAGTTAGCCAGATTACGAAGCAAGGCGCGGTCGGCCGACCGGTGGAGCGCACCTCCATGGCCTTGTTGAGGAACCGCGTCACCAGGGCCGCCTTCTCGTCCAAGAGCTCGATGGTGTTGAAGTGCTGCACGAACCTACGCAGCGCCTCGCCGGGGAGTACGCGCAGCACACACGCGAGTCAGCCAGCCCCTGCAATCCCCAGGCGGCTGCGGGCGCGCGCTCGCCGCCGTACGCGATGATCTCGTTCTCGCGCTTCTCCACAAAGCTGTTGATCTGGACGGTCTTGTGGTACATGAAGTAGAGGGCGTTGATGCGCTGCACGCGCTCCTTCTGGTGCAGCAGCTGGTCGTAGGCGATCAGCAGGTCCTGCCGCAGCTTGATCAGGTACCGCGCGTACGGCGCGCGCGCGCGGTAGTCGGCGATCATGTCGTCGTAGAGGACCTGGAAGTTGTTGACCTTGAGCGCCTCGGGCAGCGACGCCAGCAGCCGGATGGTCTCGCCGAGCTGCGCCTCCCACGTGAGGTTCTCCAGCACATTGGCCTCCTGCGGCGGCTCGGCCGGGACACGGCCAGCCCAAGCGCCGCGGCCGTCAGCGCACCGCCCGGCACGCTAGTTCAAGCGGGGGAACGGCGCACGCGCGCACCAGCATCTCCATGCGCAGCACTTCAATGAGGCCCGTGTGCCGCCACGGCCGCGTGGGCTCCATGGTCGTCATGAGCATGCGGAGCTGCCGCTTCGCCTCCTGGAAGGCCTCGTGGACCGACTCGGTCCACTCGGGCAGCGACGGCACGTCCAGCGTC